>Ga0136617_10005018_pt1 | contig 11838 bp, 9 predicted proteins | sample AntDrymUQ3222106_2_FD_129672 | JGI IMG/M metagenome (GOLD analysis project Ga0136617, IMG submission 129672) | Polar desert sand microbial communities from Dry Valleys, Antarctica - metaG UQ322 (21.06) | ecosystem: Environmental > Terrestrial > Soil > Desert | place: Antarctica: Dry Valley...
GGCCACCACGCTCACCGACCTGTTCGGCGTCGGCCCGATCATCGCCGCCATGCTCATCGGCTACAGCGGCGACATCGGTCGCTTCGCCAACCGCGATCACTACGCCGCCTACAACGGGACCGCCCCCGTCGAGTTCTCCTCCGGCGGCCGAATCGTTCACCGGCTGTCCCAACGCGGCAACCGCCAACTCAACCACGCCATCCACATGGCGGCGATCTGTCAGCTGCGCCAACCACACTGCGAGGGCCGCGCCCACTTCGAGCGACGAGTCGCCGACGCCAAGACGAACAAGGAGGCGATCAGATCGTTGAAGCGACACATCAGCAACGCCGTCTACCGCCAACTTGCCACTGACGCCCGCCGCGCCACCCGCTGACCAAGGGTCCGGGAGGACACGCGGGAGCGTCTCCAAGCCAGCGCGGCCGACCCTACATCCCTAACGGTCGGCTCTTCGGCGAAGTCACTCCCGGACCCACCCCACGCTACGACAGCCGACGACGTCGGCCCACCTGACGCGCCCGCGAGCCGTTCAAAGAGCCCCCTTGACACAGAGAGGATTCGTTCCTGGCGTACGCCGAACACCGCTACCGAACGACGCCGTTGACCTCGGCAATGATCATGCATAACGGCATATCCGCCGTTGCCGCGCGCGTAGCATGGCGGGATGGCCGACGGACACAGGGTGACGGCAGTAGAGATGGACGCGATGTCGCCGTTCGACCGCGCCGAGGCCGTCGACGCCAGCGTTGTGCATAGCTGGGACGAGGTTCCTGCAGAGTTTCGACGCGAGATCGTGGACACGGCGAAGCGCCTCAGCGCTGAGCGCCGGGCCGATGTCTGACCGCCTGGTCCGTTTCACGCAGCATTTCTTCGACCGGCCCGACGAGCTCCTTCCGTCGAGTCGCGGGGCTGACGGCAGTCCATCGGCCACCGACTTTCTCCTATGCGACCTTCCTCGGATCAGGGGATCTGCTCGCCGTCGATCTCGAGGCGAACCTTTCGCCTTCGCTGAAGTTCGCCTCGAAGTCCCACAATCCGGCGTGCGTGAGCGCGTGTTCGATGAGCAGGTCGTAGTGAAAACGTGATGACCGTCGCGCGGCGGTAATGCAACGCGACGAAGCCACGCGGGCAGCAAGGCAGCAAGCACTTCACCGATGTCGTGCAGCGAACCGGCATCTCCTCGGTACGAGGTTGCGCGTCGATTTTTCGATCGCGCGACTGGGTTGGCGGACGGCATCGATTGAACCCGGCTGGCGCTTCGGCGTCAGCTTGCAGTATCGGATCAGACCGGCGATGGCCCGCATCCGGGAACGGTTGAGGAGCATGAATTCGGAGCGGAAAGCGGTTCGCCGCCGCGCCGGCCGTCACTGCGGTAGTGGGTCGTCGGCGTGGCCCCTGTGCACCTGCTCTTCGGCCAACATGACCCGGTACGTGCCGAGGAAGGCTCGTTCGTCGGGAAGCAGTGTGCTCGCGGCCTCGCCGACGAAGGCGTACATGCCATGCACGTCGAGGTCGAGCCAGAGCTCCGCTATCCCGTCGTAGGGGGAACATTCGCCGGGCCAGCCGTTCAGGTTCGTCGGCAATCCGACGTTCGTGGTGTAGCGGACGAGATGAGCGCCGAGTGTCTGCATGACGAGGGGGACGTGGCGTTCTCGCCAATACGCCATCGACTCGTCGCGCGTCATTTCCGGACGACGTGTGAGCAGGAACATCGACTTGATGCCTCGGTGATGACGGGCGTGATCGACGTGCACGATGGGCTCAGCGAGCATGAACTGATTGGCACCGACGAAAGACCTCTGGCGTGCTCGTGCGTCGCCGGCGCCCGGGAGCGACTCCAGCGACTCCGCGTCGAGCCAGTACTCGTCGATGCCGTCGTAGGGCGCCGCCTCCCTGGCTGGAACGCCGAAGTTGCCGACGTAGCGGAGGACGTCGAGACCGAGGGACTCTGCGAGCATCGGTGCGTATTCGTCGGTGTACCGATCGAGAGCCTGGCGGCGGGTCAGATCCGGGTGCCGGATCCAGAGTTCGAAGAGCTTCAGCACGTCATTCGCCCATGGGCGCCACGTCGCCTGCCTGCCAACCTTCGAGCAGCTTGAACTTTTGGATCTTCCCGGACCCGGTGAGCGGGAAGGCATCAACGATGAACCAGTGCTGGGGAGCCTTGTGCGCAGACAGGCTCGCTCGCACCCACGTTTGCAACGCTGTCGCGCGAGGCACCTGCCCCAGCGCCGGCCGCACGAATGCCGCCACGACCTCGCCCCACCGGTCGTCCGGCAGCCCGAGCACGGCCACCTCCCCGACGGCTGGATGTTGGTAGAGGCGGTCCTCGATCTCACGCGGGTACACGTTTTCGCCACCTCGGATGATCATGTCCTTGAGCCGCCCCTCGATCCGGCAGTATCCCCGCTCGTCCATGGAGCAGAGATCACCCGAGTGGAGCCAACCGTCGGCGTCGATGGCCTGGGCGGTCTCCTGGGGCATCTGGTAGTAGCCGTCCATCACGTGGTAGCCGCGGGTGCAGTACTCGCCCACCTCGCCGGGAGAGACCGTGGCGCCGGTGGTGGGATCGACGATCTTGAGCTCGACTCCTGGCATCGCTGTGCCGATGGTGTTGGCCTTGTCGTCCGGGGAATCGTCGGGCCGGGTCATGGCCGAGACGGGCGACGCCTCGGTCTGGCCCATGATGATGACGAAGTCGGCGTCGAGGGCCTGTTCGAGCCGCTCGACGAGCGGTGGTGGCACGGTGGCGCCGCCCGAGCCGACGACGCGGACGCTCGACAGGTCCCGGATCGAGAAGCTCGGGTGCTCGACGAGAGCGATGAGCATCGTGGGCACGGCGAGGAGGGCGTTCACGCCGTACTTCTCGATGACGTCGAGGACGTGCCCCGGCTCGAAGGAGGGGACGAGGACCTGGGTGGCCTGGTTGCTCACGGCGCCGAGTACACACAAGACGGACCCTGCGGTGTGGAACAGCGGCATCACCGTCAGCGTCACGTCGCCAGACTCGATGCCCATCTGGCGAAGCGTGTGATGGCCGTTGTTGACGAGACCGCGATGGTTGAGCACGGCCCCCTTCGGACGTCCGGTGGTGCCCGACGTGTATTGGATCATTACCGCGTCGCCCGCGTGTGTCCCGGGGAGGGCGACACCGGCCCCGGCGGAGTTCCTGGCCAATGCACCGAACTGCTCGAGGTCGATCACTTCGCGCAGCGCTGGACACTCCGCCCGCAGGGTTTCGGCGATCTGCAGGAGCGGGCTGCCTCGATAGTCACCAACGGTGAGCACGCCGGCGGCGCCGGATTGGGCAAGCACGTACTGCGCCTCACGAGGTGTGAAGGCAGGGTTGACCGTCACGATCACCAGTCCGGCCAGGGCGCAGGCGAACTCGCCGATGACCCACTCCGGCACGTTGTGGGCCCAGACGGCGACCCGTTCTCCCGGTGCGAACCGAACGGCGAGCGCATCGGCGCCCGCGCAAGCGAATTGGTGCAACTCGTGATACGTCCAGGACTCACCTGACCCACTGGCGACGATCGCCAAACGGTCGGGCTCCGTCGCCGCCGCTTCCACAAGTATTCCTCCGAGGGTGGTCTCCCGGACTGGGGGTGTCGTCGGCCCGACCGAGTGCGCCGTCGTGACCATCATGTTTTCCCCTCTGCTGTCGCCCAGGCGATGGCTAGCTGCTTGTAGAGCTGGGCCGCTCGGGCGATGGCGGCGATCGAACGCCACTCGTCGACTTGATGCGCCAAGTTCGGGTCGCCGGGTCCCACGACGGCGACGGGAGGATTGCCCAGCGCCGGCGCGAGGACCGAGGCGTCGGTGAAGTAGCTGACGCCGAACGGGACGCCGCCGGCCTGGCGAATGACCGTCTGCAGCCACGGGTCCTGGGGCGAACTGTGCACGGCCGGCAGGGCAAGTACCACCGAGACGTCGACGCTGTCGCCCACGGCATCGCGCACAGAAGCCAGGGCGGCGTCCGGATCGAACCCTGGGACCAGGCGCACGTCGATCGTTGCCTCACATTGGTCGGGCACGACGTTCGGCGCGTCGCCACCGCGAATCGTGCCGACGTTGAACGTGGGCGGCCCGAGCTGGGGGTGGGAGTCAGCGTCGAGACGCAGGTTGGTGAGCCGCTCGATGGCGCTCGCCATGGCGGCGATGGCGTGGGACCCTAAGTGCGGCGTGGACGCGTGGGCCGCCTTGCCATGACACTGCAATCGGAGCCATGCCACGCCCTTGTGGGCGATGGCGACCCGGCCACCGGTGGGTTCGCCCACGACGATGGCGCCGACAGCGCCGAGGTGCCCGGCGAGTTGCGCCGCACCCTCGGCGCCACTCTCTTCTGAAGCGCACCGGGCGAGCACGACCGGGCGAACGAGAGCGCTTGTGGCGATCGCCTCAAGGGCGACGACCATGGCGGCCACGCCGCCCTTCATGTCGGAGCTCCCGCGGCCCCACAGGCGGTCGCCGTCGATCTGGCCGCCAAGTGGGTCGCACGACCACGGCTGGGTGCCGCGTCCGACGGTGTCGAGGTGCCCGGTGGGACAGAGCGCCGGCCTGTCCGGATATCGACAGGGCAGGCGGGCAATCAGGCCCTCGCGGCCGGCTGCCAGCTCGTGCAATTCGAAGTCGATTCCGGCCGCGGTGAATCGCTCGGCCACCAGCCGGGCGGCGCCGCTCTCGCCACCGCGGACCGTGTCGATGCGCACGAGGTCGCGGGCCAAGGCGACGGCGGTGTTCACTGTCCCTCCACCAGCGCCGCTGAGCCCAGGTAGCTCGATTCGAGGAGGTGGTGATCGGCGGCGAGCGCACTGGCGGCTCCACTGGTCACCAAGTCGCCGTGCGAGAGCACGTAAGCGCGGTCGGCCACGGCCAAGGCGAGGTGCACGTGCTGCTCGACGAGGAGTAGGCCACACCCCGTGTCGTCAACGATCCGACGCAAGACCGGAAGCAGCCGGTCGACGATGACGGGCGCCAAGCCGAGACTGAGCTCGTCGACGAGTAACAGCCGGGGGGCAGACACGATGGCCCGGCCAAGGGTCAGCATCTGCTGCTCGCCCCCGGACAGCAGTCCGGCACGCCGGCACAGCAGCGGACCGAGAGCCGGGAAGTAGCCCAGCACGCGGTCGATGTCGGCGCGGCCGCGGCGACAGCCGAGCTCGACGTTCTCCCTGGCGGTCAGCCCGAAAAACAGCGATCGCTGCTCGGGAACGTAGGCGAGTCCGCGGCGGGCGACGTGGTGGGGCCGGCCGCTGCGGACCGGTGAACCGAGGACGTCGATCTGCCCGGCGATCGGAGCCAGCACACCGGCGACGGTTTCGAGGGTTGTCGTCTTGCCGGCGCCGTTGGGGCCGACAAGCGCAACGATCTCTCCGACGCCGACGGTGAGGGACAGGTCGCGTACGACCGCGAGCCCGTCGTAGCCGGCGTGGAGCCCGCAGATGTCGAGTGCGACGTCGGTCATCGCAGCACCCCGGCACCGACGCCGAGGTAGGCCTCGATGACTCGCTCGTCGACGCGCACGTCGGCTGGCGGCCCGTGTGCGATGACCCGACCGAACTCCAGCACGTAGATGTCGTCGCACACCGACAGCACCAGGCCCATGTCGTGGTCGACGAGCAAGATGGAGAGTCCTGTGGCGACCAACGCCTGCAGCTGTCGGCCGAACTCTGCGCAAGCCGCGGTGTCAAGGCCTGCGGCGGGCTCGTCCATGCAGATGAGGCGCGGACCGGCGGCCAACGCCCGGGCCACGCCGACCAGCTTGCGCTCACCGTGGCCGAGCTCGTCGGGCATCCTCGCCGCGAGGTGGCCGATTCCGAGCAGCGAGAGGGTCGCGCCGATGTCGGCCCCGCTGCGACGCAGGCGGCGCGGTTGAGCAGCGACCTCGAGGTTCTCCCGCACGGTCAGGTCGTCGAACAAGTCGATGCCCTGCCACGTGCGACCGAGACCGAGGTTGGCACGCCGGTGGGCAGGGAGGGCGTCGACTAGTTGGCCGTCGAGGCGCACGTGGCCGCTGGCGGCCACGAAGCCGCCGATTGCGTCCAGCAGGGTGGTCTTGCCCGCTCCGTTCGGCCCGATGAGTCCGACGAGGCTGCCTTCGCCGACGGCTAGGTCGACGGCTTTGACGGCGTGCAGGCCACCGAAGGTGACGGTCAGACCGGCCGTGGACAGCAAACGGGTCATCGTTGAGCGATCTGCCTAGCGAGGACGCTCGTGGCCCGGGCGGGCCGTGGCGCATGCCGGGTAGCCGCCGTGCGGAGCCGTCGAGAGATGTCACGCGCCGCTCCGGCGATTCCTTCGGGGTTGAGGACGGCCGTGACGATGAGTCCGAGGCCGCCGAGCAGGACTGTGTAGTCGTCTGGGATGCCGAACCACTGATCGAGCGCGGCAAAGTTGACACCGCCCGCCACCAGGCAGCCGCCGAGCACTGCGCCGGTGACGCTGGTAATGCCGCCCAGGTACGCGAACGCGAGGAGCAGCAGCGACGCCGAACTGCCGAACACGGCAGGCGACACGGATCCGAAGCGGTAGCCCGACAGTGTTCCAGCGATGCCGGCGATGAACGACGCCAGAGCGAACGCCAGCAGCTTGGTGCCAGCCACGCTCACACCGACGGCTGCGGCGGCCCGCTCGTTGGAGCGGACTGCGAGCATGCGCCTTCCGGTCGCCGACGCGCGGAGCTTGACGACGGCGAGGGCGAGGGCGACGACGACGGCGAGGCAGAAGATGCCGAACCAAGGGTTGGGAATCTTTCCATCGAGGGAGCCGGGGTCATTGGGGCCGAAGCGCAGGCCGAACAGCCGCGGCGGCGGTACTCGGGCCCCTTCAGCGCTCCCCGACCACGTCTGGTTTCGGAAGACGGCGTTCTCGATTGCCACGGCTGCGGCCAGTGTGACGACGGCGAGGTTGACGCCGCGCACGCGCAGCGCAGGGATGGCGGCCAAGAGGCCGCACGCAGTGGCGACGACGGCCCCGATCAACGGGCCGAGCGGGAAGGGGACCCCGTAGGTCCCGGCCAGCTTCGACAGGCTGAAGCCGGCAATGCCGGCGATCGTCATCTGGGCCAGGGAGATCTGACCCACGAATCCCGTGAGCACAACCAGAGACAGACACATGAGGATCCCAACGAGGGTGTTGGTGATGGCGAGTCGCCAGATTGGTCCGAGGAACAGCAGGCCGGTGGCTGCGGCCAGGGCAGCTGGCACCGCCCAGGCCGCCACCCGACCCGAGCGCGGAACCGGGGGGAGTCGGTCCATCGCGATCGAGTCGCGTGTGGGCAGTGCCCGCCCACGGATGAACAGGACGACGGCGATGACCAGGAACGGCAGCGACTCCTTCATCCCCGGCAGCGGCGCCGGACCGGCGTGGGGGAACCAGGTCCGGGTGGTCACGTATTGCAGAAGATTCTGGGCCATGGCGATGCCGAACCCGGCCGCTATTGTGACGCCGAACGACGTGAATCCGCCCAGAAGGGCCGCGCCCAGCGCAGGGACGATCAGCAGGGTGATAGTGATCGGGTCGACCGAGCCATTGACCGTCGCCACGAGGACGCCGAAGAGGCCGACAAGCATCGTGGACAACACCCAGTTGGCCCCGGCCAGCACATCGGGGGAGAAACCGAGGACTGCGGCCGCCTTCTCGTTCTCAGCCGCGGCTCGGGTGGCCAAGCCGAACCGTGTCGCGCGGAACAACAACCACAGCAGCACCGCGGACACGATCACGACTCCGGTGAGCACCAGTTGATCGCGCGGCACGACGACGTCGCCGGGCAGTCGGACGCCAGCCTTGGTCAGGATCGGGCGGACCGGACGCGGGGTGCTGGTGAAGCGCAAGACCATCACCGCTTGGAACACGATGAGCACGCCGACCGATGCCACGACCTTCGCCAGCGGCGGCGCACCGCCCAGCGGCCGGAAGACAAAGAAGTGACAGGCGGCCCCGACGCCCGCGGCGATGAGCAACGTGAGCACGAGAGCGGGGGCGAAGCCGAGCGGGCCACCCAACGACACCGACGTCGGAATGTCGGGCAGGCGCACGCCGTCGGCGCCGGCCAAGTGGGCGAGACCCTCGGCCAGGCTAAGTGGGTTCGGGAGCGGCGCCAGCACGATGGTGCCGTCGCGTCGGAGTGCGTCGTAGGTGTACGCGCTGGAAGCGGCCATGGCGCCGCTGGCGAGGTTCACGACCGCCGAGCCGCGGTAGGTCAGCACGACGGCCAGGGCGATCGCCGAGACGAGACAGCCCGAGCCGATGCCGAGGAGCAGCGCCCGGGTCCCGTCGGGCCATGCGCCAAGCATCGCCGCGCCGATGATCGCGAGCCCGACGACGAGACCCAGACGCCTCATGTCCCGCCGAGCGCGGTGCTGACGTCGATGGCCTCGTCGTGCTCGGCTGTGAGGACCCACTCGCCGTCGACGTACTGACTGATGCCGGCGCGTTGGCCGCACAGCGACGGAAACGTCCCGCTGAATCCGCACTCCATCGGCCCGGCGATGGTCATCATCGGCCCCTCGAAGCTCGTGATGGCCTCGCGCATGGCGTCAGATGTCAGGTTGTCGACCCCGATCTGGTTGATGAAGCGCACCGAGGTCAACAGGTTGGCGAACAGCGCCGAGGCGAATCCCGTGTACTCGACGTCTGGGCCTTCGTACTCTTGCAGCACCTCGATGGCGGTCGCCATTCCAGACTCCTCGTTGGGCACGAACATGCTCTCGCCGAAATCACCGAAGTACCAGCCGTCGGGGACCTGGTCATCGGATCCGAGGTCGGTGAGGTGCTCGGTCATGGCCTGCCCGAAGCAGAGGCCCGTGGCGACGACGATGGGGTCGATGCCGAGGGACTGCAGCGCGTCGTAGGCGGCGATGCAGCCGGGCAGGGTGACGAAGGGCACGAGGACATCGGCTTCCAGCCCGCCGGCGGCCTGGATGGCGGCGACGAGGTCCGGCGCCGTGGCCGTGTCCGCCACCGGGACGAGAGTGACGTCGTCGATGCCGTTGGCTTCGAGCAACGGCTGCAGGAAGCCTTCGGTGGCGCCCCGGCCACCGGGGTTGTCGGCGAAGACGACGGCCACCTGGTCGACGTCGGACAGCCCGGTGCCGATGAAGATGGCCATCGCCGCGATGACGCCGGGTCCTCCGGCGGTGAACGAGTAGGCGTCGGCGGCGAAGAGGTCGTCGGTGCCAGAGACGCTGCCGATCAGTACTGGCTTCTTGTCTTCGAGGATCGAATAGATGACCGCGCCCCCGACCGCGAGCTGGCCGACGATCACGAACCTCACGTCGTCGTTGTTGGCCATCTCGGTGCCGCAACGCTGTCCATCTTCCTCGGACTGGACGATGCACTTGGCGAGTTCGACGGGGTGGCCGCCAGCACCGCCGAGCTCTTCGTTCACGTAGCGGACAGCGGCCTCGATCCCGACGGTCGCTTCGGGGAAGGACGGGACCGAGCCTTCCTGGTTGATGTAGCCGATCACGACTGGCTCGAGGGCCTCGTCGGCAGGCCCGGCGTTCCCACCCGTGTAATCGAGGGCATAGGTATCGTCGACCTCGGCCGGGGCGCTGGTCGTCTCCGAGCCCACCGAGGCGTCGGCAATCGTGGTGTCGGCGCAGACGGCAAGAAGGATCGCCACCGCGGCGACGAGGGCAACTGCTTTCCTAGGCATCGTGGTTCTCCTGGGCATAGTTGTTCGTTCGGGACTTGGGCTCGACGAGGATCACCTCGAGAGGTTCGGCGCCGGCGTTCTCGGTCTGAAGCGTTTCGGACTCGAGCCAAACCGCCAGCCCACCGGGCGCGCCCCGTTCGTCGGTTCGTCCGTCGTCGAAGACGACCCTCACGAAGACGTCGGTCATGGTCACCAGCACGCGGGGCGGGTGGGACACCATGAGGCCCTGCTCGCCGGCCTCGAAGCGGAGTCGCACGACTCTGACGCGGTCGTTCTCCAGTTCGACGCGGTAGCGGTCGGAATCGACTGCGACGGCGTCGAGATCGCCGAACTGACTATGGGGAGCGGCCTTCAGCTCGACTCGCACGTCCTGGGTTGGACCGGTGATCGGTGCGAAGGAGTCCGCGTGGTAACGCACCGAGCCGTCGATCAGGTCGACGAGCACGACCGGGCCCGCCGGCTCATAGGGCGGCGAATCCTCGCCCGGCCCGAGGCTCACGTGGACGACGCGGACGAACTCGTTTTCCGCGGCGACCCGGACGGGTGCGGCGACGAGGGCCTCTCGCAGTTTCAGGGCGCACTCGTCGATGGCTTCACGCCCTGCGTCGATGACGCCCGCCAGGTTGAGGAAGGGATGAATGGTCGACTCGTAGCGGTGCAGGTCGACGGGCACGCCGGCCGCTCGGAGGAGCTCGCCGTAGTGCTCGGCGTCGTCGCGCATGATCTCGTAGCCGGCCGTGATGAGAAGGGCCGGCGGCAGGCCGGAGAAGTCCGATGCCAGGATGGGTGCCACCCGCGGGTCACGTGCCTCGCTCGGGTCGGTGATGTACTGGGTGAGGATCCAGTCGAGCTCTGCTCGCTCGAAAAGGTAGCCGGTGGCGAACTCGCCAAGCGACGGGCTGTAGCCCCGCGTGCCGACCGCCGGGTAGATGAGCAACTGGAAGGCGAACCGCGGGCCGCCCCGGTCGCGGGCCAGTTGGGTGATGACTGCGGTGAGGTAGCCGCCGGCCGAGTCGCCGCCCACGGCCAGGCGGTCCTGGTCGATACCGAGGCCGAGCGCGTTCTCGTACGCCCACGCCGCGGCGGCGTAGGCGTCGTCGACCGGCACGGGGAAGCGGTGTTCGGGGGCGAGGCGGTAGTCGACGGAGACGATGACGCAGTCCGAACCCGCGCACAGGTGTTGGACGAGCCGGTCGTAGGTGTCGATGCTGTTGGCCACCATCCCACCGCCGTGGTAATAGACGAGACCGGCGCGGGGTCCCGACGTCGTCGTCCGCGGCCGGTAGACGCGCACCCGGATCGATCCGTGGGGCCCGGGGATCTGCCGGTCGACGCGGTCGACGAGATCGCAAGGCGGTAGTCCGTTCTCGGCGAAGAACAGGTCGAAGGCTTCCCGAGTCTCCGCCGGAGTCATCTCCCAGATGCGGGGCATCGGGTTCGCCTCGAGCTTGTCGAGGACGGCCTTGGTCTGTGGGTCAAGCATCAATGCTCCCTGATTGACTCGATGATCCCGACGACGGCCGCCGGCATGGCGTGTACCGCGTCGTGCGGGCTGGGTAGCTCGAAGTACCGCCAGTCCGCTGACTCTCGGGCGGTACGCGCGTAAGCCTCGAAGAGTCCGAGCGACTTGGCGCTGCAATAGATGAACGAGCGCTGTGCCGCGACGCACCCATTGGTGGTGACCGCCTCGTACATCGTCTGGATCGGCGTGGGTGACCGGCGCGCCGCGAAGGCCTCGGCCCTCGCACCGGTCCAGCCCACCGCGTCCTCGACGCCGTACAGGGGCGGGACCAACGTCGGCGTTCCCGCCTCGTCGGCGGCAGCGTGTGCGGAGGCGACGAAGTCGGGACCGAGGATGTCAGCCAGGGACTGACCGTCCTCGGGCACCCAGGCGTCGAGGTAGACAAGCTCGGCGATCCGGTCAGGCCGCTCGTGCGCGGCGCCGCTGACGACCATGCCACCGTAGGAATGCCCGACAAGCACGATGTCGCGCAGGTCATGTTCGTCGATGACGGCGACGACGTCGGCCACGTGTGCAAGGAGCCCGGTGTCAGGTCGGGCTTCGTCGGCCCGTTCGGCCATACCGGCGAGCGTCGGCGCATAGACGTCACCACCCAGGCTCCGCAATCGCGCGGCGACCTCATCCCAGTGCCAACCGCCGCACCATCCGCCGTGCA
>Ga0136617_10005019_pt1 | contig 11838 bp, 17 predicted proteins | sample AntDrymUQ3222106_2_FD_129672 | JGI IMG/M metagenome (GOLD analysis project Ga0136617, IMG submission 129672) | Polar desert sand microbial communities from Dry Valleys, Antarctica - metaG UQ322 (21.06) | ecosystem: Environmental > Terrestrial > Soil > Desert | place: Antarctica: Dry Valley...
TACTTTTGAACTGATAAAGATATTTTAATTAAATTCTTCGCTCAAAGTTTTTGGTTTTTAAGAGAATTGTTCTGTTTTTGCTCTTTTGGAAGCAATTATTTCTCGCGGTAGGCGGTCGGGGAAATGCCGATGAGTTTACGAAACTGTGTCGAGAAATGACTGTGATTAACGTAGCCGACTGCCAGCGCAATATCAATAACCGGCAATTTCGTTTCAATAAGCAGTTGTTTGGCACGATCCATTCTTTGATGAACAACGTAAGTGTGCGGAGCAAAGCCGGTTGATTTTTTTAAGGCGCGAGAAAAATAATACGAACTCATCCCGACAGTTTCGGCAATCTGTGGCAGCGAAAGGTCTTGATCGAGATGAGAGTCAATATATTCAATTGCCCGCCGTAGTTTCGCGCCCGACAATCCGCCGGAGAATTCGCGGACTTTTTGTGCAGTTACGGAATAATTTCGGAGCAGATGCACGGCAAGCGTGACTGCTAGCGACTCAATGTAGATTCTTCCGACCGCGCTCGGATTTCTAAATTCTGAGTAAAGTGCGCCCCCAATCTGCGTAATAAAATTATCACAGACATTGGCTTCTTCTCTGATTTCAACTTCACCGCCGCGAAACGCTTCACCCGCCGCACGTTCGATAAATTCGGGTTCTAAATCGAACATAACCAAGTCGGTTTCCTTCTCCCATAAAAGTGTATGCGGTTGATAAGCGGGAGTTAGAAAGACATTTTCTAGAGTTAGTTTTTGAGACTTTTGCCGACTGCTGATCGACGATAAGGTAACAGCATCAAAGCCGGAAGTCAGAAGCGGAATAATAGTTTGTATGGCACGATGGTTATGGATCGGATAACTGCTCGTGGTGGTAGATAGATAAGTTACATCTAGCCCGTTCCATTTGAGCGGCAGGGAAATAGATTCCGACGGAAGATCGTTAGGGTCATTAATAATCAGTGGTGATTTTTGGTTTTCCGACATCGGTTTTCTGACTGCCAAAAATTAAACTATATTTCATATTACATTAACTTTTCACGGTGATGCCAGACGCAGACAGCAGACGACGTAGAAAGAGAATGTGAGCAAATCTCCGCCGCCGCGCGAGTTTCGAGCAGCGAATTTACTTCCGAAATGGTTCGATTGCCGCTTCCTGCGCGGTGTTCCGGTTCGTCGCAAATGTGACCGGTTGACTGATAAAAATTATCCCGAACGGCTTTGATTTTTGCGTATCTTAAAAGCTGCGCGGCATGAAACATTGAAGCGCCACCGAGTCCGGCGAGCTTTTCGACGTTTTTTTGTAGGCGCGTCCAATTAAAGAGGCTGCACCTTTTGAGACAGCCTCTTTGGACAAAGACAATCAACCCTTTTAAAAAGCAGCAGCAAATTCCTTTGCAAAATCTTCCAGCTTTACTTTGCCCATCGCAGTCGGCTTATGCAGGTCATAATCCTCCCGCAATGCGCCGCTGTGAATGGCGGCAAACATTTCAACCAAACCGGCGGCAATATGTGGCGGCATTCCCTTCTCTTCCATAGCTTTTTGTGTTTGCTCATCGGTAAAGGTGACCCATTTTAAATCCGGCTTGCCAATGACGGCACCCAAGATGCGCGCGATTTCGTCGGCTGTATGCTCGTCGCTTGCCACATAGCGCACCGTCCGTCCGGTTGCAGGTGTTTCCAGTTCTTCCGCGGCGGCGGCGGCAATATCTCTCGGGTCAACCATTACAATCTTGTCTTCGCCACCGTAGTTTGAACCGATAAAGCCCGCTTCTTTTATCATGTCTACAAAGCTGGATAAATTGTAGTAGAAGTAAGTCGGTCTCAGATGAGTGATGGCTACATCGGGCAGCTCATTGAGAATGTTTTCGACATCGTGAGCACCGAGGATGAATCCGGTGCCATGATCTAAATGAGCGCCATAACTGCTGAGATGAACCACGCGCCCGACGCCCGACCGCTCGATGGCTTGCGCATAGTTGCTGCCAAGTCTCCGGTAATATGCTCTCATATCCGGCACGGTATAGTTTGGCGGCACCATCGCAAAGACGGCATCGGCACCGGTAAAGGTAGACACCAAGAAATCAACGTCTTCCAGTGAGCCGATGGCGGCTTCTACACCCAATGTTTCGATGTCTTTTTGCTTTTCCGGTTTGCTGCTGATAACCGTCACCGTATGACCTTTTTGTACTAACTCCTTTACCAGTGGCTTGCCGATGTTTCCTAACGAACCTGTCACTATAACTTTCATAAATATTTCCTCATAAATTATTCTCTAACTAAAATCTGAATTTCTAAATTTATGATATATAATTTTTTATGTTTTAAAGTAGCCGAATCATCGGTAATTGTATCCGAAACGTGGAATTTTTGTTGCCGGGCTAACCGATTCAAACAAATTGCTCAACTCGTCCTCTGATTATGCCGAGAATCGGGAATCTTTCCGGCACACGAGAAAAAAAACGAAAAGTTAATTTATATGTTGCAACACGCTTTGTGTTGTGTTATTGTTTTCAATATGAGTAACGCTCTGAAAGCGAAAATTAAACAGCGAACAGATTTTGACAATCCCGCCGGCGAGGCTGTTCTTAATTTGATGGTCGCCGCCGATGCGGTTCGAGGACAGATGGAGCGCTTTTTCACGACTTACGAAATTACGTCGGGGCAATACAACGTGCTGCGTATTCTGAGAGGGGCGGGATGCGACGGACATCCGCGTTGCGAAATCGCCACACGGATGGTGGAGCGTGCGCCGGATATTACTCGTCTCGTTGACCGTCTCGAAAAGCAAAAGCTCGTGATACGTGAGCGTTCGGATGAAGACCGGCGGCAATCCGTCGCCAGAATCAGCCAGAAAGGTTTGGATCTGCTCAACCTAATCGAACCTGAATTGTCCGAGTTTATTAGTCAAATTGCGGAAAAGCTATCCGTCGCGGAATGGATCGCACTGACGAGTCTTTGCGAAAAGATTTACGCTGAGCAAAATGAAACGAGCTAGAGAGATAATTTTTTTGCCCCCAAACGTGTTAAAACACATAAAGTTGCAACACAAAGTTTTGGATTATTAAGAAAGGGTTGAAAAGAGAGAAATTTAGAAAACCGAGGAGAAATAAAAAATGAACAACATACTGCATCCGTTAGCCAGATTCTTGGTCGCGCTGATTTTCTTATTATCTGGCATTGGGAAAGTGTTCGGGTTTTCCGATACCGCTCAAATGATGGCGGGCGCGGGTTTTCCCGCTCCGTCGTTTTTTCTCGTCGGCGCAATCGTTTTTGAAATCGGCGGCGGGCTACTCCTGCTGTTCGGTTTCAAAACCAGAGTGGGAGTGTTGCTGCTCATCGCGTTTTTGATTCCAGCGACGCTTATTTTTCACGTCGCGGCACTTGGCAACCCAGCCAAAATGCAAATGGAAATGATTAACGTGTTGAAAAACCTGGCGATTTTAGGAGCGTTAATCAAGTTCGCGGCGGACGGCGCGGGGGCATTTGCCTTCGATAACTTCAGAGCGGCGAAAAATGATTTGCCGCAAAGCGAACAGGCTCCGCTTTACAACAAATAGGTTTAGGCGTGGAACGCGCAAGACAAACGGTTTTGGATTGATCTGATTTTTCAAAAAGTTCTCGATTCAAAGATGGAGAAAATTTATGTTCAAGACAATCACGAACTTTTTCAACAAAAAAAACTCCGTTGATTTGGACAGAGGAGAAACAGAAACCGTATGCAAATAAACTTACTAAATAGAACCGAGTGGGGCGTAATCGAGAACGGGGAATTTAAAGGATTTCATTTATTCAGCAACGGCGCAAAGGGCACTGCCAGACCCGATAATTTTGGCGCCGTGTATGTTTTTAATGATGATTTATTTTTTCCAAAATCTTATTTGGGAATGCACCCGCACGCGAACGTCGAAGTGATTACCGTAATGCTGGAAGGTGCCGAGTCGCACGAAGACAGCTTGGGTCATCGCCAGCGAATTGAAAAGGGAGCCGTTCAGTTAATCAGCGGCGGAACAGGCATCCGGCACGCAGGCGGCAACGTATCCGCTGCTGAAAATTCACGCCTTTTGCAAATATGGATAGTGCCTAATGTCCTGAATACAACACCGACGGTGCAGTTAAAACAGCCTGACGCCGCCATCGCTAAGAATGTATGGAGCCGTAAAATTTCTCCAGATGGCAACGATGATTCATTGATTATCAAACAGGATGTCTGGCTGTTTCAGGGATTGTTTGAAAAAGGTGATGCAACCTATGAGCTACAGAAAAAAGGTAACGGCGTAATGATGTATATCACGGAAGGAAGCATTGCATTGGGTGATTCGACCTTTAACAAAGAAGATGCTTTATTCATCACCGAAGCTGAAGAGATTGCGATGTCGGTTGATGATACGGCATCCATACTTTTGATTGAAACAGTGATGTAACAGCGATAGCTCAAACATATTTTAAGAAGGCTATCCGAATATGTGTTGCAACACGGACAAGATTAAAATATTGACGGAGAATCAAATCAATAGAAAAGAATTTTGAAGAAAGAAGAAGGGAAATTTAGAGAGCGAGGGAAAATTTATGTTTAAGGCAATTACAATTTTTTTCAACAACAATAACGCCGATAATTCGGACAAAGGAGAAACAAAAACAATGAACATTTTACACATTGACAGCAGCCCGCGCCGCGAAGCGTCGCACTCGCGGAAAATGACGGCAGAACTTGTCGCCACTCTTCAAGAAACGCACTCGAACGCGACGGTTACTTACCGCGATTTGGGTCATCAGCCGCCGCCGTTCGTCACCGAAGATTGGCAAAACGGGGTCTACATGCCCGAAGAACAAAGAACGCCCGCGCAGGTTGCGGCATTAGAATATTCTGACCAGGCGATTGACGAATTGCTGGCGGCGGACATTGTGGTCATCGGCGCGCCGATGCACAACTTTGCCGTTCCCGCCGATCTCAAAGCGTGGCTCGACCAAATCATCCGCATCAATAAAACTTTTCTGGCTGATTACACGGGACTTGCGACGGGCAAAAAAGTGTTTGTCGTCACTAGCAGCGGCGGGGGCGGTTACGGCGCGGGCGAACCGATGCAGCATTTAAATTTTCAAGACCCGTATCTGACCACGGTTTTAGGTTTTATCGGTCTCAAGGATGTCGAATTCATCCACGTCAACAACACGGCGAAGGGAGAAGAAGCGGTGCGCGAATCGGTCGCGGGTGCGCGGGCGATGATTCACACAGCGGCGTTATCGTCAGTCGCTTAGCGATTAATCCTGCCGGACGATTTTAGCGGAAAATGATTTTTCAGTTGCCTTGATACCAAGAATGAAAAACTTGTTTTTTGAAATTACACCGGCAGAAATGGTGACGCGGCAAACTCGAATTGGAGTTTGCCGCCCGCTCTCAGACTGAAATTAAGCATTTTGTTTTCATAGATTTTTAAGGAGGAATCGGTCAAATGAATCGAATCAAAATTATCAAACGAGCAAATCTGCAATCGTCGCTAGAACAGCGTGAAACAGAGGGGAAAAAAGTTCATCCGGCGGTTATTAAACGTCAAGCAGTGAAAGTTATAGGAAATTGGATTGACGAATGGCGCGAGCGGAAACCGAAAGACGCGCGGCGCGCTTTTGCCGATTTATTCGGCACTCATCCGTCGGCGATTGGTTGACTTGTCCGCTCTCAAACTAATTTCGGTTGACGTGAAAATCCTGAGCTTGAAATTGAAAAGTTTGGCAGTTCTAAAAGCGTGGCGAAAACAATGAGAAAAACTAATTACGACAACTCAAGCGAAAAAACTTTGCAGCGGCTCGCCGCTGACTCGGCGGACTGGCTGTTTGATTCGTACGCGATGGGACGCGCCTTGAGGCTCGCCGCTCGCGGAAGCGGACAAGTTTCCCGAAACAGTCCGCTCGTCGGCTGCCTGATAGTTTGCGAAAACGACAGCATCGTCGGCGAAGGATTTTACGGCGCGGACAATCTGAAACACGCCGAAACGATTGCGCTCGAAATGGCTGGCAGTAAAGCCCGCAATTCGACCGTTTACGTCACTTTAGAGCCGCACGCGCACTTTTCGCGCACCGCGCCCTGCACCGATGCCCTTGTTAAAGCCGGAGTCCGGCGCGTCGTCGCGGCGATGATTGACCCAAACCCGCTTGTCGCTGGCAAAGGAATCGAGGTTTTACGTAAGAACGGAATTCAGACCGAAGTCGGCTTGCTCGAACAATCGGCGCGTGCGTTGAACCGCTCTTATGTCGAGCAATTCGCCGCCAGTGCGGAACAAATTGAAAGAATAGCATTGCCCAAAGTTCTCGAAATCAGTTTGGCAAACTGATCCAAGCGATTCGAGTTGCAGGCTAAATATGTTTGGTAATTATTCACGAGCATAAATTTAGTCCGCAGTAAAGAAATGGTGATAAAGAACATGAATAAAAATGAAAACGAACTGATTATGCCGACTTACTTTATCTCGCACGGCGGCGGTCTGTGGTATTGGATGAACGAGCAGAAGCCGCTTTACGAAAAACTGGAAAAATCTCTGCGGGCGATGCCCGGCGAAATCGGCACGACTCCGAAAGCGATTCTCGTTGTTTCCGGTCATTGGGAAGAAGACGATTTTGCGGTGATGACCGATCCCGCGCCGCCGATGGTTTACGATTATTCGGGATTTCCCGAACATACTTACAGGGTCAAATACGCTGCGCCCGGCTCGCCGGAAGTTGCCGCCCGTGTTTTGGAATTACTGTCAAAAGCCGGATTCGAGGCGCACGCGGACGCATCGCGCGGTTTCGACCACGGAACTTTCGTTCCGCTCGCCGCCGCCTACCCGAAGGCGAACGTGCCGGTGCTTCAGTTATCAATCAGAAAAGATTACGACCCAGGATTACATCTGGCGGTGGGCAGAGCGATTGCGCCTTTGAGACGAGAAGGCGTGCTGATCGTCGGCAGCGGGTTGAGTTATCACAATTTGCGGCAGTTCGGACCGCAGGCGCAAGTGCCGTCCCGTGAATTCGACGATTGGCTCACGCAAACGCTTTGCGAATCAGATTTCCAAGCGAGACGCGAAAAGCTGAAAAATTGGAGCAAAGCGCCTTCGGCACGCTTGGCTCATCCGCGAGAAGACCACTTGATTCCGCTGATGGTCGCCGTCGGCGCGGCTGAAGCGGAAACGGGAGCGCGCGTTTATCACGAAGATTCGTTTTTCGGCGGCATCGCCGTATCGAGTTATCGCTTCGGCGATTCAACAAATGTCTAAAAGATAAGACTCAAATTTATCAACCCGGACTGGAAATTTCGGGTTCTCATAAATTGAAGTTTTTAACCCAGAAAATTTAACAAAAAACAAAAAGAGGAAAAAAAATCAATATGAATGAAACAAATCAACCGTCAGAATCATTAATCGCCGTCACCGGAGGTTCCGGGCATCTCGGACGACTCGTCGTCGAAGCACTGCTCGCTCAGAATTTACCGGCAAACAGAATCGTCGCCCTCGTGCGCGACCCGCAAAAGGTTGCCGATTTCGCTTCGCGCGGGGTGCAGGTGCGCCGCGCCGATTACACCCAGCCGGAGACGCTCGAAGCGGCTTTCGAGGGAGTCGAGCGCCTGCTGCTCGTTTCGTCGAACGAGGTTGGTCAACGCTTGCCACAACATAAGAATGCTATCGAGGCTGCCAAAAGAGGAAAAAGCATCGGAAATAAGAGTGTTTTTGGTGAGTTTGAGCGGCAGACAGATGAAACGCTCGGTCGAATATACAATTCGCGCATTGCTTGAAGGGGTGTGGCAGTTTCTCGCCATCATTGACGCTTTGGAACGCTACACGACCGCTGAGCTAACCGAAATGGCAGACGAATCCCTGCGGTTACTTGGCTCTGAATCGAACTTTAAAGATGTCAAAGAACTTGTGTAGATACTAATGCACAATATCAGACGATCACAAATGAGCTGATGGGCAGATATGAGTTACCCGACGATGGCGGTTCGGTCGAAATAATTGCGGGCGAGTTTAACGGAGTCAAAGGCGCGGCGACGACGTTTTCTCCCGTTCATCTGTATAACGTCAAGCCGAAAAAAGGAACAACGCTCGCCATAAATTTGCCGGAAAATTACACGACGGCGATGGTGGTGATAGAAGGACAGGCGAAAATAAACAAAATCGAAACTGCGCCCGTCAATAATTTCATTCTGTTCAAAAACGACGGCGCAGAAATTCTCATTGAAGCCGAAGAAGATAACGCACGAAAAGACGAAAATTCTTCTCCGAAATATGGGAACGCCGATAATAACGGTTTAACCCTGACATATCAGAAGTTTAGCACTGCTTATTTGTATCTAAACTTTCCTAAAGCCTTTGTAAATTTATCAAATTTCAAACACTTCGGTAGCCGTTGCGGACTTTTAATCCAATGATGCTCGCCTTGCATACCAGGAGTGAATAAGAAGATTTTGAGAGAACAACATGGGTGTATCGAAGCCGCCCGATGCGATGATTGATTCGACTTCTTGTGGTGGCAGCACAGCCACATCACGACCGAAATTGGCACTCATCTTTTCAATGTCCTCATCCGGGATGTCGGCATATCTCATCATTCGCCACCAAACATCACTGAGGCTTTGAAAGGCTGAAGCGGACATATCATACGCGATGTCGGAGGTGATCAAATATCCGTTTGGGCGAAGTCGCAAAGCAATCTGATTAAAAAAGTTGCGTCTCTCTTCTTTCTGCATAATGAAGTGAGAAACCGCCAGGCAAGTCGCCGCGTCAAAGGAGTCGGATGCGGGCAGCGAATCGAGATACCCTTCGTGAAAAGTGCAGCGCGACGTGATGCCGCACTCTTCAACCCGCCGGCGGCAGATGTCAAGCATCGGAGCCGCCGGTTCGACCGCCATGAACCGCCATTGCGGAAAGTTTTGAGCGAGATCAATCAATTCTGAGCCAGTTCCGACGCCGACACAAAGAATATTTGCATCGCTGGGAAGTTCGGAAAGTATTACGCGAATGAGAAAATGAAGCGCGTCGCGTGTCGGAGCCAGCTTAGCCCACCTTTTATCGTAGGAAGAAGCGCGTTCTTGATCGAAAACAATAGTCGGTTCTTGATTTTTCATAATAAAAGCGAAAAGTTACGTTAGAATTTATACAAAATCCTCAATTATAGGAACTGCGTGCAGGCGAAGCGATTTTTTAATAAATTCTTCTTCTGAGGGGTTATCCCAATCCGCCGGAAACCGCAATTCTTTCGCCTGTAATCCAGCTTGCTTCATCCGAAGTTAAAAAAGATGTCAATAAACATCAGGCAATTTTCGACGCGGCGATTGAATTGATTACCGCGAACGGCTTTGCCGACACTTCAATGTCGAAAATCGCCAAAGCCGCGCAGGTCTCGCCCGCAACAATTTACGTTTACTTTGAAAATAAAGAACAGCTTCTCAATGAATTGTATTTGTTCGTCAAACGGGAAATGTGCGGGGAACTCTTGAAAGGCGTTAAACCGAATCTCTCGGTTGCGGAAGCCTTCAAAGCCATCTGGAACAATTATTATCAATACGCCGTCAAAAATCCGGTTAGGTTTGCCTTCACCGAGCAGTTTGCCAATTCGCCGCTGGTTGACCGCATCTCCAAAGAGGAAAGCCTAAGCTATATGAAGCCGATGCTCGATTCGTTCAATCGCGGTAAAAACGAAAAGGTTTTCAAAAACATCTCACCTGAAATTTTCATCGCTTTCACGTTCGCGCCGCTTACCGGATTAATCAAGCAGCATTTGAGCGGAGAGATTGTGTTAGATAAAAAAGCGTTGAAAACGGCATACGAAATCGCCTGGGACGCAGTGACGCATTAATTTTTTTGAGCGTTTGATTAAACGAACGTTCGGTTATTATCAAGGAGAAGAGAAAATGAAAAACGAAAAATGGACGGCAGAAAACATTCCAAACCAAAAAGGCAGAGTCGCCATTGTGACGGGTTCGAGCAGCGGCATCGGATTTGAGACCGCAGTGGTTTTACCGATAAACAGGCGACTGTCATCATCGCGGTTCGCAATCTGGGAAAGGGAAACGCGGCGGCGGAAAAAATTCTCCGGCAGAACAAGGACGCTGACGTAAAAGTGATGGAACTCGATGTGGCGAATCTGGAATAGGTTGCTAAATTTGCCGAAAATTTCAAAAAGGATTACTCGCAGCTGGATTTGCTGATTAACAACGCGGGCGTGATGGTTCCTCCCTTTTCAAAGACCAAAGACGGTTTTGAATTGCAGTTCGGCACGAATCATCTCGGACATTTCGCGCTGACAGCGCAATTTTTGGACGTTCTGACGAAGACCGCCGGAGCGCGAGTCGTCAATGTTTCGAGCAGCGCGCATCGCTTGGGCAAGTTAAATTTCGACGATCTGGCTTGGGAAAAAAGAAGCTATATCGCGGCGCGTGCATATAGCGACAGCAAAATCGCCAACCTCTATTTCACGTTTGAACTCGACCGGCGGCTCAAGGAAAACAAGCTCGATTTAACAGCGACCGCCGCGCATCCGGGTTTGACGGCGACTGAACTGAGTAGATATGGCAGCGTGATGAATTTTGTCAACAGTTTCTTTGCCCAGAGTGTATCAATGGGCGCGCTGCCGGTTTTGCGGGCGGCAATCGAAAGAGAGCTCAAGGGCGGAGAGTTCTTCAGTCCCGACGGTTTTCTGGAGTTGGGCGGTTTCAGAAGAATTAACCCGAGTAAAATTTGAATTTAACAAGCAATACCGTCAGCTTGCTGCGGCATAATCTATTTATGAGGAGGCGTTACAACTTTTTACAATTTGTAGACAAGTAGAGGGAGAACCGCTTAGTTCGCTTGCCTAAAATGTAACAGGCAAGCGCGATAATCGTGCAATGGTTAATCGAAGAATCCAATCGCACACTTTCATCAAATCGAATGTGATTAACTAAAAGATCTTGAGACATTTTAAATGCAGTAGCTTTTAGCTCTTGAGCTTCATTTAACCACAATATTATTTTGTAATATTGCATTGGAATTTTCGCACCCTTGAAAATTCTGTCTTTTGTTTCGTCAAAAATAGGTTCATTAAACACCGTCATTCTGGCAAGATTCCCGGATTCTTTCTTGACTCTTTTTTCGAATAGTACCAGACCACTGTCGTTCTTGTTACTCACGACGTGCAGGAAGTACTGCTTTTATCGAATAACGTCATCATTCTAGGGAAAAATGGAACAATTTTACATGAAGACACAATCAAAACTGACTTGAACATCTCTGAGTGGGTGCGGCGGAAGCCGGGGCGTAGGTGCTTCCAGAGTGCGCCGCGCTCGTAATCGTCGAGGTTGCTAGGAGTCAGGTTGAGCACGGTTTGCGAAGCGACAACAATTATTTTCCTTTTCGGATGAGAAATGGCGACTGTCAGACGAAGCGGGTCAAGAAGGATTTCCATTTCGGCGGCGGCGAAATCACAGCTCGAAACGGTTGCCGAAACAATTATCAATTCGCCCTCGCCGTCTTGAACACACTATTCAAGAAAATTTTTCTAAATATTTACTTGCATATTTTTCGTGTCCAAATCGTGCCTATAAGCTTCACATTTATCCTTAATTTCCGCTTTATCCAATTCTCTAATAAAATAATAAAGCCCTGAAAAATAAGGGCTTTGAGTAAAAATCGAATTACATGAAAATTCTTAATGGTGCTTAGGGCGGGAATCGAACCCGCACGTCCACAAGGGACACAGGATTTTCTTACCAACTACGGTTTTAACCGCTTACTTTCCGAAAAAAGTAATTTGTGGTCTGGACTATATCTTCATCTTTTACCAAAATAACGGCAGTCAGACGGAAGCCATTTAGTCTCTACACATTTATTGAAAA
>Ga0136617_10005020_pt1 | contig 11833 bp, 8 predicted proteins | sample AntDrymUQ3222106_2_FD_129672 | JGI IMG/M metagenome (GOLD analysis project Ga0136617, IMG submission 129672) | Polar desert sand microbial communities from Dry Valleys, Antarctica - metaG UQ322 (21.06) | ecosystem: Environmental > Terrestrial > Soil > Desert | place: Antarctica: Dry Valley...
ATGGAAACCATCGCTCGTTTTTCGCTTTTTGAATCGCCGCTTCGATTTGCTCTTCGGGCGCGCCGACGCGAATCAGCTCCATCGTTGGTTTTCTGTAGGCAACAGCCGTCTTAATTTCTTCTTCGGAAAATCCGGCATCGCGAAGATCGCTTTCCATTTCATATAGGTGATTTTCCGCCATCGCCACGCTCGGCGCGGAGACAAGCAAAATGAAAGCGACATCACGCGAGCGAGTGGCGACAATCGGCGCAATCCAGCCGCCCTGACTGGCGGCAAACAAACCGATTTGTTTGCGGTTTATGTCTTTCCGGGTTTTTAGATAGTTGACAGCCGCAATGCCGTCGGAGGCTAAGTCTTCAAAACCGACGCGATAATTTCCCGTCGAGCCGCCGACACCGCGATTGTCGTAAATCAGACACGCGATGCCGCGACGGGCAAATTGGTCGGCGTGAAAACGCCAAACGTCACGCTTATCCGGGCGGGCGGCGTGTTGAAAGACAATAACGGGATGCGGACTTTTAGTATTCGGAAGCAGCAGCGTTGCGGCGAGCTTGATATTTCCGTTTTGATAACTCACTTCTTCCTCTTTGAAAGATTGCGTTTTTGCCACGCGTTTGATAACAAATGGAAAGGATTGTTTGCCGAATTGGAATGTGCCGGAAATCGTGTCGCCCGAAATTTCCCCTTCAAATGGAACACGCCCCGCGCCGCCCGGCATCACAAAATTTACCTTAGAGCCATTTATAGAAACGTCGGCGAGCGGCAGAGCGGAAGTTGCCGTTTCGGGAATATCAATTGTGCCTTTGAGACCGTCGGCTTCGGTTTTAAACGTGACCATAAACTTTAATTCGTCGTTCGACAATTTGCCGATGCCTTCCCAATAACCGTCAAGAGAGGTTTGTGCGAAAGATGCCGTTATTCCAAAACTGCAAAACGTCAGTAAAAACGCGCTAATAACAATTAAATTTTTCATCAAGTTAAATTCCTTACTCCACTAAATAAATTAAAACTTCGGCGGCAAAATTCTTTCGATAAATTTCACCGGAAAGATATATAAACATCAGAGGCTTAAATGGTCTTTCAAAATCCGCACGCGGTCGCGAGCCACAGTTAATTCAGTGCGTTCCTCGTTCTTTAATCGCACTAATACTCGTCCGGCAAACCACTGATGAATCTCTTGGACGTAGTTAGTATTGAGCAATATTGAGCGGTGGATACGAACAAAAATCTTCGGGTCGAGTTTTTGTTCGAGTTCCGAAATACTGTGGTCAACTACATATTTCTTCGTTCCGGCGATGGCGAACGTCAATTTATTTTCGGCTAGAAAATGAGTAACGCGCGGTAACTCAATAAATTGTGTTCGCTCGCCTAAACGAGAAGCAATTCTATCGGGAAAGCAGGTTTGCTTCGTATTCATCGTCGCTGCCAATTCTTCGATCGCCGCCTGCCATTCAGGTTTTCGAGTCGTTCCACGCAGCCTTTCGACTTTATTCAGGGCACGGTCAAGCTGCTCTGATTCGATAGGTTTGAGCAAATAATCAATCGAGTTGACCTCAAAAGCCTGCAATGCGTATTGGTCAAAAGCCGTCGTGAAAATAACAATCGGCTGGTAGGGCAGACGTGCCAGCATTTCAAAACCGTTCAAGACAGGCATTTGAATATCGAGAAAAAGCACCTCAGCTTGTTTTTCGGAAAGTTCAATTACCACGTCTTCGGGATCAGTCGTGCTGCCGAGAATTTCGACGCGCCCGGTCGCTTGCAAAAGGCGTGTGAGCCGCTTGAGAGCCAGCAATTCATCATCAATTAGGAAAACCCGCAAAAGCGATAAATTTGGACTGCTCATATCACTTCGACTCCCGATTTCTGATATTTGGGCAGAGAAACGCCGACAATTGCGAAACCGTTCTTTCTTGAAATTTCAAGCGCGGCTTTTGTTTCAAAATGTGCGGCGAGTCGAGCGCGGAGATTGTCGAGACCGTGCCCTGTAGTGATTGCATCATTCGTAAAACCATCGCCATTGTCCCAAACTTCAATCTTTATTTGGTCATCAATTGTTTGTGCTTTAACATGAATTTTTCCGCCCTTTCGCTTTATAGATACAGCGTGTTTGACGCTGTTTTCGACGAGAGTTTGAATGACGAATGGCGGAACAAGAGTAGTTTTGAGTTCCGCCGGAACATCTACTTTGTAATGCAGCCGTTCGCCAAACCGCGCCTTTTCAATCTCCAGATAATCAACAGCAATTTTCAATTCCTGCGCCAACGGAATCGTGTTGCGGTGATTTGAGTCGAGCGAGAAACGAAGCAGCGCGGCGAGACGCTCGACCATTCGTTCGGCAAGTTTCGGGTCTTCCTGAATAAGCGAAGAGATAGAATTTAGAGTATTAAACAAAAAATGCGGATGGATGCGCGATTCCAGAGAAGAAAGACTCGCTTCGGCGGCGAGTTTTTGAGCGCGTTCTTCTTCCAATTCCTTGGCGCGTAATTGTTCGGTCGTTATTTTTAGTCTTAATCGAATGCTTTCATAAAAATATAAACTTATGCCGAAAACCGATGCAATCAGAAAACCGAGACCCATTCGGCGCAAAGTTATCCAACTGTAATCTGCGGGTGGAAAAGCGCCAATCCACATCAGCGTAAAACCCGCTATCAAACTGCCGACAAAGGTCAAACCCAGAATCATACCGATAAGCACCGCCCATCTTAAAGAAAAATGCAGGAGATTAAGGCGCGGGGTCAAACTCAAGACTGCAAATGTAAAAAACGTCCCGATATAATTGGCGTAGACAAACGAATGTATGAAATGGCTGACTATTTGGCTTGAAGGTAAATCGCCAAACGTTGCTTCAAGCAGCAGAGCCAGCAATATACCCGCAAAGTTTAACGACAGCGTCATCGTCAAAATGTCGCTAAAAGAGCGAACATTTTTATTGCTCGGATTAATATATGTACTTACATTTCGGGCAGCCGTATCTTCCAAATTATCAAGACCGAAATTCCAGACAAATGCTCTGGTTATATTAAACATAATTCTCATCCCTTCCAAGATAGATTAAAATTTCACGGAAAACGCACTTTATCTGATGAAAGGCATAAATATCAGATAAGCTGTAGAAAAACACAGTTAGGGGGTTATGAATAACCGGAATGCCGTCGGATGCTAAATCCTCGAAGCCACTCAGTAATCCCCCCATTGAAGCACCGACACTACGATTGTCATATTATTGTTCATAATATGAACACCGCCGCCGGCGGTTTTGTGACTGATTACAAAAAGTGTTTTATGGATGCCATTTTAGGCAAAGAAAGTGGTGAGTTTTTTATTGAGTTTGTCGTGATTCGAGCAGCAGCCAGAAATAAGGCATCACTTCCGTGTGAATTCTTCCGGTGCGCCCGTGCAGACGGTTTCGATGGTCGCCGTTATATTCTTCAAAGATGTGTTCGATTCCGTTTCCGGTCAGCTCGGCTGATAAGGCGCGGCTGTTTGCCGGTATAAACAGATATTCATCTTCATAGCCGGAATCGAAACGCAATCCGCGCAGCTTTAAAAGATTAGTCCGATATTTTTGAACCATTTTGACTGGAAAGTTTTCTTCCCAGCGACTAAAAGCCGGTTCTATCGGGCGCAGCTTTCCATTACTATTTTCAAAAGGGAAATCTGCATAAAACGGCGCGCGATTCGGATTTGGCGAAAATGCCTGCGCGACCGTCAGCGTGGCGATTGAATAAACGCCGCCTTTCACTAAATCATCAGGCGTTTTCGCCGCAAGGGCGAACGCGAAAGCCGGATTATCGACTGTTAAATCTTTCGCCCAGCCCATAATCGCCGGATTCATTCCATAAACGACGCTGAAAACTTCCGGGTGTTTCATTCCCAAAGTGATTGCGCCGTAACCGCCCATCGAATGACCGGCGATGCCGCGACTCTTCGCGTCGGCGAGAGTGCGATATTTGCCGTCAACGAAGCCGACTAAATCTTTCGCGGTGAAATCCGCCCAATTTCCCGTTGCGGCTGAATTAACGTAAAAGCTGCCGAACGCTTTCGTTCGCTCGTCGGGCATCACGACGATCATCTCGCCGAATCTGCCTTCGGCAATTCCTTTGTCCATCAATGCCGGAATTGTTCCGTAACCGGCAGTGTCTTTTCTCCATTCCCGAATCCAAACCTCATTTGTATCGCCGATTCCGTGCAGCAAATAAACGACCGGATATTTTTTATTCGGAAATTTGTCATAACCCGGCGGAAGATAAATAAACACGCTGCGGTCAGGCGAATCGCCCGTAATGTTTTTCTCAAGCGATACGCCGTGAACCGTTTCGCGGACAATTCGCCCGCTTTGCGGGAAGATATTTAAGGTTGTAATTAACGCTAGTAAAGGCAGTAATGACAGGCGCAGTAATTTAAGTTTGATAATCATAAGTCAAGATATAGTGATTACCGGCAAATTGAGTAGTGTTGACTGTTGAAATAGTTATCGTGTAAGACGGTAAATTAACAAAGCTACCCGTTTGATTTGTCTCGGCAAAGTGTCTAAATCAGTATATTCACCGCGAGCGTGCGCGTTGCGACCCGTCGCGCCTAAACCGTCCAGACTCGGAAGCAGATGGGCGATATACGAAATGTCGCCCGCGCCTCTTTCGCCCGGATCGAGGGCTTCGATATTTCCGAAATCGAGGTCTTGACTGACAGCATCGAGCTGTTTTAAAAGCGCGTAGTTGCCGCTCGTCGGCGGCATTGCCGGAATTCCGTCCGAAAAAGTAATCTTTGCCGAAGCACCCGGCAAACTCTTGGCGACAATTTCTCGCATCTTGGCGCGGGCTGATTCTTTTTGTTCCTCATTGATAAAACGCAAATCTCCCCGCACAATCGCTTTTGCTGCAATAACGTTCGATTTTCCTTGGGTTGTAATATTTCCGCCGCTGATTTCAACTTCAGTTCCGCCTGCAAACACCGATGGATTGAAGGTCAGATATTTTTCGTTGCGGAGCGTTTCATAAAATTGATTAATAATTCGCGCGGCTTCAAAAACTGCGCCGCTGCCCATCGTTTCCTTGAAAATCTGACCGGAATGCCCGGTTTTAGCCGTCACTTCAAGCTGCCAGCCGCTGCTGCCGCGACGCGCGACGGTTGCCGTGCTGCTTGCTCCATTTTCAAAGCTGAAAGCTAAATCGCTGCGTTTAGCGGCGGCAATCATATCGCCGCGACTAATTTCAATCGGCTTTCCGGAACTTTCTTCATCGCCTGTTAGCATCACAATGACGCTAGCGTCATTGAGTGCGCCGCTTGCGTGCAGAGCCTTCAAAGCGTAATACAATACGACATTTCCGGCTTTCATATCCGACGCGCCCGTGCCGTATGCCTTATTGCCTTCGCGCCGAAATTTCTCGCCGGTCAACACGGTATCTATATGACCGATTAATAAAATCCGTTTGCCTTTTGTTCCGTTTTTTTCAGCCATCAAATGTCCGGCGCGTTTCATCTCGGCGGGCATTTCTATCCATTTGCTAACGAAACCAAGCGATTCAAATTCTCCTTTGAAAACCATCCCGACTTGCTTGACACCTTTCAAATTTTCGGTCGGGCTTTCGATATTAACAGTCTTTTCAAGCAGCGCGATTGCATCTTCCGTATGCGCGTCAATATAATTGACAATTTTTTGTTCGTCGGCTGAAATTTTTTGGGCAGGATTAAATGTCGATGACAAAACAACAATTGCAATTACAGAGATAATTCGGTTCATTGTTTTTTTCATTTTGGCTAGGTGTTTTTCCGTCTAATTTGCGAAAACTTAGGTTACGAATTAAACGGCTAATTGTTTATTTGAATCGTAATCATACAGCAAATTTTAACTTTTAGAAACTTTTCCTTGTGCTTCGTAATTTTTTCGGTAGTGTCTTACAAATGAGAACTTTTTCTTCGATATTGATAATAACTGACAGATAAAAGATGACAGATTTTATCTGTCAGTTATTATCTTTCACCTCTCATCAATTCCGAAATGAATTTTCCATCATAAAATTTGAGATGCCAGTTTATTCAATTCTTATAACATCTTCTATATAAGCACCTGACCAATTATTTTGCGGTATAATGAAACTGTTTGAGCCTTAAAACATCAGACTTTCAATTTTCTAAATACCTCGAAATTTTTGTCCACCTGCTTACCAACCAAAAATATTCTTTATGAATAACCTCGAAATTGACCTTTCTAACTAACTACACAATTTTCAATAATCAGCTTTTAAAATAAAAATCGGTTTTATGTTAATTTTCCTTTAACTTTATACTCAATCTATGCTACTTTACATCAGCATTCCTTAACACATATAAAAATTTCATAAGGTTTTATTATCAATAGATAACTTATTTAGTTACGCTTAGCTTTCAATTGATTTGAGTCAATAAGTTATCCAATATCTAAAGAAAATAAACTTTGAGGAGAAGCAAAAGATGAAAAAGAATTTTAAATTTATGATACTGTTGCTGTCACTTGTTTTAAGCCTGTCTGCGGCGGCTCTCGGACAAGAAACAACGGGTAATCTTGAAGCAACTGTGAAGGATGTGTCGGGGGCGGTTGTTCCGAATGTAACCGTAACAGTTACCAGCGCACAAGGTATTGCGAGCGGCACGACGACAACCGGAATAACTACCGGTTTTAGACGTACAATTATAACAAATGAAGAAGGATTTTTCCGCATCTTGCAGATTCCGCCAGGATCATATGATGTAATCACGACTGCGTCCGGCGGATTTGGTGAAGCAAGATACGAAAATGTTACGGTCGCCATCGGACAAAACACTCAGTTAGACATAACGGTTAATCCGGGAAGCAACGTCACTACAGTTGACGTAGCCGTTTCGGATGCACCGCCGGTGGACACGACCAATAGTGCTATTCAAACCAGCATTAACGCCCAAAAAATTGAATTGCTCCCTAAAGGCGTCGACTTTCAGAGCGTTCTGAAAGCAGTTCCAGGAACACGCCCCGAAAGCCGATCGGGAGGTTTTTCAGTAGACGGCGCGTCGGGTTCTGAAAACGTATTCGTTATAGACGGTCAAGAGGTTACTAACTTTCGCACCGGTACTTTGAACGGAAACAACAATATTCCAATCCAACTTATTCAGGAAATACAAGTTAAATCGAGCGGTTTCGGATCCGAATTCGGCGGCGCGACAGGCGGCGTTATCAGTGCTGTGACCAAAGGCGGCGGCAATGATTTTCGCGGTGAATTCGGGATGCAGTTTGAGACGCCAAAATTTAGCGGCAATCCGCGACCTTCTTTACAACGTTTCTTTAGTGGCGCGGGGGCTAGCTTTGTCCAAACAACAGAATATATCAACCCTCCAAAAAGCGGTGGATTAAATAATTTTCCGACGGCAAACTTGGGCGGTCCTCTTATCAAGGATAAAATTTACTTTTTCGGAAGTTACTCGCCGCAAATTTTTGATATCCAAACAACGACAAATTTCGTTACTGACGCTCCAGCGGCAACCAGAACACTTGTTGCTACCGAAACATTTCGACTAAAGCGAACATACGAGTACGCATTCGGGCGTTTAGATGCGACACCGTTCGACAAATTACGTTTGACCGGTACCTATCTCTGGAATCCGATTGCAGATAAAGGTGCTCTTCCATTTGCAACTTTTAATTCCGGTTCGGCTCCTCTTGTATTCGGAGGGACTGGCATTCCTTCAACAAATTTCGGTGGTTCGATCGGTACTTTGAGAGGACGCGAATTAACCGATCGGCAAGGTGGTCGCCAGACTTCCAACAACATAACAGCGCAGGGAGTTTACACTCCGACCAGCAACTTGGTTTTCAGCGGACGTTTCTCACGCGGCTTTTTGAATGAAAAATTAGGTAATTATTTTGTTCCGACGGGAATCCAGATAGTCTGCCAGGTTGGCAACACACCTAGTAATCCTTCTCAATACCCGGGTGGTTGTCTACAAGGTCCAGCAGGACCTTCAAACTCGGAAACCATCAAAGATGTCTCAATTCGGACTAACTATGAGGCTGATGCTACTTATATCTTTGGCTTCGGCGGAAGACACGAGTTAAAGGGCGGGTATCAACGTCAGAAAATCTTCAATGAGGTGGCAGCAGGTTTTGCGGCGAAAGGCAGAATTACCTTTTTATATGGTACAGATATTCGTTCAGCAGGAGCGGGAACAGTTACACCAACCCCCGGTGCCCTCGGGACAGGTATTCTTCGTCGCCAGGGCACATTCGGAACAGCTCAAAATCTCAATCAAGGTTTATATATTCAAGACAAATATCAGCCAATCAACCGTTTAACTTTGAATCTGGGCGTTCGTTTTGAAAAAGAGGATCTTCCGTCTTTTAATGGTTTTGCCCCGCCAATTAACTTTAACTGGGGAGACAAAATTGCCCCGCGTCTCGGTTTTGCCTACGATATATTTGGCGACGGTAAGACGAAGATTTTCGGTAGCTACGGACGCTTCTACGACCGTTTGAAATTTAATCTACCGCGCGGGTTATTCGGCGGCGAACTCTTTTTAGAGGACTTCTTTGAAATTCTCCCGGGCGAAACTTTTTCTCAATTCACGCTTGATAATGTCCTCGGCGGTCGCAGCCGTTTTCAACGAAACCTACGGGTTGCTTCAAATGACCCCAATGCAACAATTCTTAACGGAAAGGTTGATTCCGATCTGAAACCTTTTCGTCAAACGGAATTTACGGTTGGAGCAGAGCGTCAATTAAGTCGTGATTATGTTTTCCGTGCGCGTTATACATTTAAAAATGTTGACGATGCAGTTGAGGACGCAGGTATCAGAAATGCACTAGATAGTGAGGCCTATATCATTGGTAATCCGGGTGAAGGACTGCATCTGCAAGTATTGCAAGAACTCGGCTATGCAAAATCCATAAAACCGCAACGCCGTTATGACGCGGTAGAATTTGTTATGGAAAAGCGTTTGTCAAACAACTGGTATTTCAACGCGAATTACACTTATAGTCGTTTGTATGGCAACTATTCCGGTTTGGCAAGTTCAGACGAAATTAATGTGCCAACCGGACGCTTAGCACCGGGTACAACGCGTGCTTTCGACCTTCCGTTCGTTGGATTTACGGCTACCGGCGAACCGGATAACGGAAGACTAGAAACAGATCGTCCGCATGTGTTTAATGTTTATGGCGCTTATATTTTCGATTGGATGGGAAGTAAAACTAATTCTACGGAGATTTCCGCTTTTCAAACAGTTACGTCGGGAACTCCGCAAACAACTAGGATTTTCCTCGTTTCCACCATCACGCCCGCAATTTTTACAAAGCGCGGTGATTTGGGAAGAAGTCCGACATTTAGTCAGACGGATTTCAATATTACTCACCGCTATCGTTTCGGCAATGACAACCGCTTTACGATAGTCGGTGATTTGAATTTCCTTAACCTGTTTGACCAAGACACTGTTACTAATCTCTTTGTAGTACGCAATCCAAGCACGGCTGTAATAACTGGTCCTGTTTTAGCTCTGGGCTTTCCGAACAACGGCATTGCTTTTACTAATGCTTATACGTCGGGAGCATTGCTCACTCCGATCAACAATTTTATTAACGGAAATGCAACTGTCCTTAACCGTAAGGATGCTCGCTATGGACAACCTAGTACTTTCCAAGGACCACGTTCGGTTCGGTTCGGCTTTCGCTTACTTTTCTAGTTTGAAGAGCTAGCTAAAAATTAGAAACTCGTTTAAGTTAAACTTAAACGAGTTTTTTAATACTAACAAAAAGGCGCACAGTTCCATTTCTGAAACTGTGCGCCTTTTTGTAGCTAGGTCAATGAAAATTATTGCAGCAATTGGAACGTCACATTGCGGGTTATTGGATTAACCGTAAACCGCACAATGTTTACGATGCCGGTTGTTCCGCCGCCCGAAGTTCCACCACCTGAAGTTTGCGTTCCGGCGTTAGCATTCGGCGAACCGTTAGGCAATAGTTGGTTGCTGACGATGTTGAATGTCGAAGGACCGTTGGCGAAACCTTTCACGCGCAAAAGATAAGTCGTATTTGGTTGGACGGCTGATTGAATACGCTCGGCAGCGGTTGCGCCTGCCGAAGTTGCCAGAACTTGCCCGTCTTCCGTCAACAAATCAAAGTCGAGGTCAACCGCCGTCTGCGAGCTTAAAATCGCGTCAAGACTGATGGCATCGGATTTAGTCGTGATGACGATATCGTCCCAGGTAATTCCTTTGAAAGTCGGGTTGCCCCAAGTTGCGCTCGCGCCGCCCGTTGCGGTCGGTTCTCCAGCGACTAATGCACCGGTTCTATTTTCGCGGAAGATTGAATAAACTACCGGCGGCGGCGGATTACCTGTTCCTTCGCCGGGCTGCACTCCCGTGCCGACCGTTGAGCTTGTAAAAGCGTTGCCGGTAATCTTCGCGTCGAAGCTAAAGATTTGCGCCATCGGGTCGTTGAATTCCAATCGTTTGGCAGTGGATGTCGCGCCGAGTGCGAGCGTTTGATTATAGATAAAGCCGTTGTTGCCGCTGTCGGCGTTGCGAACCGTAACGGTCGGATTTGCAATGTTCGTGACTTCAAATTTAATCGGAGCATAAATTGTTTTATCGCTCGAAAGTGCGCCGCGAGCGTTAGTCAACTTGTTATCAAACGACATCACACCACCCGCGAAACTGATATTCGAGATTGCCGAATCAACCTGTGAGGTCAAATCCTGCGCGGCTTGAGTTGCGCGAGTTGAACCGCTAAAATTCGAGAAGCCGAGTTGTCCGGTCGAATTAACGCTGATGGCGCGAACAACCTATTCCTGGTCAAACAGATTATTCAAACCTTCAGAGGCGAAAACTTCGTGAATCGCGCCTTTCAAATTTAATGCAAAAGCGTTATCCAAACCTAAAACTTTTTGCGCCAAATCTGGGTCGGTTGGAGTTGGAAGTCTGCCGGCGGCTGCATCTAAACCGATGTAGATATTCGGAATGTGAACGGTTGCGGGAAGCGGAATGGTTTTGTTTGGATAATCGTCGGGAAAACGTCCGCCAAGCGTTCCATTATCGCCGCCGACATGCAGGTAATCAACATATTCAAATAAATATGTAACGAAGAAGAAAGCGTTGATTTCGTCTTGATGTTCGGCAGGTTCGGCAAATTGTAAAACAGTCTCAAAAAGGGTCATTTATGAGATTGCTTATTGAAGGGTCAGGCGCATTCAATATAAGCATCATTCTCGGCGTAAAAAATGACCGCCCTGCATTTCTCTTCTACTGATGGCTTACGACCACTCCATTCAGACCAAACTTCAATTACTTCTTTTGCTATATTCACTTCCAAAAAATAACTTAAATCAAGTGCCTTGTTATTCACTTGTCCATCTTCAGATTGCAAGCATACAACCGCACGGGAATTACCAGACCATTCAAGCTTTCTCTCAGCGTAAATCGTCAAGCAATCATCAAAGTCATCAATTTTTTCGAGTAATTCAGCAAGGGTCATTTTGCTCTATAATAAGAAAGCCCCAAAAAGGGGCGTTTTTGAGATACGCAATTTCTTATAACGATTAAGCTCAGCGGCGCCCGCGAAGCGGGCGTCCGCTGTAGCGCATTGTTATAAAGCGTTTTCAGCACCGAACTGCTTTCTGAGTTCGCCAAGCCTCACCACGCTGGTAATTCCACCATCTAAGTAATCTAAAGTTATCTCGTGATGCTCCAAGTCTTTTGATGCTACACAATCACGGACTATGATCACTTGAAAATCTCTTTGATAAGCATCTATTGCTGCAGTGCGAATGCAAGCGTGAGTATTGACGCCGGCAAGAATCAGTGGATCCGCGTCTAGATCCTGAAGTAGCGACTC
>Ga0136617_10005021_pt1 | contig 11829 bp, 5 predicted proteins | sample AntDrymUQ3222106_2_FD_129672 | JGI IMG/M metagenome (GOLD analysis project Ga0136617, IMG submission 129672) | Polar desert sand microbial communities from Dry Valleys, Antarctica - metaG UQ322 (21.06) | ecosystem: Environmental > Terrestrial > Soil > Desert | place: Antarctica: Dry Valley...
AACGATGCGCCGGTGAAACGAATCCCGCGCCCAGCGAATCCGGTTCCGGACGAACGATCGAGTCGAGCAGTTCACGCCAGTGAGCGCCGATCCAGCGAGTGAAGCCGGCGCCGTTCGCCAAGTGATCGTTGATGATAATCTCGCCACCGAAGCTGCCATCCGGAAACTCAAAGCGACGTACATTGCTAATGTCGAGTTCCTCGGGATCAATATCGAGCTGATCTGCAGCCGCCGCACGAATGATGAATGCAGCCGAGTAGTATGCCGCCTTCACCGAGGCGCCCCATTCTAGCGGGTTAAGAGTCAGACCCGCAGGCGTTGCTGCCGGGCGAACACGCATGAGGTCGGTAGTCTTCGGCGCGGCCAGCGCAATTGGATAAGGCTCCGGCGCGCCATCTGGATCAAAGTTCACAAAATCCGGCTCGTTTTGGAACCGGCTGTCGATCCATTGATGCTCGAAGCGCCAGCCTCCCGTGCGAGATGCAGTGCCGATCGCACCTTCAAAACCCAAGCCATTTCGATTGTTTACCCTGTAGATTCGTCCTTCTGAAATGGACGCAACCATGCTGTTCGTGCCTTCGATGGCCTGTGTTGTTTCTGTATCTTCCTCGGCTACCGTATTGGCGCCGCTCAAGATCAATTCTGTGTCCTCTTTCGCATCGCGGCCCCGATCGAATGAAGTGCGAAATGCGAGCGGAACGACAATAGGAAAGACCCTGAACCCCGGATCTCCTGGATCATCAGAAAGGCTTCGCTGGCAACTCGGACATGCCTGATCTTCTGGTCGATCATGATGCGTCTTGGTGTAGTGGCAATGTTCGCATCGGGCCATCCACCGTCTCCACGGCAGCGGATCGTGGGGCGGAGCGGTGACGATCTTGTTCCCGATTTTTAATAGAGGAGGAGTGAAGCCGATTGCCGTATAGATTCGTTTATCCTTCGTCTTCTGCGACCCGGGAGAGAACTCCGTCACCGCGAGATCCAAATCGCGATCTACAGTAAGCGGCTCCTTACTCTCTGGATGGAAACCATGATAGAGAAGCCGCGTGCGCGACGGCATGCCGAACATCGGTAGAATCGCGCCTTCTGCCAGCCGTTGCGCGAAGCCATCGGCTGCTAATTCGTCGTTGTTCGCGCAATTACTTATCTTCGCGGGAAGATCATTGCGGGCGAAATCTTCGAGTTCCGTAGCCGAGATGCCTTCACGTCCGCCAGCTGTTAAAGCCGAAGCAATTTGCGCGACCCGCGGCGATGCCGCGAGCCAACCGAGCACGGCGTTGCGTCGTTCGCTAATAGCGTGCCAATCAGCGACGGTTCCAAACTCGCCGTGACTGTCGGGCGGGGACGGCTTGTCCCACGGCCCCACATCAGCGGCGAGGAAGGCTTTCCGGAGACATTCCTTCGCTAACAATCGCCCTGCGATTTCCCTGCGCGCCATCGAAAGGAACGGCACAGGCGGACGATCGCCTGTGATTTTGCGAGGGAAGCGATAGTAGTGCTCATCATGGCTTCGGCCGCGGCATAGCGTGATCACCACGGCGAATGCTTGGCCTCTGCGACCAGCACGGCCGACGCGCTGCTGATAGTTGAAGCGCATCGGCGGCATATTTGCGAGCATCACCGCTTGTAAGCTGCCAATGTCTACACCGACTTCCATCGTCGTCGTCACACTCAGGATGTCGATGGCATCCACGGCTTCAATGAGCTCGCGACTGTCGCCGCCGACGTTCACTACGATGTCTCGGAAAAGGCGTTGACGTTCAGGCTGATCGTTTGTCTGCGCCGTCAATTCCTCACAGTGCAGTCGAAGCGGAGCGCGTCGATCGAGAGCTTCGACAGCATAATAGTTCCGGCCATGAAGCTCCGCGCACGTCGTATCTGGCGCGTTGTCGAGATCCCTCAAACAGCCCGTGCAGACGCCGCCCGCGGAATGCAAGTGTTCCCGCTTACAGGAAGGGCAAGTCCAGACGGGATCGGTTGGTATTGCTACCCGAATCAAGAGATGTCGCGGCTCCAGAATGAAGTGCGCCTGACCGCCGTCTGCACATATCGCCTTTTGAAGCGCTTCAAGCAGGACCGTCCCGCTTATGCCGTTACGAACCGCACAACCTTCGGCCCAATGGCGCAACTTTGCGCGCGCCGACGCCCAATCGGGCCAATCTTCCGGTGGCGCCCACCCTTGCGATTCTTGATCCAAATCGCGAAACCGAAATAGGTCTCCGAGAATACGGATGCATCCGTGACAGATGTCACGAAAGACCGCTGGATCAGCTCCACAGCCGCTCGCATGTCTCGCGAACGCGCTCGCGTCGAGATTTAAACACGCGTAGCCCAATCCGGCCGATTCAAACCCGAAGTACAGCCGGCTCCAAAGCACGCCACAGATTTCTGAGATGACTTTCGGGCGCACTTTTTCCTCGCGGCGTGAATGCGCACCGGGCGAGATTCCTGTCTTCCAGCACGTCGAAGGGGATGAAAAGTCGAATAGCTCCGTCCATTGGTGCCAACGTCCGTCGTACTTAAACTCCTGATAAAGAACATCGACTCCCGCTGGGTTCGTTCCGAGCGCTTTCAAACGTTTAATGAGAGTGCCCGGACCTTCGGGGTCGGTGGCATCATCGCTTTCGAAAAGCAGTCGCGCCGGAACCGTGCGAGTTTCCTTCCGTAGCCGGATCGCGGCGAGTTTGGAAACAGCTGCGGCTCGCACTTGCTCGGCCATGGCGCGAAACACTGCCGGAACACCCGCGGTATCTTGGGCTGCCTGCGCTAACGCTTCACGCAAGTGCGCGTCCGCCTCGGGGTTGTGCTCACCGAAGTCGCGCGCCATATCCCGAACCGCATGGTCGTGTGCTTCGATGTCTTCTAGTAGCGTGCCTTCCCCAAGCGAGACCTTCGAGAGTTCGTCATACATCGCCTCTCGGACGAGATCGTTGTAGTGATTGCGCTCAATCCCGTTGGAGATTGCGGCAGCGTCCTCGCGGCTGTCTGAAAAGACCACAAGTTTGCGATCTGTTTCCGGCAGGATGTAGAAGAGTTCCTTCGCCAGGATCTGGCTCACCTTCGAAAAACCGGTGCGGAAGCCGCGTATCGGCGACCGCCGGAACATGCGTTTTCCGTAATCGCTCGCGCAAGAAGGACATCTCGAAGGTAGCGCGCTAAACTGATCCTTCTGTTCGTCCTCCCGTGCGTTGTGCAGGTGAAAGACAAATCCTGGCACTTCGGAATCGGAATCCGTTACCGGGCCAAGCCGGACTTCGCCGCTGGTAGTATTTAATGCAGCCGAATCCCATCGGGCCTTCGCGATGGGGGGAGGTAAATCATCGTTTTGTGTTCGTCTCGGCTGTGTCCAGGCTTTGCCGGCATCCGAATGCAACTGCCCACCTCCGCGTGGCCAGAAAATCGCGTATTCGCGGTACGTCCTGCGGTCGAGAAACCGTGCTGCCTGACGGTCTGGGATCCCTTCAATGTCGTGATCAGTATTTAGAAGTTCCCATCCGCGATTATCGGAAAGAGGGAGGCGGCTTCCGCCGAAAAATGTTGTTCCGCACGTCTCGCAGTAAAGGACTTCCAGCACGCGATGCCGCACAGTGCTGGACGAGTCGCACAAAATCCTGCTGTTTCCGAAAAGCTTGCCGAGCGTTCGACCATCACCCGCGCTTTCACAACCGCAGCCCGGTTTTGTGCATGCCCAAAGGCCTTCGATATTGCGAAAAAACCAATGAAATCGAAACGCAGGGAGAGATGATCGCCTGCCTGGCGAGTCACACAACCATCGAGCGATTAATAAGCCTGCAGTGGCGTTACGCCTTGACTCCTCGTCTATGTCGGAAGCGAAGACGGCTCTCGAAAAGCTCCCCAGCGATACCGCGCGCGTCGCGCCTTCATCGAGGCACGCATTTAATAACCGAGCCGTGACAGGACTCTCGGGCGCTTCCATCGCGGAGCGCATTCTCCCTCGCGGCTCGACGGACGTTCCGGCATGGCCGAGGGCACTTGCAATCTCACCGCAGGCAGCGCCCACACTCTCGACGCCACCCGCTCGGAAAGCCTGCGCGAGGCTCGCGAAAGGCGCTACCGGAAGAGGCTCGATTCCTTCGGCCGATGGGATCGGCTCAGGTGCGCCCGTGATGATTTGCGTGGGCGACCAGTCGCAGCCGAAGAACTGCTCGAGGAAATCCCTGCTCGCGTCGTCGCCAGGATCGAGAGATGCGCTCGAGGCAAGAATCCGGAGCTTGGGACTTCGTGGCTGCAAGCCAAGGCGTTCAAGGAGCAAACGCAAGAGGTATGCTATCTCGGTGCCTGCAGTTCCCCGATAGAGGTGGAGTTCATCCACGATCAGGTGAAACACACTGCCATCTTTTTGCAGCCAGTTGCGCGTTTTTTCGAATATCTGCGCGTCAGCCTCCCGCATCATCATGATGCTCAGCATGCTGTTATTCGTAATCAGGATGTCGGGTGGTGCATCCTGCATGTCCCAGCGAGAACGCATTTCCGCGCCATCGAGCTTCGGAAAGAAGAATGGCACATCCCCGGCCGAAGCCCTGTTTGACGTCGCGGCATGGCTTGTTGCCGCACGGGCGGCCATATCCATCTTCTGCAACTCATGGAGCAGCTCGTTGAGCTTCTTATGACGCGGCTTGCCGTTCTTCTCGAACTCGTGGCCGGCCACGGGGCTATTGCCATTGTAGCGGCCGAAATAGATACGATTGCCATTCCGGTTTTCAGACAGCCACGCGCGAGCAGATGGAGAATCCAGTGCGCGTCGCAGCCGGGTAAGCTGATCTTCCACCAGCGCATTCATCGGGTAGAGGATCAGCGCTCGCACCGCCGGTGGACGTGTTTCGTTCGCGCGCTGAGAGACGCGAAATGATTTCTTTTCCTCTTTACATGCGTCTCGCCAATCCTCAGCGTCCGGCGTCCACCAATCGTTCTGATGTGAAACGGGCACACTTGGTGCACTCCACTGCGCGGATTCCCGAGCAAGGTAGGCGAAGAGCGGCAAGAGGAACGACTCTGTCTTGCCCGAGCCGGTGCCGGCAGTCACGACCGCATTCTGGCCGCTCATCCCGAGACGCAACATCTCGACCTGATGTGTGAAGAGTGCAAAATTACCGACCAGACCCCGCGCCGAGAACTCCTTAAAGTCCGCAAGCTCTCCGGCCGCCAGATTAGGAACATCGCCCGCGTTGAGATCGCTGATTCTCCGGTCGGTCTGATAGCGCGGTAATGGCTCGATCCACGGGTCCTGATAAAACACCCCCGGGTCGTCCGCGGCAGTCCTTCTCAACAGCGCTTCACGCTCTGCCTCGACAGACGGGAACTGCGTCTGGAAAGCCGTCTTGACGTAGAGCAGAAAATTGTCGCGAATTTTTTCGAAGGCTCCGATTGGATCGTTCATGACTTCTGACTGTTGGAAGCAGTTAAAGCGCGCGGGCGACAAACGCGCAATGACGCATTCAACGCAAAGCTAAGTTCACCGGGCGCGGCACCAGCGATTGGCCGAGTTTCTCAGCGATTAGATGTGCAATCGAGGGGGGAACTGCGCGAAACACGTCGAAGCCTGTGCTCTCCGGGCTTGCCCAACCTGCCGCTTCTTTCGAGACGAAGGTCGGCGCGAAACCCGAACAGAGAGCGAGCGATCTAGCAAACAACCGCGGCAGAGGCGCTCCGCTCGCGACCGCGAAAAATTGCTTTCTCTCGTCGTACGCAAATATGTTCAATCCCGCCTCACGCAGCATAGCGTAGCGCCCCAAGTCGCACTCAACCTGCGCGTAATTTCCCGCTCTCCGAAAAAAGTGACGCACCGTCCCGCGCTTAGGATTCGTGTAGCGTATAAGCGCCGCGGTATCGCCGCCGGACCGGCTGCTCTGGAACTGGATCCGATCACAACTGAATTCTTTCCGCTGCCAATTGAGTTCACCGTCATCTCGCCAAAGAACGCCATCGAGATAATCGTCTAACGAGGCGGCGAAACATGCTAGGAGCCAAGCGGCGGGGCGGGAGTCGAAATGCACACCGAGAGCGCGAGCAAGCCCTTTAAGCGCGTCGTCCGTTTCGGCCTCAATTAGAAAACGCACAGGGACAAAGGGAACGTCGCCACTTTGCGGAGCCACTATCAGGTGGCAGCGATGAGACGAGCAGGTGCCTTCTATATCACGTCGCGTGTCGGGGGATCGAGCACCCGCTAAGACGGCTGTGGGCAGACCTGCTCTCGGAAGGCGCACACACACAGGCGGAGCAATAAAAACGCGGGATTCCGTGTCGCTAAACCGGAAGTCGCAATGTCCAAGCGCCTCCAAGATCCGCATGGTTCGGTTCCGTCTGAAGCGGCTTACCATCTCCCCCCGCTCAATATTCACCGGAGCTGAATCGACTTGATCAAATACCCTTTTGGAAGCGCTCCAAGATAAGGAGCCCTTTGCCGACAACACATACAGAAGTCGCTCGCTCTCGTCAGACATCGCGCGCGATTTCCTGGTAGCTTTGCCACAGCTTCCGGAGCGCAATGTGGGCTGGCGGCCGCAGTTGTTTTCTGCGCACCCACAGAAAATCCTTCCAAGTCTTCAGCTTCTTTCGATCGCGCGAAGGCCCCCTAATCGGGGTGGCTGTGGCAGGGCTGGTGCCACAAAAGATCACTTCGCCGCGTCGTCTCGAAACGATGACCCACACCGGGGACCAGTCTTCCGGCATGGTCTCAGCCGGCCAATGAACGATTTGCCCTGCTTCGCTCCCTACGTAATGAACGCTGCCGTGTTCCACAACTGGCATCGCGCTCGCAAAATTGAACTCCGCCGCCACCAGTCCTGCAGTTTGCGCTCCTCGAACAGAAGGCTGCCCACTCACATTAACGGTCGCTTCGCCGAAAGATGAGAGACTGAATCCTTCCCTTGGAGCCGTCCACGACCATCCCCCGCGTGCCAAATACACTGTTCGCCGATCTAATGTCTGCTCGCCACGCCTTGCCTCAATCAGAACCGTGCCTGGTTCGTCGCCGGGTAGAGTTGGCAAATCAGACGGGATTGTTAATTGGCCAATTTCATCCAGTGACCCAGCGTCCATCTGGTTGAATAATATCCGGTCAACATTTGGTCCTTCGACGGCCACGGCCGGAGGAGCAAAATCAAAATACCGGTTGCCCCGCGAAACACGGATGCCGCCTCGCAGCGAAAGCGCAACGTTCACGGGCAGCGCAAGCGCCGGATACGAATCGCGGATATTTTCATCCGTTCGAGCTCTCGCAGCGCTGAAAGCACGCCAGCCGGCGGGCAAACCACTGGAGACTGTTAACTCTTCCCATCCATCGCACGAGCCTGCGCCCCAAGCTTCAATGCGCTCGCTGTCTGCACGGGAGACAAGGAGATAGAACTTCGATTGCGACGGCAACCGCCGTACTTCGACCAGGCCCGGCAAACTTTCGCCGCTGCCCTCAACAAGGATTCTAACTCGCGAACCGGTAAATCGGAAACGCCAATCCTTACCGCTGTCTGCGAGTTGAAATCCGAGCCCCCAATCGAAATTAGCGGCGTCCACCACGCCAGAGGCGGATTCCAGCGGGTATGACCATCCGCGCCCCCATTCCTCGCACTCGAATTCCAAAGCCGAATCCATCCGCGCGCTATCCGTTGGAACTGGATGGAGCAGTAATCCCTCTTCCGGAAATTCCCCGGCGATCCTCGCACGAAAACTTATTCGCGCCCGCGCTGCTGTTCGGTCAAAATCGCAACACAACCGTAACGCGCCTGTTTGATACCGGACACTCTCTCCGGCATCGTCAGCAGCCTCTAACGTTTCGCCATCCCACTCGCGCAGTTCCTCGGCGATAACTTCGATTAATGCTTGGCGGCTTTCCGCATCCGAATCGGAGGTACTCTTCAGCGTGCGTAGCGTCCTGTTCCGTAAGAACTCTCTGCCCGCACGAACGATGATGGTCGGAATCTCTCGATCGGAAGGAATGGCTGTCGGATCCAGGCCCGCACGAGCGAAAATCACAGGAAGCCGGTGCAGTTCTTCTTCCGAAAGAAGCGTCTGCGCGCGCGGCACACCTACATAAATCAAGTCCCCCAACCAGCGAGTCTGGAAAATACCGCGCTCGCCTTCCTGATCCACATTGGACCACCGTTCGAGGTCATCCCAGAGGGCGAACATCTTGTTGAACGATGGCAGCGCCCGCGGTTCCGGTTCTTCGCCCAGCACTTTTCTTAAGCGCGGGTAATACGCATGAGCTGGAAAGTCCTCTTCAATTCCGCCGGCAATAACGAAGAGAGCCAAATAGGCGATATACGGCGGCTGCTCGAGCTGCTTTAGCCGCCAGTCAGCCAGCGCTTCCAACGCGCGTTGGCAAAGGCCGCTCCGGTGAGCCCATGGAGGGCCAGTTTTAACCGCCGCCACAAACTCCGGGACGCCATCTCCCCACGCTTCCCCGATTTTCTTGATCAGCTCATGGGTGGCGAACAAATGCACCTTTCGTCCCGCCTTCGCAGTCGAGAAAAAGTGCTCGGCCAACCGATCGTTCCACTCTAAGTAAGTCATACCCTTCGGCAGTCAGCCGATTTTTTATAACAAATGAGACGATCACGCCAACGCAGATGAAACTATTTAGCGCGATCGCCTAGTCGGGCAGAAACCGGTGCGACGAAAGCCGATCTGACGCCTGTCGGCTCGTTAGTGAAACGCGTCCTGATTCCAAAACATCAATCTATCTAACTCCCACCCGCTAATATTCGCGGCACGTGCGACCCAAAGCAGGAAGTTCTCCGCGTAATCATACGGCTGCGACGGTATACCCGCTCGCTTAAGTATACCCGCAATTCTCGCGTCTATCGCGATCGCATCTCGAAACTCAGGATGATAGAAATCCATAAAGAAGTTGCGGGAATACTTCGGCCCGATGCCTTCGAAGCTTTCGAGAAACTTTTTTCGTTCGTCCGCGCCACTTAGCTTTTCAATGTGACGCTTTACCGCTTCCGGGCCTCCTAGCGCTTCAATCTTCTCGAATGCTCGACACAGAAAATAAGGTTTTTTTTGGGGCCAACGCATTCCAGATGATCGAACAACGGCTGCGAAGCGCTCCTTGCGCTCCTCGGCCGTTAACAGTTTCAGCGCGTCAAACTTGATAGATTTCAATATCTCCGGGTCAGCTGCGAGATTGGTTGCGGCCGCAGCTCTTCCCCACGTCGCGAAGCTCTGCACGATGAAATCCCATACAGCGTCAGGGTCGCGCCACGCCTTCAGTCCACCGGCCTTGAGCTCGCCGAGCCTTTGGTGTTGTTCTTGAGAGAGGCGACACGCGACTGGTGCAAGCTTGCGTAACGCCGAGGATTCGTGAGCGGTTAATCCGTCACACGCACCTGATGGCTCCCTCCACGTGTTTAGAGTTACGTATTGTTGGAACCGACTCGGGTGCGTTGTGGAGCTACGTTCCAAGTTCGTGGGATCCACGTCTTCGATGTAAGCGACCTGACCATAACCATGGTCATGTCGCATATTCATAAACAGTCCGGAGTCGCGGAATAAACGGATCGGCAACGGAGACGCTTCGCAGAACCTTAGAAAACCATCTTCACCGCCGGTGTCTGGCACCGCTGGCGCACGCTCGCCGCGCGTAAATGAGGCATACGTTTTCGTCCCCTTGAGCGCAGCAAGGGGTTTTCGTACCGACCCAAAAGCTTTGCACGAACTCGCCAGCGGCCACCCAAGCCACCCGGCTGCATCCATCTCTCTATAAACATTGCGGGAAGGCACGAAGCGACGCTACCCCTTTGTCGCGCAAATTAACAACGGCCGATGATGTCGGAGAGCAATTCGCTATCGGCAGGCTCGAACTCTTCATCCATCATCGCGCGCTCAGCCCAATGACTCGCTCGAACCCCTCGCTCGCCGTGCGGCTTTGGTCCATGTCGCACCGCTTCCCGCGGGCTCCATTGTCCTCGGGGGTGTTATCCTATTTCTTTTCCTGGATGACTTCGAGGCTGCCGCCTTTCCGCGGATTAGCTGGATCGAGCGAGCACTGCGAGCAGCGAGCAACGGCCGAATCAGAACTCCTCAATGCTGATGTCGACGGGCATCAGCTCAGCAGTTCCGCGCTGCTTGATCCAATTGCCTGGATGGGCGTCGCGGATGATCTGACGTGATTCGTTGTGAACGTAGTCCTGCGTTTCACTCTGGTCGGCGTGCTCCAGCCAACCGCGTGCCTTCATGTATTTGCCGATTTGCTGAGCCGAAGGATGTCCACCTTCGATGTACTGCATGCTCGTGACGATGCTGGGCAGCGGCGTGTCTCGCCGCCTGAGTGGCTGCAGGAGGATACCGTGGACGCGGATGTCGAGCGCCGGCAAAAACTGCTGGAAAAGCCGCCAGGAGTTCAAGTAGAGGCTGGGAGAATACTCGTGCCGTCCATACTTGCCGGGTATTGTCGCCTTGATTACCCGCGGTGATGCTCCTTCGAGGTAGCGCGTGACGAAATGCTCCGAGCCTTTGGTCACATCCGCATCAGGATCGATCTGCGCAGAATAGAACGCTTCTGCATTCCATTCCGGCGCAACCTTAGCGAGAAGAGCCGACTCCTCGTCGATTGCGTTTATTCGCTCGAGGTCGTTCGCGAAAGGCCCGTGCCAAGAGTACGAGCGTCCGAGATGCTCACGTATAAATGTGATCCACTTCTCGAAAGCTGCTTCGATTTCCAATCCTGCCGGAGCGCGCTCTCGCTCTTTCCTTTTGCCAGGCGGACGGCCTTTACCACTGCGGCGTTTGTCTTTGTCCAAAACTGCTTATTGGGCATCGCTAATAGAAAGTATATGCAATTTGCGCGCCGTGTCAGCGGTTAAGCGGTGCAACAACAACGGGTCACTCACTTCATCCGATCGAAGGTCTTCTGCAGCAGAGCCAGATCGCTCGGCTGGCCGAGTTTGACTCGACGTTCCCACGTCTCGGCTTGCAGCCACGCTTCGCTTGTCCATCTCGCACCGCTTCCCGCGGGCTCGATTCTCGCGCGTCGAGTCGATCCACTTCTTTTCCAACGCATTGATTGATCTGCTGCGCCCCCGCTGCAGACGCTTCGCGCGCCGTCCATCTCGCACTGCTCCCGCAACTCACCCTTCGGGCCATTTCATGTGGCCCCGCGTTCCCTGGCGGCTCCATTCTTCGTTGCGTCGACTTCGAAGCGAGCCGCCTTTTCCGCGCTTTAGCCGCTGGATTTCATCGATGAGAATTCAAGTTTCTTCGGAAACGCTCCGACGATGTCATATCGACGAACTTCGGTACCCCCCTTAGCGTCTTTCCTCGGCTGCAAATCTTTGACTTTGCCGGATGATTTGGTCGACGGCGATTTTTTGACTGTTTTTTTCTTCGCGTTCATCCGCGCATCCTGACCGGAAACCAGCGTATGGACAAGGCGGTATTACGCGTCCACTTCCTCGTCGTAGCTGACTTCATGCTTGCGAGACATTCACGGTCGCGCGGTAACCAAGTCGACGGAGAAATTCTTCACTGTCCGAGATTACGTCCCTCGAATCTCGGTTGCCCGGATTGACGAACTCTTCTCCCGAAGTGCTCGCCCTCGCGGGTCTGCCCATCCATGTCGCTCGTTTCCCAACGGCTCCATTCCCTAGACGCATTCGCTCCGCGGCCAGCGCCTCCCCCCGTAAAGGTCGCCCCGGCGACCGCGCGCCAGCGCAAGCCGAACTCCGCGACGTCGGCCAGTCCGAGTCGGCCGATGATGTCCGACAGAACGTCAATGTCGGCTTCATCGAACTCCGCATCCATCATGGCACGCTCAGCCCAATCGACGAGTTCCGCCTGGGTGACTTTACCGTGCAGGTAGTCAGCAATCTT
>Ga0136617_10005022_pt1 | contig 11829 bp, 14 predicted proteins | sample AntDrymUQ3222106_2_FD_129672 | JGI IMG/M metagenome (GOLD analysis project Ga0136617, IMG submission 129672) | Polar desert sand microbial communities from Dry Valleys, Antarctica - metaG UQ322 (21.06) | ecosystem: Environmental > Terrestrial > Soil > Desert | place: Antarctica: Dry Valley...
ACCGTTTGGCGGACCGTTGGCGGACCGGCTGGCGGACCGGTTTGGGGCCGCCGCGGCACCGGCTCGTGGGTCGCCCGCGCCCGTGCCGGAGGACGCCCCCGGTAAGCTGCGGGTGATGGAGTTCGTCGAGCCTGAGGACGAACCCGGCGTGTTCCGAAACCCGCTTCCGCCCGACGACCGGCTGTGGCGGCACCCCTCCGAGGTCGGCGCCGGGCTGCCCCCTGCGTTCGGCCCCGGCCGCTCGTCCGACTCTTCCGGCCAGGCGCCGGGCGACCGTCCCCCGGCGGTCGACGTCGCCCCGCCCGACGACTCCCGGCCGTCGATGTGGCTGGTGGCGGCGGTGTCGGCCGTGAGCGCGGGACTGGTGGCCGGGGGTCTGGCCATCATCGTCGTCGGCCTGGTGGGCGCCAACCGAATCCGTCCCGTCGTCGAGCGCCGGATGGAGCCCCGACCCATCGACGCGGTCATGCCCGGCGGCGTCGTCGACGTGGCCGACCGGGCCCGGGCCGCCGTGGCCCAGGTCCGCCTCGACGGTTCCGCCACCGTCGTCGGCTCGGGCGTGATCTTCCGCAGCGACGGTCACATGCTCACCAGCGCCTCGGTGGTCGGCAGCGCCACGTTCCTGCGGGTCATGCTCGACAGCGGGCGCGAGGTCACCGGACGGGTGGTGGGCGCCGATCCCGACACCGACACGGCGGTGGTCAAGCTCGACGGTGACGGGCCCTTCCCCACCGCCGTCCTGGGCACCGCCGACGACCTCAGGGTCGGCCAGCAGGCCGTCGCCATGGGCTGGCCGGTCGGGCTGGTGGGCGGACCGTCGGTCACCGTCGGAGTCATCAGCGCCCTCCACCGCTCCCTCCGGCGGGAGGCGAGCGGCGGGATGCTCTTCGACATGGTGCAGACCGACGCCCGGGTCCCCACCGGGTGGCCGGGGGGCGCCCTGCTCGACTCGTCGGGCAGCGTCATCGGGATCACGACGGCGGTGGGCAGCACCGACACCGGCACCGGGGGCTTCGGCTTCGCCATCCCCATCGACCTGGCCTACACGGTGGCCGACCAGATCATCGCCACCGGCCGGGTCACCAACGTGTGGCTCGGCGTGCAGGGCGACGATCTCGACTGGGTCAGCGCCGCCGGTCTCCAGGTGCCCGGCGGGGCCATGGTCGGCGAGGTCAAGACCGGCAGCCCGGCTCATCGGGCGGGCCTGTCGGACCACGACGTCATCCTCGCCCTCGACGGCGTGCCGGTCACCTCGATGGGCCAGCTGGTGGCCGCCCTCCGCCAGCACCGGCCGGGCGACGCCGTCCTCGTCGACATCATGCGCGACCAGCAACCGATGTCGATGGTGGTCGTGCTCGTCGAACGTCCGCCTCCGGCCTAGGGTCGATCCCATGGGTGCCACCACATGAGCGGGTTCGGGTCCCCCGGCGACAACCCGTTCGAGGGCATGCCGATGTTCCGCGACCTGGCCAAGCTGTTCGCCGGCCAGGGACCGATCAACTGGGACATCGCCCGCCAGATCGCGGTCTGGACGGCGGCCGAGGGCGAGGCCGAGCCTAACGTCGACCCCGTCGAGCGCATCCGGTTCGAGGAGCTGCTGCGGGTGGCCGACCTCCACGTCAGCAACGCCACCGGCCTGTCCACCTCCCTGGGAGGCGGGCTGCTCAGCGTGGCCCCCACCACCCGGGCCGATTGGGTCCTCAAGACCCTCCAGGCGTGGCGGCCGTTCCTCGAGCGGCTGGCCACGGCGGTGTCGGCCGCGGGGGAGTCCGAGGGCACCGGGCCCGATCCCGCCACCCAGCTGCTGGGCGACCTGGGACGGGTGGTCGGACCGGTGCTGCTGGGGATGCAGTCCGGCTACATGGTCGGCCACCTGGGCCGGCGGGCGCTCGGCCAGTACGACCTGCCCGTGCCCCGGGGCCTGTCCGACGAGCTCCTGGTGGTGCCGGCCAACCTCAACGCCTTCGCCGAGGAGTGGTCGATCCCGGGCGACGACCTGCGCCTGTGGGTGCTCCTGCAGGAGCTCACCCACCACGCGGTGCTGGGCCGGCCCCACGTCCGGGCCCGCCTGGAGGCCCTGGTCGACGACTACGTCAGCCGGTTCGAGATCGACGCCAACGCCCTCGAGGGCAGCTTCGCCGACATCGACCCCACCGACCCGTCGTCGTTCGCCAAGGCCCTGAGCCCCGAGACGCTGCTCGGCATCATCCAGACGCCCGCCCAGCGGGAGGTGGCGGGGCGCATCGAGACGCTGCTGGCCGCCGTCGCCGGCTACGTCGACCACATCCTCGACTCGGTCGGCCACGGCCTGGTCGGCTCCCACGGCCGGATCGCCGAGGCCCTCCGCCGGCGGCGGGTGGAGTCCTCCGAGGGCAGCCGGTTCGCCGAGCGGCTGCTCGGCCTGCAGCTGGGCCCGGTCCAGTACGAGAAGGGCCGCGCCTTCGTCAACGGCGTGGTGGAGCGGGCGGGCGACGACGGGCTGGCCCGGCTCTGGAAGTCGGAGCGGGAGCTGCCGACGCCGGCCGAGCTGGAGGCCCCCGGCCTGTGGCTGGCCCGCATCGACATCCCGGACGGCTGACGGCGTCCAAGGTCAACTGCGAGGAACGCCTTCGGCGCGCTGCCTTCTGTTCCGGACGGGCGTACCGGCCCTTCGGGCCTGCCCGTCCGGGCTCGGGGACGCTGACGCGCCCCGAGCGGTCGCCGCCCTGGGCGGCCGCCGGCGCGCCATCCGAACGCCTGACACCTGGCGCCGGGCGGTCAGGGGTGGTCGGGGTTGCCGTCGAGGCGGGTGGTGAAGTGGGTGCCGCGGTGTTTGGCGGACACGATGCCGCCCAGGTAGGAGAAGAAGGCCAGGCAGCAGCCCAGGGCCATGAAGTCGATCCCGTCGCTGGTCGAGATGCCTAGCACCACCGGGACGAAGGCGCCGACCACCCACACCAGCTGGAACCGGGTCTCGAAGCGGGCGAAGGTGCGGCCCCTGACCGCGTCGGGGGCGTCGCGCTGGACGATGCTGTCGAAGGCCAGATTGCCGGCGGCGGCGGCGACGCCGGTGGCCCCCGCCACCAGGCAGAAGGCGGTGAGGCCGTTGGTCCGGCCGGCCACCGCGCCCACCACGGCCACCAGCAGGAGCGATCCCAGCAGGATGCGCTCCTCGGCCAGGAACCGGCGCAGGGTCGGGGCGACGATGTTCCCGACGAGCGTGCCCGCCAGGCTGGCCGCCAGCACCGCGCCGAACCACCACGACGGCGCATCCAGGGCCCGGAAGGCGAAGGCCACGAAGAAGGTGAGGAAGCCCACCGCCGCCCGCAGGACGGCCATGCCCGTAGCCGCCATGCGGATGCTCGCGGCGTGGAGCTCCTCCTCGGCTAAGGCGAGCACGGCGGGGGCCGCGGTGCGGGCCGGCCGGGGCACGCGCACGGAGGCGATGGCCGCCGCCGCGAACCCGACCGCGGCCAGGCGGACGACCCACGGTCCGCCGAGGAACCCGATCTTGAGGACGATCACCCCGGGCACGGCGGCCGCGAACCCGGCGAGGGCGGAGAGCACGGCGAGGCGGGAGTTGGCCGTCACCAGCTCGCCCTCGTCGGCCACGGTCGTGGGCACCAGGGCGCTCTTGGTGACGGCGTGGGCCTTTGACAGCACGAGCACCCCGAAGGCCTCAGGGAACAGCCACAGGCTCTGGAGGTGGCCCGCCATCGACAGGCAGATCACGGCCCGGGTGGCGGAGGCGGCGATGAGCATCATGCGGCGGCCGGCGAGGTTGCGGTCGAGGACGGGGCCGAGGAAGGGCGCCACCACCGCGAACGGCGCCATGGTGAGCAGGAGGTACAACGCCACCCGGCCCCGGGCCGCCTGGGGCGAGATGGAGAAGAACAGCGATCCCGCCAGCGCCATGGTGACGAGCGTGTCGCCCCCCACGGCCAGCACGTGGGCCACGGCCAGCCGGGAGAACGCCGAGGTCTTGGTATGGCCCCGGACGGGCTTTCCCAGCTGCTCCCAGCCGGTGTTCGCGTTGGTTGCCACCGACCCTCATGCTACGGCCGGCGAGGGTGATCCGGGCGCCCCCCCGGCCGATCGGTGCCGCCCGGGCGGGCGGGATCAGCCCGCTTTGGCGGGCTTGGACTCGTCCGGGCGGGGCCCGGTGCGCAGGGGCTTGAGGTCGGCGGGGGCGCCCGCGGCAGGGAGGCGGACGGTGAACGTCGACCCCAGGCCCTCCTCCGAGTCGACCGTGACCGAGCCCTGGTGGTTGGCGACGACGTTGCGAACGATGCTCAGGCCCAGGCCGGTGCCGCCGGCGGCGACGCTTCTCGTCGACTCGACCCGGTAGAACCGCTCGAAGATGCGGTCGTGGTCGCGCTGGGGGATGCCGACGCCCTCATCGCGCACGCTGATCTCCACCTGGCCGGGGGCGTCGCCGGACTCGTCCGCCGGCCCGGGGCGGCCCCTGACCTCGATGAGCGCGCCCGCGGGCGAGTACTTCACCGCGTTCTCCAGCAGGTTGTAGACCGCCGACACCAGCTGGCGGCGGTCGCCGAGCACCCACAGGCGCTGGGGCGGCTCGCCGAAGTTGATCGTCATCTCCTTGTCCTGGGCCTGGTTGCGCACCCGCTCGGCGGCCTGGGCGACGATCAGGTGGACGGCGACCGGCTCCCGCACCGGGTCCTCCTCCGACTGCAGGCGGCTGAGGTCGATGAGGTCGTCGACCACCCGCTCCACCCGCTTGGCCTCGACCTGCACCCGGCGGGCGAGGCGGTTGACCACCACCAGGTCGTGCTCGGTGGACAGGGTCTCGGCCAGCAGGGCCAGGGCCCCCACCGGGGTCTTGAGCTCGTGGCTGATGTTGGCGACGAAGTCGCGCCGCACACCCTCCTGGTGCTGCTGCTCGGACTGGTCGCCGAGCACCAGCACCCCGCCCACCGTGCGCCACTTGTCGTCGAGGGGGGAGGCGCTGACGGCCAGCGTGAGCGGGGGCGGGCCGGGGATGTCGAGGATGCGCTCCTGGGGGCGGCCCTCGGTCGCCGACAGCAGCAGGCCCTGCACCTTGCGGGCGACGACTTCGTCGGGCTCCACGCCCAGCAGCTGGACGGCCCGGCTGTTCTGGAACACGATCCGGCCCTGGTCGTCGCAGATGGCCACGCCCACCTCGAGCTGGTCGAGGGCCCGCTCCAGCCGGGTGCTGGCCACGTCGACGTCGCCGGTGGTGGTCATCTTGGCGTCGACCAGCTTCTCCAGCTGGGTGAGGACCTCGTCCATGCCCCCGGACCCGAGCTCCAGCTCCTGGTCGCCCAGGCGGGCGTTGAGGGCCGAGACCCGGCGGACGGGTCCCCGGCGGGAAAGGTGCAGGGCGAACCCGCCCAGCAGGACGATGCCGACGGCGACCGCGATGGGGACGAGGTCGGAGGGCATCGCTGCCTACCCTAGGTTCCGGGGCTGCCCACACCGGGGCAAGCCCCGATGGCGGGGAGCGTCAGCCGCCGGACCCACCAGAATCGTCGTCCTCGGGCACGCCCAGGTCCCAGTCGAGGAGGACGAGCTCGCGCTCCGCATCGCGCACGACCCGCTCCCGGTTGCGCCGGAACTGGGGGTCGTGGGGCGGGAGGAGCAGCAGCCGGGCCAGCGCCCGCTGCCGGAACTCCTCGATGAGGTTGCGCTCCCCGAAGTCGGACACGACCTCCCAGTGGGGCGCCACCGGGCCCAGATAGACGATCCGGACGTGGCCGCGGGGCGGCTGCGGTGCCTCGGCCTCCTCCTGTATCTGGGACATCCCCCGAGACTACAAGGCCCCCGGTCCGTCCCCGATCGGGGCCCCCGGGACGGTCTGCACAAGAAATTCATGCAACTTCCGGCGATCCGCACTCGTCTGCACCTACGTAGAAGTCGATACGGGAACCATTACAGCGTCCGACGCGTTGAAGAAGTGGGCCCGACGAGGAGGGGCAATGGACACGAAGTGGATGGCCACGGGCAACTGCCGCACCGAGCCGCCCTCGCTCTTCTTCCCGAGCGACGGAGTCGGTGTCGAAGTGGCCCGCAAGATCTGCGCCGACTGCCCGGCCAAGGCCCCCTGCCTCGAGTACGCCCTCGCCAACGGCATCGACCACGGCGTCTGGGGCGGAGCGTCCGAGCGGGAGCGGCGCCGCATCGCCCGTCGCCGCCGGCTGGAAGCGGCCGCCGCAGCCGCCGCCGCCCACTGACGTTTCCCCCCACGGGCCGCCGAGCCGGGGCCGTCAGCAGCCGGTCACGCCAGGGGCTGGATCACAGTGCGGGCAATGCTCCGTAGCCGCTCGAGCGCCGACGGCCTCCTGGTGGCCGGCACCGGCAGGTCACGGGCCGCGGTGAGCACCTGGTCGAGGGGGGCGTTGCTGACCACCGTGAACACGGTCTCCCCCGCCTGCCAGAGCACCACCTGGCCACCCGGCCAGGCGTAACGCCACCCGGCGGCCTTGCCCACCCTCACCGGCCCGCCGCTTTCGGCCAGGTCGCTCCGATCGAGCACGCCCCGCCGTTCGAACACCGACAGGTCGTAGATCCCGTCGCTGTAAAGCACCTGCACGGTTCCGTCCCGCTTGTAGACGCCGACCCGCGTGTACCCGTCGGCCAGCCCCGCCGGCGCCAGGGTGGGCGACGACAGGCTGGCGGGAGCCACCGACTCGGGTGCCCGGTCGGCGGTCGTCGCCGGCGACGGCGGTGGCGTGGTGGTGGGGTCGATCACCAGCGACGTGAAGCCCACCACCCGGGTCGTGACGCCGTCCGGGTCGACCTGGCGCCGCTGGAGGAGCAGGGCGGTCTCCCGGTCGAGGACGACCTGCTCCCGCAGGACGTCGTTCTCCCGCACCTCCACCATGGTCGTCGGCCGGCCGGCGACAGTCGGCCCGGCCACCTCGGTGGTCCGGTACTTCAGGCCGGGATCGGGCCCGGGGTCGCGATCGAGCGCGGGCGGCCACAGCAGGTCCCAGCCGCCGTCGCCGTGCTGCACCAGCCGCTCCGACGTGGAGGACACCATCACCTGGTTGGCCCCCTTGAGCAGCAGCGATCCCCCGGCCGACTGCACCGTGAGCTGCTCGTGGCGCTCGACGCGACCGTCGAGCCACCGGACCTCGACGGTGCCCGTGAACGGCACCCGGGCCGCCGCCTCCCGGGCCCGTTCGAAGGGGTCCTCGACCCGGCCATCCAGCCCCGCCCCGGAGGCGGCGCTGCCGGCGGACGCCACCAGCACGCCGGCCACCAGGCCGGCCACCAGCGCCCTCACGGCGATACGGAAACCGGGACGCCGGCCGGCGCCAGATCGGTGACGAGGTCGCCGTCGCCCGACGAGGTGGCGTGAGCCTCGATCAGGGTGGCGACCGACGGGCTCACCGGCTGCTGGCGGGCGGGCGCCACGCTGACCAGCACCGCCGCCACCGCCGCCGCCGCCCCCACGAAGGCCATGGCCACCCGGCGCCGCCCGGGCCGGTAGGGGACGAGCATCCGCTCGTAGAGGCCGATGGGCGGCTCCACCGGCGGAAGGGCACGGATCCAGAGGCGGGCCACCTGTACCGCCTCCATCTCCTGGCGGCAGGCCATGCACCCGACCAGGTGGGCCTGGACGTCGGCCTCCTCCAGAGGCGACAGCTCGCCGTCGAGCAGGGCGCTGAGCCCGTCGCCGGGGTGCCCGTCCTCCAGGAGGTCGTCACTCATGCGAGGGCCTCCCGCAACATGGCCCGGCCCCGGTGGATGCGGCTGCGGACGGTGCCGACGGGCACGTCGAGGGCGCCCGCGATCTCCTGGTAGGGCAGACCCACGACGTCGCACAGCACGACCGCCGACCGGTAGTCGGGCGGCAGCCGGCGGAGGGCCGACTGCACGTCGTCGGGCAGGGCGGAGCCGGCCAGGACCTCGTCCGCCCCCACCGTCGGCGGCAGCACCCAGTCGGGGTTTTCGGGCAGCGCGTCCACCGGGCGGCGGCGCCGCCTACGGACCTCGTCGAGGAAGGTGTTGGTGGTGATGCGGCTCAACCACCCTTCCAGGGAGCCCGGTCGGTAGGTCTCCAGGCCCTTGCGGACCCTGAGGAGCACCTCCTGCACGAGATCCTGGGCGTCGTCGTCGTTGCCGGTGAGGCGGTAGGCGACCGTGTACAGGAAGCGACCGTGGTCGCGTGCCACTTCCTCCCACGTAGGAACATTCTCATCTGTCATCGAGAACGACGGCCGCAGCCGCCGGGTTCCCTAGGTGAGGGGAGGAGTTTGCTTGCGGGCCTGCGCCTCTCGCTCGGAGAGGAGGGCGTCGAGCTCGGCCTGGGTCATGGTGACCTTGTCGGACGGCTTCGGCGCCTTGTCGATCGCCTTGGCGTCGTCCTTGGCCCCGTCGCTCACGCCCTTCTTGAACTCCTGGGACGCCTCACCGATCGATCGGGCCAGCTTGGGCAGCTTGGTCGATCCGAACAGCAGGAGGACGACGACCAGGACGATGATGAGCTCGAGCGGACCGATGTTCGGCATAGGCTCACAGCCTACAGGCCAGCGCCAGCAGTTCGAGGTCGTCCTCGCCCGGCACCGAGAAGGGGAGCGGTCGGGGACTGACCACCACGGTCGACACGCCCAGGCCCGCCCACCCGTCGAGCTGCGCCCCGACCTCGTCGACCGTGCCGACCAGCCGGCCGGTCCGCCATTCCTGCAGCGTGGTCCCCCCCACGATCTCGGGCGATGCCTCCCGTAGACGTTCGAACCGCCGGACCAGGTCGGCCTCGTCCTCGCCCACCAGGGCGAACAGGCCCAGGGAGCGCACGATCGAGGCCGGGTCCCGCCCTGCCCGATCGCACGCCGAGTCGAGCACCCGGAGTCGCTCCCGGTAGGCCTCCGGCGTCCAGATCCACGCTGTGTTCCACCCGTCGGCCACTCGGGCCACCAGGTCGAGCAGGCGGTCGCCCTTGCCCCCCACCCAGATCGGGGGACCGGGCTGTTGCACCGGACGGGGCAGGCACATGGCGGCCTCGGCCCGCTCGTAGCGGCCCTCGAACGTGAAGGGGCCGCCACTGAACATCCCCCGCAGCACGTGGATCGATTCCTCCAGGTGGGCCAGCCGCTCGCCCGGCCGGCCGAAGGGGATCCCGGCGGCCTCGAACTCGTCCTGCGACCACCCCGCGCCCACGCCGACCGTGAGCCGTCCCCCGCTGAGGACGTCGAGGGTGGCCAGCTGCTTGGCGGTCACGGTGGCCGGTCGTAGGGGCGAGCACAGGGTGAGGGTGCCGAGGCGGGCCCGGTGGGTCTCCCGGGCGAGAGCGCCGAGGGCGGGCAGGGGGTCGAAGCCGGGGCAGCGGCCGGGGATGCCCCCGTAGCGGCGGCGGTCGAGGAAGAAATGGTCGGACAGCCAGAGGGAATGAAAACCGAGCTCCTCCGCCCGGCGAGCGGTGGCCGCCACCGGCGCCCACGGCAGTCGCCCCGGCTCGGGCTCGGGGGCGAGGAAGTCGTACTGCGGCAGCGCCAGCCCGATCTCCATGGCGCCAGTCTCGCCGCCCCCACCGGGGCAACATGTCTCCCGTGCTGGAGTGCGTCGTCAACGTGAGCGAGGGACGGGACGGCGACGTCATCTCGGCCCTCGCCGCGGCCGGCGGGACGTGCCTGCTCGACGTGCACTCCGATCCCCATCACCACCGGTCGGTGCTCACCCTGGCCGGCGACGGGGTCGAGGGCGCGGTGCGGGCGGTGGCGGCCGAGGCGGTGGCCCGGCTCGACCTGCGGACGCACGTAGGCGCCCATCCCCGCCTGGGGGTGCTCGACGTGGTGCCCTTCGTCCCTCTGGGCGGCTCGACCCTCGACGACGCCATCGCCGCCCGCGACCGGTTCCTCGTGTGGGCCGAATCGGAACTGGGCCTGCCCGGCTTCGCCTACGGTCCCGAGCGGTCGCTGCCCGACGTGCGGCGGGCGGCCTTCGGGTCGTTGGCCCCCTCGGCCGGTCCGAAGGCCCCCCACCCCACCGCGGGGGCCGTGTGCGTGGGGGCGCGGCCGGTGCTGGTGGCGTACAACGTGTGGCTGGGGGGCGGCGTGGACGAGGACGAGGCCCGGCGGGTGGCGGCGTCGGTGCGGGTGCCGGGCGCGGTGCGGGCCCTGGGGCTCGACGTGGGCGGCCGGGCCCAGGTGTCGATGAACCTGGTCGACCCGCTGCGGGTGGGCCCGGCACCGGCATTCGACGCCGTGCGGGCCCGAGCGGCGGTGGACGGCGCCGAGCTGGTGGGCCTGCTCCCGGCGGCGGTGCTCGACGCCATCCCGCCCGAGCGGTGGGTGGAGCTCGACGTTGGCTGGTCGCAGACCATCGAGAGCCGGCTCGTCGAGCACGGCCACCGGTTGTGAGGCGGATCCGGTGACGCCGGGCGGGTCGTGGGTCGCCCGGCGTCACCAGAAGGCCCGGGATCAGGCGGTGGCGGCCGCCTCGCGACTGGCGATCGTGCGCTCCCGGCGGATACGGCGGCGCTCACGCTCGCTGAGCCCGCCCCAGATGCCGAACTTCTCGCCGTTGATCAGGGCGTACTCGAGGCACTCCATCCGCACCACGCAGCCCCGGCACACCGCCTTGGCCTCTCTGGTCGACGCCCCCCGCTCGGGGAAGAAGAGGTCGGGGTCGACACCCAGGCAGTTGGCCTGCCACTGCCACGTGCGGTCACCGAGATCGAACCTGTGCCCTCGTCGTTGCTCCACCCGCTGCTCCACCGGCTGCTCCCCTCACGTCTGCAGGCACCCGTCCTTTGACGTGCTTGTAATTACACGTGTGTCATCTTGCTCCAAACATCCGGGGTAGCGCAAATGCGAGAGGGGGACAATCCGCGCATGCACATCGTGGGGGTGCTAAGGGACCTCACCACCGAGGCGGTCGACGCCATCGTCAACGCCGCCAACCCCTCACTGCTCGGCGGGGGAGGGGTCGACGGCGCCATCCACCGGGCCGCCGGGCCCGAGCTGCTGGCCGCCTGCCGGCTCCTCCGCGGGTGCCCCACCGGCGACGCCAAGGCGACGCCCGGCTTCCACCTCCCGGCCCGGTGGGTGATCCACACCGTGGGCCCCGTGTGGCGGGGTGGAGGCGGGGGCGAGGCCGCCCTGCTGGCCTCCTGCTACCGCCGGTCGTTGGAAGTCGCCGACGATCTGGGTGCCCGGTCGATGGCCTTCCCCGCCATCTCCACCGGCGTCTACGGCTACCCGGCGGCCGAGGCCGCCACCATCGCCGTGGAGACCCTACGGGCCGCCTCGGCCACCACCCGGGTCGAACTGGTCCGCCTGGTGGCCTTCAGCCAGGCCACCCTCGACCTCTACGAGGACCGCCTGGCTTCTCCGGCCTGAGGCTCAGGCGACGTCGCCGGTTGGAGCCGGCACGCCGCTCTTGCGGCGGGGAACCATCCGCTCGGGATGGTTCCAGTCGTCCTCGAGTCGGGCGACGAGCTCGCGGTTGGCCAGGAACCTGGCTTCGAGCTCGCTCATCACCACGGCTGGCGTGAGGGTAATGGTCCCATCGGGATCCTCGCGAGCCAGGTAGCGACGATGCTCTGGGTGCCCCACCTTGCCGAAGCTGGCCCGTCGCCGGTCATCGAGTTCGATCAGCGTCTCCTCCACAGCTCGATGGTAGCATGGTTACCCTTTTCGGGAAATGCACCGATTGGGCAATCCTACGAGATAACCTCAGGTTCGTGGCGACGGTGTGGCTCTTCGCTGGGCCGGAGGCGGAGTTGGCGCGGCTCGAGTCGGACGCGACTCAGGCCCAGCTGCTTGGCGCGGTGAACCGTGTGCTCGACCAACTCGAGCAGGACCCGACCCACGAAAGCGTCCGACGGAGGCGGTTCAACACACCACCTGTTTGGTGCGTCAC
>Ga0136617_10005023_pt1 | contig 11828 bp, 12 predicted proteins | sample AntDrymUQ3222106_2_FD_129672 | JGI IMG/M metagenome (GOLD analysis project Ga0136617, IMG submission 129672) | Polar desert sand microbial communities from Dry Valleys, Antarctica - metaG UQ322 (21.06) | ecosystem: Environmental > Terrestrial > Soil > Desert | place: Antarctica: Dry Valley...
AGATACTGGAGGACGGGCAGCTCACAGACGCGCAGGGCCGCACCGTGGACTTCAAGAACGTCGTCCTCATCATGACCTCCAACGTCGGGGCGCAGACGATCAATAAGACCAAGTCATTGGGCTTCGGCTCCGACGACGCCGGCCTCTCCTACAAGGAGATGAAGGGCCGCGTCACGAGCGAGCTGCGCAAGATCTTCCGTCCCGAGCTCCTCAACAGGATCGACGAGATCATCGTCTTCCACAAGCTCGAGCGCGAGGACATGCGCCACATCATCGAGATCCAGATAAAGCGCCTCCGCCAGCAGCTCGTCGAGCGCGACGTAACGATCGAGTTCACCAACGAGGCCCTGGACAAGCTCGCCGAAGAGGGCTACGACCCCGCCTTCGGGGCGCGTCCGTTGAGGCGCACACTGCAGCGGATGATCGAAGACCCGATGAGCGAGATGATCCTGCGCGGCGAGATCCCCAACGGCTCCAAGGTCGTAATAGAGCCCAACGATATGTCCTCTGAAGACATAAACGAGGAAGAATCCATAGTCGACATCAAGGTCACTCAGCCTAAGGAGATCGTCAAGGTCGAATCTGAATAGGTAAGTCTCAAAGAGTTACACGAGGGCCGGGGCACACGCTCCGGCCCTCCCTTTTGGCGGGCTGTGGTAGTGTGTGAGCCGTTGCTGCTTCGCCTCCGTCGTAGGGTGGCCCGAAAGACTCTCGGAGGGTTCCGAGGAAGGATGGGGGCTGGCACCGAAGTAGTACGCGAAGCACGGATCAGGGAGGGATAGGGCATGGGGCTGGCCGTCAGCGGCGGTGATCGGGGGGCGGAGTACGTGCCCGCTCCTGACAGGCACTTGCGATGAGGGGCGCGAACCTCCCTCTCGAAGGGGTAACCGTCGTCTCCGTCGAACAGGCCGTAGCCGCCCCCTTCGCCACCCGCCAGCTCGCCGACCTCGGCGCAAGAGTCATAAAGGTCGAGCGCCCCGGTGCCGGGGACTTCGCCCGGGGTTACGACGAAACGGTCATTGGAATGTCCAGCCACTTCGTCTGGCTCAACCGCTCCAAAGAGTCGCTGGCCCTGGATCTGAAGCAGGACGAGGCCAAAGAGATCCTGCGCAGCCTCGTGGCCAGGGCCGACGTCTTCGTGCAGAACCTCGCCCCTGGCGCGGCCGGACGCCTCGGCTTCGGCGCAGAAGAGCTGAGGGGGGAGCACCCGCGGCTGGTGTACTGCTCCGTCTCGGGCTACGGCGGGGACGGGCCCTACGCGGAGAAGAAGGCCTACGACCTGCTCGTGCAGTGCGAGGCTGGGCTGGTTTCCATCACTGGCACCCCTGAGACGCCCTCCAAGGTCGGCATCTCCGCCGCGGACATCGCCGCGGGGATGTACGCCTACTCCGGCGTCCTCTCCGCCCTCTTCAGACGCGAGAGGACGGGCGAGGGCGCGACGCTGGAGGTCTCGATGCTGGAGGCGTTGGGAGAGTGGATGGGCTTCCCGGCGTACTTCGCCGGGTACGGTGGTGAGGAACCCCGGCGCAGCGGCGCTTCGCACGCCTCGATAGCGCCCTACGGGCCGTTCGAGTGCGGGGATGGCGAAGTCGTCTTCCTCGGGATACAGAACGAGCGCGAGTGGAAGCGGTTCTGTGAGGAAGTCCTTGGGCGCGATGGGATGGCGGAAGACGACCGCTTCGACAAGAACTCTAGGCGCGTCGAGAACCGTGACGAGCTGCACGCCCAGATAGAAAAGGTCTTCTCCGGCCACTCTTCGGAGGAAGTTATAGAGAGGCTCGAAGGGGCTGGAGTGGCCAATGCCAGGATACGCACCGTGCGGCAGTTCCTGGATCACCCCCAGCTGGAGGCGCGAAACCGCTGGCGCGAGTTCGGCTCGCCGGTGGGTTCGTTGCGCGGGCTCCTACCCCCGGCCACCCTGGACGGCGCGGAGCCTGTCATGACCCCCATCCCCGAGGTCGGGGAGCACAACGAAAAGCTCCTCGCAGAGCTTGGCTACAGGGAGACACGAGCCCTGGACTTAGAAGGAAAGTAGCATGAGTGACACCTTGATCGTGCTGCACACAGCGATCGCCAAAAGCGCGATAGTGTTGCTGATCCTGGTAGTTCGTATCGACCCGGTGATCGCACTGGTAATAGGCACTATCTACCTGGGCCTTGCGGCGGGGCTGGGATTCGAGGACACGATAGGAACCATTGCTCAGGGCTTTGGTGACATAATGGTCGAAGTAGGCTTACTCATCGGCTTTGGCGTCCTCTTGGGCTCGCGGCCCTGGCCATCGGCTCCGGGGCGTTGTTCGCGTTACAGGTAAACAGCAACTTCTTCTGGATGTTCCAGACGCTGCTAGGGGTCTCTACCCAGGGAGCTCTCAAAGCGCTCACTCTCGTAACCGCGATGGCTTCAGTAGTCTCCTTGCTCTTGATCTTGGCGCTTAGTCTCGTGGTGTAACCGCCGACCTAATAAGGCCATAAACCCAAAATCCAGTGTCTTCTCTACCCTGGAGTCTCAACTCTTGCGACTGTGTCTCTCGAACCAGTGGGAGTTCTCTGTTGTGTCCATGCCTCCAACGGCTATGCTCACGGCGAAGTCTTCCAGGTCCTGTTGCTCCGCTTCTATTTCATAGCCAAACGTGGATAGCAGGTAGGAAGCTGAGGCCGTCGCAGTGCGCTTGTTGCCGTCAACGAACGGATGGCGACGGATGATGGTCTCCATCAGGGCGGCGGCCCTCTCGAAGGTAGAGACGAAGTGCTCCTGGCCGAAAGACGCCTGCCAGGGGCGTTCGATCGCGGCGAGGAGACTCTCTTTGTCGCGCACGCCCTCGGAGCCTCCGTACTGCTCTATGGAGACCGTGTGGAAGAAGAGAACCTCGGGAAGACCGGGCTTCTTGCCGAGAGGAGGCATCTAGATCGGACGCGGAGCCTACCGCCTGGCCAGGTTCCTCATGGCCTCGTCGTACTTCTTCGTAAACCGGGCCATGAACTCCACGGCGTCCGGTGAGGGCCTGGGTGCCGACGGCTCTACCCTGATAACGTCTCCCTCAGAGGATAGCACTACATCCTGCCCGGCCCCGAGTCTCATCTCTTCCAACATTTCGGGGGGAATCGGTAGCATCACCGACCCGCCGACCTTCCTCAACGTGCGCCGCGTCTGCATCATCCAGAGCTCCCGTGTCTCACTGATATAACTAAGTATAACCCTTTGCCCGTTTGGACGGTACTGATCCCTTGTTTGCTGTACTTCTCCACCGATCCAGTACAATCGGAGTGTGGCCACGAAGACTCTCTACACCTGCTCCAACTGCGGACACACGGAGCCCAAGTGGCTCGGGCGTTGCCCTGACTGCGGGGAGTGGAGCACCTTCGTCGAGGAGGTGCTCGAGAGCAAGAAGGTCGTCGGCTTCGCGGAGCGGGCTACGAGGCAGAAGACCAGGGTCGCAGGCAGGACGCTGGCCCTCAGCGAGGTGCCTGTCGTCGAGGGCGGGGGCAGGATGGACACCGGGGTAGGGGAGCTGAACAGGGTTCTCGGGGGTGGGATCGTACCCGGCTCGATGGTCCTCGTCGGGGGAGAACCAGGCGTCGGCAAGAGCACGCTCCTGCTCCAGGTCATGGGGCACCTCGGGGAAGGTTGCCTTATGGTCTCTGGCGAGGAGTCGCCCCGGCAGGTGGCCCTGAGTGCCCGCAGGCTCGGGGTCGAGGGCAGGGGCTTCAGGGTCCTCTCCGAGACAGACGTGGACATTATTGAGGCGGCCATTCTCGAAGAGCGGCCGAGGACCGTGGTCGTAGATTCGATCCAGACGCTCTACTCGCCCGAGCTCTCGGGGGCGCCAGGCGGGGTCGGTCAGGTTCGTGAGTGCGCCGCGAGGCTCATGCGGCTCGCCAAGAGCGAGGGCATCGCGGTGTTCCTTGTGGGGCATGTTACGAAGGAAGGGTCCATAGCGGGCCCGCGCGTCCTCGAGCACATGGTCGACACGGTGCTCCAGTTCGAGGGGGACCGGTTCCAGAGCTTCCGGGTTCTGCGGGCACTCAAGAACCGCTTCGGGTCGACGAACGAGGTCGGAGTCTTCGAGATGACAGGCCGCGGGATGGTCGAGGTCGAGGACCCTTCCGCGTTCTTCCTCTCGAACAGGGAAGAGGAAGTGCCGCCAGGGGTGGTGACGGTGTGTCTATTGGAGGGGACGCGGCCCATGCTGGTCGAGATAGAGAGCCTCGTCGCACCGAGCCCGCTCGCCAACCCGCGGCGTATCGCTAACGGGGTGGACACCGGGCGGGTCAACATGCTCTGCGCAGTGTTGAGCCGGAGGGCAGGACTCGCCCTCCACGATCAGGACGTGTATGTAAACGTCACCGGGGGTGTGCGGGTAGAAGAGCCAGCGGCCGACCTCGGGGTGGCGCTCGCCATCGCTTCGGCGATGCGGGACAGACCCGTTGGCAAGGGGACTGCGTGTTTCGGCGAGGTCGGGCTTACGGGGGACGTGCGCTACGTCTCCGGCGCGCCGCGCCGGACCTCCGAGATGGCCAAGATGGGCTTCGGACGTATAATCAAGCCGGAAGGTACGTCGGATGGCCCGGAACACGCCGGTGGCAACACCCGTATGGAGGCGAGCGTCGTGGAAGTAAGTACCCTGGAGGAAGCCGTGGCGGTGGCGCTGCTTTGAGTCCTCAGCGACGACACTTGCCTGCGGAGCTGTCCAGCGCCCTCGAGCTGGTGGCCCCTGGTACGGATCTCAGGGAGGCCATAGAGAACGTTATAAGGGCGCACAACGGGGCCTTGATCGTCCTCGACAACCCCGAGAAGCTCGAGAGCCTCGGCATCATCTCAGGCGGGATGAAGGTCGAGGTTGAGTTCGCGCCGATGCGCCTCTACGAGCTGGCGAAGATGGATGGTGCTATCGTGGTCTCGCCGGATATCTCCGCCATCCACTACGCGAACGTCCAGCTCAGTCCGGACCCCTCCTTCGAGTCCGAGGAGACAGGCATGCGCCACCTGGCGGCGCACCGCACCGCGCAGCAGACTGGCAGCCTCGTCGTAGCGGTCTCCGAGCGCAGGAGGGTGGTGAGCCTCTACCAGGGCTCCTACGGGCCGCACGTCCTCGAGGATATCGGGGTAGTCCTGACCAAGGCGAACTCAGCTATCGCGACGCTCGAGAAGTTCACCAGGAGGCTGAGGGAGGAGGCGAGGGGCCTGACCGTGCACGAGTACGACGGGGCCGTGACGCTGAGGGAGGTCGTTGGCGCGGTCGGAACCTTCGAGTACTCGGCCAGGATCGCCGAGGAGATAGAGGCTTACGTGAGGGAGCTTGGTAGCGAGGGCCGGCTGGTCGAGATGCAGCTCGAGCAGGCCTTCCACGGCGTTCCCGAGCAATACGAAGCCTTGCTCAGGGATTACGTCGCCGAAGAGGCTGACTACAGGGTCGTCAGGAGGGAGCTCAAGACTCTCTCAGCCGAGCAGCTCTCGGACTCAGCCCAGATCGCCCGTGCACTAGGCTACAGCGCGGCCGGCCGGATGGAGGACTTGTTCATCAAGCCCCGCGGATACCGTCAGCTCGAGCGCCTGCCGCGCCTGCCGCGCAGGGTCGCCGAGAGCCTCATCAGGGAGTTCGGCTCTCTCGAAGAGATCCTCGGCGCGACGGAGGAGGAGCTCGACGAGGTAGAGGGCGTCGGCCAGGCCCGAGCCCGCACCATCCAGCGCGGCCTCGAACGTCAGCGCAGCCTAGAGACCACGGGCGAGGTTTCGTAGGGGCGTGGGGGCTTCGGAGGACGGCCCGAGATAGAGGACCTTCGATCAGCGATCGCACTAGTGCTCGCCGGCGGGACAGGCCGCAGGATGGGCCGCCCCAAACAGTTCATCGAACTCCTCGGCATGCCGGCCCTCCACTACACGCTGCAGGCCTTCGAAGAGGCTCCCGAGGTAGCCAGGATCTACGCCGTCGGAGACAGGCAAAGGATCGAAGCCCTCGTGCAGGAGGCAGGTATCACCAAGTACGCCGCCTGCGCCGAGCCCGGCGAGGCCCGCTCCATCTCGACCAGGAAAGGCCTGCTCCTCTGCGCGGAAGACCCACAGACTATCGTGCTGGTGCACGACGGGTCTCGTTGCCTGGTCACGCCCGACCTGATAAAGCGTGTGGTAAGAGCGGCAGGTGGTGATAGCCAGCCTGACGGCGTCGTCCCTGGGGTCCCTGTCTCGGACACTATCAAGGTCGCCAGGAACGGGACCGTCGCCGAGACCCTCGACAGGACGAACCTGCTCGCGGTCCAGACGCCCCAGGCGTTCCGCCTCGGCCTGCTGCGCCGGCTCCATGACTCGTCCGTAGAGTTGCTCCGCGCCGCGACCGATGACGCCTCACTGGTCGAGCGGGAGGGAGGTCGGGTGGAGGTCGTCGCGGGAGATAAGACCAACATCAAGCTGACCTCCCCGGAGGACCTTGTTTTCGCCGAGGCCATACTCGCCGCGCGCGAGGGTGCTGCCAGGGAGGTCTGGCCTTGATGCGGGTCGGGCTCGGCGTCGACGTCCACGCCTTCGCCGCGCCCGATGAAGGCCGCAGGCTCGTACTCGGGGGGGTCGAGATCCCCTCCGACAGAGGCCTCCTCGGTCATTCCGACGCAGACGTGCTGGCCCACGCCATAACCGACGCCCTTCTCGGGGCAGCAGGCCTCGAAGACATCGGCCACTACTTCCCCGACACCGACGAGCGTTACAGGGACGCCGACTCTATCGGGTTGCTGCGCGAGGTTCGCAGGCTCGTCGGAGAGTCGTGGAAGATTGCCAATGTGGACGCCGTCGTCATCTGCGAGCGGCCAAAGATCAAGGACCACAGGGGGGGCATGCAAGAGAACCTCGCCGCCGCCCTCGGAGTGGAAGAGTCCCGCGTCGGCGTACGCGGCACCACGACCGAACGTCTCGGTTTCCCAGGCAGACGAGAGGGCATAGCCGCCCAGGCGGTGTGCCTGCTGGAACGGCGTTGAGCGGGGTCAGGGTCCGCTTCGCCCCCAGCCCGACAGGGCTCCTCCACCTCGGCGCAGCCCGCACCGCGCTCTTCGATCACCTCTTCGCCAGGCACTACGGGGGGGATCTGATCCTCCGTATCGAGGATACCGACAGGGAGCGGAGCAGACCCGAGTTCGAGCTGGCGCAACTCGAAGACCTCGAATGGCTCGGACTCGCTTTCGACGAAGGCCCTTACCGCCAGAGCGAACGCGGGGAGCTCTACGAGGGAGCCGCCCGGCGCCTGACAGATGCCGGTCTCACCTACGAGAGCACGAACGAGTCGGGACGGCGCGCCCTCTACTTCCGCCCGCCAGGGCGTAACGGTAGCTTCACAGACGAGTTGAGGGGAGAAGTGACGTTCGGCGGCGTAGAGGACTTTGTGATCAAAAAGTCCGACGGCACGCCCTCGTACAACTTTGCCGTCGTCGTCGACGATCTGGAGCTGGGGATCACGCATGTGATCCGGGGCGAAGAACACCTCTCCAATACGGCCCGCCAGGCCCTACTCTACAGGGCGTTCGGCACGACCGAACCCCGGTTCATCCATCTCGGCGTCATCCTCAGTCCTGACGGCAAGAAGCTCAGCAAGCGCCACGGCGCCGCGAGCATCGCTGACTACCGCGGGGAAGGATACTTGCCCGAATCGCTGGTGAACTACCTCGCCCTGCTCGGCTGGAACCATCCTGAAGGGAAGGAGGAATTCGCAGGCCTGGGTGAGATCTCGCGCGACTGGGACCCTTCACGTCTAGGGGCGAGCCCTGCGACCTTCGACCCCGACCGCCTGCTGTTCTTCAACGCCAGCCACATCCGGCGTCTGCCCGCTGAAGAGCTCCGCGTACGCCTCGAGCCTTTCCTCGAAGAGCCGCTGCCACGCGGGCGGGAACCTGCGGCCCTCGAGGCCATAAGGGAAGATATGAGGACCCTCTCCGAGGCGCCGCGCCTGCTGCGTGGGATCACAGGCCCCGTCGACCCTGCCGTTCTCGTAGAGGAGCTGCAGGACTCGAGCACCGAGGTCTTCTCGCACGCCGCCACCGGGCTGGAAGGCCGCGAGCTCGGGCACGTGGATGAGGCGCGTGAGTTCGTCGCCGGACTCCGCACTTGGGCGAAGGAGCGGGGGATCAAGACCAGGGATCTCCTGCATCCCCTCAGGCTCGCGCTAACGGGCAAGAACAGAGGACCCGAGATGGCCTACCTCTTCGCGGTGCTGGGTGCTGACGAGGCCAGGGAACGGATACTTCGGGCGAGAGAGGCTAGACTAGGGATATGAGCTTGCTCGTAAAGGATAGCATGAGCGGTAAGAGGGTCGAGGTGGGCGAGACCGGCGGGCTCGGAATTTACGTCTGCGGTCCTACCGTCTACGACCACATCCACATAGGCAACGCGCGGGCGCCGTTGTTCTGGGATGTGGTCGCCAGGTACCTGAGGAGCCGGGGTTACGACGTGACGTTCGTCCAGAACATCACGGACATAGAGGACAAGATCATAAACAAGGCCAACCAGGAGGGGGTCTCCTGGCAGGAGATCGTAGACCGCTACACGGACTCCTTCCACGAACGGCTGGAGTTGCTGGGCATAGGGCTGCCCGACATCGAGCCGCGCGCGACCGAGCACATCCCCGAAATGATCTCATTGATCGAAGAGCTCATAGAGAAGGGCCACGCGTACGCCCCTGAGGAAGCCAAAGGCGACGTCTACTACGCCGTAGGGAGCTTCCCGCGCTACGGCGCCTTGAGCCACCAGCATCCCGAAGAGATGCGCGAGACGGAGAGGGGCCATACCGGCTTCAAGCGGAGCCCGCTGGACTTCGCGCTGTGGAAGGCCTCCAAACCTGGCGAGCCTTCCTGGGAGAGCCCCTGGGGTCCAGGGCGCCCTGGCTGGCACATCGAGTGCTCCGCGATGGTGAGCAAGCACCTGCCCGAAGGGGCCGACATCCACGGCGGCGGCACAGACATACGCTTCCCGCACCACGAGAACGAGCTCGCCCAGAGTGCAGCGGCCCACCCTGACCTCCCCTTCGTCCGCGCCTGGGCCCATCACGGTATGGTGACGCTAGCGAGCGGAAAGATGGCAAAGTCCGTGGGGAACGTGCTCGACGTTGAGAGGGCCGTGAACCTCCACGGCCGCAACGCCGTGCGGATGTGGCTCCTGCAGAGCCACTACTCGCAGCCCATCGATTACTCAGAGGAGATTGTGGAAGAGAAAGGACGCTCTAACGAGCGACTTCGCAATCTATATACGCAGATTGGCGACTCTACTTCCTCCTCGAAGCAATCTGACAAGCTTGCCACGGAACTCAAGCAGAGGTTCGATGCGGCGATGCGTCACGACTTTGATACTCCAGAAGCTTTAGCAGCCATTTTCGAGACAGCGGGACGTGTAGGGCAAGAAGTATCCGAGCGTCCGGTGGCAGCGAAGGAGTTTTTGAGTTTCAAGGAAACCATGGCAGAACTGCTGTTTACTCTTGGCTTCACGCTGCCAGTTTGGTCGCAGGTACAACTGACTTGGCGCGTTGACGCGCTTCCTTCCGTCGTCAAAGTCAAGGGCAACTCGGACCCAGGAGAGCAGGTCAAAGAGAAGGTCTCTCGGAGAGAGCAAGCGCGACGCGAGAAGGACTGGGCCACCGCCGATCGGCTGCGCGACGAGCTCGACGCCGATGGGTGGGCCGTGGAGGATACGTCTGAAGGTCCGATCCTCAGCCGCCGATAATTGAAACTGGAGACAGTCTACGGCATAAGGCCAGTGGTCGAGGCTCTCAGGAGCAGAAGACGAAAAGTCTTCGAGGTCATCGACGCGGTGGGGAACGAGGAGGTCGCGAAGGCCGCCGCCGCGTGCGGCTTACACGTGAAGCGCGCATCAAGGCAGCGGGTAGAGGAGCTGGCCGGGGGCGGGGTCCACCAGGGCATCGTGGCCCGCGTCGAACCTTACCCTTATTCCGGGCTGGAGGCGATCCTCTCCACCCATGAGCCCCTGGTACTCGTGCTCGACGGCGTCACCGACCCGCGCAACCTCGGGGCTGTCCTGCGGGCCGCGGACGGAGCGGGGGCCGACGGGGTCGTCATCCCGAAGGACAGGGCCGTAGGGGTGACGCCTGCCGCGGTCAAGGCGAGCGCGGGGGCCAGCGAGCACGTGCGCGTCGCCAGGGAGACGAACCTCAGGCGGGCAGTAGACACCATGAAAGGGGCGGGTCTCTGGGTCTACGCCGCCGAGACCGGCGGGACACCATACACGGACCTCGACCTCGCTGGGGCCGTAGCGCTCGTGCTCGGCAGCGAGGGGCGGGGAGTGCGGCGACTCGTGCGCGAGGGGTGCGACGGGACAGTCTCCATCCCCATGCTTGGGGCCGTCGAGGCCCTCAACGTCTCCGTCGCGTCTGCGGTCTTGCTCTACGAGGCGCGGAGGAGGCGGGGGTGGCCCTGATCCTGGACGGCTACAACGTAATCGGCGCCCTCGACCGCTACAGGGTGGCTGGAACCCTCGACGCGGCCCGCGAGGCCCTGATAAGCGACGCCTCGAAGGCGGCGGGGTGGACGGGAAGGCCTCTTATCGTCGTCTTCGACGCGCACCAGGGTCCTGAGCCCGAGAGGACGGAATTGCGGGCCGGCGGGGCTGTGCGTGTGATCTACAGCGCCCCAGGGGAGTCGGCGGACGACGTGATCGAACGCCTGCTATCCAGGCTGGAGGGCTCAGCCACGGTCTACACGGCTGACTTCGCCCTGCAGCGCACGGCCCTCGCCCGAGGCTCGACCCGCGCCACCCCGCGCGAGTTCGCGAACCTCCTGGACGAGTTGCCGGCCGTGACCCGAAGCCCCAACGTCCCGCGAAAGTCCCGTATAGCAGACCGTCTTTCGTTGGAGACTTTGCGTAGGCTGGAAGAGATCCGACGGAAGGGGACGTAGGGGCGCACGCTCCAGCCTCCGGCTTCCGCTCTCAGCACGGCGCTTCGCGCCTTGTCAGCACGCTCCCTTCGGTCGCTTTCAGCACGCTACGCCCTGACGGGCTCCGCTTTCAGCAAAGAACAAGGGCGATATCGGCGCGCAGTTTGCGCTGTTACAATCCCTGGAGCGCGCGGTGCGTGCCGGCGAGCTGGCCTCGAGAGGCCTTTAGCTGAAAGCGAGGGCCGCAAGGCCCGAAGCGGGCTGACAAGCGAAGGCCGCAGGCCGGAACGTGCTGACAAGCGAAGGCCGGAGCGTGCTGACAAGCTGGCGAAGCCTTGCGAAGCCAGCGTGCGCCGCGCCGCCTGCGACGGTGCGCCCGGGTAGCTCAGAGGTAGAGCAGCCGCCTTGTAAGCGGCCGGTCGGGGGTTCGAATCCCTTCCCGGGCTCTCGTTGGAGCCTCGTTCGAGGCCCGTTCCTATCTGTTGAAAAGTCGGTGGCGTTTGCTACCATATTCGGGCGCTCCGCACAGAGTGCTGCGGGGGCGTGGCCGGGGGTGTGCCCGAGCGGCCAAAGGGAGCAGACTGTAAATCTGCCGGCTTCGCCTACGGAGGTTCGAATCCTCCCGCCCCCATGAACGGAATATGCCCCTGTAGCTCAGCCGGTAGAGCACCTCCATGGTAAGGAGGGGGTCAGCGGTTCAAGTCCGCTCGGGGGCTCTGGGACCGGGGTATACTCGGTCTACGACATAGGCGTGGCGGTGTAGCTCAGTCGGTTAGAGCAGCGGAATCATAATCCGCGTGTCGCAGGTTCGAGTCCTGCCACCGCTACTCTCTTTTGTCTCTTAGAGCGGATATAGGAACGAGAAAGGTAGGAGAGGCGATGTCAAGAGGCAGGTTCGAGCGCACCAAGCCACACCTAAACGTCGGCACCATAGGTCACGTAGACCACGGCAAGACCACCCTTACTGC
>Ga0136617_10005024_pt1 | contig 11827 bp, 7 predicted proteins | sample AntDrymUQ3222106_2_FD_129672 | JGI IMG/M metagenome (GOLD analysis project Ga0136617, IMG submission 129672) | Polar desert sand microbial communities from Dry Valleys, Antarctica - metaG UQ322 (21.06) | ecosystem: Environmental > Terrestrial > Soil > Desert | place: Antarctica: Dry Valley...
CGCGTGTCTTTCAGGCTCATCGGCACGTAGACGACGAGCCGGGGCGGGGCGTCCTTCTCCGCTGAAAGATAAGGCTCCACGCGGTGCCGCAACTCGAAGAAGCTCTCGCCGAAGACCTCGACGGCGGTTTCGGGGAGCGAGAGTTCATCCACGAACTCCCGGTAATATCCTTCCGGGTCGAACCAGACGACGAGGCCGTAATCCCGGACCTGCCGCAAGATGAGCGACTTCAAGTGTTCGCCGACGGCTCCCACGCTAGACGAGTCCTCTCCGGCGGAGGTGACGGCCTACGTGCGACCATTCGTGTTTGCCCGAGATCAACTCTTCCCAGCGGGTATTCGCCTCTTTCCACGGGACGGTTTCGTGGAGGGGTGCGATGTTGAGCACGACGCCGTCGTTGAGGTCGGGGGCGAGGTCGAGGTTCGCGGCGCGGGCCAGCCGGACGCGGAACTCGCGCAGGTCCGCGAGCAGATCTTGCCGCGCGGCGATGGCTTTCTCGGCCTGTTTCGGGCTGCCGCCCGCCTCGGATATCTCGCGCAGCGTGGCCTCGTTCTCCGAGAGGCGGTCCTCCTCGAAGCGTATCTTCGGGTCTACGTAGCGGGTGAGCGCCTTGTAGACGAGGTCGGGGTCGAGGCGGTGGTAGTAGATCCACAGCCCGTACCGCCTCTTCGGGGACTGGATCAGCCAGTAGATCGGAGCTTTCCGGCGACTCCTGGAGTACCGTTTGGTGTGGTAGTCGAAGAACTTCCTCGGGTTCGCGAAGTACGAGCGGAGGTCTTTGACGCCGAGCATCCCGCACACATCGGCCTCGATGCCGTCGGCGTTCTCCCCGAACACGGACTCGAAGACGCCGCGCACCCGGCGGACTATGTCGTCCGGCCTGTCCGGGTCGTCGGCGAGGATGCCGTCGCGGTCTATCTCGATGGGGTATTCATCCTGGGGGATGGAAGGGGACGCGACGGACGCCTCTTCGGGGACCGTGATCGCATCGGGCCTCGCCCGCAGCCACTCCTCGCTCGCCACCTCACCGCCCGAGAAACCGAGCCTGACGGGCATCGAGTCAGGGCCGGTGAGCGTCCCCGGTGAACAGACCGGGAGCGGGGAGAACGGATCGGCGAGCTTCGGGGCGAGCGAGGGATCATGGGCCATCCGAACGTCCCACCGCCCGAACGCACACCCGACCGCATACGAGATGAGATCCGCCGCAAGCGACGCACCATCCACCGGCGCGGCAACCTCCGGCTCGTCCGTGTCTCCCCCGCCGCCGTCTTCGCCGGGATGAGACGCGCCATCCCCCGCTCCCTCCATCGCGGCCCGGTCGCCGCCCGTTATGCCGTACAGGCCGAAGGCGAGGTCGTCTATCTCGCGCTGGTTCCCGGCAAGCTCCCGCTCCGCCTCCGTGACGCGCCCCCGCCACGCGGCGACCCTCTCCGCCAGCGTGCCGCCATCCACCTGGAGGAGCGCGGGCAGGTGGAAGGCGTGGCTCGTCTCGTTGGCCGAGTCGAGGTTTCGCTTGAGGTCCACGCAGCGGAAGGCGAGTCCCCCGAGGCGTTCGGCTTCGGCGGCGGGGATGTCAGGGACGGGGGTGCGTTGGATCACACCGACCTCATACGAGCGAGCCGCCGTGTGAGCCGCGCCCATATGGAGCGCAACCAGCGCACCAAAAGCCCGTGAGTTCATCAACGCCAGAAGAACGAGAAGATCGGTCGAAGTCGAGAAAGCCGCTGGGCCTTTGTCGGCGAAGATGCAACCTTCTGGAAGAACTCGGACGCTTATTCCCAGCGATGTCCTCCTCGGCCATGTCAGGCCGGGGCGGAAATAGTACGAAGTGTTTTGCGGACGCGCTTCCAACTTTCCACTTGGGCCAACCTGCCCCTTAATTTCCGAGCCGTCTCTATGCCAGTTGACAAGCAAATGTACGTCCGAGTAGTACGGTGAATAATCTCCACCTTTGGCGAAAGGAACCCATTTCTTGACCAATGTTTCTGGGTTCGAGTATGCAACATTGACAGGCTCGACCTCCCAAGATGTTCTGACGAAACGGAAGTCGTTTGCCGTCGCAAGTCCTTGTTTGGCCGTGCGATTCCCGGACTCGACTGGCTGCAAATCCACAAACTTCTCCCGCACCTCTTCGCTCACCCAGTATGCGAAGGGGCTGCCGGGGACTTGCCGGAAGGAGTCGGGGTCGGCGTGGTGCGCGTCGGGGGAGTCGTCGCCTTCGCGGAGGTTTCGGACGGCTTTGAGGAGTCTCGCGGGGCGGTCGGCGCCGTCGAGGAGGCGGAAGAAGGTGGTTTCGGTCACATGTCCTCCATTAGCTTCGAGATCTGACCCGGAGCGGGCAACTGTCCCTTTAGTTCTTCCGGGAGCGTCGAGACGACTCGATAAGAGGCGGCGCCGATCGGCTTGGCGGATTCTTTGAGGGCATACTCCACGATGGTCTTGTTCCTGGATTTGCAGAGGATCATGCCTATGGAGGGGTTCTCATCCGGCATACGGACGAGATCGTCGAGCGCCGCGAGATAGAACTGCATCTTGCCGGCGTATTCGGGGAGGAAATCCCCGATCTTCAGTTCCACGGCGACGAGGCACCGCAGGCGCCGATGGTGCAAAAGCAAGTCCACGAAGTACTCCTGGCCGCCGACTTGCATCCGGTACTGGCTCCCGATGAACGAGAAGACGCCGCCCATCTCGCGCAGGAACGGCTCGATGCGGGCCAGTATCGCCGCTTCCAGTTGCCGCTCGTTGTGCTCATCGCCCAACTCCAGGAAGTCGAAGGTGTACTCGTCCTTCAAGGCAAGATGGGCCTGGCTCCGGATCTCCTCCGGCAGCGTCGCCTCGAAGTTGGTCTGGCCGAGCATCGTCTTCTCGTAGGTGTCGTTCTCGATCTGGTGGGTAAGCACGTTCTTCGTCCAGCCGAGCCTGCGGGTCATCCGCAGGTAAAACTCACGTTCGAGGTCGTCCTTGCATTTCTCCATGACCACGAGGTTGTGCGTCCAGCCGATTTCCGCCACCAACGGTGTCAGTTTTTCATTCTCGCGATAAGCGAGGTAAAACTCCCGCATCCTCCAAATGTTGCGGGCGGAGAAGCCGCCGATGCCGGGGAATTCGGCCTGCAAGTCGCCGGCCAGGGTCTCGACCACCGAACGCCCCCAGCCTGCGTCCCGCTGGCGATCCACGATCAGCCGTCCGATGTCCCAGTAGAGTGAGATCAACTCCGTGTTCACCTTCCGCAACGCCTCGTACCGGGCCGCACGGATCCGCTCTTTCACCTCGCCCAGAAGACGCCCGTAATCCCGTGGCGCCGGCTCGCTCATCCCGCCGGCTCCGCATCCTGAACGGACCTGTCGAGGAGGCGGATGAAGGTGGTGTCGTTCATCCGTAGATCCCCTGCCGGTGTCCGGCTTCGAGGACCACGATCTCCCTGGCCTCGTCGTCAACGCGGTAGATCACACGGTAGTCCTTGCCCACCCGGATGCGCCACTCTTCGAGGTGTCCCGTTCCACGCATCTTTCTGGCTCCTTGCGGTCTCGGGTCGTCAGAAAGCTTCTCGATAGCCTGGAGTACCCGTTCATAGTCCCTGCGAGGGAAGCGGGTCATAGCCTTGCGGGCTCGCCGGGTGAAGATCACCTCGTACAAGGTGACTTCGCCTTATCCCTTTTCGCCGGGTAGTTCTCCCGCCTCCCAAAGCCTTCTTCGTTCTTCTTCCATCTCCCGGACAGCTTCGTCGAGGGGCAAAAGCTCATCTTCGCCGCTCTCTATCTCGCGTATGGCTTCGTCCGCGGCGCGAAGGTCGGCGAGATCCTCGGCGGCTTCCAGAAGGCGGTTGTACTGTTCCACGTCCAGGATCACACCAACACGCTCGCCGCTCTTGTCCGTTATGTAACGAGTCTCCATCTATCGTGCTCCCGTCATCGCCGTCCGGCCCGAGAAAAGTCTAGCGCACCCGGCGTACCCGTTCACCCAGCTCGTGGCGCCGGTCATCTGGCTGTCTCCGTGATCTGGGGCGGTGTGTAGTCCCCCGCCGCGGGTTGTGGTTCTTCGAGGAGCCGCCAGTAAGGCGTGTATCGGAAGACGCGGAAACGCCGCGCCCCGGTTACTTCCTCCACGATGCCGAGCGCGGTGGCTTGATCTATAACCCTGCGGGCCGTGTTGTAGGCGACGTCGAGCGTGTCGCGCACGAGGTTGACGTTGAAAAGCGGCCTCTGAAAGAGGAGTTCGAGCATCCTCAGACCGCTCATCCCGAGGCCGGCCTCCTGTATGAGGGTGCGGTGTTCTTCCTGCAACTTCACGATCTTCTCGGCTGTCTCGGTCGCCTCCTCGGCCGTCTCGGCGACGCCCCGCAGGAAGAATGTCGTCCACGCCTCCCAGTTGCCGTCTTCCCGGACGGCCATGAGGCGGTCGTAGTATTCGGCCCGGCGCCGCTTGAAATAGTGGCTGAGATAGAGGAGCGGACGGTGAAGTACGCCGGCATGAACGAGCTGAAAGGTGATGAGGAGCCGCCCGACGCGGCCGTTGCCGTCGAGGAAAGGGTGTATGGTCTCGAACTGGGCGTGCGCCATAGCGCAGGCGATGAGCGGTGGATGTGCGCCGCCGTGAAAGAAGGATTCCAGGTTTACGAGGGATTCCGTCATCGGCGCGACGGGCGGCGGCACGAAGGTCGCCTCGACGATGCTTGCTCCCTCCGGGCCGATCCAGTTCTGCGTCTCCCTGAAACGACCGGGCATCCGATCAGCCCCGCGCGCCCCCCGGAGCAGCTCGGCGTGAATCTCCCGTATCAGACGCAGCGAGAGCGGAAGCGTCGCGAGCCGTTCGAGACCGTAATTCATCGCCCGGACGTAGTTGACGACTTCCTCCACGTCTTGCGGAACCTCGCGCTGTTTCGGGTCCAGCTCGTAGGAAAGCACGTCCTCCAGGGTACTCTGCGTTCCTTCTATCTGCGAGCTGAGAACCGCTTCGCGTCTCACGTACATGGCGAGGAAGAGATCCGGATTCGGCAAAGTCCGCGTCACGCCATCGAGCCTCCCAACGGCCCGGTCAGCATGCGAGAGTAAGGAGATCATGGCCGCATCCACCACCAGCGGCGGCTCCGGCGGCAAGGTAGACGGCACAAAGGCCACATAACCCTCCGGCTGTTTCAGGAAACGCCCGGAACGTGAAACCACCTCCTCCACAACTACCCCTTATCTCCAGCGATTGAAATAAGCACGTCTCCCCTTCGAACCTTATTTCACATTTTAGCTGATTTTTGAAATGGCATCCCGTGACGTCTCAGGTTTGACTAGTCTTTTGAAGCACGTATGCCGCCGTCTCGACCATGGCGGTATCGAGGACGCCCTGTCCGAGGTCGGCGACGACGGTGGGGCGAGCTTCTTCGAGCACGATCTCCTCGCGCCACTTGCGGAAGGAGGAGAGGAAGAACCCGGTGCGCGAGGTTATGGCTCCGAGCATTCCGCCCGGATGGAGTAGGGAGAGGCCGCGCTCCACGAACGCGGCGTACACGTCGTTCTTCGTGCGGGGATAGGTTTTGTCTATGTAGCCCTTCGACGGTTTGCTGGCGTCCCCGAACGGAGGGTTCATAAGGACCACGTCGAAGCGCGTGCGGCACATCTCCACGAAGGCGAAGCCGCGTCCGGCGTCCTCGGCGAAGAGGCGTCTGCGGTAGGTGAGGGTATCGTTCGAAGCGCCGTTCTCTCCGGCGTATCTTTCCAGGGTTTCGAGCACGAGTCCTTCGGCGCGGGTCCAGAACTCCGCGTCGTCTATCCCGTAGAGGTCGAGCGCGTCCTGGGCGCGGCCGGAGATGCGGTCCATCTCGGCCCCGGTGAAGAGTAGTTCGTTGCCGCGGCGGTCTGTCTCGTTATCGAACTTGCGCCGCCACTGGACCGCCGCGTGTTCCACGGCGCTCTTTATCGTGGCTTCGATCTTCAGCAGAGAGCCAGCCTCCCCGGCCAGCTTCATGTCCTCGAAGACGGTCTCGACGAGTTGCCCGAGCAGCTTCGGGGACAGAGAAGACACGAACTCCGAGAGCATCTCCCTCTCGCCCGGCATCGGCTCGGCGCAGACGATGTTGGCGCGGGAGATCCGGGACCGGACGCCGCGCTCGATGCCCTTCTCCTCGAACGAACGTTGGGCGCGAAGCCAGAGCGCGAGCGCGGAGATCTGGGTGGCCCGCACGTCAATGTCCATGCCGTGGAGGTTGTGGCGGAGGATCATACCCGGCACGGCAGCCAGGAACGCGCTCCTATCCGGATACTCCTCCCGGAGCCCCGAACCGATGGAGCCGCCGGCCTCGTATGCCTCTTCGTAGATGACTTCCAGAAGGTCGAAGCAGTAGAGCAGGAAATGCCCCGAGCCGGAGGCGGGGTCGAGTACTCGTATCTCTCGCGGGTCTTTCGGCGCTCGATAAGGCACGAAAGCAGGGACGGGCCGGTCTTCCCCACCTTCCTGCTCCGCATCTCCGGCACGAACGACTTCATCGGGCTGCCGGACGAGATACTCGCACAGGTCGGTGAGCCGGGTGTCGCCCTGCCTCATCTCGTGCCAGGTTCGTCCGAGGGTGTTGTCCACGAGGAAGCGGACGACGTAGTTCGGGGTGTAGAACTGGTTTCGGAAGGATAGTTCGTAGGAGTTGCGGGGAGCCTGGCTCTCCTTCCTGGCCCTGTCGCGGAGTTCCTTCGGGGTGTAGTACTGGTAGACCCAGCCGATGGTCTCCTCGGAGTCCCAGACTTCATCCAGCTTATCGGCGTTTATGAGGCCGAGAACCTCGTTCAGCGCGCGTTGCGGCGGGAAGAGGTAGTTCGCCGGGTCGTCCGTGGCGAAAAGCGCCCCGATCTCCCCCGAGAGCGTCCCGCCGAGCCAGACGAGGAAGTTCCGGTACGCATCATCCTGTCTACCGGAAGACCAGAGTTTCTCGTCCTCCGGGTGATCCGCGAGGTAGAACATGAATCCGTTGGAGCCGATACCCCGCCCGACGGACTCCCGAATGAGCCTCCGCCGCTCCAGCATCTTGTAGGCGCAGAGGCGGTTGAGATGGGTGTATGCGGCCTCCCGGACCAGTTGTTCCGCGGCTTCGCGGGGCCTGTAGCCGCTCGCCTCGATGTGCCTCAGATGCGAGACGGCGTGCGCCCGGTCTCTCGTCTCGATGTCCGAGAGGTGTCCGAGGTTGCTCGCGTCCGCGGCCTTGCCGGAGCGGGTGACGGCGAACCGGCCTTCGAGGTCGTCGGCGATGGTCTCTTCCAGGATGCGGCGGCAGCGGGTGACGGTGTTCCTGAGCTCGTTGCGGAGTTCCCGGTCCAGCGCCATATCAGGTGGCGCCAGCCGTTTCCGGTTCTTCGGTAAGGTTTCGGATGCTCTTCCGAGCCAGGGCGTCGCAGACGTGGGCGACCGATTCGACGGCGTTGACGTGCGCTTTCGTCCAGGCCAGGTTTATCGGTTCGGGCTGGCCTTCGGTGTCGCCTATAAGGCGGTCTCCGCGATGGACTATGTCGTTGCGGCGTTTGACGGCGGTCTTTATCTGATTCTGGAGCGCGGTCTGCTGCATTCCGGCTTCGGCGGCTATCTGATGCCAGGGCTCCTGTACGCCGAGCATCATCATTACGGCGCTAATGCCTTCGACGTTGGAGAGAGTCTTGTGCTGGCAGAAGGTCAGGATCTTCCTGGAGAGAAGGTTCCAGCGTTCTTCGGCGTCCTGCTCTTCGAGGAACGGGGGCAGGTCGTCCAGCTTGAGACGGAAGTCTTGAAAGAGGGTCTTCACCTCGCCGGACTTCGGGAGGAAGTTCCGCTGACGGACTTTTACGACTTTGGAGAGATGCGCCTCCAGCAGAGACGGGAAGAAGACGTCCATCGCGGAGCACGAAGACGCCACGGCCTGCCGCAGGAGAAGCGCGAGGTTCGGCTTGCCAAAGAACGTAGGCGAGACGTTGGCGTTCTCTCTTACCGCTCCCAGGAACATGTCGTTCAAGAGGAGCGTGAGTGGCTCGTCCGCCTCCCAGTTCATCATCTCGCGCAGTTTGGGCACGTACGCGTTCGTGGCCGTGAGGTCTTCCTCGGAACTCAGGAGCTGGTAGACCTTCAGCATCGCCTGGGCCGTCTTGAAGTGGGTCTCGAACATCGTGATCGGCTGCATATCCGGCTACTCCAGCACTATCCGCGCACCCTCGGCCACGAGCTTGAGGAGGTGTTCGCGGAACCTCTCGACCGCCGCGTCCACCGTCTCCGGCGACTCCAATGCTCCGTCGAAGAACGCGGCCACCCGTACCTTCTCGACGGGTATCTCGGGCGCTATCGCGACGAGGATGCTCTCGTGAGCCCTGACGGTGAGGCCGCCCGCCGCAGCGAGGTCGGACTCCATCTGGCCGACCGTGGCGCCACACTTTCGGCAGGTGGCCGCGCCTTCCGGCAGGTCGGCCTCGCCGCATGATCTCCGCGCGAGAGGAGCGGCTATCTGGCTCCGGGTCTCCGACGCGAGATCCAGCCATTCGCCCGACTTTTCGAGGGAAGCGAGCGCGGCCTCGTAGGCTTCTCTCCGCTTTCCGTGCGTGGCGGCGTAGAGGGCGCGATATGCGGCGGATACCTTGCCCGAGAGCGTCTCCATACGATGAAGGTTGGCGTAGTATTCCCCGGACGAGATGAGCGCGGCGAGTTCATCGGCGGGTTCTTTCGAGCCCTCGCCCTCGGGACGGCCCGAAAGGACGGGCCACATGCCGGACAGGGCGGCCCTGGAAGAACGGATGAGCCGGAGGTTGTCCGGGCTGAGAGCCTCGCGGATGAGGCGGGCCGTCTCTCTGGAATCCCCGAAAGATTTGCCCTCTCCGGCGAGTATCCTGACCACGTCGTCGGAGGCGGAATCCAGGACGTTCTGGAGGATATCCCGATATTCGTAGAGCGTCCCGACCACGGGGAGGTCGTTGGCCCTTGCTTCGGAGATCGCGGGCACGAGCGTGGACATCTCATCTGTTGCCACCTTCTTGAAGGCGGTCGAGATCGCACCCTCCTCCACGTCCACGTCGCCCCCGGTGAGGTTCTCGTACTGCCTGACGGCCGCTATGAGGGTCCCCAGGTCTATTACGTCCCGAGGCGCGAACGACGCCGCCCTGAAGGCGGGGATGGCCGCGAACGGCGTGCGGGATTGCGGGTCCTGGTGGTTGCGATAGCGGCGTCCCTGGTGGGTGACCTCCATGCTGCCCGACCTGAGCAGCACGGCGAGCACGAGCCGCAGAACGTCCTTGTCCCAGCCGTAGGGCATGCCGCCGAAATGGGCTTCGAGCAGCTTCCCTGTCACCTTGTTGCCGTAGGCGTGCTCGCCCTTGAGGTGATCCATCACCTCCTTGGAGACCTCGGCTGAGGCGTTCGGCACGTACTTGCCGTCCTGGGAGACGACGAGCCCGAGACCTTCGTCACCGTCGTAGAAGACGGGCGGCAGACCCTGCAGGTTGGTGGCCCTGAGAACCTCCTCTGGCTCCTTGCCGGAGAGCTTCGGAGAACCGAGATCCAACTTCGGATACAGGTCGGGGACGGCCCGGTCGAGGAGGGCGCGCAGCCCCTCGGAATACGTGCCGCCGAGGTCGGAGGCGTCTCTCGGCACTCCCCGGAAGACACCCGTGCCGGCCGCCAGAGCCTGGGAGAACTTCTCCCGGAGGCGGTTCTGGAGCCTGCGGTGATCATTCCTCTCGCCGCTCAGGCTGGCCGCGTCTTCGTTGGAGATATTGCTCATGGACTGGACCTGCTGGTAGCGGGACACCATCCGACCGGAGGCGTGGTAGTCAGCGGCGAGGCGGTCTATCTCGGGGTCGAGGGCGAAGACCCAGAAGACTTCCTCGCGGCGCTCGCGGCTCAGTTTCACGGCCTCGCCCAGTTTGCCCGCTCTCTCGTCCCCGTTTTCGGCCAGTGAGATGGAGAGCGGGATCTGGCCTCCGCCCTGTATCACGGAACCGTCCAGGCCGACGCTGATGGCGAAGGTCTTGAGGCCGCCCTTGTACACGTAGCGTTTCAGGTTGGTCTGGTCGAAGACCTCGGAGACGATTTCGCGCGAGATCTCATCCCGGTCGCGGGGCCTGAGATCCCGGTAACGCTGCTTCTCGGCCTCCCAACTCTTCTCGTGGGCGGTCTGGAGCTTGTATCCCTCCCCGGTGTCCCGGATGAACTGCGCGGCCACGAGCCTTTCGAGCGCGTCCCCGACCTCGGTGACGGGGGCGGCTTCCTCCACGCCGTCCACGAGGAGCGCGGCGATGTTCTCTCTCGTGCGCGGGAGGTCGCGGACGAACTCCAGGAGCGCGATGACCTTCGCCACCCGGCTCGGCCAGACGTTGTCCTCGGGGGCGGAGGAGAAGGAGGTTGTGATCTCCGCGATGTCGTTACGGGTGGAGGTCCCGACCTGGCCTTCGATCAAATCGTAGATGGTATCCAGCGAGACCAGAGAGCCGACGGGTTTACTGGCGAAATCGGTGCGTGGGTTGACGAGCATCTCGTAGACCTGGCTTATGATGGTCCGGTTGCTGCCGCCCATGTGCTTCATCGCGCCTGGCTGGAGGCGTATCCCGGCCATGATGTCTATGGAGAGGTCCACGTAGTGCGGCAGGTAAGGGTAGAAGTCCGCGAACTCTTTGGAGCGCATCTCCGTGCCGCGGGAGCGGCTGTCGAGGCGGCAGGCGTCGTTGATCTTCCCCTCGTTTTGCGTGAAGATGCCGCGCAGCCGTTCCTGGCCCTCCGGGGTCTTCGACAGGACGCGCCGGGACGCGACCTCGCGCACGTCGGCCTGGGAGAGGTCAACCCGGTGCGGGAAGCGATCCTGGACCTTCGCTATGAGGATCTTCTTGTCGTCGCCGATGGCTGAGACTACGTCTTCGAGCCGCTCCTGGGCCGTGACGATGAACCACGCCTGCGCCGGGACCCGGTTCGCCCGGAGGCGCTTGCTCCCCTCCGCGCCGAAGAGTTCGACGAGGGCGCGGAGGTCTTCGAGGCGTTCCTGGCTGTAGGCGACGTACTGGCCGACCTCGTCTATGAGGAAGATGAGCGCCTTCCCTGGCCGTCTGCGCTCCATCAGGTCGAAGGAACGCTGGACCACGAGGTTCGGGGTAACGTCCACCCGGTTCTGGACGAGGCTCTCGGTGAAGGATTCGGGCCGCGGGTAGGTCTCGGGGTCGAGCGTGTGGAGGGTCATGCCGATGCGCTCCCACTTGAGCGCGCCCTTCCGGCCCGTCCTCATCCAGCCCAGGTTCGGCTTGCCTTCGGCGTATCGGTCGTCGAAGAGGCGGATGAAGTCGTCCAGGCGGCCTTCTTGTTCGAGTGTGATCTCGATCTCCGCCACGTCGAAGTCCTCGGCGTAATCCAGCTCCCTGAGCAGCACCCTGTAGACGAAGGGCGAGATGCTCAAGGCGCCGTGTCCGGCCTGGGACTTGTCTTTCTGCACATCGAACATGACGACCTCGGCCGGCATGCTCGTGTTGATAACGTCTATGAGGTCTGACACGTCCGGGTCTTCGAGGCGTTCCTTGAAGAGTTCGGAGGCCCGCTCGCCCTTGACCGACCTGTTAGCGAGGACGTAGCCGAGGTTCTTGGCGAAGGACGATTTGCCTGAGCCGAAGAAGCCCGAGATCCAGACCCCGACCCCGCTCGTCGGCTCGGTGCGCGAATGGTTGATGGCTTCGAGGAGATCGCGGTACTGACGGCGGATGCTGCCGGTGGCGACGTACTCCGTGATCTCCTCGTGGACCGTCTCTTCCTCGGCCTGGTTTAGCTGAATGACCTCTTCGATCTTCCGGGAGAGGTTGCGTTTTAGAAGGTCTTTGATCGTCATTTCGTCCCCCCCGCTCGCGTCTAACTTTCCGTGGAC
>Ga0136617_10005025_pt1 | contig 11826 bp, 10 predicted proteins | sample AntDrymUQ3222106_2_FD_129672 | JGI IMG/M metagenome (GOLD analysis project Ga0136617, IMG submission 129672) | Polar desert sand microbial communities from Dry Valleys, Antarctica - metaG UQ322 (21.06) | ecosystem: Environmental > Terrestrial > Soil > Desert | place: Antarctica: Dry Valley...
GACGTCGGCCACGTGCACGAGCCGCGCCACCAGCGGGATGTCGGCGCCCGCGAGGCCGTCCGGGTACCCCGTGCCGTCCCAGCGCTCGTGGTGCGAGCGAGCGATCTGCTCCGCCACGCCGAGCACCTCGGAGCTCGCGTCCGACAGCACCCGCGCGCCGAGCATCGCGTGCGTCTTGACGACCTCGAACTCCTCCGGCGCCAGCCGCCCGGGCTTGAGCAGGATCGAGTCGGGGACCGCGATCTTGCCGAGGTCGTGCAGCGGCGCGGCCTGGCGCACCAGCGCCACGATCCGGTCGCTCTGGCCCAGCTGGCGCGCCATCCGCGCCGCCAGGGCGCCGACTCGCTGGGTGTGCTCGGGCGAGTTGTCGTCGCGGTACTCAGCCGCCAGCGCCAGGCGGTGCAGCGTGTCGACGCGAGACGTCTCGGCGTCGCGGAACGCGGCGAGCACCTGGCCGGCGACGATCGCCTCGAGCTCACCCAGGCGCGCGCGCATGTCGCCGTGCTCGAGCACCAGCCGCAGCCGGCGCACGCCGGCGGGACCGAGCGGCTGCCCGTCCACCTGCAGGTCCGAGACGGCCACCACGGGCGGTCCCGAGTCGAGCCCGAGTGGGTCCAGCCGGACGCGGACGGCGTCCGGATCGGTGTCTCCGAGGCTGAGCACGACCTGGGGCCGGGCGGCCGCGGCCTGGACGGCGACCAGCTCGAGCGCCGGCACGAGGTCGACCGACGGGCTGCCCGCTGCGGTCAGCTGGGCGCGCAGGGACTCCGCTGCGTCGCGGTTCCCGCCGATAACCAGGACGCGGGTGCCGGCGAGCGCGTCGTCATCCATACTGAGACATGATGGCGGACACGACATCGGACGCGCACCTGGGGAGGGTCGTCGCGGGCTACCGGATCGAGGAGCGGATCGGGCGCGGCGGCATGGGCCTGGTCTATCGTGCCGAGCACCTCAACCTGCGCCGGCGCGCCGCGATCAAGATCATCGCCCCCGAGCTGGCCGAGGCGTCCGGATTCCGCGAGCGCTTCAACCGCGAGGCACGCATCGCCGCCGCGCTCCAGCACCCGAACATCGTCACGGTCTACGACGCGGGCGAGGAGAACGGACTGCTCTACCTCGCGATGCAGTACATCGAGGGCTCCGACCTCTCGGCCGTGCTGCGCAGCCAGGGGCGCCTGCGGCCCTACCGCGCGATCGACGTCTGCCGCCAGGTGGCCGCCGCGCTCGACGCCGCCCACGCGCAGGGCCTCATCCACCGCGACGTCAAGCCGGCGAACGTGATGATCGAGGGCCGCACGGCGTTCCTCACCGACTTCGGCCTGACCAAACGGATCGAGGGCACACGCACCCAGCTGACGAAGGCGGGGGACGTCGTGGGGACGATCCACTACGTCGCGCCGGAGCAGATCGAGGGCGGTCGGGTGGACGCACGCACCGACATCTACTCGCTCGGCTGCCTGCTCTACCACTGCCTGTCGGGCGAGCTGCCGTTCGCGCGCGACACCGACGTGGCGGTGATCTACGCGCACCTGTCCGAGCAGCCGCCGCGGCTGACGTCGGCGCGCCCCGAGCTGCCGGGCGGCCTGGACGCCGTGATCGCCAAGGCGCTCGAGAAGGCGCCCGAGCGCCGCTTCCAGAGCTGCGCCGACCTGATGTCCGCCGCGCGCGCCGTGATCGACGCCGCCGGGCCGCTGTCGGACACCGCGTCGCCGCGGCCCGTGCCGGCGTTCGGCGACCACTTCGACGTGGCGACCTCGACGAGCGGTCGCCGCGTGGCGGCCGCGGGAGACGTCCCGTCGATGGAGACGAACGTCGGACGCGTCGCGCCGGTCACCGGGCACGTGGACGCCGCGCGCCGACCGCGCGTGCTGCTCGCCGGCGTGGACGCGAACACGCGCGCGGTGGCTCGCGTGGCGGTCGGCGACCGCGTCGACGTGGAGGAGGCGCCGCCGGGCGAGTCGCTGCTCGACACCGTCCGCGACGGGCGCCCCGACCTGGTCATCCTCGCTTGGAACGCGCCCGGCCAGCCGGCCCGCGACGTCGTCGCCGCCCTGCGAGCCGACGCCGTCACGCGCGACGCGAAGGTGCTGCTGCTCGTCGAGCACAAGCAGACGGCGAGCGGCGACGTGACCACGGCGGGGGCCGACGACCGGCTCGCCGCGCCGTTCTCGCCGCTGCAGCTGCAGGTCAAGCTGCGCAGGCTGCTGGGCGCCGACGCCGTCGCGGGCTAGGCCCGCCCGGCAATGTGGCTCGAGGTGCTCTCCGGCGAGGACGCCGGCCGCGTGGTGGCGCTCGACCGGTCGCTCGTGCTCGGCCGGCTCCAAGGCGCCGACCTGGTGATCCGGGACGCACGCGCCTCGCGCCGGCACGCCGAGCTCGTGCCCGAGGAGGGCGGCGTGCGCCTGCGCGACCTCGGCTCCGCCAACGGGACGCTGGTGGACGGCGAGCCCGCCGGCGACGTGCTGCTCGCCGGCGGCGAGGAGATCCGGATCGGCGGCGTGCGGATCGCGGTGCTCGCGACCGAGCCGGCAGTCACCGGCGCGCCGATCGCCGAGCCGGTGCGCCCGCACGTGCGCGTGGAGACCGCGGGGCCGTCGTGGTCGATGATCGGGCGGCTGGTGGAGGCGCGCACCCGGCGCGGCCGGCGCCTCACCTATGCGGCGCTCGCCGTGGCGGGCGTGGCGATCGCGGCGGTCGCGGTGCTGGCGCTCACCGGCGCGCTGGGCGGCGCGACCGACGAGGAGCGCGTGGCCGCGGTGGTGCGCGACGTCGTGCCCGCCACGGTGCTGGTCGAGTCCCGCAGCAACGGGATGCGGAGCGGGCTCGGCAGCGGTTGGGTGCTCGACCGCGACGAGGGCCTGGTGGTGACGGCCGCGCATGTGGTCAACACCGGCGAGCGCTTCTTCGTCCGCGCGGGAGCGCGCGAAGCGGAGGCCGAGGTGGTCGGCGCCGCCCCCTGCGAGGACCTCGCGGTCCTGCGCGTTTCCGCCGTGCCGGCCGGCACGGCGCTGGCGCTCGGCGACGCCGGCGGGGCCCGTCAGGGCGAGACGGTGCTGGCGTTCGGATACCCGGAGAGCGCGGAGGTCGGCGAGCCGGCGTCCTCGACGCGCGGCGTGGTCTCCGCGTCGCGCACGGCGTTCCGCGACCCCGCGCCCGACGTCCCGTCCTACCCGGCGGCGATCCGGACCGACACGGCCCTGGACCCCGGATTCTCCGGCGGGCCGCTCGTGGACCTCGACGGTCGCGTGGTCGGCATCAATGCCGCCGCCCGAACCACGGGCCGCGGCGGCCGGCCGCTGCAAGGGGCCAACTACGCGATCGACGGCGCGCATGCCCGCGCCGTCCTCGACGAGCTGCGCGAGGGGCGCTCGACGGCCTGGATCGGCGCGACGTTCGGCTACCCATCGGTCCGGGACCTCGCGACGCGCGGCCTGCCACCGGGCCTCTGGATCCGGGGCGTCGTCCTCGGCTCGGGCGCCGCGCGCGCGGACCTGGCCGGCGGCGACTACGTCGTCGCCGTCGACGGGCGGCCGATGGACGGGACGCTCGCAGGCTGGTGCCGCGCGGCCGCGGGGATTCGCAGCGGAGCCGAGGCGGAGCTCGCGCTGGCGGAGCCGGCCGGGAAGACGCGGCGGGTCGCGGTGCGGTTCGGGTGAGCGGGCGTTGGGGCAGGCTCGGCGTCTATGTCAACGGCGGCATTGAAGGAGCATGCATCGCCGGCGACTGTACGGTGTGCGGCATGAGCATCGGCATCGTCGGCCTGGGTTACGTCGGGCTTCCCTTGGCGGTCGCGTTCGCCGAGGCGGGCGAAGACGTCATCGGCGTCGACGTCGACCCCGGCAAGATCGGCGGGTTGCGCGAGGGCCGCTCGCACATCGAGGACATCCCGTCTTCGGTGCTGCAGGCGGTGGCGGAGCGGATCGACTTCAGCACGCGCGCCGTCGACCTGCACGGGGCCGAGGCGATCCTCGTGTGCGTCCCCACGCCGCTGAACCGCAACCGCGAGCCGGACCTCGGCCCGCTGCTGGGTGCCGCGCAGACGCTCGCCGGCGTGATCGCCAAGGGCCAGCTCGTCGTGCTGGAGTCGACCACGTTCCCCGGCACCACGCGCGGGCACTTGGTGCCGCTGCTCGAAGAGTCCGGCCTGGTCGCCGGCGAGGACTTCGCGCTCGCGTTCTCCCCCGAGCGCGTGGACCCCGGCCGCACGGACTACACGCTCGCCAACACGCCGAAGATCGTCGGCGGCCTCACGGCCGGCTGCACCCAGCGCGCACTCGAGGTCTACGGGCGCGTCTGCGAGTCGCTCGTGCCGGTCTCCACCCCCGAGGTCGCCGAGCTGGCCAAGCTGCTCGAGAACATCTTCCGCTCGGTCAACATCGCGCTGGTCAACGAGCTGGCGATCCTGGCCGACCGGATGGGCATCGACATCTGGGAGGTCGTCGACGCGGCCGCTTCCAAGCCGTTCGGGTTCATGCGCTTCGAGCCGGGCCCGGGCATGGGCGGCCACTGCCTGCCGGTCGACCCCTTCTACCTGACCTGGAAGGCGCGCGAGTACGACATGGTCACCGAGTTCATCGAGCTCGCGGGCAAGGTCAACAAGCAGATGCCGTACTTCTGCCTGGAGAAGATCGAGCGCGCGCTCAACGACGCGGCAAAGCCGGTCAAGGGCTCGCGCATCCTCATCGTCGGGGTCTCCTACAAGGGCGGCGTCGGCGACCTGCGCGAGTCACCCGCGCTGAAGATCATCGAGCTGCTGCAGGACCGCGGCGGCGATGTGGCCTACCACGACCCGCACGTGCCCGAGCTCCCGCAGCACGGGCTCGCGAATTCAGAGCTCGGCGGCGAGGTCGATCTCGCGGTGATCGTCACGGCGCATCCCGGCGTCGACCACGGGTCGATCGTGGAGCAGTCGCCCGCGGTGCTCGACCTGCGCGGGATCACGCGGGCGCTGCGGGACGCGAAGGTGCAGCAGCTCTGACCGCGTCGCCCGCCAGCTTCTCGTGCCACAAGGGTTTGGTGCGCCGCACAGGAAACTGGTAGGTGAGCGGTCCGCGGTCCGACCTTCGCGCTGGCGTGAAAGCCCGCAGTTGTCTAGCTTCGGCCTCCCGCCCGACCGTCCATCCCCGGAGGATGAGGATGCGTTCCATCAAGCGCCTCGTGGTGCTCGCCATCGTGTTCACGTTCCTCTCCTGCGCTGCAGTGGCAGCCGCGGCGATCGTTGAGGGCGGCGAGCGTGACGACACGCTCTTCGGAACGAAGCACGACGACAGGATCAGCGGTCTCGAGGGGAAGGACGACATCCTCGCGCTCGAGGGTAACGATCGGGTCGACGGCGGGCCTGGCCGGGACACGATCTGGGGCGACGGCTCTTGCGTCAGGGTCGACCGCGGCACGTACACCTGCAGCCCGCGGCCCGAGTGCCCCGACGACGGTTCCGACGGGTCCTACTGCATTCCTGACGCGCTCGCCACCTTCGACGACCGGCTGCTCGGCGGCCCCGGCGCCGACGAGATCATGGGCCAAAAGGGCGACGACAACATCGATGGCGAAGAGGGTCGCGACCTGCTCGCGGGCGGGATGGGCGACGACCGCATCGCCGGCGGCGACGGCCAGGACGAGATCAGAGCCGGCGCCGGCGACGACCGCGTGCGCGCTGCCGACGGCGCGCGTGACTTCATCAGCTGCGGACCCGGCTTCGACCGCGTCGTCGCCGACCGGCGGGACGACGTCGGGGGCAACTGCGAGCGGCTCACCCGCGGGTAGCGCTCCTCAGGCGGCCGGAACCGCCGCCACGGTCCGGGTAGCGCGCGCCACCGCGTGCGGCCGGCTCCGGGTGCGCGCGCCCGCGTGCGGGTGGAGATACTAGGGTCGGTGGTAGATCGCACGCAGCGCCGCGCCGATCACCGCGGGCGCCGTCCGCTCGCGCACGGCCGCCAGCGCCGCGTCGCCGGCAGCGGCGTCGCCCCACAGCGCGCGGATGCGGTCGGCGATCGCCGGGACGTCGCCGGGCGGGTGCAGGCCCGCGTCGGGGACGACCTCCGCCAGGCCGCCCGCACGGGAAGCCACCACCGGCAGGCCTGCCGCCATCGCCTCGAGCGCCGCGAGCGGGAGGATCTCCTCGTAGCGCGAGGGGACGAGCGCGAGCGCCGCCCCGGCGCGGAGCGCCGCCAGCTCGCCGGGCGTGACGCGGCCCGTGAACCGGACCTCGGCGCCTCCGCCGGTCGTGGCGCGGCGCAGCGCGGCGGCCTCCGGGCCGTCACCCGCGACGACGAGCGGCAGGCCCGTGGCGCGGCAGGCCGCGATCGCGTCCGCCACGCCCTTCTCCACGGTCAGGCGACCCGCGTACAGCGCGTACCCGCCGTCGTCGGCACGCGAGCGCTCCGCGAACGTCCGCTGCACGGACGGGATCGCACGCGCCCGGCCGCCGAGCGGCGCGCCCAGTGCCTCCAGGCGCCGCAGGGCGAACGCGCTCGGGACGACGAACGCGTCGGCGCTGCCGGCGATCCGCCGCTGCCACAGGGCCAGCCCGGCGCCGTAGGCTGCGGACTCCGCCCGCGAGCCGTTGCGGCAGTTCAACCGCACGCCGGGCAGCGTGTTGCGGCCGTGGCAGCGGGTGCAGTCCTCCCCACGCGTGAAGCACGTGCCGACCGCGCAGACCAGGCGGTAGTTGTGCAGGTGCATCACGACGCGGGCGCCGGCCGCACGCGCCGCCGCCAGCGCGCGCCAGCCCAGCGACGGCTGCACGTTGTGCGCGTGCACGACGCGCGCGCCGGTGCGGCGCACCGCCGCGGCCACGTGCTCGGGCGCGAGCCCGCCGCTCAGCAGCCCGAGCGCCGCCCGCCGGCGGCCGAGCACGTCGGAGTCGCGCATGAGCACCTCCGCCTCCTCGCCCAGCTCGGTGCGGATGAGCCAGGCCAGATCCTCGACCGCGCGCTCCTCCCCGCCGGCGATCCGGTAGCGGTTGTGCAGGAGGAGGATCACGACGCCCAAGGCTAGATGAGCGATTCCGAATTCCCGCACTCTCGGTGACGCGTCTGACACGGCGCCGGATCGCCACCCGAGGGCTCGCCCATAACACCACTATGGGCTTCGCCCTCGTGCGTCGCCCGGCTTGGTCAGCCGCGTTCCGAGAGCACGGATGATTCGGAATCACTCATCTAGGCGGCCGAACCGTGCGGCGCGACGCGCCGAGTGGCGACTTCGTACGCCTCACGCCTACGGCGTCGCCACTGGGCGCCGGCGTAACCTCCCCCGCGCGATGACTCCCAGCGCCTCGATCCTGTTCCCGACCCGCCGCCGGCGCGACTACCTGGCCGCTGCGCTCGCCTCCGTCGCCGGCCAGGCGGCGGCGCACGGAGCCGAGATCGTGGTGGTCGAGGACGATCGCGCCGACCCCGAGACCGGGCGGGTGGCCGCCGCCCACGGCGCGCGCTACGTCGCGCTGGGCCGGGCGCGCGGGCTCAACGTCGCGCGCAACGCGGCGGTCGACGCCGCGTCGGCCGACCTGCTGTGCTTCCTCGACGACGACGTCGCGGCCTGGCCGCAGTGGCTGGGCGCGCTGCTCGCGGCCGCCGCGGGCCATCCGGACCACGAGGCGTTCGGCGGGCCGATCCGGGCGCGGCTCGAGCGGACGAACCTGCACGCGTGCGGCCGCGAGCCGCTGCCGGTCACGGCGCTCGACCTCGGGCCGCGCGACCGCGACGCCGAGCTGGTGTGGGGCGCCAACCTGACCGTGCGCCGCGCGGCGCTCGCGCGGGTCGGGCCGTTCGACGCCGCGCGCTCGGGTCCGGGCGACGAGGAGGAGTGGGAGCGCCGGCTGCGCGCCGCCGGCGGACGGATCCTCTACGTGGCCGCCGCGGGCGTCGACCACCGGCGCACCGGCGCCGACGCGCGCATCCGCGGCCTCGCGCGCGCCGCCTGGCACCGTGGCCGGCACTCGCGCCGCTTCGACGTGGCCAAGGGCACCGCGCCGGGGATGGGGGGCGAGCTGCGCACGCTTGCCGGGTGCGTCTGGCACACCGGCCGCTACCGCTGCGGCAACGGGATCGTGCTGACCGCCCAGACGGCGGGGCGCCTGCGCGAGGCGGTGGCGCGCGGCGGCGCCCACGCGGCCGGCAGCGCGGAGCCGGTCGCGGCTGACTACCTCTCCGGCCGGTCGGGCACGCTCGGCCGGCGCGGCATGCTCGCCGGCCGCGCCCGCGACGCCGCCGCCGACGCGCTGGCGCTGCGCCGCACGCGCGCCGTACGGCGAGCCGCGCGCGCCGCGCCGCCGCGCCGCCGAGTCCTGGTCGCCGGCGTCGCACGCCCCGAGCTCGCGCCCGTCGCCCGCGCGATCGAAACCGAGCTTCGCCGCTCGCGCCACGACGTTGCGCTGCACCTGCGGCCGGGCGTGCCCGGCCTCGGCAAGTGGGCGAACCTGCGCGCGACGCTCGCCGAGCATCCGCTGCACAGCGCCGACTGGCTGCTGGTGGTCGACGACGACGTCGTCCTCCCCGCGGGGTTCCTCGACGCCTTCCTCTTCACCGCCGAGCGCTTCGGCCTGCGGCTCGCCCAGCCCGCCCACGCATTCGCGTCGCACGCCGCCTGGCCGGTCACACGCCGGCGACCGGGCCTGCTCGCGCGCCGCACCCGATTCGTCGAGATCGGCCCCGTGACGGCGATCCACGCCGCCGCGTTCCCGCTGCTGCTGCCGTTCCCCGACCTGGAGATGGGTTGGGGGCTCGACGCGCACTGGTCGGCCGCCGCGGCGGCCGCCGGGCTCCCGCTCGGCGTCATCGACGTCACGCCGATCCGCCACCTGCGGCCCGTCGCGGCGACCTACCCGCACGCGGCGGCCGCCGCCGAGGCGGAGCGCTTCCTCGCCGGCCGCGCCTACGTCACGCGCGAGCGGGCCGGCGAGACCCTCGCCGCGTGGGGGACGCTCGAACTTTGCCCCCGGGAAAGCAATTGTTGACAATGAGACAACGCGGTTGGACACTTTCCGCGTGCCGCTGGACAAGCAGACGTTGGACGAGCGCTGCGCAGCGCTGCTGCGCGATCGAATCGTCTCCGGTGCCCTCGCGCCGGGCGCGCGGATCGTCGAGATCCCGCTCGCCGCGGAGCTCGGCATATCGCGAGGCACGCTCCGGGCCGCCCTGCAGCGCCTGGTTCACGAGCGGCTGGCCGTGCGGGCCGCCTACAGCGGATGGGCGGTCAGCGCGATGTCTCCTCAGGACGCGTGGGAGCTGTTCAGCCTGCGCGGAGCGCTCGAGGGCTTGGCCGCCGGGCTGGTGGCGGGTAAGGCGGCGGAACCGGACCTCGAGCCGCTGCGCTCGGCGTTTGCCGAGCTCGAGCGGTCGTGTCGCGGTCGCCCGGTCTCATCGGCCGACGTCGCGTTCCACCGAACGCTGGTCGGGCTCGCCCGTCACGAGCGCCTAGCGGAGCAGTATTCGCTGTTGGCGGCGCAGATCGAGCGCTACGTCGCGGCGTCGGACGCCCTCATCGGCAACGCTGCGGTCCTCGCGCAGCACGAACCGATCCTGCGGGCCGTGCTCGCCGGCGACGCGCAGGAAGCGGAGGCGCTGTCGCGCCGGCATGCGCAGGAGTCGGGCGACGAGCTGTTGACCCGGCTGCACTTCGAGAGCAGGAGGACGGCGTGAGCACGCAGGAGAGCGCCCCGCTGACCGTCCTGTTCGCGTCGACGGTCGAAGACCCCGACGTCTGGCTGCCCGAACTGCGCCGACGGCTCCCCGCCGATCGCGTGCTCGGCACGGACGCCCCGGCCGACTTCCACGACGTCGACGTAGCCGTCGTCTCGCAGCCACCACGAGGCCTGCTCGGACGGCTGCCGCACCTGCGCCTCGTCCAGTCGCTGTGGATGGGCGTCGACGGGCTGCTCGCCGACCCCGACCTGCCCCGCGACGTCCCGTTGCACGGATGGTCGACCCCGGCATGACGACCCAGATGCCCGAGGCCGCGCTCGCGCATGTCCTCTGGGCCCACCGGCAACTCGACGTCTATGCCCGCCAGCAGCAGGCTCGTCGCTGGCGTCCACTGCCCCAGCCCACGATCGGCGAGCGGACCGTCGGCGTCCTCGGGCTCGGCGAGCTCGGGTGCCGCACCGCGCGGCGACTGGCGCTCACGGGCTTCGACGTGTCGGGCTGGAGCCGACGGTCCAAGGCGCTCGACGGTGTGGCGACCTACCACGGCGACGACGCCCTTCACACCGTGCTCGCCGCCTGCGAGGTGCTCGTCGTACAGCTCTCGCTGACGCCGTCGACCCGGCACATCGTGAACGCCGAGCTGCTCGCCCGGCTGCCGGCCGGCGCCGTCCTCGTCAATCTCGCGCGCGGCGAGCACGTCGTCGACGACGACCTCCTCGCCGCCCTCGACGCCGGGCATCTGCGCCACGCGGTGCTCGATGCCTTCATGGACGAGCCGCTGCCCCCCGAACATCCCTTCTGGGGCCACCCGCGCGTGACCGTGACGCCGCACGTCGCCGCAGTGTCCACGCCAGCGGGCTGTGCACCCGTCGTCGCTGCGAACATCGCCCGGCTGCGCCGTGGCGCGCCCCTGCTCCACCTCATCGACCGCACACTCGGCTACTAGGAGAACGCCATGCCCCGCATCACCACCAACGCCCCCGGCGCCGCCGCCGCCGGGCCGTACTCGCACGCCGCCGAGCACGCCGGCCTGGTCTTCCTCTCAGGCCAGACGCCGCTGGACCCCGGCACCGGCGCGCTGCTCGAGGGCGAGATCGAAGCGCAGACGCGCCAGGGCTTCACGAACCTCGGCGCGGTGCTTGACGCGGCCGACCTCACGTTCGCGGACGTCGTCAAGGTCAACGTGTTTCCTGACCGACATGGCCGACTTCGCCGCGATGAACTCGGTGTACGGGCATCGTCGGGTTGCTCGGACGCGAGCGCGAGCGCCAACCGGCGATCTGGCTCGACGTTGGCGATCTCGTCGTTGGCAGCCCCGCCTATCCGCTGCCGGATGCCGGCGGGCACCGTGAGCGCCCTGCTGGAACACCTCGATCTCGATCTCACATAGTCGGCGCGCCGGTCGTCTAATGCGAATGAGCGCCTCGGGAACGACGAAGCCTCACCGACACCGAAGGAGCCCTGTGAACACCGCCGGCATTCACGAGCGCGTCCACGCGCTCGACTGGACCGAGCTGCGCCAGCAGCTCGACGGCCAGGGCCACGCGATCACCGTGCCGCTGCTCGCCGCCGCCGAGTGCGAGGAGCTGTCCGACCTGTTCGACGGCGGGCGCTTCCGTACGACGATCGACATGGCCCGTCACCGCTTCGGCGATGGCCGCTACCGCTACTTCGACCACCCGCTGCCGGACACCATCGCCGCGCTGCGCAGCTCGTTCTACTCACACCTGGCGCCGATCGCCAACGACTGGTCGCGGCTGCTGCGCGGCGACGCCGTCACGTTCCCGCTCGAGCACCCAGAGCTGCTCCAGCGCTGCCGCACGGCCGGCCAGGAGCGGCCCACGCCGCTGATCCTCCGCTACGGCGAGGGGGACTGGAACGCCCTGCACCAGGACCTCTACGGTGACGTGTACTTCCCGTTTCAGATCCTGACGATCCTGTCCGAGCCGGGCGTGGACTTCGAGGGCGGCGAGTTCGTGCTCATGGAGCAGCGTCCGCGGGCGCAGAGCCGCGCGCACGTCCTCAAGCCGCCGCGCGGCGCGTTCGTGATCTTCCCGACGCGGCAGCGGCCGAACAAGGGCAAGACCGGCTACCACCGCGTCGGCATGCGTCACGGTGTGGGGACCGTCACGCGCGGGCAGCGGACCGCGATGGGCGTCATCTTCCACGACTCCAAGTGATCTCA
>Ga0136617_10005026_pt1 | contig 11826 bp, 11 predicted proteins | sample AntDrymUQ3222106_2_FD_129672 | JGI IMG/M metagenome (GOLD analysis project Ga0136617, IMG submission 129672) | Polar desert sand microbial communities from Dry Valleys, Antarctica - metaG UQ322 (21.06) | ecosystem: Environmental > Terrestrial > Soil > Desert | place: Antarctica: Dry Valley...
CGGAAGCGGTGGCCCTGCGCCCGTATCCTGTTCGTGCCGGCGCGGGTTCAGGGCGAGGGGGCGGTTCAGGAGCTGGTGCGAGCCCTCAGGCTGGTAAATCGCATTCCGGGGTTGGAGCTCTGCATCGTGGGTCGCGGCGGCGGCGCGCGACTGGATCTGGCCGCGTTCAACAGCGAAGCGGTGTGCCGCGCGCTGGCGAACGTGCGGGTGCCCACCATCTCCGCCGTGGGCCATGAGGTGGATATCTCGCTAACCGACCTGGTGGCCGATCTGCGGGCTGCCACGCCATCGTCCGCCGCGGAGATGGCGGTAGCCGACCGCCGGGACGTACTGCGTCTGGTAGACGATCTCTCGCTTCGTCTTGCTTCCGGGCTCACCGGCCGGACTCGTCTCGCGGCGGCCCGGCTGGGTCGAAGCGCCGACCGGCTCCACGCCGGGGTCGAGAGGGTTCTGGACGGTGGTCGCGGTCTGACCGACCGGCTCGCCGCCCAGCTTGATGCCCTAAGTCCGCTCAGGGTGCTCGGACGTGGCTACGCCGTTCCAATCGCGGAATCGGGCCGGGTTCTCAAACACCGTGCCGACTTCATTAAGGACCAGAGCTTCCGATTGCGAGTGGCCGACGGAGACGTGCCCGCCCGCGTGGAGTGAAGACGATGCCGAAATCTGAAGCTGCCGGCTCCACCCCGGCCCTGGCCGAAGAGCTTGCTCGGCTGGAGGAGATCGTCCGAAAGCTGGAGGCGGACGACATCGAGCTCGACTCGGCGCTGGTTCTATTCGAGGAGGGTGTGGCGCGGCTGCGCGCCGCCCGCGAGCGGCTGGCTGCCGCTGAGCTCAAGGTCCAGTCCGTTCTCGAGGAGGCTGGCGGCGACCTCAGGCTGACCGACCTCGATGGCTGAGACCGCCTCGGCGGCCGTGGCAGATCTGCTGGGCGAAGCACGAGATCGGACCGACGGGCTTCTGGGCATTTGGGCGGCTCGTCTGGAGGGCGAAGTCGGAGGACGGCAGGGCCAGGCCCTGGCCTACGCCCTGCGAACACCCGGTAAGCGGGTCCGCGCGGCTCTGCTGATGGCGGCGTATCGGGCGCTCGGCGGCAGCTCACCCTCGATCGCTGGTGTGGCCGCCGCGGTCGAAACGGTTCACACCTATTCTCTGGTGCACGACGATCTGCCGTGCATGGACAACGACGACCTTCGCCGGGGTCGCCCTACTACCCACCGGGCCTTCGACGTATCTACCGCCACTCGGGTCGGCTTTCTCCTGGTGCCGGTTGCGGCCCGGCTGCTGGCAGTGTCTGCCGCGGAGCTGGCACTGCCGACCAGTACCCTGGCTTCGATGGCGGGTGAGCTGTTCGAGGCCGGCGGAATCGAAGGCATGGTAGGGGGTCAGTGGCTCGATCTCGAGGCCGAGCGCCGCCGGCTCCCGCTGCCGGAGCTGATCGAGGTGCATCGCGGCAAGACCGGCGCGCTGATCCGCGCAGCCTGCACCGTGGGTGGCATGGCGGCCGAGGCGGCGCCCGCCCCGCTTGCGGCCCTCACTGCCTATGGTGAAGACGTGGGGCTGGCATTTCAAATAGCGGACGACGTTCTGGACGCCACCGGCACCAGCGAGGAGCTCGGCAAACCGGCTGGACGCGACGCCCAGCTGGCAAAATCCACCTACGTGGTTCTCCTGGGTATTGAAGGGGCCCGCACCGAGGCTCAACGTCTGGCCCGGAGCGCTGTGGCCCACCTGCAGCGGGCGGGAGTACCCTCGGGGGCATTGGGGGCGCTGGCCGGGTATATTGCCAACAGGAGCTCGTGATCAGGGCGGGGCGGCGGGGCGGCGGGCAGCAGAGCCTGCCCCGCTGCCCCGCTGCTCACCACCCTCAGCCCCTACTATATGACGTCCCTGCTCTCGACGATTAAATCCCCCGATGACCTCAAGCGTCTCCGCCGCGACCAGCTCGACACCCTGGCGCAGGATATCCGTGACCGCCTGATCGAGTGCTGCTCGATCACCGGCGGACACATCGGTGCCAGCCTGGGTGTGGTCGAGCTGGCCATCGCCCTGCTCTACGAGTTCGATACCCCGGGCGACAAGATCGTGTGGGACGTCGGTCACCAGGCCTATGCCTGGAAGCTTCTCACCGGCCGGGATGAGTCGTTCCCCACGCTGAGACAGCGAGATGGAATCTCGGGCTTCCTCAAGCGCAGCGAGAGCGAGCACGACCACTTCGGCGCCGGCCACGCGGGAACCGCCATGTCGGCGGCGCTCGGTATGGCCACCGCGCGCGACCTCAAGGGCGAGCAGTACAAGGTCGTGGCAGTGGTGGGTGATGGTGCGCTCACCTGCGGGCTCTCCTACGAGGGAATGAACAACGCCGGCCATTCCGATCGCGACATTGTCCTGATCGTGAACGACAACGGCATGTCCATCTCGCCCAACGTCGGGGCCATCAGTAAGACGCTGGGACGGATCGTGGCCGATCCGAGAACCAACCGGGTGCGCGAGCTCATCAAAGGCCTGACGCTGAAGCTGGGTGGTGTCTTTGGCGAGGGGGTGGTCGACTTTGCCCGCAACGTTGAGGAAAGCGTCAAGAATCTTTTCTCGCCCGGCATGTTCTTCGAGGAGCTGGGCTTCCGTTACTTCGGCCCCATCGATGGGCACGACATTCAGAAGCTTTGCGATACGCTCAAGTTCGTCCGCGGGATGAGCGGTCCGCGCGTGGTTCACGTCATGACTCAGAAAGGGAAGGGGTTCTCGTTTGCCGAGTCGAATCAGGAGAAGTGGCACGGCCTGGCGGCCTACGATCCTGTCACCGGCGAGGCGCGAAAGAAATCGAGCGGACCCCCGACCTGGACCCAGCTGTTCGGCGAGGGGCTCACCGCGCTGGCGGGCGAGCATCCCGAGCTCGTGGCCATCACCGCGGCCATGCCCTCCGGCACCGGCACCGGCGTATTTCAAAAAAAATATCCCGAGCGTTTCTTCGACGTGGGCATCGCCGAGGGCCATGCGGTAACTTTTGCCGGTGGTCTGGCCACCCAGGGGATCCGGCCGGTCTGCGCCATCTACAGCACCTTCCTCCAGCGGGCATACGACAACGTTATTCATGACGTGGCGGTGCAGCATCTGCCGGTAATCTTCTGCATGGACCGCGCGGGCCTGGTGGGCGAGGATGGCCAGACTCACATGGGCTTGTACGACATCGCCTACATGCTCGCCGTTCCGGGAATGACTGTCACGGCACCCAAGGACGGCAACGAGCTTATTGGCCTGCTGCGAACCGCCTTGACCCATGACGGTCCATTCAGTACCCGCTACCCGCGAGACAAGGCACCAGCTGAGCCCCGCCTGGCGGCCGAAATTCCTCCGGTGCCCTACGGTACCTGGGAGCAGCTGCGGCGGGGAAAGGATGTCGCCATCCTTGCCGTGGGCACCATGGTGCCGCCGGCTGTCGAGGCTGCCGGCATCCTGGCCCAGGACGGCATCGAGTGTGCCGTGGTGAACTGCCGCTTCATGAAACCGACTGACGCCGTCATGCTGGAGGCGCTCGCGCAGCAGCACCGGATTCTCGTCACCGTTGAAGAGGGGACTATCGTAAATGGTTTCGGAGCATATCTGGCCGAAACCCTCCAAACCACGCATCCGGAGGTGCGCGTCGTTGCGCTCGGCGTACCCGATCGCCTGATCGAACAGGCGCCTCGCGCCGAACAGCTCGACAGCTTCGGGCTTACCGCCGAAGGAATCGCCCGCAGAATCGCGGCCCTTCAACACGAAGAGAGCCTCGAGGCCCGGTGAGGGTCGGCGTCGTCGGGAATCCCCGCTATGGCGATCTCAAGGGGGTGCTGGAGCAGGTTGCCATCGCCGCTCCCTATCGCGGTATCACGCTCTACAGTGAACCCCGCCTGGAGTCGTTCTGGAACCGGGACGTTCCCACTTTCGACTCGGTTGATCTCGATGCACTGATCACTTTCGGCGGCGATGGCACCCTGCTCCGGGGAGCTCGGCTGCTCGCTGGCCGGGAGACTCCGATCCTTGGCGTGAACCTCGGAAGAGTCGGCTTTCTCACCACCGCTACGCGAGAATCCATCGATCCCGCGCTGGATGCCCTGGTAGCCGGGAAGTTTCTCATCGAGCGTCGTCAGGTGCTTCAGGCCGGCATTCGTGACGCCGAAGGCGAGACCCGTTCGACCCAGATGGCCATGAACGACGTGGCTGTGCATAAGGGCGGCGTCGCCCGAGTGATCCGGGTGAACGTGTTCATTCAGGGTGAGAACGTAGGGCCCTACAGTGCTGACGGAATCATCGTCGCTACCCCCACCGGCTCCACCGCGTACAGCCTGAGCGCCGGCGGACCTATCGTCGTTCCGGGGGTAGAGGGGATTATCGTCACTCCTATCGCCGCGCACACACTGGCCGTCCGTCCCCTCGTGGTCCCCGCCACCTTCCGGATCGTGATCGAGCCTATCGCCGGCTGGTCGGACGATCTCCTGGTCTCCTTCGATGGCCAGACCGGCAGCACCCTGGCCCCGGGGGAGTCAGTGGATGTGTGCCGCGCCGACCATCGCGTATGTCTGATCCGGCTGGGCGGCGACGGATTTTTCGGCCGCATGCGGCAAAAGCTTCACTGGGGCGATCTATCCGGGCGCCAGTAGGGCCCGTAATCTCCGTCATGCTTCGCTCGCTCAGGATAGCAGCATTGGAGTGAAATAATGCTCACCGAACTACGCGTCCGAGATCTCGCCACCATCGCCGATGTGACGCTGCAGCTGGGTCCCGGTCTAAACGTGCTCACCGGCGAGACCGGGGCCGGGAAGTCGATGCTGATCGATGCGCTCTCGCTACTGCTGGGTGAGCGGGCGGCCGGCGGAAGCGTACGTCCCGGGGCAGGAAAATCGGTGGTAGAGGGCGCGTTCGAGGGGATCGCAGCGGGAACCTGCCGTTGCATTGAAGAGTTGGGTCTCGACGTTGAGGATGGGCGCGTGGTTGTTCGGCGCGAGGTCACGGCGGAGGGCCGTTCGCGGGCCTGGGTAAACGGAAGCCCCACGACTGCTGCGGTGCTCACCGAGCTCGGCGCTCTCCTGGTGGATCTTCATGGCCAGCACGAGACTCAATCGCTGCTGCACCCCGAGGCACAGCGCCAGATCCTCGACGCCTTTGCCCATGCCGAGCCCGAACGAGACGCCGTGGCCGGGGCACACACCGGTCTTGCGGCTCTCAGAACAGAAGAGCGCGGCCTGGTGGACCGGCGAGATGAAGTCCGTCGGCGGGCCGACTACCTTCGGCACGTCGTGGAGGAGATCGACACCGCCAGGGTCAGGATCGGCGAAGACGAAGCCCTCCAGCTCGAAGCCCGGCGCCTGAGTCAGGCCGGCGCTTTGGTTGAGCACGCCCAGCGCGTGGTTGATGCCCTCGAGGGTGAGGCGGGAAACGCCTTGGGCGCGCTCGGTGTTGCCGGGCGGGCTCTGACCACCCTGGAGAAGGTGGATCCGAGCGTGGGTGACTGGCGCGAGCTGCTGGATTCCGGATATGCCAATCTCTACGAGCTTGCCCGCTTAGCCGCCGAGTACGCCGGCTCGGTTCAGGAAGATCCCGAACGCCTTGCCTTCATCGAGCGCCGCCGCGACTTGCTGTCTCGACTGACGGGAAAGTACGGCGTCGCCCTGGAGCAGGTGCTGGCCACCCGCGAGCAGGCTGCTGGAGAGCTCGAACTGCTGGACACCGCCGACATCGACCTGAGAGCCCTCGCCGCCCGGCGGGTTGCGGCGGAAACCGCGCTTCAGTCGGCGGCTGCGGAGCTCACGGTAAAACGGCAGGAGGCGGCTGAGCGGCTCACGCGTGGCGTCAACCGCCTCCTGCCGCAGCTGGGATTGCCCGGAGGGAAGCTCACCGTCCAGCTCATGCCGCTCACCGAGACCGGAGCTCACGGACACGAGTCGGTTCAGCTGAACGTGCAGCTCAACCTGGGGCTGGAGGCCAAGCCGCTGGCCAAAGTCGCTTCCGGAGGCGAGCTGTCCCGCCTCATGCTGGCCCTCAAGGTGGTCCTGGTGAAGCACGACGCCATTGCTACGCTGGTGTTCGACGAGGTAGACCAGGGTATCGGCGGAGAAACCGGTGCGCAGGTCGGTTCAGCGTTGGCTGAGGTGGCGGCGCGGCACCAGGTGCTGGTCATCACTCATCTGCCGCAGATCGCGGCCCGGGCCGATGGACACCTTGTGGCCTCGAAGCAGGCCAGAGGCGGGATGGCCACCAGCGAAGTGCAGGTTCTCTTTGGCGAGGATCGGGTGAACGAAATCGCACGGATGCTGGGAGACGCGGAGGGCGACGCCGCCCGAAGGCATGCCCAGGCGTTGCTGCGGAAGGAGCGGGTTGCTCGGCGTTAGAAGCTCCTCATCTCGAGTGTCACGTCGCCCTACCACAACCCGAAGTACAACCTGAACTGTCCCCTCACCCGGTGGGTGTTCGGCACCCGGCCGCCCCCAGCCCGTAACACTCGCTCGTAGCTCCAGGTCGCATCAACCGGCAGTCCTTTCCCTCCGGGCGTCAACTCACCCGGGTTGGAATAGGTGATTCCCCCCGAGAATACGGTTGCATTGGCCCGGCTCTCCTCCGCCAGCACGCCGGGGTCCACCCCGGGCAATGCGTCTGCGGGCGACCGGTAGGAAATCTGGTCAGCCTTGCGCGACCAGTGCTGCAGGCCGGCTTGAAGCGCCAGCGTGCGGGCCAACCGAAAGAAGGGCTGAACTGTGAAGGCGACGATGTCGCCAGGATCCCGCCGCAAGAAGGACAGCCGATCGGGCCCCACCACTAGGCCAGGTGCAGCTACCCGCAGCTGAACGCTGGAGGGCAGCTGACGCACATAGCTGCCGGCAAGGCGAGCGCCGAATGATCCGGCGCCGAGGTCGGTGACGAGATCCACCTGGAGGTCGGTCTGCCCATCTCCCGTTCCTATATCGAGTAGCCGGTTGCTCCGGGAGCGCAGCCCGGTCGGCAGGCGAACCAGAGCGGAGATCGCGGTGCGAAAGCCTCCCCGCTGCACTCCCCGATCCCAACGGTTGACCAGCGTGAGGGCGGCGCCAACCTCCGCGTCGCCGCGGTACGTGACCGGTGAATCATCTATCCCGAGAGCAAGTGAACCCGTGAGCAGTTGCCTCAGCCCGTCTTCTCCCAGGGGTACGGCCGGTAGATCGGGAGCCAGGGTGAAGCCGGCGACGTCGAGGCTCGAGGCCAGGGTGCTTTGAAGCGCTGACACAAGTCCCAGGACGGTGACTCCAGATACGCTTCCGAGTGTTGGTACCACGGGCGATGCCGTTGCGGGGTCGGCCAGAAGCCCGAATAGATCGGTTCGCAAAGTGGTCGCCTGGGCGAGCGTGGCCTCAGCCAGGGCTCTAGTTGCCGGAGCACCGTCGTAGTCGCCGGCCACCAGCTTGTCGTTCAAGGTGCTCAGCGCCGCGTCGAAGTCCTGAAAGAAAGCGGAATGGCCCGCCTCTCCAGAATTAAGACCGCCATCGGCACCTGCAGAGCTCAGGTCGAGGGTCGATTGTACCCGGGTGCGCACCAGGGGAATGCGGCCGAAGATAGTGATCTGGTCGGTGAGACCGAGCCCAAGGCCGAGGAAGCCGTTACCGACGTCTGCCAGCGCATCGGCCGTCAATGTGCCTAGATTGAGTCGATAGTCGGCGTTACCTATAATCCGGCCGATTCGGGCTTCGGCGTCCAGCAGGATCGGAATCCGGTCGCTGCCCAGGCCCGGGCTCGAGAGATCAGCGGCATAGCTTTCCCGCTGGCCGTTGCGAAAGCGCCGGTCGAATGATTCCAATGAACCTCCCAGCTCCACTCGGATCGTGCCGCCGGGCACGCCAACCGGGGCGAGCTGCGCCGATACCCGCGACGGTATGATCAGGCAGGCAGCGATTCCAAGGCGCCGCACGCAATGCTCCAAGTTTCCTCCCGAGAGAAGCCGTTCAGCGTGACTCAGCTATCGCCGGCAAGGCTCGCAACTTCGCTATTTGCTACGAGCTTTGCTACCCGGCCCGTGGTCGTAGCGTCGGCGCCAGGGCGCGTCAATCTTATCGGGGAGCACACCGATTATAACGGCGGCCCGGTCCTGCCGGTGGCTCTCGAACGTCGCACCGCAATTGCGGCCCGCGCAGCAGGCCGGTGGGCGTTTGTGTCGGCCGTGGAGCAGGAGGTTCACGAGATCGACATCGAAGCCCCGATGCGTCAGGCGTGGACCGACTACCTCGTTGGTGTGGTGCGAGAGCTTCGGGTGCTCCGCGCCGCGCCGGCCGGTGCCGAGATCGCGGTGACAACTAACCTGCCGATCGGCGCCGGACTCTCCTCGTCGGCCGCGCTCACCGTAGCCGCCGCCAAGGCGCTGAGCCTGATGGCCGGTAAGCGGCTCTCCCCGGCTGCGCTGGCGGAGATTGCGTTCCGTGCCGAGTACCATCAGGTCGGGGTTCGCTGCGGCCGCATGGACCAGACCATTGCAGCCCACGGCGAGCGCGGCTCGGCGCTCCTGTTCGAGACCGCTTCCGGTACGCTGCAGCCGGTGCCGCTACCAGGACGGCTCTGGATCATCGAGACGGGAATATCCCACCGCCTCACCGGCGGCGCTCTCAACGACCGCCGTCGCGAATGCGAGGAGGCGCTCGCGTACTGTAGGGAATGGCGCCCCGGGCTGAATTACCTGGCGCAGCTCTCTACCGCAGATCTGCCTGAGGTCGAGCGTCGTTTACCTCCACCGCTGGTGCCCCGGGTTCGGCACGTCGTTACCGAAACCGCTCGGACCCGGAGGGCCGCCGACGCATTGGCGGCTGGTGATCTTACGACCCTGGGGCGGTTACTGGTAGAAGGGCATGAGTCTCTTCGGCTGCATTACCAGTCCACCATTCCCGAGGCGGATTTCATCGTGGCCTCCGCAGTGGAGCACGGGGCGTACGGCGCCAGACTCACAGGCGCCGGCTGGGGTGGGGCGGTGGTGCTTCTCGCCCCCCCCGAGCGGGAGGCGAGAACCGTGGCCGAGATCGGGAGCGATTTTCAGCTGCGTTACGGAAGGATGCCGGTTATCTGGAGCACGTGCGCCTCGCGGGGGGTGCGGCGGGAGACGGTTGCCCAGTGAAACGGTATATTCTAACCCCGCGCCCGGGTGGCGAAATCGGTAGACGCAAGGGACTTAAAATCCCTTGGGAGTAATCCCATGCGGGTTCGAGTCCCGCCCCGGGCACTTTAGACAAGTCCCCTCTTCTCTCCTGCCTTGTTGTGCGTAGAGGCATCTACTCCAGCATCCGTCTGCCATCTCCTGGCCTCCCGCTACTGTGGCGGTATCGACCAGGTGATCTCCTCCCCTCTTACTATCCCAAACGGCTCGCTGGTAACCGCCTGCCCCGAGCGACGAACCGGGCGAGCTTCGAAGGTGATGGACGTGGCTCCGGCGGTTAGGGTGGCCGGGAGGGCAAAGGTTGCGGTTTCGCCTCCTCCCACAAATCCCACACGGACGCTCCCGCCGTCGCTTCGCACCAGGTAGATGTCCATATCGAGCGAAGCCCGGTTCTCGATCCGCGCCCGGGCCTGATCACCAGCTTCGGGGTCCGGCGCCGCATCCGGTGAACTCCCGCTGCTACAGGAGATGGTGAGAAGCATGAGCAGGGCAGAAGTACGGAGTACGGTCAGCATGACGGCCTCGCCAGCATGGGGTGTTCGCAGCGCCGGCGGTTCACGGCCTTCTCGTGGTGCGCTGCGCAAGTAACTTGAGAGACCTTCCCGGCCAGAAGCAAGTGACATAGTGGCCCCTCCTAGATTAAGCGTACATGGAACCGCCGGCTCTCGACAATCAGGTCCGGTTATCGGTTTACCGGCATTTCGTACTGACGGGTGAGGCACCGTCGGTTGAGTACACCAGCGACGAAACGGGCGCATCCGTGGCTGCAATTGCTGCCAGCCTCGAGCGGCTGGCGGCGGCGCACGTTCTGGTGCTGCATCCCACCACGAGGCGGCTCTGGATGGCCATGCCATTTTCGGCCATTCCGACCTCGTTCCGCGTTCGCGCGGAGGGGCGCGAGTGGTGGGCCAACTGTGCCTGGGATGCGCTGGGCATCTCGGCGATGCTCGGCCTACCCGCGGAAATCACGACGAGTTGTTCCGACTGTGGTGATCCGCTCCCGGTTCGCACCACGGGACATGGGCTGTCGGGTGAGACGGGAGTGGTGCACTTTGCAGTACCGGCCGCCTCGTGGTGGCACGATATAGGATTCACCTGATCCACCATCCTTCTCTTCCGGTCGGAAGAGGACGTGGTTCGTTGGTGTGCCGCTCGAACCCGTCGCGTCGGTGCGATCGTGTCGCTTTCGAGCGCCTGGGATTTGGCAGAGGCGTGGTATTCAGATCGACTGGACCCGCGGTGGCGCCGGCGGACCCCGGCGGAAGCGCAGGAAGTGTTCAACAGACTCGGCCTCACTGACCCGTTCTGGAACTTGTCAGTATCATCCCAGCGGGACTTTTCGCACCCCGAGGCGACGTGAGCGTTCTGGAAACCAAACGGCTGAAGCTGCGCCTCATGACGCTCGACGATGGGGAATTCATTCTCGAGCTCCTGAATGATCCCGATTTCGTCCGATTCGTCGGCGACAAGGGGGTGAGAACGATCGACGACGCGTGCCGGTACATTCTGAGCGGCCCCAAGGCCAGCTACGACCGCTATGGGTTTGGCCTATGGCTGGTCGAGTTGCAGTCGCCCAAATTATCGATTGGAATCTGCGGATTGCTCAAGCGCGAGCCTCTGGAAGACGCCGACCTCGGCTTCGCTTTCCTTCCCCGCTTCAGGTCCTGTGGCTACGCTCGGGAGTCTGCCTCTGCCGTGTTGCAGCATGGAAGAGAAGTACTGGGTCTCAAGCGGATCGTAGCGATCACGGACCGGGACAATGCGGGATCAATCCGGGTCCTCGAGAAGCTGGGCATGAGCTTCGAACGCATGATCAGAATGTCTCCGGACCAGCCGGAGATCGAGCTGCATGCGTCGGAAGTAGCCGTAGATCACGAGGATCGATGTGCTTGAGGCCATTCGCCGGTTTATGAGCGACCGCCTTCTCGGCGCGAAGGAGCCGTCCTCCACCGGGGAACGCCCTGGCGAGCACAGTCGGGTGCAGCTGGCTGCCTGCGCCCTGCTGATCGAGCTGGCTCACGCCGATGACGAGTTCAGCGCCGAAGAGCGGCGTCACATCGAGGGCACGATGCAGAGCCGGTTCGGGCTGGATGACGCATCTGTTGTTGAGCTTTTACGCCTGGCGGAGGCTGAGCGGGCGCAGTCGCTGGACCATTTTCAGTTCACTCGCCTCGTGGCAGCCGAGTATGATCTGGGGCAGAAAATGGAGCTCGCCGAGGTTATGTGGGGTGTGATACTCGCGGATGGCCGGCTCAGCGATCACGAGACCCACCTGGTGCGGAAGATGGCCAGCCTGATGCAGCTGGAGCCGGCATACCTGGCTGAGGCCCGGCGCTCGGCGGCCCGCGAGTCGTGATTGTGGCCTCCGAGGAGCCGGTGCGTGTCCTGCTGGTACATGGTATGGGTCGGTCACCTCTTTCACTTTACCGCCTGGGCCGCGACCTCCAGCGCTCGGGTTACGAGCCCCGCTCGGCCGGTTACCTGGCCTCTACCGAATCCTTCCAGGGAATCGTCCACCGGATTCGGGGCCACCTCACTAAATTAGGCGCCGAGGGAAAGCCCTATGCCGTAATCGGGCACTCGCTCGGCGGGCTCCTGGTGCGGGCGGCTCTGTCCGACATGTCTGGTGGTTCGTTACCCGCGCACCTGATCATGATGGGCACGCCCCATCGTCCTCCGAAACTGGC
>Ga0136617_10005028_pt1 | contig 11818 bp, 9 predicted proteins | sample AntDrymUQ3222106_2_FD_129672 | JGI IMG/M metagenome (GOLD analysis project Ga0136617, IMG submission 129672) | Polar desert sand microbial communities from Dry Valleys, Antarctica - metaG UQ322 (21.06) | ecosystem: Environmental > Terrestrial > Soil > Desert | place: Antarctica: Dry Valley...
AGCCACGGCGGCGCTCTAGAGAGGCCCGAGCCGCCCGCAGCGCGGGCGGTAGTTTGGCGAACTTGGACGAGGTTGGGGATCCCGTCAGTGGTGACCGCGCCGCGCCCACTGCGGGCGGTCGGCCCACACCCGCGTCGCCGCTCGAGTTCGGCCTGCTCGGCCCGCTGACCGTGACGGTCGGCGGTCGCACCGTCGACCTGCCGGGAACCCGGACCCGCGCCCTGCTGGCCCTGCTGCTCATCCAGGCCAACCATGTCGTCTCGTCCGACCGGCTCATCGAGGATCTCTGGGCCGGTGATCCGACGCCCGGAGCCACGGCCACCCTGCAGGGCTACATGTCGGAGCTGCGCAAGGCGCTGTCGGAGGCGATCGGCGGGCCGGCGCCGGTGGTGACCCGGCGGCCCGGCTACCTCATCACGGTCGACCCCGACCAGCTCGACGTGCTGCGCTTCGAGCGGCTGGTGGAACGGGCCCGCACGGCCATCGGCGACGGTCTCGGGGACGACCGCGTCGCCACCCTGCTCCGGGACGCCCTGTCGCAGTGGCGGGGACCGGCGCTGGCCGACTTCGCCGGCGAGCCGTTCGCCCGACCGGTCGCGGCCCGGCTGGAGGAAAACCGGCTGTGGGCCCTGGAGGAGCGGGTGGAGGCCGAGCTCCGGGCCGGCTGCCAGCACCAGCTCGTCACCGACCTGGCCCGCGTCGTCGAGGAGAACCCCCTCCGGGAGCGGTTGTGGGGCCAGTTGATGCTCGCCCTGTACCGCTGCGGACGCCAGGCCGAGGCGCTGCGCGTCTACCAGGACCTGCGCCGTCATCTGGGTGAAGAGCTGGCCATCGATCCGAGCCCGGCGCTGCAACGCCTCGAGCACGCCATCCTGATCCAGGATCCCTCCCTGGAGACCGCCACCGGCGTGGCGCAGGCCCACGGGGACGCGGCGGGTGGCGGTCTGCAGGGCGGGGGCCACGACGCCGTGCCTCGCTCCGAGGATCTGGCGCCCAAGCTGCCCGTGCAGCTGACCCGGTTCGTGGGGCGGGCCCGCGAGCTCGACGAGGCCCGGAAGCTGCTCGCCGGCGCCCGGCTCCTCAGCCTCGCCGGCAGCGGGGGCAGCGGCAAGACGAGGCTGGCGGTGCAGCTGGCGACCGAGGTGGCGTCGAACTTCCGCGACGGCGTCCGCTTCGTCGACCTGGCCGCCGTCACCGATCCGACCCAGGTGCCGGCGGCGCTGGCCGCGGCCCTCGGCCTGGAGCGGCAGGGGGCCGACACCAAGGACCTCTGCGACCGACTGGCCGACGAGCACGTGCTGCTCCTGTTCGACAACTGCGAGCACGTGGTCGGGGCCGCGGCCGACGTCATCGAGATGGTGCTCTCCGTCTGCCCCCGGGCCACGGTGCTGGCCACCACCCAGGAGGAGCTGGGCATCGGAGGCGAGTATGTGTGGCGGGTGCCGCCGCTGAGCCTGCCGCCCCCGACGGAACAGGCGGAGACCGAGGATCTGCTCGCCTCCGAGGCCGTCCAGCTCTTCGTCGACCGGGCCACCGTCGTCTGGCCGGAATTCGCCTGCGACCGCACCGCGCTCGAGTCGATCGCCCACATCTGCCGGCGCCTCGACGGGATCCCGCTCGCCATCGAGCTGGCCGCCGGCCTGGTGACGGTGCTGGCCCTCGACGAGATCATGCGCCGCCTCGACGACCGCCTCACCCTGCTCGGTCGCGGCCGGCGCCAGGCCGTCCCCCGCCAGCGGACGCTGCGGGCCGCCATCGACTGGAGCTACGAGCTGCTGTCCGGTCCCGAGCGCTCGCTGTTCGAGAGCCTGTCGGTGTTCGTCGGCGACTTCGCCCTGGACGCGGCCGCAAGTGTCGGCGGGCGCGATGGCGACTTCGTGTCCGACCTCTCCGCCCTGGTGGCCAAGTCGATGGTCACCACGCTGCCCGGCCCGGGCGGCTCCCGGCGCTACCGCCTCCTCGACAGCCTCCGCCAGTACGGGCTCGAGAAGCTCCGATCGGCCAACGTCGAGGCCGAGGTCCGGCGGCGCCACGCCACCCACTACATGGACTTCGCGGTCGCCGCCGACCGCCGGCTGCACGGCCCCGACTCGGTCGACTGGTCGACGCGCGTGATGGAGGAGCTCCCGAACCTCAGGGCCGCGCTCGACTGGTGCTTCTCGGGAGGCGATCTGGAGGTCGGCGTCGAGCTGGCGGGGGCCCTGCGCTGGTGGTTCTTCGGCCGCATGGGCGAGCTCGTCCAGGCCCGGGCGTGGCTGACGATGGCCCTCGAGCCCCAGCAGGGACTGCCCCCGACGCTCCGCCTCAAGGCGCTGGTGGCGCACATGACGATCGCCTTCTCCCAGGGCGACTACCAGTGGGCCTCGGAGCACGGCGAAGAGGCGGTGACCCTGGCCCAGGACCTCGGCGACCACAGCGAGCTGGCGGTCGCCCTGATGGCCCGGGGCGCGGCCGCCGTCTTCGAGGGCAACCTCGACCGCGGCATCGAGTGCCTCGATCGCAGCCTCGAGTACTGCGACGAGGTCGGCGACCGTTGGGGCCGGGCCTGGGTGCTGACGTTCGGGGCCGTCGCCGCCCGTCGCTCGGGCGACCACGTGCTGGCCCGGGCCCAGCTCGACGAGGCGCTGACGATCTTCCGCTCCGTGCACGACGACCACAACCAGGTCATCCCCCTCACCCAGCTGGCCCTGGTCGCCCAGGTCGCCGGCGACCTGGATGCGGCGTCGCGCTACTGCCGCGACGCCATCGTGCTGGCCCGCCGCCTCGGCGACCGCCAGCTGGCCCATAGCGCCCTGTGCATCTCGGGGCGAGTGGAGCTGGCCCGGGGCCGGCGGGAGGAGGCCCGCCAACTCCTGCTGTCGAGCATCCGGTCGTTCCGGGGGGCCGAGAACCAACTGGTGGTGGCGCTGGCCCTCGAAGGCCTGGCCATCGTCGCCCACGAGGAGGGTCGGGATTCCGACGGCGTCCGCCTCTGGGGGTACACGGACGAGATGCGGTCGGAGAAGGTCATGCCCCTGACCGGCGGGCGCCTCGTCGAGCGGGACCGGTACCTCGACCACGCCCGGTCCGTGCTCGGTGACGTCGAGGTGCAACGGTCGCTGGAGGCGGGCCGGGCGATGGACCTCCACGAGGTGATGTACCGGGTGGGCGCCACGTCCGCCGAGCCCGACGCCGAAGGTGGTCCGGTTCGCCTCCACGGCTGATTCCGGGGGTGGCGGGCGGGGTGGCGGGGCGGGCCAAGGGGTTCCCAAGGATCTCCCAAGGGTGTTGGCGGAGGATGCGGTCAATCGGCACCGTGCGAGGCGGCGCCCGACTTCGAGGGGGAACTCGAATGTCTGCACAGACCGTTTCCGTACTTCCGGCGCCGGGCCCCGGCCCGTCCTTCCCGTCACATGGAGACACGCGCGATCTCGTCCGGGCCGCGACCCGAGCCGACGACGGCGCGTGGGAGGCCCTCATCAACCGGTACGCAGCCACCATCCAGCGCATCGCCCGGGCCCACCGCCTGAGCGATTCGGACGCCGCCGACGTGGCCCAGACGGTGTGGCTGCGGCTGCTCCAGCACATCGGCCGCCTCCGTGACCCGGAGCGTGTCGGTGGATGGGTGGCGACAACCGCCCGCAACGAGTGCCTGCGCCTGTGCCAGCAGCGGGGCCGGGTCACGCTGGTCGACGACAACGCCGTCCTCGAGGCCATGCGGGCCGAGGTCGACCCGCCGGCGCCAGTGGAGAGCGACGACCGGGACGCCATGCTGCGGGACGCGGTCGAGTCGCTTCCGCCCCGTCAACGGTCCGTGCTCGAGCTCCTCATGGCCGACCCGCCGGTCAGCTACGGCGACATCGCCACCGGGCTCAACATCCCGATCGGCTCCATCGGCCCCACCCGCCACCGCTGCCTCCGGTCGCTCCGGGCGACCTGCCTCAACGCCGACGTCCTGCCGGACTGAGCCACGGCGCCACGGGCGGCCCGCCGGCCCCCGGCCGCTCAAAAGGGCGGGGGCCGCGGGTTAGGCCAGGCCCTTTTTCTTCAACCAGTCGGTGGCGACGTCGTCGGACTCGCGGAACTTGATGTCGGTCTCCACGTTCCAGGCCACGAGGTCGTCGGTGGTGATGGCTTCGCTGAGGGTGTTGAGGTCGTCGGCCAACTTCTGGCCGTAGGCGGTGCTCACCGAGTTGAGCACGATGGGGGCGATGTTCTGGGCCGGGAAGAGGCGCTTGTCGTCCTCGAGGACCTTGAAGCCCTTATCGGCGATCTGGGGGGCGGTGGTGTTCCAGACGACGGCGTCGACCGCCTTGGTGGCCAGGGCGTCGCCCAGCTGCGGGCCGAACTCGACCTTCTTGTACTCCTTGAACGTGATCCCGTAGATGTCGGGCGCGGTGAGGCCGACGTAGCACTGGGGCCTGTCCTCGCACTGGGTGGAGGCGCCGAGGACGTAGTCGAGGTTCTTGACGTCGGAGATCTTGGTGGCTGGGGAGTCGCCCCGCACCACGAACGCGTCGCCGTCGACGGCCGGCGAGTAGTCGAGCACGGTGGCCCCCATGGCCGAGAAGGCGGGCTTGATGATGGCGATCACCTCATCGGGCTCGGCGGTGGCCTTGGCGTCGGGCGCCAGGGCGGTGGCGGCCCCACCGATGTAGTCGACGATGAGGTTGACGTCGCCGCTCTTCAGGGCGGCGATGGCCTCGGTGCGGAAACCGGCCGGGGTGAGGATGTCGACGGTGTAGCCCTTCGCCTTCAGGTACTGGCCGTAGACCTGGGCGATGGTGGCCGACTCGCTGAAGTCCTGGCCCCGGATCTTGATGGTCGGCCCGGCGACGGTGGACGGGGTCGACGACCCCGAGCCGGCATCGTCGTCGCTACCGCACGCTGCCATCAGCAAGCTGAAGGCCACCAACAGGATCAACAGCCCCTTCGCCGGGGACCCCGACAGTCGCTTGTTCATCTCTCTCCCCCATTCCGGATTGGCCTGGTCGTCGATCTCCCAGGTGCCGCATTCGCCTGACGCCCCTCGGCACGATGATGCGCTCGAACACCCCGAAAGCAAACCCGGTGACCGCGGCCAGCGCCGCCACCAGGATCGCTCCGCCGAGCACGAGCGTGTCGTTGTTCTGCCCCAGGCCGTCCCGAAGGTACCCCCCCAGTCCGCCGCCCCCCAGGAAAGCCCGGATCGGCTCGGTGGCCACGACCTGCACCGCCGCCACCCGGATGCCCGTCAGGATCACGCTCAGGGCCAGGACCGCCTCGACGTCGAGCAGCACCGCCCGCCCGTCGAGGCCCACGCCCCGGGCCGCGTCGACCACGACCGGGTCGACCTGGGTGACGGCGGTGAAGGTGGTGAGGAAGATGGGCGGCACCGACAGCAGCGTGAGGGCGATGAACACCGGCCACGGCTCGAAGCCGAGGCCCCACCGCAGGGAGACGGGCACGAGGAGACCGGCCATGGCGAAGGAGGGCACGGCCCGGCCGATGTTGACGACCCACGCCGCGGCCAGCTCGCCCCGCCGGAGGTGGGCCAGGAGCGCGCCCAGGGGAACAGCCAGGAGGGTGGCGGTGACGACGACCGCGGCGCACAGGCGGACCGTGTCGTCGGCGGCGGCCAGGATCCCATTGCTACCGGTCCAGGTGTCGCCGTCGAAGAGCCACTCGAACAGACCGATGTCGCGGCGCACCGCCTGGGCCAGGCCGACGGGTGCCGCGGCCGCCAGAGTCATCCGGCACCGACCTGGGCGTGGGCCGCGAGGGCGCCGCCGGCTGGAGCTCGGCCATCGGCTCCCGTCCGGGACCTCCCCCGGGACGGCCGACCCCGGGCCCATGGGGTGAGGGCCCGTCCGATGCTCCAGATGGAGAGGTCGAGGAGCAGGGCCAGGATGATCGACAGCGAGGCGCCGACGGTCATCGGCGTCCAGAACGTCCGCCGCAGGCCGTCGAGGATGAGCCGGCCCAGTCCGCCCTCGCCGATGATGGCGGCGACGGTCACCAGTCCCACGGTGGTGACGGTGGCCACCCGGATGCCGGTGACGATGTAGGGCACAGCCAGGGGCAGCTCCACCGTGAGCACCCGGCGGGTCGGCGAGAGGCCCATGCCTTCGGCCGCGTCGCGCACCGACGCCGGCACCGAGCGGAAGCCGGTGAGGATGCTCGTCACCAGCACCAGCAGGGTGTACCCGACCAGCGGGATCACCGCCGTGGTGGTGCTCACGCCTGTGTAGGGCACGAGCAGTCCGAACAGGGCCACGCTCGGGATCGTGTACACGAAGGCGGTGAAGGTGGTGATGGGGCTCGCCGCCCACCGGTAGCGGAGGGCGGCGGCGGACAGGGCGGCGGCCACCACCAGGCCCAGCGCCACGGCTAGCAGGGTCAGCTGGATGTGCTGGACCAGGGCGGTCTGGATCTGGTCCCACTCGTCGACCAGGTACTCCCACCGGATGATGGGATTGGTCGCCTCGGCCAGCATCACGACGGCTCGGCCGCCAGAGCAGCCCGGATGCGCTCGAGGGTGACCACCCCACCGAACTTGCCGCCGTCGTCGACCACCGCCACCGACGTGTCCGACGTCATGATGATCTCCATCGCCGCCCGCAGGGTGCTGGTCGCCGCCACCTGGGCCGCCGGCACCGCCCGGGGGAGGTCGGCCAGCGGGCCTTCGCCGGCCGCGTCGAGCGCGGCGCGGGACACCCATCCGAGGAAGGCGCCGTCGCCCGTGAGACCGAACCAGTCGGTTCGGTGGGCGGCCATGGCGGCCCGGGCGTCGTCGGCTGTGGCGGTGGCCCGGTCGACGACCGGCCCCTGCGCGAAGGGGAGGTCGGCGACGGTGGCGAGGGTGAGGCGGCGGATGCTGCGGTCTCCGCCGACGAAGCGTTCGACGAACTCGTTGGCCGGGGCCCGCAGGAGGTCGTCGGGGGTGGCGTACTGCTCGAGGACGCCGCCCACGTTGAGCAGGGCGATGCGGTCGGCCAGCGTGATGGCCTCGTCGAGGTCGTGGGTGACCAGCACGATCGTCTTGTGGACCCGGGCCTGGAGGGCGAGCAGCTCGCCCTGCAGCCGGGAGCGCACCACCGGGTCCACCGCGCCGAACGGCTCGTCCATTAGGAGCACGGGCGGGTCGGCGGCGAGGGCCCGGGCTACTCCCACCCGCTGCTGCTGGCCACCCGACAGCTCGTCCGGGTAGCGGTCGAGCATCGAGGGCTCGAGGCCCACCAGGTCGGCCAGCTCCCGGATGCGGGCGGTGGTGCGGTCCTTGTCCCAGCGCAGGGCGTTGGGGACGGCGGCGATGTTGCGGGCCACCGTGTGGTGGGGGAACAGGCCGACCTGCTGGATGACGTAACCGATCCCCCGCCGCAGCTCGGCCACCGGCGACCGGGTGACGTCGCGGCCCTCGATCTCGATGCGGCCGCTGGTGGGCTCGATCATGCGGTTGATCATCCGCAGGGTGGTGGTCTTGCCGCAGCCCGATGGCCCCAGGAGGGCGACGATCGAACCCTTGGCCACGTCGAGGCTGAGGCCACCGACGGCGTCGCCGGCGGCGCCCGGGAAGCGCTTGGTGACCTCGCACAGCCTGATCGCCGGGGGGGTGGACAAGCGAGCCATCTTTCCACGACGGCCTACGCTGCGCTGGTGGGAGTGGGTCCGGGCACCGAGCTGCTGGTGGTGTCGGGCGACCCGCTGTGGCCGGTCGCCGGCGGCGGTCGGGAGCGGGCCGCGGGGCTGGTGGGGGCCCTGGCCGGACGCTTCTCGGTTCGTGTGCTGGCGCCGGTCGAGGGGTCGCCTCCCGAAGGGATGTCGATCGGTGTCGTAGCCCTTCCCGAAGAGGAGCCGGTGGCCCGGCTGGTGGCGGTGCTCAGCCCGCAGCCCCGGCGGGGACGGGCCCTCCTCGGTCCGGCGCGCAGCCGGGCCCTGCTCCAGGCGATCGCCGACCACCGACCGCGGGCCGTCCTGTTCCTGGCCGGCTACCTGGCCGCCGCCGCCCCGAGCATCGAGCCTGCGATCTTCGTCGACTTCGCCGAGCTCTCGGTGCGGCGGACCGCGGCGACCGTCCTCGAGTCGGTCAAGGCCCGCTGGTGGGAGCCGCTGGAAGCGCGCCGGGCGGTGGCGGTGTCGGCCTCCACTCCCGACGACGTCGCCCTGCTCGCCTCGTGGGGGGCGAGGGCGGTGCTGGTTCCGGACGCAACGTCGGCCTCGACGTGGGAACAAGCGTCCGCCCCCCTGACCGACGCCGTAGAACAGGTTGTGCGGGCACCGAGGATGACGAGCGGACCGTCCCCCTCGTGATCCCGTCGCCCGACCCGGTCTCGGCTGCGGGCGGCTGAGGTGCGGCTCTGGGTGCCGGTGCGGGTCACGCCCGCCCACCAGGCCGACGGGGGGATGGAGCGCGTCAACTGGGCCGTCGCCCGGGGACTGGCCGCCCGGGGCCACGAGGTGACGGTCGTGACCACCGCCCACCCCGACGGGCGGAGTGAGGAGCTCGACCAGGGCGTCCGCATCCACTACGTGGCCGGGTCGACGTGGCGGCGGTACCAGCGCCGGTGGTGGGAAGCGAGCTACCGGCTGCTCGAGTCGGAGCACGCGGCGGTGCCGTACGACGCCATCCTCAGCCAGGCCGCAGGGGCCCGGGCCTACCTGGGGCGGGCCCGCCGCCGGCTCGACCTGCCCAGCGTGGTCGTGCTCCACGGCTCGGCGTGGGGCGAGATGCGCACCGCGGGACGGGGCGCGCGAACTCCCCGCGGCCTCTACCGGCTGGCCCGCCTCGGCTGGCGGCTGCCCAGGCACCTGGCCGGGTGGCGGCGGGCCGCGGGCTCGGTCGACGGATGGCTGGCGGTGAGCCCCCAGGTGGCGGCCGCCAACCGCCGGGAGCTGGGCATCGCCGCCGGGCTCATGGCGGTGATGCCGGTCGGCACCGACACCGGCACCTTCCACCCCGGGGCCCGCAAGGAGCGGTCGATCGCCCGCCTGCGGCTCGGGATCCCGGCGTCGGCCCAGGTGGTGGCCATGGTGACCCGCCTGGAGCGGGAAAAGGGCGTGCAGGTCGCCCTCAAAGCGGCCCGGCGGATGCTCGACACCAATCCCGAGCTGCGCGTCCTGATCGCCGGCCACGGGCGCCACGAGCGTCGGCTGCGGCGGCTGGCGACCCGCCTCGGCCTCGACGACACCTGCCTGTTCCTCGGGTTGGTCGACCACGACGACCTGCCCTTGGTGCTGGCCGCGGCCGACGTGTTCGCCCTCCCCAGCCTGGGCGCCGAGGGCCGTCCGTCGGCGGTGGTGGAGGCCATGGCCGCGGGACTGCCGGTGGTGGCCACCCGTTCGGCGGGGACGACCGGCCTGGTGACCGACGGCGTCACCGGACGCCTCGTGCCGCGGGGCGACGTGGGTGCGTTGGCCGACGCGCTGGCCGAGGTCCTCGCCGACGGGCCCCGGCGCTGGGCCATGGGGCAGCGGGCCCGGGAGGAGGCGGTGCGGGGCTGGCAGGTGGACGCCATGGTCGATGCGGTGGAGGACGCCCTGGCCGTCGCCGTCGGCCCTTCGGCGGGGGGCCGCCAGGGCCGGCGCGGTGACCCGCGGCCGCCTCCGTCGGTGCCGCCTCCGTCGGTGCGGGACGTGGAGTCACCCCGCTCCTGACGCTCAGGCCGGGCCCGATCCTCCGCACCGGATGGCGGCGTTCAGGCACTGCTCCACCAGGCGGGCCTGGGCCGACGGGTCCCAGGCATTGAAGAAGTCGGCGTGGGCGGTATCCGGCGCACCCGACGAGAGGGTCACGTCGGGTCCCCCGACGCCCGGCGGGTAGTGCACCCCCAGGCGGAGGTGGGGCACCGCCACCGGGTGGGTCGCCGGGCAGGCGCCGCCGGTGGCGTAGGCCATGTGGCTGCGGTGGTCGGAGCTGTCGAGGCGATCCCCGTCCCAGCAGTCGGGGAAGTGCACGCGCATGACCAGGTCGAGGCCGGTCGGGCAGTCGGGCACCGCCGTGACCTCGGGGGTGGACCGGCCACGGCCGGTGCAGGCCCACCGCACCACGCCCGGTGCGGCGGCGTCGGTGACGACCCGGAGGTCGAGGGGGAAGGGCTCGATCGATGCCGGATCGCGGTTGGCCACCAGGTAGTAGGCGGCGACGGTGGTCGGCTCCACCACCCGGCCGGCGTCGGACAGGGTCGGCACCCAGTAGGCGGCGCTGTCACCGTCGCGGCGGCACAGGTCGGGAGCGGCCTGCAGGGACTCGACGGTCGAGAAGGCGTCGGTCGACGTGTTCCCGAAGAAGTCGTGGCTGTGGGCCGCGCCGGGGCTGGCCGGGTGCACGATCGGATCGTCGGGCGCGGTGTGGCTGTACCGGCAGGTGCTGACGAAGTTGCCTGCCGGACGGGGTCCGGCCGGTCGGCCGGCGGGGCCGGCGGTGGCCGGGAGGGCGACCGCGACCGCGCCGGCCAGGGTGACGGCCACGGCCGCGAGGGCGGTCACGGCGGTGGCGGTTCGGGTGAGCCTGGAGGTGGACATGCCGATGATCTTCAGTCTCAGGTGTGAGGGACCTGTGAGCGTCGGGTGAGGATCACTCGAGGTTTGTAGCCGGGTGCCCTATCTCTTACCCTATGTAGGTGCAGATGCGGAAGACCAGCGTCTACCTTCCCGACGGGCTCAAGGCCCGGCTGGCCGAGGTGGCCCGCCGCACCGGCCGGTCGGAGGCCCACCTGGTGCGCCTCGCCGTCGAGCGGCTGGTGGCAGCCGAGCTGGTGGCGGCCTCCGCTGCGGGCGGGGCGGTGGACGGGTTCGCGGTCGGCGTGGGGCCGCGCGACGACCCGGTCGTGGCCCGCCACCGGCCCGGTCCGTGCCTGGTCGGGGTGGGGATGGGCCCCGGCGACCCCGGGCTGGTGACCACCCGGGCGGTGGCCGCCCTCCGGGCCGCCGACCGGGTGCTGGCGCCGACGACATCGGCGGCAGCCGTGGGGCGGGCCGAGGCGATCGTGCGGGAGGCGGTGCCCGAGGTGGACGTGGAGCGGGTGGTGTTCGTGATGGAGACCGACGGGGCGGCCCGGGCCGCGGCCCTGGGTGCGGCCGCCGAACGGGTGGTGGCGCTGCTCGACGTCGGCGAGCGGGTGGCGTTCGTCACCCTGGGCGACCCCAACGTGTACAGCACGTTCGCGTCGGTGGCGGCGGAGGTGAAGGCCCGGCGGCCGGCGGTGCCGATCGAGTCCATCCCCGGGATCATGGCCTTCCAGGACCTGGCCGCCCGGTCGGGAACGGTGCTGGTCGACGGCGACGAGCGCCTGGTGCTGGTTCCCGCCCACCGGGGCGACGGCGCGGCATCGGTGGCCGCCGCCCTGGCCGAGGACCGCTCCGCGGTGGTCGTCTACAAGGGCGGGTCCCGGCTGCCCGAGCTGGCGGCCGCGCTGGCCGACGCCGGCCGGCTCGACGGAGCGGTGCTCGGAGAGCTGCTGGGGCTGCCCGGCGGACGGGTGGCCCGGGTGGCCGACGTGGCCGACCGTCCCGCGACCTACCTGGCCACGCTCGTGGTCCCCCCCGTCCGATGATGGCCGTCCGATGATGGCCGTCCGATGATGGCCGCCCGATGATCTCCTTCGTCGGCGCCGGCCCCGGCGCGCCCGACCTGCTGACCCTGCGGGGGGCCGATCGACTGGCGCGGGCCGACGTGGTGGTGTGGGCGTCGTCGCTCGTGCCCGAGGAGGTTCTGGTGCACGCGTCCGCCGACGCGGTGGTGCACGACTCCGCTGGCATGACCTTCGAGGATGTGGTGGGCGTGTACTCCTCGGTGGGCGACGAGGCGCTGGTGGTGCGCCTGCACTCGGGCGACGTGGCCCTCTACTCGGCCGTGCAGGAG
>Ga0136617_10005029_pt1 | contig 11817 bp, 15 predicted proteins | sample AntDrymUQ3222106_2_FD_129672 | JGI IMG/M metagenome (GOLD analysis project Ga0136617, IMG submission 129672) | Polar desert sand microbial communities from Dry Valleys, Antarctica - metaG UQ322 (21.06) | ecosystem: Environmental > Terrestrial > Soil > Desert | place: Antarctica: Dry Valley...
ATGGGAACGTTCAACAGGAAAACAGAACCCCACCAGAAGTGCTCGAGCAACCAGCCGCCGGCCACTGGGCCTATCGCCGCCCCCGCTCCCGATAGTCCTGCCCAGATGGCAATGGCGCGGCCTCGCTCTCGAGGCGGAAACACGTTCGTGAGAATCGAGAGCGTGGCCGGCATGACGAGAGCCGCCCCTGCACCCATGACGGCACGGGAAACGATGAGATGAGCCGGAGTATTCGCCAATGTCGAGAGGGCCGATGCAACTCCAAAGATGATCAGTCCGACGACCAGTGCCCCTTTTCGTCCAAAGCGATCCCCAAGAGCACCGCAGGTCAGCAGCAATCCAGCGAACACGAGTGCATAAGCGTCAACCATCCATTGCAGGTCTGTGGATGTGGCTTGAAGCTCCCGCACAAGAGTTGGCAGGGCCACATTCAGCACGGTGTTGCCCACGATGATCATGACCAGGCTGAGGCACAAGACACTCAGAGTCCACCACCGGCGACGGTGGATGACGTCCTGGTCCATCAGGGCATTTGATCTCAAGCCGGTCTCCAAGAGCGGGTTCGTGTGGTCCAACTACCTACCGAGTTGCGAACAAGAAGCGGTGGCGAACTATTCCAGGCATTCGAAATAGCGGACACCACCTCCGCCATGAACCTGTGCGGACACCACCTCCGCCCATGAACCTGTAACCTTGACCTCTCATGTCGATCGCCCCTCCCCAAGACCCGTCCCGGCTGCCGGCCCCGCCTCTTCAGTCAGGGGTTCCGAAGTTGATTGCCTCGGTCCTCAATGCGGATCTCGACCGGTTGTCAGAGGTCTGCGCAGAGATGGAGCAAGCGGGGCTCGACGGCATCCAGTGGGACGTCATGGATGGCCGGTTCGTCCCGAACCTAACCGTGGGCCCGGCGACTATTGCAGCATGCCGCGAGGCGACTGCACTGCCGTTCGAGGCGCACCTCATGATCGAAGAACCGGAAAGATCGATTGATCAGTACGCTGCGGCGGGCTGCGAATACATCATCGTCCATGTCGAGGCCTGCCGTCACCTGCATAGAGTCCTCGATGCGATAAGAAGCTTGGACGTCAGGGTGGGGATCGCCCTCAACCCCGCGACCCCTCTGGAGGCAATCGCCCATGTCACCGATCTTGTAGACGTGCTGCTCGTCATGACCGTCAATCCGGGTTTTGGAGGACAGTCCTACATCGAGTCCATGGAGTCCAAGATAAGGGCGGCACGCGATCTCATATCCCACTGGCCACACGAGGCGAATCTCGAGGTTGACGGGGGTATCTCGCCTTCAACCATCGCCGGGGCGGCCACGGCGGGAGCAGATTGGTTCGTGATTGGTTCGGCGTTGTTCAAACATGAGGGCGGAATGAAAGGCGCAGTGGACCATATGCGTGCTGAGGTCGATCGCTCCTCTAGTGCACCTGCGCAGAAGTAGCGTCAGGGCATCTGTCGTTACAAGGGATAGAACCATGGGGAGGGGATCGACATGGATGCGGTAATCGTAGCCGACTCACCCCTCAGCATCGATGAACTGCTGGATGTTGCGCATGGGGCCGGAGTCGAATTATCTCGCGCGGCGACGATCAGCATCCGAAACAGCAGAGCGGTTGTGGACAAGGCTCTAAAAAAGGGCCGACCCGTCTATGGGCTCAACACCGGACTCGGCCATATGAGCAACGTGCGATTGCCCGACGAGGATCTGCTGTCAATCCAGGAGATGATGTTGGCGGGCCATGCGGGTGGGTTCGGCCGAAGCCTTCCCACGACAATAGTGCGAGCTGCCATGATGGTCCGGGTCAATGGCATGGCGCGCGGCGGCTCAGGCGTCAGTCCTGCGGCGGTCGACGTCCTCGTGGCGATGCTCAACCTGCGTGTGCATCCTGTAGTCCCTGAGTTTGGTTCCGTGGGAACCGGCGATCTCAGTCAGTTGGCTCACGTTGCGATGGTCGCTATAGGGAAGGGGCATGCCGAATACGAGGACGAGATCATGGACGGGGCAGTTGCGTTGCGGCGCGCGGGTATCACCCCACTGACGATGGCACCCAAGGACGGGCTGTCGCTCATGTCCGCGAACGGCGTCTCTATCGGTCACGGCGCGATCGTAGTCAGGCGGGCCACCGAGGTTGCGGAGATCGCCGACGTGGCCGCGGCCCTGTCGCTCGAGTCGATTGGGGGCAACCCCTCGATCGCCCATCCTTTCGTGGCCGCCTCCAAGCCGGTCGCAGGTCAGGGGGAAGCGAGCCGGCACATTCTGACCCTGTTGGAAGGAAGCTATCTGTTAGATTCGGACGGGCCGGCATCGATACAGGATGCTTTGTCATTCAGAGTCGTCCCCCAGGTGCACGGGGCCGCTCGGGAGTTCCTCGCGCTCGCTCGAAGCTGCGTGGAGACCGAGCTCAACTCCCGCAGTGACAACCCACTTGTCTTCGAGGCGGCCGGCACGATGATTCACAACGGCAACTTCCATCCGATAATGATGGCCCTTGCGTTCGATGCACTCCGTCCCGCCCTGGCCCATATCGGACAATTGAGCGAGCGACGGATGAGCCATCTGTGGGACGCGCTTTTTTCAGGTTCGGACGGAGCTCCTGACGGTCCACCGGTAGAGGTGCTTGGTCTGTCTCTCAGGTACTCCGCTGCCCAGTTGTTTGCCGAGCTGAAGCAACTTGCCTCGCCCGCTACCCTTGACTGCCCACCCTTGGACATCGGTGTTGAAGATCATGCGACAAGCGCACCGTTAAGCGTGTCCAAGACCGAGCTCGCTCTCGACCTGCTCGAGGCCATTCTGGCGATCGAGCTCCTCATGGCCCGGGATCTCCTGCACATCAGACAGCCGGGTCGGCGTCTGGGTGAGGGCACCGGGGCTGCACTCGAGGTGATCGACCGGGCCCTCGGCCAACTTCCGGCATCTCGATCGGCTGCGGATGCCCATGCGGCACTTCGGCAGATCCCGCGGAGGTCCCTCTTCGACCGACCGCACGATCAACGCGTGTCAGAGGTGACGGGATGAGGCAGCGATTGACCCACTGGTTCGCGTGGTGGGCCGCCCTCGTGCTCTTATGGCAGCTGTTCGTGAACACCTTCGCAACGCCGGAGGTGCTGGTGGGACTGGTGGCTGCCGCAATTGCCGCCACTGCAGCCGAGATCGTCCGCGGACAGGGTTTAGTCCACTTTCGGCCCAGGGCGCGGTGGTTGCTCCGCGCCCGCAAGCTTCCTCTTGCGGTGATCATTGACTGCAGGGTCGTCATGGGAGCATTGTGGCGGCGTTTGGCCCGGCTTGAGCCCGTCACAGGGGCTTTCACTGCCGTTCCTTTCTCTTCTGGAGGCGACGATGCCGAAGCGGCGGCCCGGCGCGCTCTTTACGTGATGGCGATCTCTTTGACCCCGAATACCTTCGTCATCGGTATCGACCGAGAGAACGACGTCATGCTCGTACATCAACTGGTCTCCACCACTCCGGCCACGGCCTCCGACCTGGTATGAGATCAGCATGAACATATGGCTGATCGCAGCTACGGTTCTCTTGTTGGGTTTGATCCCATGTGGGGTCGTATGTTTCAAGGGAGCACCGATACAGCGACTGGTAGCCCTCGAGATGGCGGGGACCCTCGATGTCATGGTCCTGCTTCTTCTGGCGCAGGGATTCAACCAGCCACCATTCTACGATCTCGCCCTTGTCCTGGCGCTGCTGTCGTTCGCAGGAGGACTTGTCTTCGTCCGTTTCCTGGAGCGCTGGGTGTGACAGTCCAGGGGATCGGGGTTGCTGTTCTCTTGTTCGCTGGTGTGGGTGTCATCCTTTTCTGCTGTGTTGGTATCTGGGTCGTGCCCGACACCTACGACCAGCTGCACTTTGCCGGGCCCGCAACCACCGTTGCACCCGTCGCAATAGCGGGGGCGGTCATACTCGAGGAGTCGTTCTCGCAAGCCGGAGTGAAGGCCGTGCTGGTGGCGGTGGTGATGGGCGTGACCGGCCCCGCGCTGACGCATGCGACCGGGCGTGCGGCGCGGATTCGAGAGCACGGCCACTTTGCGGCGCTCCCCGAAGAGATGGCGGCTGAGACGACGCCGGCGAACCCGCCTCCGAGTTGATCGGGAGAGGGAGGGTATGGAGCTACTTCACGGGCTGGTTTTGGTCCTGGTTGCCGTAGGGGGGACCGCTGTTGTCTTCACCCGGGATCCGCTTGCTCAGTCGATGGTGGTCAGCTTCTACGGGATACTGTTGGGGATCCTTTTCTTTGTCTTTCGAGCTCCCGATGTGGCGCTCTCTCAGATCGTGGTTGGGGCGGTAGCACTCCCGACGATGATCCTGCTTGCCCTTGCAAAAGCCAACCAAGAATGAGCTTCACTTCCCGCCGCAACTTGTTCTTTGCTGGGGTGTTGGGTTTCGCCGCGCTTTTCTTGTGGGGATTGAGGGGGCTTCCGGACTTTGGCCGGTACGAAGGGGTCTACGGCCTAACCCTCAATAAGGTCGGCGTTGCACAGACGCATGCGACCAACCTGGTCGCCGCGGTCGCCTTCGACTACCGGGGCTTCGATACTCTGGGCGAGGAGTTCATCCTTTTCGCTGCTGTGGTCGGCGTCGCAATCTTGTTGCGTGCGCACCGCGATGAAGCGGCTACCGATGATGCCAAAGAGAAAGAGGATGAAGGCCGCAGCGTGCCTCACACCAGCGACGCGGTAAGGGTGTTGGGGCTCGGCCTGATCGGGCCTACCGTGCTGTTGGGTCTGTATGTCGTGGTACATGGGCACCTCACCCCCGGGGGAGGCTTTTCCGGGGGCGTGGTGCTGGCCACCGCAGCCCTGCTGGTCTATCTGGCAGGAGAGTACGTCGCCTTGAGAAGGGTCAGTCCTGAAAGCTTGACCGAACTGGCGGAGTCGGCAGGAGCCGGAAGCTACGCTGTCATTGGTGTTTTCGGCCTTTTGGCAGGCCAGGCGTTTCTCACCAATGTGCTTCCCTTGGGGACGACCGGGCATTTGAACTCGTCGGGCACTATTTTGCTGATAAATCTGGCGGTGGGCGTCGAGGTTGCGGGCGGTTTCAGCTTCATTCTCGCGGAGTTCCTGGAACAGACCCTTCTCGTCCGGGAGCGCGTATGACCTTCCTTCCCTTCGCGATCGCGGCATGGCTTTTCGCAGTGGGACTCTACGGAATCGTCACGAGCCGGCACCTCATTCACCTTGTGATCTGTCTTTCGGTGGTTCAGTCGTCGACGTACGTGCTCCTTCTCGCGATCGGGTACCGGACGGGGGCGGGCGCGCCGATCTTCGCCGAGACTCCTGTCGGCGCGCCGGTCGTGGACCCGGTCGTGCAGGCTCTTACCCTTACCGACTCTGTTGTTGCTGCCACGGTCACTGCACTGTTGCTCGCCCTGGCGGTGCAGGTGCACAAGAAAGCCGGCACTTTTGATCCTGACGAGCTGGACATCCTTCAAGGCTAGAGAGCCTGAGTCGTGAGGACGTTGCTGCCGCTAGCGGTGGTGATCCCATTTCTGGCCGCGGCCCTACTGTTGGCTGCACCGCAGTCATGGGAAAGGCGCGGCTTCGACGCGTTCGCCGTTGCCGCTGCCGGAATTGTCGTGGTGATCTCCAGCGTGCTGTTGGCCGATTCGACGCGAGGGCCCATGGTCTATTGGTTCGGAGGTTGGGTTCCGGAAGACGGTGTTGCACTCGGCCTGGCGTTCGTGGCGGAGCCTATTGCTCTCACCCTGGTGGTGCTGGCAGCGTTCCTGGTTGCGGGGTCGCTAGTCTATTCATGGCACTTCTTCGATACCTCGGGGAACCTCTTTCACGTTCTCATGCTGGTGTTTCTTGGCGCAATAGCCGGCTTCTGTCTCACGGGAGACCTCTTTAGCCTATTTGTCTTCTTCGAGCTGATGAGTGTGGCTGCGTTCTCCCTTGCCGGATACAAGGTAGAGGAGGAAGGCTCTCTACAGGGGGCACTGAACTTCGCGGTCACCAACAGCATCGGCGCGTTCTTGATCTTGAGCGGTATCGCACTTGTGTACGGAAGAACCGGAGCTCTCAACCTCGCGCAGATCGGGGAATCTCTAGCCGAAGCTCCTGTCGACGGGCTGGTGATTACGGCTTTTGTGTTTCTGATTGCAGGTTTGTTCGTCAAAGCTGCGATCGTTCCGTTCCACTTCTGGCTCCCTGATACTTACGCTGCTGCCCCTACTCCGGTCTGCGTTCTGTTTGCAGGCATTTTCAACGGGCTGGGCCTCTACGCCATAGCACGGGTGTACTGGACCATGTTCGACGGTGTGCTCGGAGCGGAGCTTGTGACCCTTCGAGCGATAATGGTAGGTGCTGGAGCCGTAACGGCGATCTTGGGGGCTTTCATGTGCTGGCCACAGCGGCACATCAAGCGGCTCCTGGCATTCTCTACCGTCAGTCATGTGGGTATGTACCTGATGGGAGTCGGGCTGTTCTCTCCGCCAGCACTGGCGGGGGCGATCATCTACCTGATGACCGACGGACTCGTCAAGGGGTCCTTGTTCTTATGCGCCGGCATTCTGCTGCACCGTCTCAGCAGCGTCGATGAGCTCGGTTGCGATGGCAAAGGGCGAAGCATTCCCTATACCGGCGCCCTGTTCCTTCTCGGCGGGCTTGGCCTTGCGGGATTGCCGCCCTTTGGGACTTTCGTGGGCAGAGCGCTCATCGGCGAGGAGGCCGCGCGCCTCGGCTGGCCGTGGCTGACATATGTGATGGTGGCCGCCTCGGTGCTGACGGCGGCGCCGGTGCTGCGGGCGGGAGCGCGGGTCTTCTGGGGATGGGGCCCGGGCGCCGACTACGACCAGCGTTCTGAGGCCGAAGGCGACGAGGAAGAGCCGGAAACGACCGAAGCGCGCGGCACCACCCCTTCGCTCATGTGGCTGTCGGCTGCGGCCCTGTTGGGAGCGAGCTTGGCGGCGGGCCTGGTCCCCGATCTGTCGGTCAGGCTGGAGCCCGCTGCAGAGCTCTTCCTCGACCGCCGCGCCTACGCTGACCTGGTCCTCAGAGGTGTGACGCCGGATGAGGTGCCGCTGCCGCCCGGCGCACCGCTCACCGAAGGTGCGGTGACCGGGGTGATCGCCGCCCTTGCCGCCGCGGTGGCTGCCGGGATGGGACTGTGGCACAGCAAGCTGCCGGCGTCGATCAGAGGCGGCATCTCCAGGAGCCTTGGGCCTGCATTCCGGGGTGTGAGAGCCCTTCACTCAGGGCATGTGGGTGACTACGTCGCTTGGCTCACCGCCGGTGTAGCCGTCCTGGGCGGGCTGATGGCGGCCACCCTTCGATAGTCTCTTCAGGCTTCGTGTCTCGGCGCGCCGGCTCTTTCTGAAGGGCCGCAAGCCACACCCAGTAGATGAACAGGATCTGGAGGGGCAGCCGTACCATCAATGTCACGGAGCCCCCCGGGATTCCGGGATATCGATCCGGATGGATCGCCATGTAGACGTTCGCCGGGTAGATGGCTATGAGCGTTGCCACCAGAAGCCACCCTGCAGCTCGCCGAGTTCGTGCATTCATCGTGCCCAACCCTCCCGCGATCTGGGCGATCCCCGAAAGGTAAACCAGCGCGAGTTTTGCCCCGAGAGCATCCGGCACGGCAGTTACATAGGTCTGAGGAAACACAAAGTGGTTGATTCCGAGCACAATCATCACCGGCCCTGAGAACGCCTGGGCAATTCTGCGCATCACTCGCCGTCGAGGGATGCGTGTCACCGCCCGGGCGTGGCCGGCGTCGTCTTCCTCGCCTTCCAGGTCTCCTCCGACGGCCAGCTACGCGCCCACTCGAGAGTGACGAAGTCGTAGGTGGTCGTTCGGTCCGGTTCAGGACACAGCTCCACGAGGTCGGTTATCTCGAACCCGTTGCCCCGCAACAAGCGGATCCAGTCTCCGTAGCCGAGATGGAACTCCACCGAAGCGTCATCCGGCCATTCGAACCGGTGCATGCCGAAGTAGTCTCTTTTCAGCAGACGATCAGCGGGAAGACCGTCCTCATCGGGGACACACAACATCAACAGGGTGCCGTTGACCAGAAAGATCAACTCACCTCCAGGACGGAGGAGGCGCGCGGCCTCCGGCACCCACCGGTACGGGTCACTCCAGATGCTGGCACCGTACTCAGAGATGATCACGTCAAACGACTCGTCGGCCAACGGAACCGCTTCCGCCGCCGCGCTCACGAGAGGGAAGCTCAAGCCGAACTCCTTCTGGAAACGGCGCGCGTTGGCAAGCTGCTCCCAGGTCGGGTCCAGGCCGACGGGATGAGCCCCCCGGCGAGCGAGCCACGCCGACACGTATCCTGTGCCGCAACCCAACTCGAGCGTGTCCCGCCCCGTGAGCTCGGGCAACAGGCCCACCTGCGCTTCCGGGATGCCCCAGATTCCCCAAGTCGGCTCCTTGCTGCTCCACTGGCTGCGTCCGGCGGCTTCGTAACCGGCGGCGTTGCGACCCCAGGCAGCCCTGTTCTGGTGGAGGTAGTCTGGTTCTTCCAAGCCCTTTCTCAACCCTTCTTCTTGATGTCGATGTTGGGGACTCCGCCGATGTGAAGATCGATACCCAGCAGGACGAGGGGCCACAGGAGAACGGCGAGAAGAGCAGAGATGATGGCTGAAAGTTCGTTGAGATCGCCCAGGTAGTTGTTGTTGCTTGCGACGACGAGCCCAACCGCGAGATAGACGATGATGATGATCAGCTTGAGCATCGATCCTCCTTGGTGCTGCGCTCTTGATGGTGTGGCAAGCCAAACCGTCCGGGAGCCGCCGGTGGACGCCCACCGGACACTCTCGAGCACTATAGGCGGGCCCGATGAGAGAGACAATAGAAGGCAGAGCCAGAGCCGCTGCCCGTTGATCCACCCTGACAGCCCTGCACCTTCCCTTTAGGCTGTCCACCTCATGTCAGAGATCTCCTTTGCCGGTCTGTTGATAGTGGGTGTTGTGGCTTTCCTGGCTCCACTCGTCGCCGGTCTCGTGCCGCGGGTGTCGATTCCGTCGGTGGCGCTCGAGGTGACTGCGGGCATCGTACTCGGGCCCTTTGGCTTCGGAATAGTGCAGCCCGACGAGGCCATACATGTCCTATCGACTCTTGGGTTGGCGTTTCTGCTGTTTCTCGCAGGCATGGAGATCGAGCTGGAGCAGTTGCGTGGCCGGCTCCTGCGGTTTGCGGCTGCGGGATGGATCCTTTCGTTTGTTCTGGCGCTTGGAGTGACCTTCGCGTTGCATGCGCTCGGCGTCATCATCAACCCGTTGCTCATAGCCATCATGCTTTCTGCAACAGCTCTCGGTTTGATCGTTCCGGTGCTCAAGGACGCGGGCGAATCTCACAGCTTCTTTGGGCAGATGGTCATTGCCGGAGCCTCCATCGCGGAGTTCAGCCCCATAGTCTTGGTTTCCCTGTTCTTCTCGGCCCAAAGTTCTTCGTTGACCACTAAGCTGGTCCTGTTCGCCGGGTTGGCAGTCTTGATCTTGTTCCTGGTCGTCATCGTGTCGGCAGGATCGAGGTCGAGGCGGGTGTCTGACGCGATGCTGTCACTTCAGGACACGAGTGCACAGATACGTGTTCGAGGCTCGATGCTCCTGCTGTTGGGAGCCACCGTGGCGGCATCCGATTTCCGGGTCGATGCAATCCTGGGCGCATTTCTGGCCGGGGTGGTGTTGAGCCTGGTGGATCGGGATCTCGACGAGCAGTACGGGCACTTCCGAGCCAAGCTCGATGCCGTCGGGCACGGAGTGCTTGTCCCGGTTTTCTGGGTGACGACGGGGCTCAACTTCAACGCCGGAGCGTTGACCGAGAGCCCCACCGCGCTGCTTCGGGTGCCTCTGTTCCTGCTTGCCCTGCTCCTGATCAGAGGTTTGCCCGCACTTGTCTATCGTTCGCTGATCGGGGGCCGGAAGGTAATAGCGGCGGGAATGTTGCAGGCCACCTCACTTACCTTCATCGCCGTGGCCACCTTGATCGGACGCCAACTCGATCAACTTACGGAGGCGAACGCCTCGGCCTTGCTGGCCGCCGGCCTCCTTTCGGTTCTGCTGTTCCCCGCGCTCGGGCTCGCCGCGCTCAAGCGCTGAGAACGACCTCTCTTCCCATAGGGAAGAGGGCAACGGTTAGAAAACCGCCTCCAGTGTTTCATCCGCACCGGTCCTTGATAGGCGCACTTCTTTGATGTCATGGAGAGCGACGGGAACGGCACTTCCCCAACTCCCTTTTCCATCCTCGATCCGCATCGTGCCGAGAGCCACCGGCCGGCCTCCATTCGTCTCGAGTTGGACCTTGAAGCGGCCTGAGAACGACGGATCCGATACCACCACGAAGATCCACGACGGCGAGCCCTGGTAGGCAAATACATGACCCACCCTCTTTCCGCTGCGCGCGCTGAGTGGCTTGGCTACGAAGTAGTCACCATTCGCGATAGCGAGTGTGCGGCGGTAGCTCGACGCAAGCTCACGGTCTGCGCTGGTCACACGGAGAACTGCAATGAGCGCGGCGGCCCTGCGCGCGGTGCCGAAAAGTCGCGGTGGCGGCGGGCGCGATGCGTGGATCCGCTCCACGACACGCGTCTCGAAGCCGATCGGCGGCTCGCGAGGAGGGGCAAGCAGCAACAGGTCGTCGGCGATGTCGGAGAGGTCATCGAGAAGCTTCCTGCAGGATGCACAACCTGCCAGGTGCTCGACCGAGCGAGCTCGCTCCGCTCCGGTCATAGTCCCCAGGGGGCGAGCTCGGGAGCAAGCTCGGCAAAGTCGTGACAGCCTATTTTCATTGCTCATGACTGACCTCGAGCATTGAGCGCAACTTCAGCATCGCCGTTCGGATGCGGGTCTTGACGGTTCCCAGGGGCAGGTTGTCCAGTTCGCTTATCTCACGGGCGGTGCGCCCGAGGAAAGCGGCCATTACGAGTGCGCGTTGTTGCTCGATCGGGAGTATCGTAAGCGCGTCGCGAAGCCGAGACGCATCAAACGCTGCAGACCCCAGGTCCTCTGGGCTCGGGTCTTTGCTCGCCATCCCCAAGGCGAGGATCGACTGCGGATCGAGTGGTTCCGTTCGCCGCATGCGCACGGCGTCGATCGCGACATTGCGCGCAATGGCCAACAGCCAGGTCAGAACCCGGCCGCGCCGGGGATCGTAGACGCCGGCGTGCCGGCCATGCTTTGACGAAGGTCTCCTGGGCTACGTCCTCAGCCGTGCGCTCGTCTCCGACGATCATCAGGGCGAGCCCGTAGACGCGGCCCTGGAAACGCCGGACCAGAGCCGCTGCCGCTTCTTCGTCCCCCGATGCCAACCCCGCCAGCAGAGCCTCATCGGATGCGGACCACATGGTGGGTGTACGTGCCCGGGGCGGTCGCGGATTCAGCGCTTGGCCCTCGGTGTAGCCCCGGGGTGTTCCGTTGCACCGCGGAGCCCCTTTATAGGGCTCGGGAGTGCAACGGACGCTCCTTCGTGGTTAGACACGCGCTCTGAGGTCAGAGGGGAGGACGCCGCACCTGTGTGTGCACGGACTCTCCTTCGGTGGTGAGATCGAGAGTGCTCCCGGCCTCGTCTCTGTCCTTCCGCCGGACCCCCGGAGCGTGATCGCTGCTCAACCACTTCTTCATGTACTGGACGCAGTCGCGCACCTTGTCCTCTTGAAAGAAGTGAGAGTGCCCGGCCAGTTCGATCCACGCGCGGCGGACGTCCTCGAGCGCCGGGGGCGTGCAGGGGATCTCGGTGCTGAGAGGGCGAACCGCCGGATCCTCCACCTCGACGTCCTGGGGGTCGGGTAGCTTGGCTGCCGCAAAAACGGGTCCGCCGATGGGATCGGTCCTCCTCCAGAAGTTCCACCACCCG
>Ga0136617_10005030_pt1 | contig 11817 bp, 13 predicted proteins | sample AntDrymUQ3222106_2_FD_129672 | JGI IMG/M metagenome (GOLD analysis project Ga0136617, IMG submission 129672) | Polar desert sand microbial communities from Dry Valleys, Antarctica - metaG UQ322 (21.06) | ecosystem: Environmental > Terrestrial > Soil > Desert | place: Antarctica: Dry Valley...
CGAGGCCCGCGACGAAGGCGGTGATCTCGTCGAGCTCCTCGAGGATCTCCTTCGCCGTGCCGTTGTAGTGCGCGAGCGGGTTGGCCTCGTTGCCGTACTGGTAGGGCATGTAGTACGTGTCGGTGTCCTGCGCGATCTCGTTGGCCAGCGCGACCGCGCCGTTGGAGCCCTGGTTGCCGGGGCTGTAGACGATCTGCGCGCCGTACATCTCCAGCAGCTGGGTGCGCTCCGGCGTGACGTTGTCGGGCATGACGACCTTCAGCGGATAGCCCTTGCGCCGGCAGATCATCGCGAGGCTGATGCCGGTGTTGCCCGAGGTCGGTTCCAGGATCGTCTGGCCGGGCCGGATCAGCCCCTGCTCCTCGGCGCTCTCGATCATCGAGCGCGCGACGCGATCCTTGACCGAGCCGGTCGGGTTCGCCGACTCCATCTTCGCCCAGATGCGCACGCCCGGTTTCGGGCTCAGGCGCTTGAGCTCGACGAGCGGCGTGTTGCCGATCGCCTGCACGATGTCCCCGTAGCGGCCGCCGCAAGGACGGTTCTGGAGCGGCGGGAGGCCCATGTGTCCAATCAGTGTAGACAGGAGGGCGGGGTGCCGAAACACGCGCTGGGCGCCAGCTTCGTGCCGGCGAGCCGCCGCCGCGCGTTCGCTAGGGTCCGCCCGCCGCCGTCCCCCGCCCGAGGCGCGTCCCACGCATGGTCTTTCCGACGGTCCAGTTCGCAGTCTTCTTTCCGATCGTGCTCGCGCTGTCGTGGGCGCTCATGCGACGCCAGAACGTCTGGAAGCCGTTCGTGCTGGCCGCCAGCTACGTCTTCTACGCCGCCGCCAACCCGCTGTTCTGCGTGATGATCGCCGCCGTCACGGTCGGCAACCAGGCCTGCGCGCAGCTCATCCACCGCAGCCCGGACGCTCGCGTGCGCAAGCGCACCGTCGTCTTGGCCGTCGCGCTGAACCTCGCGACGCTCGGCGTCTTCAAGTACTACGGCTTCTTCGCGACGGAGATCAACGGCCTGCTCGACAGCGCCGGCCTCGGGCTGCCGCTGCCGCTGGCGGCAATCGCGCTGCCGGTCGGCATCAGCTTCATCATCTTCCAGGCGATCTCCTACACGGTCGACGTGTACCGCGGACTGATCACGCCGGCCACGACGATCGACGTCGCGCTGTACCTCAGCTTCTTTCCTCACCTTGTCGCCGGTCCGATCGTCCGCGCCCGCGAGTTCATCCCGCAGCTGCAGTCACCCCGCGACCCGCGCAAGGTCGCCGTCGGTGCCGGCGTCGCGCTGATCCTCATCGGTCTCGTCAAGAAGGTCGCGATCGCCGACTTCCTCGCGCGCGAGATCGTCGACCCGGTCTTCGGTGTGCCGCAGGCCTATGCCGCGCCCGACGTCCTGCTGGCGTCCTACGCGTACGCCGTGCAGATCTTCTGTGACTTCTCCGGCTACACGGACATCGCGATCGGCCTGGCGCTGCTGATGGGCTTCGTGTTCCCGCAGAACTTCGACCGCCCCTACCGCGCGGCGAGCTTCGGCGAGTTCTGGCGGCGCTGGCACATGACGCTGTCGCGCTTCCTGCGCGACTTCCTCTACATCCCGCTCGGCGGCAACCGCGGCGGCAAGTGGAAGACGATCCGCAACCTCATGATCACGATGGTGCTCGGCGGCCTGTGGCACGGCGCCGCCTGGGGCTTCGTGCTGTGGGGCGCGATCCACGGCACGGCGCTCGTCGTCGAGCACCAGTTCCGCGGCAAGGTCAAGCTGCCGCGCTGGCTGGGCTGGCTGCTGATCTTCCACATCGTCGTGCTCGCCTGGATCCCGTTCCGCGCGCCGGACCTCGACCTGGCCGGCGTGTACGTCGCGCGGCTGGCCGACTGGGGGCCCGCCACGCTGTGGACGGCGCCGGTCGTGATCGTCACGTTCCTCGTCATCGCGCTGCAGCTGGCGCCGGCGAGGCCGATGGATGCCCTGCGCGTGCGCTTCGAGGCGCTACATCCGGTCGCGCTGGGCGCCAGCATGGCGACCGTGATCCTGCTCGTCGCGGCGACCGTGTCCAGCCAGGGCGTCCCGCCGTTCATCTACTTTGCCTTCTAGATGTCCACCGTCGAACGCGATCCCTTCATCCTCGACCGCCCGACCGGGCGGCGCCTGCGCGCGCGAGACTCGGTCGTCTGCGTCTTCGTCGCCGCACTGCTGTTGCTGCTGCTGCAGGGCGAGTCGATCCGCAGCACCGGCGAGAAGATGGACCCCGGGATCCAGCGGACGGCGGTGCTCGCCGTCGGCGAGCCCGCGGGCTGGCTCGCCGACCGCCTGCCGCTCGCCGACGCGGTCGACGACGTGACCTCGTACCTGTCGCCCGACGACGACCTCACGGGCGGGGGCGCCTTCAACGCGGCGCCGGCCGCCGGGCCCGCCGCCGCGGCGGGCGGGGGCACGGGCGGCGGCGCGAGCGCGCCGATCACGACGGACTCGTTCGATCCGACCGAGCTCGGGGTGAACGGCGCGAAGCTGCCGCAGCTCAAGACGCTGCTCGTGACGGGCGACTCGCTCGTCCAGCCGCTCGACGTGCAGCTCGCGCGCCGCGTCGCCGGCGACGGTGTACAGACGGTGCGCGACGCGCACCTCGGCACCGGCATCTCCAAGACCGGCATCGTCGACTGGGGCGTGCTCTCCACCCAGCAGGCCAAGGACCGCAGCCCCGACGCGGTCGTGATGTTCATGGGCGCCAACGAGGGCTTTCCGTTCCCCGGCGCCGGCGGCAAGAGCATCGAGTGCTGCGGGCCGGAGTGGGCGGTCGTCTACGCGACGCGTGCGCGGCGGATGATGGACACCTACCGCCGCCGCGGCGCTGCGCGCGTGTACTGGCTCACGCTGCCGCTGCCGCGCGACGCGCGCGCCCAGACGGTCGCGCGCGCGGTCAACGCCGCGATCGCCGTGGCGGCGCAGCCGTTTCGCTCGCAGGTGCGCGTCCTCGACATGACGAGCGTGTTCACGCCGGGCGGGCGCTACCGCGTCGCGCAGGACGTCAGCGGGCGCGAGACGATCGTGCGCCGGCCGGACGGCATCCACCTCAACGACGCCGGGTCCGCCGTCGCGACGGGGATCGTGCTCCAACGGCTGCGTGCGGACTTCGAGACGCTCGGCTCCTAGTAGTGGGCCTCCTCCCGACGTTCTGCCTGAAGCGCCGGGCGGGCGTTTCGGCGCAGCGCTGCGAGAAGACCCACGATTAGCCGCTCGCGCACGACGAGATCGCCGCCGCATACAGCTGTGCGAGCACGCGGTATCCCGTGGGGGTGCCGTGCACGCCGTCGCCCGCGATCAGCGACGGCGACTGGGCAACCTCCGCCGCCCAGTCGACGAGCTGCAGCCCGCCCGCGAGCTCGGGATCGCGGGCCAGCCGGCGCAGCAGCGCGTTCGCAGCGTCGTAGCTGACGCCGTCCAGCGGCGGCCGCACGACCGTCGCCCATACCGCGCACGCGCCCGGCCGCGTCGCCGTCGCGCGCACCGCGGCCTCGAGCGCCGCCGTGCTGCGCGGGCCGTCGTTCGTGAACAGGCTGAAGGCAAGGATCGCGGGTGGCGAGGACTGGCGGCCGAGGATGCCCATGCCCTCGGCCAGCGGACGGCCGATCCGCCCGTCGACGCGCACGCGCCAGCCGCGCAGCGCCGCCTTCAGCGGTTGCTCGATCCCGACGGCGAGCGAGTCGCCGATCACGAGCACGTCGCGCGGCAACGCGCGACGCGACGGCGACGATCTGCTGCGCGGCTGCGACGGGGAGCCCAGGTCCGGCGCGCGCTGGCGCGCCGCCGGGCGCGGCCGTGCGCGCGCGGGTCCGACGAGCTCGACGGTCGCGACCGCCGAGCCGGCGGCGACGAGGTCACGCTGCGCGTTGACGTCGATCGTGACGAAGCGCGCCGCGCGCGGCACCCGCAGGGTCACGGTCGCAGCCCAGTGGCCGTCCTCGCCTGCGCGCGCCTGTTCGCGGCACGGCTGCGGCCGGCAGCCGGCGCTCAGGAACACTGCACGTCCCGCCCGAGCTCGGCCACGAACGCGGACCGTCGCGCGCAGCACCCCGGCCCCGGACTCCTTGGCCTTCAGCCGCGCACCGTCGGCCGGCGCCTGGATCGTGATCGCCGCGCCGGCAGCGTCGCCCGCGCCCGCCGTCGTCCTGCCCGCCTCGTCGGTCGAGGACGACCCGCAGCCGGCGGCCAGCCCAGCAGCAAGACCCCCCACCGCGAGAGCGAGCGCGCGCTTTGCGGCTGGTAGTGGTCCGTCCGGTAGGTCCGTGCCCGACAAGCCGACGCCCCTGTCAGGGCAGCGCGTGGTCGGCCCGCAGGCGGACGACGACGGGCGTGGCAGCGACCGCCGCGCCCGCCGTCGACAGGTGCACGCCGTCGGGCTGGCGCGCGTTGATCGTCCTGCCGCGGAAGGTGATCGCCTCGCGCAACCTCCCGCCCGGCGTGAAGACCCGCGCGATGTCGATCACCCGCACGCCGTCCCCCACGCGCGCGGCGGCTCGCTTGATGGCGACGTTCACGCGGCTGTAGATGCGCACGAACGAGGCCCGCTTCGGCGTCGGCAGCGTCAGCCGGTAGACGTACGAACGCCCGCCGCGCAGGTAGCTGCGCATCATCGCCTCGACGCGCTCGGCGTACGCCCCGACCCAGCCGAGTCGCAGCACGGCGCGCCCGCGATCGGCAAGCCGTCGTTGGCGCCGAGGAACACCACGGTCACGTCGGGCTTGAAGCCCGACGACTGGCCGCGCGCCGTGCGCACCCAGTCCAGCGGGCCGGCCCGGGAGATTCCGCTGCCGATGTGGGCGTCGCTGCGCACGTTCGCGCCGCGGTGGCGGTCGAGGCGCTGTTTGAGGTGGTTGTCGATGATCTGATCATCGAGTCGCCCGTCGTCAGCAGCCGCCGGCGGTGCAGGCGCGTGAACGGCGGTCGTCGCGCCGCGGCCGTCTTCAGCATCAGCGCGCCGTTCGCCGGCAGGACCGGCCTGCACGCGGCCGGGCCCGGTACGACCGCGCAGCCCGAGCCGCCCCGCCACTGCACGACCGCCAGCCGTGCGACGGTGTCGCCGAGCTTCACGCGCAGCGCGTCGGCCGCGCAGCGTCATGGAGGCGCCGCGCACGACGATCTTCGCGCCGCGCAACGGATGGGCCACCCCGCTCGTGAACCCCGTCTCGTCGACCTGGCCCAGCCGCGCGTCGGTGAGCAGCAGCGAAGGCGGGGGCGCCTGTGCGCCCGCCGGCGCCGCGGTCCCACCCAAGCGGAGCGCACCGAGCACGACCAGCGTCGATCGTGCTCGCCGCGTCATGGCGTCGCCGAAGCTCGGGGCATCCGAGCGCGATGTACGCCCGGAGCATCGGATCCTTGCAGGGGTCCCGCCCGCGCAAGCCCGGCCGAGCCTGGCGCGTCAGCCGCCGGCCATCGCCGGCAGGATCACCAGCACGTCGTCTGAGCCGACCTCGGTGTCCAGGCCGCCGAGCACGCGCACGTCCTCGTCGTTGAGGTAGACGTTGACGTAGCGGTTGAGCTCGCCGCCCTCGGCGAAGATCTGCGACTGCGTCGCCGGGTGCTGGTCTGTGAGCGCGCGCAGGACGGCGCCGACGTTGTCGCCGTCGGCAGCGACCTCCTTGACGCCGCCGACCGACGGGCGCAGGACTGGTGGGATGCGTACGGTGGCCATAGGACGGGGGTTTCTAGCACGCCACGGGCATCCGGCCCGCGCCCGCGATGCCGATCGGGTTCATCCGGTCGCCGATTTCATCCCGCGGCGGCGCAGAACGCTTCGTAGTCGGGGAAGACACCGAGCTCCTCGTCGGAGATCTCGTCCGGTTCGCGCGAGCAGATGGCGCACTCGGGGTCGCGGCGCACCTTCAGCTCGGTGAACGTCGCGCCGAGCGCCTCGTAGAGCAGCAGGCGGCCGATCAGCGGCTCGCCGGCGCCGGTGATGAGCTTGATGACCTCCGTCGCCTGCAGCAGGCCCATCGTCCCCGGCAGCACGCCGAGCACGCCGTTGGCGCCACAGCTCGGAGCGAGCTCGGCCGGCGGCGGGACGGGATACAGGCAGCGGTAGCACGGACCCTCGTAGGGCGCGAAGACCGACAGCTGGCCGTCGAAGCCGAGGATCGAGGCGCTGACGACGGGGATCTTCAGGCGCACGCTGGCGTCGTTGAGCAGGTAGCGCGTCGGGAAGTTGTCGACGCCGTCGACGATGACGTCGTAGCCCGCGATGATCTCCATGATGTTCGAGGCGTCCAGGCGCGTCTCGTACTTGACGACGTCGACGTCGGGGTTGATCGCCTTCATCGCCTCCTCCGCGGAGTCGACCTTCGGCGTCCCGATGCGATCGGTCGTGTGGATGACCTGGCGCTGGAGGTTGGAGAGGTCGACGACGTCGTCGTCGACGATCCCGATCGTGCCGATGCCGCCGGCCGCGAGGTACAGCGCGGTCGGCGAGCCGAGGCCGCCGGCGCCGAGCAGCAGCACCTTGGCGTCGAGCATCTTCTGCTGGCCCTCCGGGCCGATCTCGGGCACGAGCATGTGGCGGCTGTAGCGCTCGCGCTGCTCGGGCGTCAGGACCTTCGGGACCTCGACCTTGTAGCCGCGGTCCTTCCACAACGTGTAGCCGCCGGTCATCGACTGGACGTTCTCGTAGCCGAGCTCCTCGAGCGTCTTGGCGGCGAGCGCGGAGCGGTTGCCCGACGCGCAGTACAGGACCACGCGCTGCGAGCGGTCGGGGACGGCGCCCTCGATGCGCGACTCGAGATGGCCGCGCGGCACGTGCTTGGCGCCGGGGATCAGCCCGCGCTCGACCTCCTCGCTCTCGCGCACGTCGATGAGCGCGATCGGGCCGCTGCCGTTGCCGCTGCTTGACAAGGTCTCATGGACCTCGCCCGGATCGACCTGGGCGATCTGGCTCTTGATCTGGCGGATGAACTCCGCGCCGGAGGGGCTCACACGAATCTCCTCAAAGATGGTCGGGCTTACTCGCTTCAGAAAGTATAGCGGCGACTGTTCTTCTCGGGTTCTGCCCGGGTGCGGGGGGCGGACTCACCTCGGATCACGCCGAAAGGGGCGTCCCGTGCTGCGCGGGACGCCCCTTGCCGGCTGCCTGGAGGGCAGAACGTTCGTGGAGGGTGCTGCACGAGCAGTATCGGGTACCGAGGGCCGCGCCGACATGGGGTCCAGACCCCATGCGAAGAACTGCGCTGCTCTCACAGGTGTTGACCGTCAACACCCTGCTCGTCGTCGCGACGGTGTTCGCGGCGAGCGTCGCCGCGAACCTGGACCTCGGCGACTCGGCGGGCTCACGCCAGTTCCTCGTGCTCGTCGCGGCGATCCTCGCGACGCTGCTGGCCAACAACTTCATCATGCGCCGCCGCTTCGCCCCGCTCGAGTCGCTGACACGGACCATGGAATGCGTCGACCTGACCGTGCCGGGCGTGCGCGCGCAGCCACAGGACGGGGAGGCGGTCGACATCGCGCGCCTGCGCCATGCCTTCAACCTCATGCTCACGCGCCTGGAGTCCGAGCGCGCGGGCAGCGCGACCGCCGTCCTGCGCGCGCAGGAGGCCGAGCGCGCCCGCGTCGCGCGCGACCTGCACGACGAGGTCAACCAGGCCCTGGCCGCCGTCTCGCTGCGCCTCGCGGCGACCGCCGCGCACGCGCCGCCCGAGCTCGCCGAGGAGCTCGCGGAGACCCAACGCCTGGCCGGGCAGGCGATGCAGGAGCTGCTCGGCCTCGCCCGCGAGCTGCGTCCCTCGGCGCTGGATGACCATGGGCTGATGCCCGCGCTGCGCACGCAGGTGCGGCTGTTCGGCGAGCGCTGGGGCATCCCCGCGCGGTTCGCCGCCGACGGAACACGGCCGCTGCTCGGCGAGTTCGAGCAGCTCGTCGTCTACCGCGTCGTGCAGGAGGCGCTGTCGAACGTCGCGCGCCACGCGCACGCCAGGAACGTCAAGGTGACGGTGCAGGGCTGCGACAGCGCGCAGGTGAAGGTGACGGTCATCGACGACGGCGTCGGCCTGCACCCCGATCGTGTGCGCGACGGCGGCTCCGGGCTCGTCGGCATGCGCGAGCGCGCGCTGCTCGCCGGCGGGCGCCTCGAGCTCCTCGCCACACCGGATGGCGGCATGACGGTCGAGCTCACCGTGCGCGCCCAGGCGGCGAGTGCGCGATGAGGCTGCTGATCGCCGACGACCACGGGATCGTGCGCGGCGGGCTGCGGCTGCTGCTCGACCGCCAGCCCGACATGCAGGTCGTCGCGGAGGCGCGCGACGGCGTCGAGGCCGTCCAGATCGCACTGCGCGAGCGGCCCGACATCTGCGTGCTCGACGTCTCGATGCCGCGCATGACCGGCCTGCAGGCGACGGTCGAGATCAGAACCCACGCGCCGGAGATCGCGGTCCTCGTGCTCTCGATGTACGACGACGAGCGCTACCTCTTCGAGGCGCTGCAGGCCGGCGCCGCCGGCTACGTCCTCAAGCAGGAGGCCGACACCGCCCTCGTCGAGGCAGTCCGCGCCGTCGCGCGCGGCGAGCCGTTCATGACGAACGCCGCCGAGCCGTCGCTGCTGCGCGAGTGGATGGCCGACGACAGCACGGGCCCCGTCGAGCCGCTGACACTGCGCGAGCGCGAGGTGCTCAAGCTCATCGCCGAGGCCTACACGAACAAGGCGATCGGCCAGACGCTGCACCTCTCCGAGAAGACCGTCGAATCCCATCGCGCCAACCTCATGCGCAAGCTCGAGATGCGTGACCGCGTGGAGCTCGTGCGCTACGCGATCCGCCGCGGGCTGATCGAGGCCTGACGCGCGGCCGCGCGGCGCGGACGCCAGGCGGGCGGTGGCTACTCTCCCCCGCGATGCCCGCGCGCCTGCGCCTCGCCCTGTTCGTCACCGGCCTGCTCGCACTCGCCGCGATCGCCGGGGTGCTGCTGTTCGCCGTCGGCGAGAAGACGGTGCCCGCGGCCGCGGGCTTCGCCGGCGCCTCGCGGCCGCCCGACATGCCACCCGCCGACTTCGGCGTACGCGACGAGAACGGCAGGCCGCTGCGCCTCGCCGACCTGCGCGGCAAGCCCGTCGTCGTGACGTTCCTCTACACGACCTGCGAGGACACGTGCCCGCTGACGGCGCAGCAGATCCGCCTCGCGCTCGACGACCTCGGCTACGACGTCCCCGTCGTCGCCGTCAGCGTCGATCCGGCCAACGACACGCCGCGCCGCGCGCGATCGTTCGCACTCAAACAGAGCATGCACGGGCGCATGCGCTGGGCGCTCGGCGACCGCGAGCGGCTGGAACGCATCTGGAAGGCCTACGGCATCCAGCCGCAGACGGCGGACGAAGAGCACACCGCGTCGACCGTGCTGCTCGACGCGCGTGGCGTGCAGCGCGTCGGCTTCTCGGCCAGCGTCCTGACGCCCGAGGGCCTGGCGCACGACATCGCGCTGCTGCGGCGCGAGGCGCGCGGGCGCGGCTAGGGCCGCGGCTTCGTCGCGCCCGCCTCGGCTCACCCGCAGCGCGACCGTGAGCAGTCCCGTCGCGGCGAAGGCCCCCGCGGTGCGCAGGTGGTTGAGGCGCATCCAGTCGCTGGAGTAGGAGCTCCACTGCGCCGCGGCGTCCGCCGGCTGCGGGTCGACGCCGTCCAGGGCGTCGTTCAGCGGAATGTTGCCGGCGAACGTCACGAGCATCCAGCCGAGCAGGAAGAGGGCGGCGCCGGCCGCAGCCCAGGCGGCCGAGCGCTCGCCCCACGACACGACGGCCCACACGAGCAGGCCGCAGCCCGGCGCTGCGACCAGCAGCGCCCGGTGCAGCAGCCGGCTCATGACGCCGGCTCCCAGACGCCGGTCGCGGCGACGTCGCGCGCGTAGTCGGCGAAGTCGCGCGGCGGCCGCCCGAGGGCACGCTGCACGCCGTCGGCGAGGTAGGCGTTGCGGCCGTCGAGCACCTCGGTGAAGAGGTAGCCCACGAGCCACAGGACGTCGTCGGGGACCTGCTCCTCGCGCATCTGCGCCGCGAAGTCCTCCGCTGGCACCGAGACGAACCGGATCGGCCGGCCGGTGGCCTGCGCGATCTCCTCGACGGCCTCGTCGAAGCGCAGCAGGCGCGGGCCCGTCAGCTCGTAGAGCTGACCCTCGTGGCCGTCTTCGGTGAGCGCGGCGACGGCGACATCGGCGATGTCGTCGGCGTCGACCAATGGTTCGCCGATGTCGCCGACCGGCAGCGCGAGCTCGCCCGCGAGGATGCCGTCGATGAACTGGCCCTCGCTGAAGTTCTGGGCAAACCAGCTGCAGCGGACGATCGTCGTGGCCGGGAACGCCGCCTGGACGACGCGCTCGGCGTGCTGGGCCTCCTCCTCGCCGCGCCCGGACAGGAGCACGAGCCGCTCGACGCCGTGGCGCGCCGCCAGCTCGGCCAGCGCGCCGACCATGTCCGCTGCGCCGGGCGCCGCGAGGTCCGGGAAGTAGGAGATGTAGAGCGCGGACACGCCGGCGAGCGCCGGCTCCCACGTCGAGCGGTCGTCCCAGTCAAAGCGCCGCTCGCCCGAGCGCGAGCCGGACACGGCCGGCAGCCCGCGGTCCGCGAGCCGCTCGAGGACGCGCCGGCCGGTCTTGCCGCTGCCGCCGACGACCAGCGTCGTCGTGGTGGTCGTGGTGTCGGTGTCGGTGAGGTTGTTCATGCCGCGCAGTCAAGCGCTCCGGTATGAGACAGTCCATCGGCAGATCGCGCACAGTCATGTCTGAGCGTCTACAATCGCGCCGTGGACGCCGTCGCCGGATTGCTCGACGGACCGCGGGCGCGCGGTGCCTTTCTCATGCGCTCGAGCCTGGACCCGCCCTGGGCGCTGCGGATCGCGGACGAGGCGCCGCTGACCGTCGTCGCGGTCGTCCGGGGCGAGGCGCTGATCTGGTTCGACGGCGACGAGCCGTTGCGGCTCGGGCGCGGCGACGTCGCGGTCGTGCGCGGCCCGGAGCACTACACGGTCGCAAGCGATGCAGCGATCGCGCCGCAGGCCGTGATAGTCCCCGGGCAGCGCTGCACGACGCCTGAGGGCCTGGAGGTCGAGCCGATGATGGTGTTCGGCGTGCGCACCTGGGGCAACAGTCCCGACGGCGCCACGCTGCTGCTGACCGGCACCTACCAGCTCGACGGCGAGGTCAGCCGGCGCTGCTGCGCGCGCTGCCGGCGCTGATCGTCGTGCGCGACGAGGACTGGGACTGCCCGTTCGTCGCCTTGCTGTCGGACGAGATCGTCAAGGACGACCCCGGCTAGGAGGCCGTCCTGGACCGCCTCCTGGACCTGCTGCTGATCGCCGCGCTGCGGCAGTGGTTCGTGCGCCCGGAGGCGGCCGCGCCCGGCTGGTACCGGGCCTACGGCGATCCGGTCGTCGGCCATGCGCTGCGGCTGCTGCACCACGACCCCGGCCACCCGTGGACCGTCGCCGAGCTGGCTGCGGCCACCGGCATGTCGCGGGCGGCGCTCGCGCGCCGCTTCAACGAGCTCGTCGGCGAGCCGCCGATGTCGTTTCTCACAGGCTGGCGGATCGCCCTGGCGGCCGATCTGCTGCGCGAGCCCGGCGCGACGCTCGGCTCGGTCGCCGACCGGGTCGGCTACAGCGGCCCGTTCGCCCTCAGCACCGCCTTCAAGCGCGTGCGCGGCATCAGCCCGCAGCAGTACCGCGCCGCCGCTCGGAGCTAAGGGAGCGTCCGAAAACAAGTTGCAGGGTTTGGGTGCCGGATCGTGGATGCTCGGGGCCGCGCGGTCCCACAGCGAATACCGGTGGTATTCGCAAGGGGCCGGGTGGCTCCGAGCGCCGCGAG
>Ga0136617_10005031_pt1 | contig 11814 bp, 9 predicted proteins | sample AntDrymUQ3222106_2_FD_129672 | JGI IMG/M metagenome (GOLD analysis project Ga0136617, IMG submission 129672) | Polar desert sand microbial communities from Dry Valleys, Antarctica - metaG UQ322 (21.06) | ecosystem: Environmental > Terrestrial > Soil > Desert | place: Antarctica: Dry Valley...
AGCGGGGCAACGTGCAGCGCGACGACGACTTCATGACGTCGGTGCCCGGTGTGTTCGCGGCCGGCGACATGGGCCGGGGTCAGAGCCTCATCGTGTGGGCCATTGCCGAAGGCCGCTCGTGTGCCGCGGCGGTCGACCGCTACCTGGTGGGCGAGACCATCCTGCCGGCCCCGATCACCCCCACGACCCGCCCCCTCGTGTGATCGGCGCCGGCCCGGGCCCACCGGTCGATGCGGTCCCGGTCGACCGTGTTACAACTACGCTACGACCATGGCCCGTTCGCTGAAGCGCTCCGTCGGATTGGCGTCGTTCGCCGCGCCGTTCGTGCTGGTCGTGGCCCTCTCGGCCTGTGGCGACGACGACGATTCGGCGGCTACGGGCAGTGTGGTGGAGATCAAGCCGTCGACGTACGTGGTTGCGCCGACGTCGGTTGCCGACGGCTCGGCGGGCGGCTCCGCCCCGACGGGGTCGGGCGGCGGGTCGGCGGGTGAGCAGACCTACGAGATCGAAAGTGGCGACAGCCTTTCGGCGATCGCCTCGGACTACGGCATCACCATCGACGCCATCGCCAATTTCAACAACTGGTCGGACGGCTCCGGTCACTTGCTGGTGCCGGGGGATACCATCCGCATTCCTCCCGGCGCCGACGTGCCATCGGCCGACGACGAGGAGCCCGACACCACCGAGGAGGACACCGGCGCCGACAGCGGCGACGATGAATCGGACACCGAGGAAGACAGCGAGTCGGCCGACGCCGAGCTGTGTCCGGACGGCTCGCGTCAGGGGAGCTACACCATCAAGGACACCGATACCACCCGTACCGGTGTCGCCGAACGGCTCGATGTGACGGTTGACCAACTCGACGAGGCCAACGCCAACACCCCCGGGTACGGGGCGTTCTTCGCCGGCCTGGAGATCGTGGTGCCCTGCAGCGGCGAATCGAGCGACACCACCGGCTAGGGCCGGGTCGGACAACCGGGGGCGACCCCGACCACGACCATCGCCTCGGTACGCTCGGCGGCGATGATTCGGTCGGTGCGGCGTGCGCTCGGGTTCGCCTCGTTTGGTGCCCCCCTCCTCATGGTCGTCACTGTCTCGTCCTGCACGGGCGGAACGTCGGACGCGTCGCCCTCCACGGTGGCGCGCATCGGGGCGACCAACTACGTGACCCAGCCGATGGTGACCCTGTCGACCACAACCGTCCCGGGGGGCACCCTGTTCGGCGGGGGTACCGCCCCGCCCGCCCGGCAGTACCGAGTGCAGCCTGGTGACTCGGTGTCCGCCATCGCCGACCGTTACGGCATCAGCGCGGTCGAACTGGCCGACTACAACGATTGGGAGGATGGCACCGGCCAGATGATCAACCCCGATGACGTGATCGAGATCCCCCCGTTCACCGACATACCCACCGACGAGGCCGTGACCACCGTTGCCGACGAGATGGTCATATTCGAGGGACCGATCTGCCCCGACGGTACGGAACGGGAAACCTACGAGGTGAAGACCGGGGACTTTCTCAGCCGTGTCGCTGACGACCTCGACGTGTCGGTGGAGGCCCTCGACGAAGCCAACGTCGGCACTCCCGGGTACCGCTCCTTCTACCCGGGACTGGAGATCTTGGTGCCCTGTCCGGCCGACGGTCCGGCGGATCTGAGCCCGGACGAAACCGGGTCCAGCACCGCGGACGCCGGCTGAGGCGCCCGGCGGCCGGGCCCCGGGTACTTCGACCCCCTAGGGGGAACCACGACGCCGTGGCGCTCGTCGCAGATGGCATGCTCGCGCCCATGCATCGTCGTCACATCGTCACCCTGGTCATCGCCAGCGCCATCGGGATCGGCACGCTCGGGGCGCTTGGTCCGTCCACCGCCGGGGCGTACGGCGCGCCGGTCGCGCCGGCGCGCCCCGACATCGGGCGGCGTCCGGACGTCGACGACGCGCAGGTGAGGACGGCGCTGTCCGGGTTGCTCGGGTTCATGACGGCGAACATCGATGCCGACCCGGTGACGTCGCCGTGTCCGTTCATGCCGCTGGATCAACTCGGTTACTTCAGTGGGCAGGCCGGTCTGACGATGAGCGTGCGTGAGTACGGAGTCGACCTGTTCGCCGACGAGGGCTTCGGCATCGGAGTGGCGTGTGGTGTCGATCTCGAGGCGGCGTTGGATGCCCCCGATCCGGCGGGGCCACACGCCGTGACCATGGAGGCGTGGAGCTTGATCGACGGCACGTTCGCCGGACTGGTCGCCGACTACGCCGAGGAGATGACCGTTGCGCCAATGTCCGATCCGGCCCTCGGCGGGGAGACCGCGTCGACGTGCCTCTCCGGCACGGGCGGTTCGTTGTGTGTTGCCATGTGGGGTCGCGGCGATCTTGTCCTCGACGTGCTGCTGGCCGGCCCCGGGATCAACCAGCAGCAGACCCAGAACCTGCTGTTCTCGATGATCCAACCAGCCATCGACAACCTGTCGGCCATCGGTGCCGCGTCCACACCGTCCACACCGCCGACCGTGGCGACGGTGCCGCCGCCGACTGCGCCGGTGCCGACGTTGGCCACCGTGCCGCCACCGACTGCGCCGACACCGACCGTGCCGGTGCCGACGTTGGCGGTCCCGACCGTGCCAACGCTGCCCGTCCCCACGCTGCCGGCCCCGACGGCACCGCCTCCGACCGCGGCCACGGTGCCCGCCCCGACCGCGCCACCGACCGTCGCCACCCTGCCGCCGCCGACCGCGGCCCCGCCCACCGTGGCGACCGTGCCGTCACCGACGACCATGACGACGACCGCCCCGTCGTTCTCGGCAGTCGACATCGCGCAAGCCGGTGTGGGTCTTGCGCTGTACAACCTGGCCACGGCGGAGGGTAGGGAGACCGAGTGCGCCGTCGACGCCGCACCACTCGTCACCGCGATGTCGTCGCGCGGTCTGGTGTCGCCGTCGAGCCAATTCGTCGAGGCGAGTTCGCAACCGCTCGACGACCTGGCGCCGGGAATCCAGTCCATGTTCTGTTTCCTCAATGAGAGCACCACCGCCGTACCCGATGCCTCGTTGTCGGTCTACAGCATCACCGATCTGGCGTCGTTCGACGAGGTGCTGGCCTACCACGGAGCGGCGATCACGATCCCCGATGTGCCGGTCGTCGGTGGTCAGATGGGCAGTGCATGTTCCTCGGTGGAAGACGATGGAACCAGAGGATGCTTCGCCATCTGGCATCGCGACGGACTGGTCGTGTCGGCGCTGGTGAGCGCGCCGGCGGAGGTGATCACCACCGACCTGGCGACGCAGATCCTCAGCGAGTCGTTGCCGGCGATGGTTCTCCAGCTGATGGCGTACGGGACGGTCTGACCGGCGGCGCTCCGGCCGTCAGCCCAGGTCGGGCCAGCGACGCTCTGGCGGGCGGCGCCAGGAGGCGATCCCTCGCTGGCGCCGCTTGGTGAGGGCCCACCGGCGTCGCCACCCGGCGTAGGCCGGGCCGGTCAGCGCCGGCGTCGCACCGGCCGCGGCCCGGCGCTTCGCCGACCAGAAGTCGGTGGTCGACTCGTCGGCGAGCTGAGCGACGGCGCGCTGGATGCGGTCGTTGAAGCGGCGGGTCGACTCGCCCGGTTGCGGATGGATCGGGTGCCCGAACGTGACGCGAGCCCGGCCCGGCTTGGGTCGGCTCATGCCCTTGCCCATGATCGAATCGGTGCCGTCGATGAACACCGGTACCACCGGCACGCCGGTGCGGGCGGCCAGGTAGGCGGCCCCACCCTTGAAGCCCTGACCCCAGCCGTCGGGTGAACGTCCGCCCTCGGGGTAGATCACCAGGCTCCAACCCTGCTCGATCAGTCCGGCGATCAGGTCGGCCGACTTGCGACCGGTCGACTCACGGTCGATGGGCACCACGTTCAGCGCCAGCGCCGACAGCGTCGCCTTCCAGCGCTTGTCGAAGAAGTAGTCGGCCGCCGCCGCCGTCACCAGCCGGCCCCGCCACGGGCGGGGAACCGAGCACACCATCAGTCCGGTGTCGAGATGGCTGTGGTGGTTGGGGGCGAAGATCACCGGCGGTGGTTCGGCGTCCCCGTCCGGCCTGGACTTGAGCAGGTCGGCGAGCCGGTCGTGGCCGTGCACCTCGGGATCGGTGAGCCGGCGCACGACGACGCTCATCAGCCCGGCGGTGAGCGCTTCCCGAGCGGCGCGGGCGATTGGCGTGCGCGCCCAATCGGTGTCGTAGTCGGCTCCCAACGTCGGTGGTTCGGCCGGCACCACCACGCTGGCCGGCACCGTCGGGGCGCGCAGCGGAAAGCCGACGTTGCGACCTGGCGCGGTCACTCGGGCGACGGTGCGTTCCAACGTTCCGGCAGCCCGGGCCGCTCGGCGCAGATACTGCGACGGGACCGACGCCATCACACCACGTCGGCGATCATCAGCGGCGGTGTCTTCAGGTGGGTGATGGTGGGGGAGCGGCCCACGACGTCCGACGCCATTTCGAACGCGTCGCTCATCGTGGATGCCGGCACGAAGCCGAGGCGGCGCACCGCCTTGGCGTTGCCCCCGACGATGATCACCTTGGCGCAGTGCTTCATGCCGTGGGCGCCCCAGTACCACATGTAGAACGGATGCACGCCGTGGTAGGCGTTCGACGTGCGATACAGGTGGCGGTACCAGTCGTCGTTGGCGTAGCGCTCCTCCCAGGTGGTCGACATCTCATGCGGATCAGTGGTGTCGGCCAGCACCTGTTCGTAGAAGTCGATGTAGCTCGGGTGATGCACCGGGTTGAAGTCGGGCAGCGTCGGGTGGGTCATGATCACCACGCCGCCCTCGCGCACCAGCGGCTTGTTGCGGTACAGGTTGAAGAAGTACCCGAGTCCGGTGCACATCACGAGGATCGGGTTCATGATCGAATGCACGTTGTACGGGCAGATGAAGGGGATGCCCATGGTGAGGATGTCGGTCTGGCCCTGCACCTCGACGAGCTGCTGGCGGTAGACGTGCTCGGTGGTCTGCCGGTGGACGGCCTCCACCTCGCCGCACTGAATGCTCGTCATCTGGTGGGGCGCCTCGATGGAGTGAAAGATCTTGCGAGCGGCCGACACCGGGAGCTTCGACAGCGACTTGGACGTACCCAGGTACATGGCGCGGTCCTTGGCCGACCACTCCCACTCCCGCTTCAACAGGAAGTCGAACGGCGCGGGGAACGTGTCGGTGTTGATGGTCGACTCGATCTGGAACACCTTCACGCCGGCATCAACGAGCACCTGGCCCATGCGCCACGTGCTGTGGTGCAACTCGCTGCGGTGCTGATCCATGAAGCTGTGGCTGGCCTCCATGGTGGTGGGGTTGTGGTGCGGGCGCAGCGACCGGTACGACGCCAGGCCAACGGCCGTTGACTTCCAGCCGCCGTCCATCGCCACCATGTTGATGTTGACGTACACCAGCAGGTCCGATTCGGCGGCCCGCTTGTTGATCTCCACGTCCTCGCCCTGCGCGGTCTGGCCGAGGAACGCCAGCTGGTCGGGATCCTCCGCGTCGTGCTGGTACAGCGCCCCGCTGGGAGCGAACGCGTCGTACACCCGGTTGCCGACGGCGTGGCGCAACTCTCCCTCGGTCATCCGCCGGTGCAACGCCAGGGCAGCGATGAGGTGCACGTCGTCGACGCCGGCCTCGGCGGCCACATCGAGCACCGCTTCGATGACCCGCTGGCGGATGTCGGGGCGGCGCATCTTGGGCAGCGGCAGGCTGACGTCGTCGAACGCAACGGTCAGCTTCATTCCGGCGAACATTTGCTCGCGCAACGGGTCGGAGTCGATGGGATGGTCGAGAGCGTGGCGGATGGTGCCGTCGATGTCGTCGATCGCCGGCAGCGGCTCGGGCGCGTAGATCACCCTGCTGCGGTCGGGCGGCAGCTTCTCCAGGCTGAATCCCTCGCCCCGCCAGAACAACGTCGGCGGGGTCGACCGGTCGACGTCCAGCACGAATCCGGGACGAGGCATCAGTTACTCATTCTCTCTGCAACGTTACGGAGGTCGAAGGCGATCTTGATGGCGCCGCGGCGGCCGGCGGTGGCGGCGTGGGTGATAGCGTCGACGTGATCGGCGAGGGCATAGGTGGCCGAAAGCCATCGTTCGGCGCCGATGGTGGCGGCGGTGTCGATGGCCAGCGCGAACGTTCTGGCCGTGCTGCCGTCGGCGAGGCGTTCGGTGCCGTAGGTGTACGAACCCACCAGTTCGGTCTCCCGGTGCCACAGCCCGGTCAGATCGAGCGTCACCTCGCCCGGCATGCCCATCAGCACGGTGCGGCCGCGGGGGCGCGTGATCCGTAGGCACTCGGCGATGCTCGCCGCGCTGCCGACGGCGTCAATCACCGCGTGGGCACCTCCGGCCAGGGCGTCGCCGATCAGGCGACAGTGGTCGAGGCGACGCACGGCCCGCGCCAGCTCGCCCGCCGGCACCACGTCGTGGGCACCCAGCGCGTGAGCCGCCGCCTGCTGATGGGGGTAGCGGGCGCCCACCACCAGCCGAGCGCCGGGCTTGTAGCGCACCAGACCGGCGACGGCGGCCAGGCCCATGGTGCCGGCGCCGAGCACGGCGATGATGGGAGCGTCGTGGCCGGCGGCCGCGGGGCCGTTGGCGGCCAGCAGGGCAGCGTGGATGCCGCCGGCGAGCGGTTCGATCAGCACGGCCCGCTCGTCGGGGGTGTCGGGGGGGAGGCGGTGGAGCTGGCTGTCGTGGGCGACGAACTCCGGCCCCCAGCCGCCGCCGGTCGAGCAGCAGAACCCGGTCTGGATGCCCGGTTCGATCAATCCGGCGGTGAGGTGCCCGTAGTCGTCGCCATCGCCGGGGGCGGCGTCGGGGAACGGCAATGGGAATCCCCGGGCGGCGTGGCCGAGCACCGGTTCAATGACCACCTTGGTGCCGTCGTCGAGCTCGCCGACCACCTCGTGACCAGGAACGAACGGGAACGACACGACATCGTCGAAGTAGGTCGACGCGTGGCCTTCGATCATCGACAGGTCCGAGCCGCAGATGCCCGACAGTCGGGTGCGCACCCGGTGCCACCCGACACCAGGCAACTTGGGGACGTCGACGCTGGCGTAGTCGAGTGGCCCGACCTTGGCCGCCGCCCCCGGCCCGATGGCCGAGGCGATGCGCGCCAATCCCAATCGGGGCACGCTCCGACGCACCACCAACGCCTTCACGACGGGCCCCCCGGCGAAGAAAGATTTCCACAAAGGATTTCGGCCACCGGTGGCCGAAATCCTTTGTGGAAATCGAGATCGGGGGGCGGGCAGGGGAAGGGGCGCACGGGCGGGGGCGATGTGGTCATCGAAAGACCCTCCGTCGTTCGCGCTCGGCCAGGATCGGCGACATGGGGAACGGGCGGGCCGACCCGGAGGCCTTCGACCAGTGTTCGACCAGCCAGCCCCGCTTGCGGGCGAGGGCAGCCAGACGGGTCTCCGGGTTGACCGCCACCGGGAAACCGACCACCTCCAACATTGGCAGGTCGCTCGATGAGTCGGCGTAGGCGACGCTTTCGGCCAGTTCGAGGCCCTCGGCCGCTGCGTAGTCCGCCATCACCTGGGCCCGCGCCTCGCCGGTCGGTGGAACCGTTGCCAACTCGCCCGACAACGTTCCGTCGGGTTTCACCGTCATCTCGGCCGCGATGATCTCGTCGAACAGCGGTCGTAGACCTTCGACGGCGAAGCTCAAGGCCCCGGTGATCAGCACCGTGCGGTGACCCAGCGCCCGGTGCTCGCGCACCCGTCGCAGGCCGGCCGGGAAGCTCTTGGTGAGGATCACCTGGGTCAGCAGCTCCCGGGCGTCGGTCTCGATCTGCTCCACCGGGGCGTTCTCGTAGCGCCGGTAGAAGTGCCGCAGGAAGTCGGTGCGATCGGTCCGATCGAGTTGCAGCAGCCGCGGCGCCTCGGCGATCGACCGCAGGACATACCGCATCCGCTCGCCCTGGTCGAGGCGGCGGGTCGCCAGCCACGAATAGCTCTCCACCACGTTGGAGGCGATGAGGGTGTTCTCCAGGTCGAACGCGGCAAGGTGGCGACTGGGGGAGAGCACCTGCGTGCGCAGGCGGCCCGACCGGTCGGTGGTGGTCTTGCCCGGCCCGGTCTTCACCCGGGCGTGGGTGACGATGGAGGGCAGATGGATCTCCCGTACGTAGTGGTCCCAGTCCACGCTGCGAGGGTCGAAGTTGAACTGCCGGCGATCGTGGTCGTCGAGGCGGTCCCACATCGACATCAGCTGATCGACCTGGTAGATCGCCTCGCACTCGGTGTACAGGCCGTACAGCTCGACGTACTCCAGCGCCCGTTCGACCTCCTGGCGCTTGGTCTCCAGCTTGGCCGAGAAGGCCGCCTGCCTGCCGCGCAGGGGCAGGGCGTTGAGGATCTTCTCGCCCCGGGTGAGGACCCCTCTGGCCCGGCTGAGCTGGCCCTGCACCCGACCCCGGCCGGGGAACCGCCACTCCGGCACTACGATGGGCTGCCCGGCCGAGTCGTAGATGGGGTGCTCGGTGAACCACCCGCTGACGTTGTCGACCAGGGCCTTGTACTTGAGCGGGTTGATCCCACCCGAGGCGACCTGGCTGATGGCCGGCGCCTCGTGCGGTCCGAGGGCGGCGACGGTGATGAGGGCGGCCACGACCAGGTCGACCGGGATCACGTCGACCGTGCCCTCGGGGACTCCGGGAAACTCGCGCAGCAGGCCGCGGGCATAGGAGATGATGACCGGCTCGGCCATGCGGAACCCCCGGATCCAGCCCGGTTTGGGCTCGGCCCAGGACGACTCGATGATCGACGGGCGCACGATGCTGACCAGCACCGTGCCGCCCAATGCCGCCACGGTGTCGGTGAGGGCCTGCTCGCCCAGGGCCTTGGTGTAGGCGTAAGCATCGGGCCAGCCCAAGCTGGCGGCGCGGGCCCGTCCGGCTTCCACCAACCGATCCCGTACCCAACGCACGCGGAGCTGTTCGGTCTTGGCGGCCAAGGCCGGCGCGCCGGCCGCGCCGAGCTCGCCGCGCGCTTCCTTGATGAACTGCACGAGGCGGTCGGGCTGGCGGCTGGCGGCCTCGTTGTCACTCCGCAGGCGCCGGGCCGCGGTGACTTCGTCGCGCCAGTCGAGGCCGAGGTCGAACGGCCCCGCCGACACCAGTTCCTCGGGGGCGTTGCCGCGCCGGTTGCCGGCGACGTAACACGTCGACACGGCGACGAGGTGCGGCGCCGGGGACGCGCCGCCGGCGTTGAGCTCGTGCAGCAGGGTGGCGATGCGCGTCGGGCCGAGCAGGTTGATCTCCACTGCGCGGTCGAGCGGCGAGTCGAACGACACGGTGGCCGCCGAGTGGATGACGACGTGACAACTCGCCAGCACGGCCCGGTGCTCCTCCGAGAGTCCCAGCCCGTCGCGCCCGACATCTCCGTTGATGGTGGTGATGCGTCTGGCCGTCATCTCGGCGAACGTCTCGCCACCGTCGGCTGCGGCCTGGCGCAGCCGATCGAAGGCATCGTTCTTGAGCAGTTCCTTGCGCACTCGCTCGGTGGCCCTGGTGCGCTTGCCGTCGCGCACCAGCAGCACCAAGTCGCAGTCCGGCACGCAGCGCAGCAGCCGTTCGACGAGGGCGGTACCCACGAAGCCGGTGGAACCGGTGATGGCGATGCGTTGGCCGGCGAGTGCTTCGGCGATCACGCCAACTTGTCTAGCACGTCGACCGATCGTTCTCTACCAACTGGTAGAGAGAACTCGGCCGCCTGCTAGAACGACGGAGTGGCAGCCGCCCTCGCGTCGACCCGCTCGCGAATTCTGGTCGCGGCGATCGACCTGTTCGGCGCCCGGGGGGTCGACTCGGTCTCGCTCGACGAAATCGCCGTAGCCGTCGGGGTGCGCAAGCAGACCGTGCTGTACTGGTTCGCCACCAAGGACGAACTCGCCGACGCCGTGTTTGCCGAGGCGGTCGGCCAACTCGGTGCCGCGGTCGACGCGGCCGTGCGGGCTGCTCCTGACGACCCCCTGGAACGCATCGACTCCGTCGTGGTGGCGGTGTTCCGGGCAGCGGTGCGTACGCCGTCGCTGTTGGGGCTGATGCGCGAGTTCAGCCGGCTGCCGGTCGACCGAGCGGGCCGGCTGCGCCGCCACGCCGAGCCCTTCGCCGCTCGCGCCGTCGGGTACCTGGCCGGGGAGATGGAACGGGGGCGTCTGCGCCGTGGCGATCCCCGCCTGGTGGTGGCGCTGGTGTCGGCCACGCTCAGCGGCATCGCCACCGACCCCGAGACCCTCCGGGCCGTGGGTTGGGCGCCGAGCCTGGTCGAGCTGCGCCGCCTCCGCAACGAATTGCGATCCTTCCTCCGCGCCGCGCTGGCGCCGTAGCAGCTCATGGGCCTCTCGGCCCGCGACGCGCCGCTCACCAATCCCGAACCACGGCCGGATTCGGACGCTGCCGGCCGCAATCGACCGCTTCTGGAGCAACAACTGCAACGACGCGGCCGCCGACTCGGGCGCCAGCGGCGTCACTCATCGGGTCGCCGACATTCAATGCGCGGTGTTGCGGCGGCGGCGGGCGTGGCGTTCGAGGGCCAGCTCCACCAGCCGGTCGATAAGCGCGGGATACGACAAACCGCTGGCCTGCCACAACTTGGGGTACATCGAGATCGGCGTGAATCCGGGCATCGTGTTGACCTCGTTGCAAAGAAAACCTCGCCCGCCTTCTTCGTAGAAGAAGTCGATGCGGGCCAGGCCGTCGCACCGCAACAACTCGAACACCCGCACCGCCAGGGCTCGCACGGTGTCGGCGTCTTCGCTCGACAGCGGGGCGGGGATCAGTAGCTGGGCGCCGTCGGTGACGTACTTGTCGTCGTAGCTGTAGAACTCCTCGCCGGGGACGATCTCGCCGGCCACCGACGCTTCGGGACGGAGTCCGCCGAGGACGGCGACCTCGATCTCGCGACCGGTGATGGTTTCCTCCACGACGACCCACTCGTCGTAGGTGAGAGCCGCGCCGATGGCGTCACGCACGGCCTCGACGGAGTGGGCCTTGGCCACGCCGACGGACGAACCCATGTTGGCCGGCTTCACAAAGCAGGGCAGGCCCAGTTCGGCGGCCAACTCACCGGGCAGTCCCGGTGTGACGTCGGACTCGCGAAACGCCCGGTACCGGCCCTGGGCGATGCCGTTGGCGCTGAGCACTTGTTTGGCCATGGCCTTGTCCATGGCGAGCGCCGAGCCGAGCACCCCGGATCCGGCGTAGGCCACGTCGGCCAGCTCGAACACGCCCTGCACGGTGCCATCCTCGCCAAGCGGGCCGTGGAGGAGCGGCAACACCACGGTGACCTCGTCGGTGGCTCGCTGATCGGCCAGCACCAGGTCAACGGAGACGGGCGCCCCGTGCGGGTCGAGACGCCCGGGGAGGGCGTCGGTCCCGGCGGCCAGGGCGGCTTGGGCGGCAGTCCCGAGCGACCACTCCCCGGCGGTGGAGATCCCGATCGGCGTGACCCGGTAACGGGTGGTGTCGACGGCCGCCAGCACGTGTGCGGCGGTGACACAGCTGACGTCGTGTTCGGCCGATTGGCCCCCGTACAGCACGACGAGGTGGATCCGGCTCACTGCTGCGCCATGGTTCGGTTCGGCGGGGTCACCGGCGCATCCTTGCTGGCGCAGCACTGAGCGAAACGCGCCGTGATGTTGGTTCGCTCGCTTCGCTCGCTGATTGCTGCGCTGTGGTTCGGTTCGGCTGGGTCACCGGCGCAGCCCTTGCTGGCGTAGCACTGAGCGAGACGCGCCGTGATGATGGTTCGCTCGCTCCTTGCTGCGCTGTGGTTCGGTTCGGCTGGGTCACCGCCGCA
>Ga0136617_10005032_pt1 | contig 11814 bp, 10 predicted proteins | sample AntDrymUQ3222106_2_FD_129672 | JGI IMG/M metagenome (GOLD analysis project Ga0136617, IMG submission 129672) | Polar desert sand microbial communities from Dry Valleys, Antarctica - metaG UQ322 (21.06) | ecosystem: Environmental > Terrestrial > Soil > Desert | place: Antarctica: Dry Valley...
AGAAACCTTCCGGGCTGTAGGTCGCCACCGGCCAGCCGAAGGCAGTCGTAGCCGCGGCCAGCGATCCGGGCGTGATCTCGCGGACCCGCCCGGCGGCGGCCAGCGCGCCGAGGGAGGTGTCTCCCAGGTAGACCGCGCCCAGCGTCTCAGCCGACAGTGCCAGATCCGGGTCGCCATCGGCGCGGGCGCATCTGCCGTACGACGGACCACCGGTCAGCCGCCACCGCCCGGCGTTCCACGGACAGAAGCGGTCGTCGACGTCCAGGATCAGGTCGATAGTCGTCGGATAACGCCGGGCAGCCAACGCCGCCCCCACATCGACAAGGCGAATGTAGAGCGCGTCTCCCTGGGACATCCCGACGGCGCGTGAGTCGGACAGCATGTGCCGCAGCGGGTCGTCGCGCCCGGCCAGCGGGACTGACAGATGTCTGGTCAGGTCCATCGAGAGCAAGTACAGCCACATAGCCGCACGCGCCGCGGGGTGGGTGGTGTGCAGCTCAATGACGAACACGGTCCCCTCTGGACCGGAATCGGTCCAGTCGGCCTTGCGCCGGTAGGTCGCGAAACCGGTCACCGTTCCGTCGGCTTCGGCGTGCAGCAGGTAACGGCGCGCGGTCCGGCCGTTGCGGTGCTTCTCCGGATCGCCGAGCAGGTTGTCCCACCAACGGTCCTTGCGGGAGAGCAGTCCCGGCGTTTCGGGCCGAAGGGCGTCGTAGAGCGGGATGGCCGCGGACCGGAAGTCCTTCTCTTCCACCGGATAGACCCGGCCGCCGCCGGTATCCACATCTGCGCGCAGGCGCATCTTGTGGGTCTCACCCTTCAGTTGGCCCTGATAGCTGGCCAGTCCGTACCCGAATCGCCCGTAGATCGAGCCCTCGGATGCATACAGCGCAGCGATCGGTTCGGTGCCGCGCTCCTGCACCTCGCGAAGCTGGCGGCGCATCATCGCGGTGAGTACGCCCTGCCGGCGATGCGTACCGGCGACCGAGACCAACGTGACGGCGGCGAACGGCACGACCGCACCTGGGATCGTCATGTCTCGGGAGTAGATCCCCGAGGTTGCCACCACTCGGTCGCCGTCCCACAGACCCAGGGTGCGCTCGGGTTCGAAGACCATCCGGTCGCCCTCGACCTCGGTGATGTCCTCGCCGAATCCCTCGCCTAGGCAACCGATGACGGCGTCGAACTCCTCGGCGGTGAACGGTCGGAGTCTGCTCTCGATGTCGTCAGCCACGCTGTGTGTCTACTACCGATCGCCCGATTGGTCTGCCGAGTTTTCGCTTGCACGATTGTAAAGCGGCTCAACCGGCTGAGCCCAACGAGGCGGAGACTGCGGCGGCGGCGGCCTGCAAAGGCCCCGACAATTCCGCGATCGACCGGCGGGGCAGGCGCAGGCTGGGTGCCGCGACGACCACGGCGGCAACCGCCCGGCCTCCCCGGTCCCGTACGGCGGCGCCGATCGCGTTAACGCCCTGCTCGCTCTCCTCGGCGTTGATCGCATACCCGCGGCGCCGAACGGCGGTGAGCTCGCGAATCAGCGCAGTCAGGTCCGGGCCAGCCGCATCGGGAGTCAACGGCAATCCGCGGGGGTAGACCTCGCCCAGCTTCTCGCGGCTGAGTTCGGCCAACAGGACCTTGCCGCCGGAGGTGACGTGCGCCGGGAGAGTCAGGCCGATTCGGGACGCCACGCGCAAAGCGTGCTTGCCCTCGACACCATCGATGAACCTGGCCCCAGCGCCCTCGAGAACCATGAGGTGCACCGACTCGCCGGTGGCGCGGGCAAGGTCGTCGAGATGCCGGTGCGCGCTTGTCCTCAGCTGGGCGTCGCTGCTGAGGACGGCCGCAATGGTCTTCATGGCCGGCCCCGGCCGATAGGCACGAGTGCTGTCCTGCACTGCGAACTCATGCGCCCGCAGCATGGACAGCAACCGGTGCGCGGTCGAGGGCGCGACAGCTAACTCCTCGGAAGCTTCCTGGACCCGCAGAGACCCCCGGCGCTGCAGCAGGACCAGCAGCCGCAGCACCCGATCCACTGAGCCCAGCGGGTACGCGGGACGGCCGTTGAGATTCTGCATTGTGGAATCCTAGGTGGAAGTCATGGTCTGCGGCGTTCCACGCTTCTAGCGTGAGAGGTAATCGAGGAGCGGAGACGGCGAGATGGCCCAGACCCAGGAAATCGCGCAGGATCAGGGGGCACTGGACCGGCTGTACGCCGACTTCGCTGCCGCGGACATGACCCCGCTTTGGACCCAGCGCGACGACCTCATGCCGATGACTCCGCAGCCCAGAGCGGTCCCCGCGGTCTGGCGCTGGTCGACGCTGTATCCGCTGGCCGAGCGCTCAGGGCAGCTGGTACCGGTCGGCCGCGGCGGCGAGCGCCGGGCGATCGCGCTGGCCAATCCCGGAATTCCCGGCCAGCCGTACACGACCGCCACCTTGTGGACGGCGATCCAATACCTGGGGCCCCGGGAGACCGCCCCGGCGCACCGGCACATGCAGACCGCGTTCCGCTTCGTCGTCGAGGGGGACGGGGTGTGGACGAACGTCGAGGGCGACGCCGTGTCGATGACCCGTGGCGACCTCCTCCTGACGCCAGGCTGGCACTTCCACGAGCACCACAACACCACCGATCATCCGATGGCCTGGATCGACGGGCTCGACATACCACTCGTCGATCAGCTGGATGCCGGGTTCTTCGAGTTCGGCCCCGACCAGCTGGCAACCACCGCGACCCCGGATCGCTCGCAGAGTGAACGCCTCTGGGGTCACCCGGGCCTGCGGCCGGTGATCGAGCCGAAACGAGCCGCCTCGCCGCTGATGGCCTACCGCTGGGAGCACACCGACGCGGCGCTCCGCGAGCAACTAGCGCTCGAGGACGAGGGCATCCGGGCCACGCCGGAACGGGGGCATGCGGCCGTACGGTTCATCAATCCGTTGGACGGGCGGGACGCGCTGAGCACGATTCGTACCGAGATGCACCGGATCCGGGCGGGTAGGACCACCGCGACCGTGCGTACGGTCGGCTCGGCGGTTTGGCAGGTTTTTCAGGGGTCGGGAACCGTACGAGTCGGTGAGCAGACCTGGGAGGTAGGGACCGGCGACCTGTTCGCCGTGCCGTCCTGGGCACCGGTCAGCATCGCCGCCACGGATGCGCCCGGCCACTTCGACCTGTTCCGATTCAGTGACGAGCCGGTATATCGAGCCCTCGGCCTCGATCGTCGTTCCGTAGAAGGCGTCTAGCCGCGATGAGACTTGCGACGATCCGGACCCCCGGGGCAACCCGAGCCGTGCGGATCGACGAGGACGCAGCCGTCGAGACCGGCCACGCTGCCCTCGAAGAACTTCTCACCGATGACGACTGGCGTGACAAGGCAGCCGCAGCCGACGGCACCCGCCACGAACTCAGCGGGTTGTCCTACGCACCGCTGGTGTCAAGGCCGGAGAAGATCATCTGCGTGGGGCTGAACTACCGCAATCACATCTTGGAGATGGGCCGGGAACTGCCTGAGCATCCAACCCTGTTCGCGAAGTACTCCCGTTCCCTGATCGGCGCCCACGACGACATCGTCCTTCCCGCGGTGTCCGAGGCCGTCGACTGGGAGGCCGAACTCGGCGTCGTGATCGGGTCATCGATCCGACATGGCACGCATAGCCAGGCGGCCGCGGCGATCGCCGGCTACACCGTCGTCAACGACATCAGTGCGCGTGACTTCCAGAACCGGACGCTGCAGTGTTTGCAGGGCAAGACTTTCGAGTCCAGCACGCCGGTCGGGCCATGGCTGGTAACCACGGACGAGGAGTCCGCTGGGACCGTGTCGCACCGGATGATCTGCGCGGTGGACGGCGAGTTGATGCAGGAGGCTGACACCGGCGATCTGGTGTTCTCGCCGGTGTCTCTGGTCAGATACATCTCCTCGATCATCACGCTGATACCCGGTGATCTGATCGCGACCGGTACGCCCGGCGGGGTAGGGCACGCGCGCAAGCCGCCGCGCTACCTCACTGACGGGTCCGAAGTCGTCACCCGGATCGAGGGAATCGGCGAGTGCCGCAACACGTGCCGCGACGAGAAATAGAAAGCAGATGATCCGCAAGATCGCCTGCATCGGCGGGGGACCCGGTGGGCTGTTCTTCGCCCTGCTGGCCAAACGTGCCGATCCCTCGCGTGAGGTCACGGTCTACGAGCGCAACCGGGCCACTGACACGTTCGGCTTCGGAGTGGTCTTCTCCGACGCCACGCTAGCCCGGATCGACAACGCCGATCCGGTACTGCGTATGGCGCTGGATGAGCATGGCGTGCACTGGGATCCGATCGAGGTCCGGCTCAAGGGCGAACGACTGCTCTGTGCGGGCATGGGGATGGCCGCCGTGGAACGAAAGATTCTGTTGAGCCTCCTCCAGGACCGCGCACTCGCTGCCGGTGTCGACATCCGCTTCGAGACGCAAGCGGACCCCGCGGACCTTCTTGCCAGCGACGTCGATCTCGTCGTCGCCGCGGACGGCGCCAACTCTCGAGCCCGAGAGATGTTCGCCGACCAGCTCGTCCCCAGCGTGGAGGTGGCGAGCGCCAAGTTCATCTGGTTCGGCACCACTTACCCGTTCCACGGGCTCACGTTCGTCCACGAGCGAGGACCGCACGGCGTCTTCGCCGTACACGGCTATCCGATCGGCAACGGGATAAGCACGTTCATCGTCGAGACGGACGAGGCGTCCTGGCGTGCCGCCGGCCTGGACTCCTTCGAAGTGAATCAGCCGCCAGGTCCCAGCGACGAGGAGTCCAAGCGTTATCTCGAGAAGCTGTTCGCCGAGCAGATCGACGGTTCTGCGCTGCTGACGAACAACTCGCGATGGGGCAACTTCAGGACCTGGCGGGCTCGGGAATGGGCGCATGAGCGGATGGCGCTGCTCGGGGACGCCGCGCACACCGCGCACTTCTCGGTCGGCTCGGGCACGAAGATGGCAATGGAGGACGCGGTGGCCCTGGCTGCTGCCCTGGACGAGCACTCGACCGACAGCTCGGCCTTGCTCTCGGCCTACGAGCAGGACCGTCAGCCGCAGGTCGCGAAAATCCAGGACTCGGCCCGCCCGAGCCTGTCCTGGTGGGAGCACTTCGGTCGCTACTACGACTCTCTGCAGCCCTGGCAGTTCGCGTATCACTTCCTGACCCGCAGCCTCACCGACGCCCAGTTGGCACGCCGCGATCCGGCGTTCGTTCAGGGCAGCCACGATCGTTGGCAGGCGATCCATCAGGCGAGCCCTGTGCGGACCCCAATCTCGATCGGGAGGGCAACGCATGCCAGTCGAACCGTGACTGTGCACCGTGATCCCGAAAAGGCATGGGCGGCGATGGATTGCGGCCCGCTTGATCTGCACCCGGCGCGCCCCGAAGGGGCCGGTACCTGGGCGCTCTGGCTCGATGCCCCCGGCAAGGAGGCCGACCTGCCGCAGGCATTGAACCGTCTCGACGCAGGGATCGCAGACGGTGCTGCGCTGGTCGCCGTCGGCGGCGGGGTGCCGTTGACCCGCCGATTGCTCACCGAGCAGGCACGGTTGGGGCACGGCACGGCCAGCCTCCTCATGGCCGACGACTTCGGCTCAGCCGACGCAGACGCGTTGGTGGACTGGGCCCAGACGATGGTGCTCTCCGGCCGTACCGATCTGGTCGGCATCATCGAAGCGCCGTCCGGAAACAGGAGGTAGCGCGATGCCGACCCCGATCAGCGCGGGAACGGTGCCCTGGCCGGCCGAGCTCGCCGAGCTCTATGCATCGAAGGGTTACTGGCTCGGCAAGTCGCTCGGATCCCTTCTCTACGAGGTTGCTGACCAGCGGCCGACCGACATCGCCCTGGTGGATGGACCAACTCGACTGAGCTACCGCGACCTGCTCGCCCGAGCCGATGCCACCGCCACGCGGATGGCCGGACTCGGATTCGTCAGCGGGGACCGGATCGTGGTGCAACTGCCCAACTGCGCCGAGTTCGTGCTGCTCACCCTGGCTTGTCTACGCATTGGCGTCGTGCCGGTGATGGCCCTGCCCGCCCACCGACAGCACGAGTTGGCCTACCTCTGCGCACACGCGGAGGCGGTCGCCCTAGCGGTACCAGATGTGTTGCGGGAGTTCGATCATCAGGAGATGGCACACGAGCTCGCACCCGAGATCGAGTCGTTGCAGCACGTCCTGGTCGCTGGCGCCGACGTCCGCGACGGCAGCATCGCCCTGAAGGGCTTGTGCTCGCCGGGCTCGGATCCGGTTGCCGACCGGGCAAGGTGGGACAGTGCCGCGCCGGGCAGTCGCGACGTCGCGGTGTTCCTGCTCTCCGGGGGCACGACAGGGTTGCCCAAGCTGATTGCCCGTACCCACGACGACTACGCCTACAACGCCCTGCGCAGTGGCGAGGTCTGCGGATTCAGCAGGGACACCGTCTATCTGGTGAGCCTGCCTGCCAGTCACAATTTCCCGCTGGCCTGTCCGGGACTGCTCGGCACCCTTTTCGTCGGTGGACGGGTCATCATGCTGGCCTCACCCGAGCCTGGGCGCGCCTTTCCTGTCATCGCGACAGAAGGCGTCACCCACACCGCGCTCGTGCCGGCGGTCGCCCAGCGCTGGCTCGCTCATCGGCGGGACAACGCGACGGACGAGCTGGACACCCTCGAGGTGCTGCAGGTCGGGGGCGCCAGGATGCCGGACGAGATCGCCGCCCAGGTCCGTCCGGTCCTCGGGGCAACCCTTCAGCAGGTGTTCGGGATGGCCGAGGGACTGCTCAACTACACCCGGCTCGACGACCCCGACGAGGTCATCTGCACGACGCAGGGACGGCCCATGTCGCCCGACGACGAAATCCTCGTCGTAGACGAGAACGACGAGCCTCTGTCAGACGGGAAAACAGGCGCGCTTCTGACCAGAGGGCCGTACACGCCACGCGGCTACTACCGGGCGCAGGAGCAGAATGCCCGCGCGTTCACCCCCGATGGGTGGTACCGCAGCGGCGACATCGTCCGTCGGCGTACTGACGGCAATCTCGTCGTCGAAGGTCGCGACAGGGACATGATAAATAGAGGCGGGGAGAAGATCTCCGCCGAAGAGGTCGAGAACCTGGTCTATCAGCTGGACTCGGTCGCCCAGGTGGCCGCGATCGCGATGCCGGACCCGGATCTGGGAGAACGGGTCTGCCTCTACGTCGTACCCGCACCCGGGGCCGAGCCGAGCCTGGAAGAGGTCCGAGCGAGTCTGCAGGCCCGTGGCGTGGCGAGGTACAAGTGGCCCGAGCGGCTCGAGTTGGTGAGAGAGCTGTTGAGCACGAAGGTCGGGAAGATCGACAAGATGGCGTTGCGAGAGGATCTCGCCATACGACTGACCCGTTCCCAGGAAGGCAGCTCATGACGGTTCCGGAAGCCTCAGCGCACGTTCTGGACTGGATGCGCGAAGGGGAGGCCCGATTTCTCACCCAGCTCGACGGGCTCAACGGCGAGGAGCTCGCGGCCGACTCGGCGCTGCCGGACTGGAGCCGGGCACACGTCGCGGCCCACGTTGCCCGCAATGCAGAGGCCTTGTCCCGGTTGCTGTCCTGGGCGCGCACCGGCGAACAGGCCCTGATGTACCCGGACACGGAGTCCCGCGACCGGGACATCGAGACCTCAGCGCGCCAGGATCCTGATGAATTGCGCGCGGATGTGCGCGACACCGCTGCGCAATTGGATGCCGACATCGGCACCCTTCCGGCGCAGGCCTGGAGCGCTCGCGTGCGTACCTTTCAGGGCCGCGACATCCCGGCCAGCTTCGCCTTGTGGATGCGGGTACGCGAGGTGTGGTTGCACTTGGTGGACCTCGGCTCCGGGGTGGCCGTGGAGTCCTGGCCGGGGGATCTGGTGGACGCCCTGCTCGACGAGGTCACGGCGACGATGAGTGGGCGGGATGACACTCCGGCGTTGCGCTTGCAGGGCACTGATCGCGAGCGAATCTGGCAGATCGGCGCGGAGACCGACGCTGCTCAGGAAGTCAGCGGCAAGGCGGCCGACATTCTGGCGTGGCTGACCGGGAGATCCACCGGCGAGGGGCTCGCCACCGACGGCGTCCTACCCGCGCCACCGCATTGGATGTAGAGCGGCCGGGCGATGCCGGGGCCTTGCTGGCTGGGGTGGGTCTGTTCAGCGGGCCAGAGTGTTGACGGCTGCACCGAAGACCCGCGGAAGACGAGCTGCAACCGGTACGAGTAAGTGCCGCGCCGCAGGCAGGCGCGTGGCAGCTACCAGGCCGCCGGTCAGCCAGCGGTACTCGCGGGTGAGAGAGCGCCATCTCCGCGGATAATCCTGTGGTCGTTCGGTGACCACCGACTGCACCGCTGCCTGCGCGCAGGCGAGCCCGATCCGCAGGCCCTCGCCAGTGAGGGCATCGACGTACCCCGCCGCATCCCCGACCAGCAGCACGCGCCCGCGGACCGGGGAGGAGACCTTCTGCCGCAATGGTCCCGCGCCTCTGGCGGAGGTGGTCCACGCGACGCCGTCCAAGCGCTGCGCCAGCGCCGGGAAGGTGGAGATCGCCTCGTCGAAGGACCAGCCCCGCGGGCCAAGCAGAGCGACTCCGATCTCCCGGTCGGAGATCGGGGTCACGTACGCCTCGCCGACGGCGGACCAGTGGACTTCGACGACGTCGGTCCACGGTCTGCGAGCCGCATGACGGCGGATCCCGAATCGTCGACCGTCGCTGCCACGGCTGAGGCCGGTCGTACGGCGGACCATCGAGTGCAGACCATCGCAGCCGAGGACCCAGTCGCCGGTGAGGGTCCGTCCGTCGCCGAGTTCGACGTGGGCGACCGGAGAGCCGTTGCTCTGAGATTGTCGAAGGTCGCTGACGCGTTCGGAGTACTGGACCACACCCAGCTCGGCAGCTCGGCCGGCCAAGGCCGAATGCAATGCGGTACGTCGTACGCCCAGGCCGACACCGGCGGCGAACAGATGCGTTGCCGTCGTACGGCCATTCGGCGCGACGTACCGGATCCCCCTGAACGCGGAACCCGCAACGTTGACTCCCAGCCGGTCCAGGGCAGCTACGGTCCCGGGCATCAGTCCCTCGCCGCAGGCCTTGTCCACCGGACCGGTGCGGGGCTCGACGAGCAGGACCGACAACCCGGCATGGCGTCCTTCGATGGCCGCTGCGAGTCCGACCGGTCCACCTCCGACGACGACCAAGTCCGCCCGACTCGGTCTCATGCCGATGCCGAGTCCAGTGCGCGTTCCTCGGCCGGGATCCGAAACCGCAACAGGAGCACTGCGTTGAGCGTGGTGAATGCCAGCGCGGTCACCCAGGCGGTGTGCACCAGCGGCAGCGCGATGCCCTCGATGACCACAGCCAGGTAGTTGGGGTGGCGCAGCCAGCGGTAGGGGCCACCGGCCACCAGCGGCAGTCCCGGTAGGACGATGACCCGGGTGTTCCACCGGCGGCCGAGGGTCGCGATGCACCACCAGCGCAATGCCTGGGCGGCGAGCACCAGCACCAGCATCGCGGCGCCGAGCGCCGGCACGAACGGCCGGTCGCCTGCGAAGGTCTCGAACAGGCAGGTGGCCAGCAGGCCGGTGTGCAGCAACACCATGGGCGGGTAGTGCCTGCGCCCGGTCTCGATCCCACCCAGTTCCAGAGCCCATGACGCATTGCGTTGAGAAACAACGAGTTCGGCGATCCGTTCGATGACGACAGCTGCAATCAGCAGTACGTACCAGAGTTCTGAATCCACGGTCTGTCAGTCCTCGGGCCAGCGCAACAGGACGAGTTCGGCACAGAACCCGGGGCCCATCGCCAGCAGGACACCGTGTGACCCGGGCGCGGGCGGTGGATCCTCCAGGGTCGTGGCCAGGACATGGAGCACCGAGGCCGACGAAAGATTGCCCACACAGGCGAGCGACCTCCAGGCGTGCTGCAGCGCGTTCTCGGGCAGGGCGAGAGCCTGCTGCACAGCCGCGAGCACCTTTGGCCCACCCGGATGAGCGATCCACCGGGCGATGTCGGGGGTGTCGAGGTCGGCGGCGGCCAAGAAGGCCTTCATGTCCTCGGCCAAGTGCGCGCCCACGACATCGGCGACGCTCGCGTCGAGGACGATTCGGAAGCCGGAACTGCCGATGTCCCAACCCATCACCCGCTCGGTACCGGGATAGAACCTAGACCGGGTATTGACGACCTCGGGACATGCTCGGGAAGCGGGTGCTCGATCGGCGCCGGACATGACCACAGCCGCCGCGCCGTCCCCGAAGAGTCCGCTGGCCACCAGATTCGCCGTCGAGGGGTCGTCGCGCTGCACGGTCAGCGAACACAGCTCCACGGACAGCAGCACTGCCACGTGGTCAGGATTCCCCAGCAGATAGTCGTGTACTCGAGCGACGCCCGCCGCGCCTGCGACGCAGCCGAGTCCGAAGATCGGGATCCGCTTGACGTCTGGGCGCAGCCCCAACCGGGAGACCAGCCGGGCATCCAGCGACGGGGCCGCGATCCCCGTGACCGAGGTCACCACGATCAGATCGACGTCGTGGGGCGACATTCCCGCTCCGTGCAGGGCGTCGGTGATGGCACGAGCACCGAGGTCGAGCCCAGCCCGGATGAAAACATCGTTGGCCGCGCCGAAGCCATCGAGGGTCGCGTACTGCTCGAGCGGTAGGACCAGGTGGCGCTGCTCGACACCGGCGTTGGCGTGCAGCCGCTGTAACAGCGCCGACGAGACCCCCGGGGCTAGGACGAGGTCGGTGACCATCGCGGTGATCGCGGCTTGCGCGTAGCGGTGCTCCGGCAGGGCTACGGCGACGGACTCGATCCGGCTCGACGTCGGCAGAGCCTGGCGACGTGCGCTCACTGGGCGCTCTGCTCGTGTCGTCGCCGCACGTGACCATTCTCGTCCACCACTCGGTTGTACCCGACGCCCACCCGCAGGCGACGCGGACTCGATCTAGCTCACGTCAGCCCGCATGCCCGATTGAGCGACTACGGTTTCGCCCGGGCGGCGAGTGGTCCTATCGGTCGCACAGTGAAAGACTGACTGGATCGAGAGATACGCAGGAGGGGGGTGACGTATGGCACCGGCGATCACCACCGATTCGGGCGGCCTGGACACCGCGGGACGACGGCTGCCGCTGAGTCGTGAGTTGATTATCTCGGCAGCCGTGCTGTTCGTCGACGACCACGGGCTGCCGGCGCTGACGATGCGAGCGCTCGGCAAGGAACTCGGCGTTGAAGCGATGTCGTTGTACCGGTACGTGAACGGCCGCGAGGATCTGCTCGAGGGCATCGTCGAGAGCATGGTCTCTGAACTCCATCTCAACCCTGACACGATGGAGCCGCTCAATGGTTGGCAGGCATATCTGCAGTGGCTGGCGCACGGCGTACGTCGGATCGCTCAAGAACATGCCGCGGTCTTCCCGCTGATCGCGACCCGGCACCCGGCTGCGCCCTGGCTTCGTCCGCCGCTTCGCAGTCTGCGCGTCGTGGAGGACTTTCTGAGCGAGTTGATCTCGCGAGGATTCACCGACGACAGCGCCATCGCGGCCTACCGCGCGTTCTCCAGTTTCCTGCTCGGGCACCTATTGCTCGAGGCGGCGGCGCGTTCCACCGAGGCCGACGTCGGCGTGGACACGCTCGGGCAGGCAGAGATCTCCGCCGCCAGTGACGAGTATTCGATCGAAGCGTTCCCACAGGTCGTTCGGCTCGGGGCTCGGCTCTCGGAGGACCACAGTCACGCCGAGTTCGAGGCGGCGCTGGAGAACATGCTCGATCGGCTGGACCGCACCCTGGCCCACTGAGCCGCGGGCCAAGCGACGCCGGCAGGATCTCGTTCG
>Ga0136617_10005033_pt1 | contig 11811 bp, 8 predicted proteins | sample AntDrymUQ3222106_2_FD_129672 | JGI IMG/M metagenome (GOLD analysis project Ga0136617, IMG submission 129672) | Polar desert sand microbial communities from Dry Valleys, Antarctica - metaG UQ322 (21.06) | ecosystem: Environmental > Terrestrial > Soil > Desert | place: Antarctica: Dry Valley...
CGGGTCGGCGAGCAACAGTGCTCCCTGACCGAAGTAGTTCAGGACGAGCGCCGGAAACACGAAAAAGATCCAGGCGCGGCGGATTGGAGACGCTCCGAAATGTCCCATGTCCGCGTACAGCGCTTCCGCACCGGTGACCGCCAGCACCACTGCACCTAGCGCAAGAAATGCCGCGATGGGATTCGCGGCGACGAATTTGACCGCGTGCCAGGGGTTGATTGCGGAGATCACCGTCGGCTCATTCATGATCTGCACGAGGCCGAGCACTGCCAACGCGAGGAACCACAGACACATGACCGGGCCGAAAAACGACCCGACCCTCGCTGTTCCGCGTTTCTGGATTGCGAATAGCGCAACCAAGATCACGATCGCCACGGGCACGACGAACGGATGCAATTGCGGCGCGACGATCTCGAGGCCCTCGACGGCGCTCAGCACGGAGATCGCGGGTGTGATCATGCCGTCACCGTAGAACATTGCCGCGCCGAAGATGCCGAAGCCGACCAGCCACCAGCGCAGGTCCGGATGCTCCTCGAGCCCGCGCGAGACCAGCGCCGTCAACGCGAGAATCCCGCCTTCGCCGCGATTGTCGGCGCTCATCATCAGCGTGATGTACTTGAGCGTGACGACCACGATCAGCGACCAGAACACGATCGAGAGAATTCCCAGCACATTCGCCGGTGTCAGCGAGAGCGCGTGCTCACCAGAGAAGACCTGGCGCATCGTGTACAGCGGGCTCGTGCCGATGTCGCCGTACACGATGCCGATCGCTCCTACGAGCAGCGGCAGGAAAGGCTTGGACTCGGTGGCCGCATCGGCCATTCAAGTAGCCTCGGATTGAATCCCGGGCGCGAGCAAGCTAATGTCCCGGGTCGTTAGTTCGCTGCGTAAAGGCAAGATGCAGTGCCGCAGGTCGTTATGCAGAAGTGCCGAAATCGGTGCCAGACGCGAAGCAAACCGCAGCCAGGTTGGGGTACCTGGCAAGGATTTGCGACAAAGTCGGACACCGGAGCGCGGAGCAGGGGCCCCGCCTGCGGGGATGCGATCGCGGAGGTGGAGAATCCCGTCGACATGAGCCGGTGGAGTCTGCACGAAGTTTCAAGGAGACGGGGCGCCGATTCTCGGTACGTTTTGTGCAGCGAATTGGCGACTCGGGACACTATGTTCCTGGCGCATTCTCTTCGGTTCGCCGGGAGAATCGGATGTTGAGCTGCTTCAATTTGCGATAGAGATGCGTGCGCTCGAGCCCCGCCTTGTCGGCGACCTTGCTCATGTTGCTCTGCTCGCGGCCCAATAGCTGCTCGAAATAGATCCGCTCGAAGGCTTCGCGCGCCTCGCGTAGTGGAAGCTCGAAGAAACGCGCGGTGATTTCGGGCGCGAGCGATGGATTGGGCGCCGCGGCCTCACCGAGAAGCCGTTTGACGTGATCGGCCGTCACCTCGCTTCGCAATAATGCGAGGTTTGCAACGACACTCGCCAGATGATCGAGATTGCCGGGCCAGTACGCGTTCGCAAGTATTGTCAGCGCGGCCGGCGTAAGAGCGGACAGCACCGGTACGGCCGGTTCACGCTGCGTGGCGTCGCGCCAGAAACGCTCAATCAGCGCCGGGATGTCGTCTCGCCGCGTCCGTAACGGCGGGAGCAGCACAGCGCCGGTCGACATCTGCGAAAGGAGTGCGGGATCGAACTTGTTTTCCGCCGCGAGATTGCCGAGCGGGTCCGAACTCGTGCACACGAGCGTGACGTTGTGGCGTTCGAGCTTTGGCAGCAGAAACGCGAGCCCCTTTTGCTCCACCTTGGAATACTGGCCAATTTCCGCGCAAAAAAGCGTTCCCTCGCGCGCCTCCTCGATCAGAGCGAGCGGATTGGCCGCGAGGCGCGCGCCATGCGCCAATGCGACCCAGGGCGCTTCGGCGCTTTGCAACGCCAGCGCGGCGAGCTCGTGGCCGGTGCCGGCTTCTCCGATCAGCAGGATCGGTCTGCGCGCGGCGAGCAATTGCTCGAGCGCGCGTTCGGCGTCGCGTATCGGTCCGCTGCTGCCCAGCGCTGCGAGTGACACGCGGCGTGCCTCCTGAGCGGCGGCCGACTTGAATGCCCTGGCGATTGTCGAGAGGAGTTTTTGCAAACCCACAGGCTTCTCGAGAAAATCGAACGCGCCGATCTTGGTCGCGTCGACGGCGGTCTCGATGGTCCCATGGCCCGACATCATGACGACCGGCATCGTCAACTGGCCGCTCGACGCCCATTCCCGCAGCAAGGTGACGCCGTCGGTGTCCGGCATCCAGATATCCAGAAGGACGAGTGCCGGCTGGTGGCGCTGGCGATACGCGCGCGCGTCGCCCGCATTTTCCGCGAGTGCGACGCGATAGCCTTCGTCCTGCAGGATTTCCGAGAGCAACTCGCGGATGCCGACCTCGTCGTCGACAATCAAGATTTCTTTGGCTTGTGCCATCCGATAACCTAGATCGAGACTCTAGCGATACTTGCCGGCGGCCTGCCGTGGCCCACCGTCGGGAACACCAATGTCGCCCGGGCGCCTTGCGGCACCGCGTTCTCGAGAGTGACGCGGCCGCCATGTTCATCGATGATTTTTTTCACGATCGCCAAACCCAATCCGGTTCCTTTCGCTTTGGTCGTTACGTACGGCTCGAACGCGTGGCTCAACACATCTGGAGGAAACCCGGGCCCGCAGTCGGTGAACGACAGTGTCACATAGCCATCGCTCTCCGACAGAGCGATGGCGAAAGTTGGGGGAGAAACGCCGGCCTGCGCTTCGACCGCGTTGGCGAGAAGGTTGTGGAACACCTGACGCAATCGGGTGGGCTCGCCTTGTACGAAGACGGGCGCAGCCGGCAAGGATAGCGCAACGTAAGTTCGCAGATTGTCGTACAGACCCAGTACGTCGAGCAATAGCGCCGATAAATCCACGTGCTGCATTTGCCCGGGCCGGGGCTGACGCGCGTAAATCGCAAAGTCGTCGACCATGTTCTTCATCGCGGCGACCTGCGACACGATCGTCTGCGTGCCGCGCCTTAAAGCATCCTGATCGGCACCTTGGAGCTTATCGGTGAGCTTCACTGCCAGCCGTTCAGCCGACAACTGGATCGGCGTCAGCGGATTCTTGATTTCGTGGGCGAGCCGGCGCGCGACTTCCGCCCACGCCGCATTGCGTTGCGCCTGGACCAGCTCGGATACATCATCGAACACCACCACATAGCCGCCGGCGACGACAGGTCCTGGCAAACGGGAGCCCCGCATCAACAACGTTCGCGAAAGACGCGCTACTGCCAACTCGGCTTCCTTCTGCCACTGGCCTTCGCGACTCGCACGAAAACCTTCATTGATGAGCTCCGCAAACGGGGCGAGCTCCGGCAGCCGCTTGCCCCAGTCAGCGAGGGACGTTCCGGTCAGCTCCGCGAGCGGCTGCTGCAGGATGACGGCCGCGCTCGGATTCGCGGTGCGCAGCTTTAAGTCCTCGTCAAAGGCAAGAACGCCCGCCGACAGGTTACCCAGAATGCTCTCCAGATAGGCCCGCGTCGTCTCGGTCGCGCGCCGGCTCTCCTCGGCCTTGCCGTGCGCATCAGCCAGTTGCGCCGTCATCGTATTGAACGATTCGGTGAGGACGCCCAGCTCATCGCGCGAGACGACCGGTTGCCTGCGCGTGAAGTCTCCCTGCGCGACGGCACGAGTGCCCTCGGCCAGCAGCCCCAGCGGTGCAGAGAAACGCTCGGAGAGCACGACCGCAAGCCCCAGAGCCGACGTCAGCGCGAGCAGCAGCGTCAACGTCAAGGTCAGCGCGTAGAGTCTTTTCAGCGCGCCGCGCGAAAAGGATATCTCCCGGTAATCTCGCACACCGGCTTCCAGGCGCTCGGCGTCCTGCGCGAGCGGCCTTGGCACGGGCTCGATCACCTGCAGCAGCTTGAGCGGGCTTAACCGATCGTCGGTGTTCACCGGTACGACGACGCGCAGCACGAGCCCGGCGTCCCCCATCTGCTCGATTTTCGCGTACGTCTGCTGGAGCCGCGCCATCCGTAATGCCGGCGCTGGCGGGGGCTCCACCGCGGCTGTCGATCCGCCGACACCCGCCACGCCCAGCACGCCGCCCGTCGCCGTATACAGCGCGGCTTCGTGCACGCCGGTCTGCTCCGCCGTGCGCGTGAGCGTCGCCGCGAAATTGCCTTGGTTTTCGGTGAGCGCAAGCGCTATCTGTCCCGCCTTGTTGGTCGTGTCGCGTAACAGATAGTCGAGCGCGTTGCGCCCTAAGTTCAAGCCACCTTCGAGCGCACGGTCGACCCGTACGTCGAACCAGCTTTCGATGCTGCGACCGATGAACTGCACCGATACCGCGTAGACGAGCGCGCCGGGAAGCACTGCGACCAGCGCGAACAGAAATACCAGACGGACCGCGAGTCGCGAACCGAAGACGCCCGCGCGCAAGTTGCGGCGCAGTTGCCACAACTGCCAGCCAACGACAAGCATCAGCAGACCAACCAGCAAGCCGTTCAGCAGCACCAGCGTGTCGTATCCCTGCGCGAACATCGTGTTGTTGGAGGTCGCCGTTGCAAGCAGAAACAGCGCAATCGTCGCGAGCGACGTGGAGACGAGCAACAACCAGCGCAGCGCGCGCCTGCCGGGAAGCGCGCTCACGGCGAGAAACTCCAGCGGTACCAGTTGGACGAGAGCGTCCACTCGCGCGATGCGAGCGCGTCGAGCTGAAACGGTTTCGGCAACAGGTTGACGTCGAGACGCAGGCGGACAGACGCGACGTAGTGAAGTCCCTTGACGAGCGCATCGGAGCCCGCGACCGGCCGCGACGTGACGCGACCGATGTAGCGCTCGACTTCCGGCAACGAAGGAAACGTGAGCGCCAGGAGCCCGCTTGCAACCCGGTACTGCCGCGTCAGCGCATTGTACGAGACGCGATGCGTGATCGAAATATTCGCGACAAGGGCGTCGAACCAGTACCACCGGTTGCGCGTCAACTCGAACTCGAGCACGAAGTAGAGAGGAACGCCGTTTTTTAGCGCTTCTTCCAGAGTTGGATTCAACGCCAAATCGAATTCGGCCGAAAGCAGCACCTCGCTTTCCTCGACTCTGAGGTCAGCTTCGTTAACCGGGATGTTGTCGGCTATGACCGGCGAAGTGAACGCGAATCCTATCGCAGCGATGACCAGCAGCCGCGCGAGGCGGCGTAGGCGCGAGGGGGCGTCCTCGTGCAGCGCGCGCGCGGGGTGTTGAAACGGCATGCCGTCGGCGATCATCTCGAGCTTGTCGGCGGCGGAAGCGGCAGGGTGCCGCCTGATAAGGACGCAGTGTCCCGAGTCGTTAATTCGTTGCGTAAAGGGAGATGCCGTGCCGCAGGTCGTTATGCAAAAGTGCCGAAATCGGTGCCAGACGCGAAGCAAACCGCAGCCAGGTTGGGTACCTGGCGAGGATTGCGACAAAGTATGGCGCCGATTCTCGGTATCTTTTGTGCAGCGAATTAGCGATTCGGGACGCTAGCAAGGAAGGGGATCCCGTCAACCCTTGCGAAGCAGTGCGTAGAAGAAACCGTCCTGATTGTGGCTCGCCCCTCTCAAGGAAGGCAAGAGTTGCCCGCCGTCCCGGGCAACTTCGGGTGGCAACGTGATGGTTTCACGCAACGCGTCCGGACGCTCGGCGAGAAATTCGGCGATCCGCCGTTCGTTTTCCTCGGCGAACACCGAGCACGTCGAATAAAGAAGCTTGCCGCCCCGGGCAAGAACCCCCCAGAGCGCGGAAAGAATCCGCTGTTGCTGTCGTGCGAACGTCGCGATGTCGGTTTTGCGCCGCAACCACTTGGCGTCGGGATGGCGGCGGACGACGCCGGACGCCGTGCACGGTACATCGACCAGAATCCGGTCGAAGCAACACCCGTCCCACCAAGCCGCGGGGTCGCCGGCGTCGCCCTGCTGCGCGTGCAGCGACGCCTGGTCGAGCCGTAATCTTTTCTGGTTCTCGCAAAGCCGATCGAGCCGCGTCGCGTCATTGTCCAGCGCGGTGAGATCAAGCGTCGCAGTTTCGAGCAGATGCGTCGTTTTGCCTCCGGGCGCAGCACATGCGTCCAGCACACGCATGTCGGCGTGGACATCGAGCAACGGCGCTGCAAGCTGGGCGCCCAGATCCTGAACGGAAAAGAGCCCTTCTGCGTACCCAGGCAGCGAAGGGACCGGGTGCGGCGGATCGACAATGATCCCGAAATCGCCGGCGCGTACCGCGGTGATGTCGGCTTCGCTCCATCGTTTGAGCAGCGCGGCACGCGTTGTCAGCCGCAGGTTGACCCGCACGGTGAGCGGCGGGCGTTCGTTGCCTGCCGCGAGGATCTGCTGCCAATGCTGCGGATGATCCGCTTCGACGCGGCCGATCCACCAGCGTGGATACGACCACTGCGCCACCCGGCTTGCTGCCGCGACTTTCACGTTGAGCGCTTCGCGTTCCCGCAGATAACGCCGCAGCATCGCGTTGACAAGCGGTTTTGCCTGCGACCGCGCGATGAGCGCCGCCGCGTCGACCGCGCGGTCGACGATGGCAAATGCGGGTGCATGCGTGTGATCGATCTGGTAGATCGCTACGGCGATCAATGCGGCGAGCGCCGGATCGGACACCGGTTTCGACGCGAGCGCCCCAGTCAACGCGTCGAGCCGGCCCCAATGGCGCAAGACGCCGTACGCGAGTTCCTGCACCAGCGCGCGCCCGCGCGTCGGCGCCCCGTCGTCCACGGCCGCCAGCGCGGCGGCCAACGTCTGGCCGGCGAACACACGGCGAATGGCGAGCGCAGCCTGCTGCTGTTCGTACTGCATCGCCCGTCACGTCGAAGGCGTGCCGAATACTGCGCCCGCTTCGACTCTTCGTCCCGTCATGAATGCCCGCGCCGGCATCCACGTCCCGCCCGCGGGTTGTAGCTCGCTGATGCGCAGCGCGTCCGCGCCGCAGGCGACCAGAATGCCTTCGTCGGCGACCTCGAGCACAGCACCGGAGCGTGCTTCTGTCAGACGCGCGACCGGGGCATCCACCCTGATCTTCACCGAGACGTCGCCCAAGTTCGTCCGCGCGCCGGGATGCGGGTCGAACGCCCGAACCAGCCGATCAATGTCCACGGCGGACCGCCTCCAGTCGATTTCCGCCTCGGCGCCGCGGATCTTGCGGGCGTAGGTTGCGCCGGCGGCGGGCTGCGCCGTCATGGGCACCGTTCCGTCGCGCGCGAGTTGCCGCAGGACCTTGACGATGGCGAGCGCGCCGACGCTTGCCAGTTTATCGTGCAACGTTCCGGCCGTTTCGCGCGCGGCGATTGGAACGGTCACAACGTCGATCCTCGGCCCGGTATCAAGTCCGGTGTCCATCTGCATGATCGTGATGCCCGTCGCATCATCGCCGGCCTCGATCGCGCGTTCGATCGGCGCGGCGCCACGCCACCGCGGAAGCCTGGATGCGTGAATGTTGAGGCAGCCGTGCCGCGGCCAGGCAAGGACCGCGGGCGGCAGAATCAGCCCATAGGCGGCTACGACCAGAACGTCAAGAGTTTGCTCGAAGAGTGCAGCGCGCGTCGGTTCGGTCGCCAAATCCGCCGGCTGAAGCAGTGGAATCTTCCTTTCAAGCGCAATGTTCTTGACCTTTGAGCTCACGAGCTTGAGTCCACGCCCTTGCGGCCGGTCGGGCCGGGTCAGGACGAGCCGCAGGTCGAAGCCCGCCGCGGCGATGGCCGCCAGCGCGCTGGCGGCAAAGGCTGGCGTGCCGGCAAAACCGACGCGCATGAGCGGGTGGAGCGCTCGTCAGCCGGCGAGGCGCTGCTTCTTGCGCTGCCGGGCGGCCAACCGCAGGCGCTTGAGCGGCGATAGATAATCGACGAAAACCTTGCCGATCAAGTGGTCCATTTCGTGCTGTATGCAAACCGCGAGCAGCCCGTCCGTCGTTCGTTCGAAGGTTTTCCCGCGCTCATCGAGCGCGCGGACAGTGACTTGGGCCGCTCGCACCACTTTGTCGTAATAGCCCGGGACCGACAGACAACCTTCTTCGCATTCGGATTGCCCTTCGAAGGCGAGGATTTCGGGATTGATGAGCACCAGGAGCGCATCCTTGGTATCCGAAATGTCGATGACGATGACTCGTTTGTGGACGTCGACCTGCGTTGCCGCCAACCCGACGCCCGGAGCGGCATACATCGTCTCGGCAAGATCGGCCACCAACTTGCGGATGTCCGGCGTGACACTCATTACCGGCGCCGCGACTTTTTTGAGACGCGCGTCGGGGTATTCAAGAATGGGTAGAAGCGCCATGTTTTTGCCAACGGAGTTAGTCAACTGAGTTGCTAATTGAGCTTTGCCAACCGAGCTTGCCGAGTGGGTTTGCCAAATAAGCTTGCCAAATCGATGTCCCGGATGCAGAATCGTCGTCAAGTCCTTATTTCGTGGCTCTTTAGGACAATAGCAAGTGGTAAAGTAAACGCCGACCGAGCCCGCATGACTACCAAGAGGCTATATGCTTCAACAGTTTAGCACACCTGCACGAACTCTCGCAGCGGCAACTGCCCTGGGTTTGCTGACCCTGGCAGGCCCACTTCTCGGCCAAACCTTAAACCTCGCCGATCGCGCGCCGTCGAGTCACACCGTGCAAAAAGGCGACACGCTGTGGGGAATCGCCGGGAAGTTCCTGAAGGAGCCTTGGCGCTGGCCCGAGATCTGGCGAATGAATCGCGACCAGATCCGTAACCCCCATCTCATTTATCCGGGTGATGTCATCCGGCTCGACATTGTCGATGGCCGGCCGCAACTGTCCATCGCGCAGCGGCCGACGGTGCGGATTTCGCCGTCGACGCGAATCACCGCGCTCGAATCCGACGCCATCCCCAGCATTCCGCCCGGTGATATTGAGCCCTATTTGACGAAGCCGCTGATCACCGGCCCCGACGGTTTCGCGGATGCAGCAGAAATCCTCTCGGCGCGTAATAGCGAACGGGTCGTGCGCGGCGCCGGCGACATTGTGTACGTGCTGGGCATGAATCCGAAGGCAGGCGACCTTTGGCACGTGTATCGGCCGGTAGGCCCGGTGACCACGTTGGATCGCCGGGAAGTGCTGGGATACGAAGCCAAGTTTCTGGGCACGGCGCGCGTCGAAAAATTCGGCGATTTGAGCACGGTGCGGATCGAAACGTCAGTGGAGGAAATGCAGATCGGCGATCGCATGATTCCCGCCCCGCGCGAAATTATCGCGAATTATGCGCCGCACGCGCCCGACCTGAGCATTGAAGCGCGTATCGTGCGCGTTCCTTACGAGAATATCGAGACCGGCCGCGGCTACGTCGTCACGCTCGATAAGGGCAAACGGGACGGCGTCGAGCCGGGCCATGTCCTCGCCGTCTATCGCGTCGTCGACCGTATTATCGACCCCCGGCCGTCAAAACAGCAAACGATCCTGCTCCGCTACCTCGAGCCGACGAACTTTTTCACGCCCCGCGAATATGTGCAACCCGCCGATGAACGCACCGGCCTCGTGTTTGTGTTCCGCACGTTCGACCGGGTCTCCTATGCGATCGTGTTGAACACGACGGACCCGGTGCGCGTCGGCGACTACGCGCGCAAGCCATAGGGGAAACCTAGGGCGCCAACCGTTCGCCATTGGGCGTATGGCGAGCGCTCTGTTAAGCGCCGATGCTCCCCGGATGGATGTGAAAGCCGCGCGGTCCGAAGCCTGGGCCGCGCTCGCGTTTAAGGCCTTGCCGCTCGATACGCTGGTCACGTTACTGCGCGCGTTCGGCGAGCCGACAGAAATCCTCCATGCGTCGCGCAATGCGTTGGCCGCCGTAGTCCCTGCGGCCGCGGTTTCGCGCCTCATGGAGCCCTTGCCGCAGGCGTCGATTACGGCAATTCGCGCATGGCTCGCCGGGCCCGGGAACGACCTCGTGGCCTGGGACGATCCCGACTATCCGCGCGCTTTGCTCGAGCTTGGGCACGCGCCGCCGGTCCTCTACTTCGTGGGACGGCGCGAGCTCCTGAATCGGCCTGCGCTTGCAATCGTCGGCAGCCGCAACGCGACGCCCCAGGGTCTGGACAACGCCCGCGCGTTTGCGCGCGCATTGTCTGACGCAGGTTTGACGATAATCTCGGGGCTGGCACTGGGCATCGACGCCGCGGCGCACGAGGGTGCGCTCGACGGAAGCGGGTCGACGCTCGCCGTGGTGGGAACGGGATTGGACCGCGTGTATCCCGCGCGGCATCGGGAGCTTGCGCACAGTCTCGCGGCGCGCGGCGGGTTGCTCTCCGAGTTTCCTCCCGGCACGCCAGCCCGGGCAAGCAATTTTCCGCGCCGCAATCGCCTGATCAGCGGCCTGGCACGCGGCGTACTGGTCGTCGAAGCCGCGCTGTCTTCCGGATCGTTGATCACCGCTCGCTACGCCGGCGAACAGGGACGCGAAGTGTTTGCGATTCCCGGGTCGATCCACTCGCCGCTTGCCCGAGGCTGCCACAAGCTGATTCGGGAAGGGGCGAAGCTCGTCGAGACCGCGCAGGATGTGCTCGCCGAACTAGGGCTTGCGAGCCGGACAGCGACTGTTGTTCAAACGACCGCTGTCGACGAAGAGGGGCCGCGCGCCGCGCTGCTTGCCGCTCTCGCCGCGGATCCGGCGGACCTCGATGGCCTGGCAGCGCGCACGGGACTTTCCACGCAAGCCCTTTGCGCGAATTTGATGGCGCTCGAACTGGACGGCAAGGTGGCCGCCCTTCCTGGAGGGCGCTGGCAGCGGCGTCCTTGAGCTCGCATCCCCGTCCCCCTATACGCGACCGGTCGCGTCACACCAATTTCTTGCCGCCCTCCTGTGACCACGGGTACCATCGGCCTCCCTTAAGACCACAGCCTGCCTTGTCCAAGAGTCTTATCATCGCCGAAAAGCCGTCCGTCGCCGCCGACATCGCGCGCGCGCTCGGCGGATTTACTCGCCACGACGACTACTTCGAGAGCGAGCACTTTGTACTGTCATCCGCGGTGGGCCATCTGCTCGAAATCGGGATGCCCGAGGACGAGGAGGTCAAACGCGGCAAGTGGACGTTCGCGCATCTGCCGGCGCTCCCGTCCAAATTCGCGCTGAAGCCGATCGAGAAGAACGAAGCGCGCTTGCGCACCCTGCTGCGGCTCATCAAACGCAAGGATGTCGGGCTGTTGATCAACGCCTGCGATGCGGGCCGCGAAGGCGAGCTCATCTTCCGCTACATCGTTCAGTACGCGAAAACCGGCAAACCCATCAAGCGCCTATGGCTGCAGTCGATGACGACCGCGGCGATTCGCGATGGCTTTGGCGCCTTGCGCGCCGACGAAGCGCTGCAGCCGCTCGCTGACGCCGCCGTTTGTCGCTCCGAGTCCGACTGGCTCGTCGGGATCAACGGCACGCGCGCGATGACCGCATTCAACTCGAAGTCCGGCGGCTTTCAATTGACGACCGTCGGGCGTGTGCAGACCCCGACACTTGCGATCCTGGTTGATCGCGAAGCGCGAATCCGCGCGTTCAAGCCGCGCGACTACTGGGAACTCATCGCCACTTTTCGCGCCGCGGGCGGCGACTACACCGGCCGTTGGTTCGACGAGAAGTGGAAAAAGCCGGAAGACGACCCTGAGCAACGCGCCGAACGGTTCTGGGACGGTGAAAAAGCGCGGGCGGTGGCCGACCAGTGCGCGGGACAGCCGGGTGTGGCGACCGAGGAAGCGCGGCCTTCCACGCAAAGTGCGCCGCTTCTCTATGATTTAACGAGCCTGCAGCGCGAAGCCAACGGCCGTTTCGGGTTTTCGGCGCGAACGACGCTGTCGCTC
>Ga0136617_10005034_pt1 | contig 11811 bp, 17 predicted proteins | sample AntDrymUQ3222106_2_FD_129672 | JGI IMG/M metagenome (GOLD analysis project Ga0136617, IMG submission 129672) | Polar desert sand microbial communities from Dry Valleys, Antarctica - metaG UQ322 (21.06) | ecosystem: Environmental > Terrestrial > Soil > Desert | place: Antarctica: Dry Valley...
CGGGGGTGCGGTCTACGTTACCGTCCTCTATCTGGAGCCTCGACCTGGTGACCGCATCGAGCTGCTGGGCGCCGAACCCATCGGGGTCGAACCAGGTGCCGACGTGCGGTTCTACCTGTCGCGCTCGGTCCTCATGGAGGACGGAGACCGCGTCATCGGCGAGCAGCGCGGGCCCCTGGTCGGAGCGATCGTCGAGACCGCCGCTGGGGCATCGGCCGGCCCTGACAACGCCGTCGGGATCGTGGCGGAGATCGTAGCCGACCGGCCGGGACGCTACGAGCTTGTTTCCGTTCGTCTCCACTATCGGATCAACGGCGGGAGCGAGCGGATCGGCGAGGGGATCGACGTGGCCCTCACCGCCTGCATCGACGATCCGGCGCCCGCCACGTGCGACGAGGTCGTGGACGAGTGAGCCGCGTCGGGCCGGTAGCTCTGGTCGTAGTCAGCCGCGCCCGGGCTGAGGAGGGACCGACCATTTCGAGTGCGCATCAGGGTCGCCTGGAGCTGGCCTGGACGAACAAGCATCTGCGGCTGCTTGCTGACGAGGATGGCCGGTAACCCGGCCGTGGACGCTTGGGTCCGCCTCCACACCTTCGAGCTGCCCATCCTCTGGAGCTCGGCCGGCCGCGAGTACAACCCGAATCTCATCGTCATCGACGCCGACAGGACCCACTGGGTCGTGGAGGTGAAGATGGATAAGGAGATGGACTCAGCCGACGTCAAGGGCAAGCGCGAGGCGGCGCGCCGCTGGGCGAACCACGTCACGTCCGACGAGAAGGTCGCCGTCCGGTGGCGCTATCTGCTGGCGTCGGAAGCCGACGTCGCGGCCGCCAGAGGCTCGTGGACAGCGCTCAACATCCTGAGCGACTCATAGCGGATCAGCGGTCAGGATCGAATCAGGTCGACGGTGATGCCTACCTTCGGCCATCCCGCGTCGGTCGTCAGCACGCGGTCGGCTCGGAGATGCAGCGCCGTCGCCAGCACGAGCGCATCCGGCAGCCTCAGGCGAGCGCCGTGCCTGGCCCGCAGCTGCGCTGCGCGGGAAGAGATCTCGCGCGTGATTGGCACGACCTCCGCTGGCAGATCTGCCAGAAACGCATCCACGGCCCGCATCGCCTCCCGCCCACGACGGGCGGGGGCAACTAGGGACTCGGCATAGGCCGAGGCCGGCACGGCTAGCGAGTCCCCTCGATCCAGCGCGGCCATCAGCGCCTCACGAGCGCCTTGATGATGGGCGTCGTTCGCATCCAGCACCCCGATGATCGCTCCGGCATCCAGGATCGTCAGCGCCATTCGTCGCGGAGCTCGTCAAGCTCGTCAGGCCGATAGGCGCCCGTCAGCTTGCCGGCGTGTCGCACCACCGGGTCCTCTTCCCGAACGAGGAGCACTCGCCCGCGACCGCGTGGCTCGGCGCTCAACCGATCACCCGTGCGGAGACCGGCCGCGATCATGGCGTCCTTCGGGATGGTCACCTGATGCTTGGAGCTGATCGTCGTCCCGCGGCGTCTTGTACTCTTCTTTACTCTTTCGACCATTCGTAAAGCGTAGCGCAGTTGTCAAGGCGTTGTTCCACTGTGAGCGGCATGTGCGTCGATCCAGCCGCCCAGCTCCCCCTCCGTCATCTGTCCGGCTGCGAGGGCGAACATGACCGACAGCGCCTCGACGTTGGTCGCCCTCAGCTCGACGCCGTTTCGGTTCAGGAAGGCGGCCATGACCACCAGGGCGATGCGCTTGTTGCCGTCGACGTACGGATGGTTCCTGGTCAGGCCGAAGGGGTAGGCGGCGGCAAGCTCGGCGAGGCTAGCCGTAGGTTCGTACTGCCAACGCTGCCGAGGACGAGCCAACGCAGATTCGAGAGCGTTCTCATCGCGCATTCCGTAGGCGCCGCCGTGCTCCCGGATCTGTCGAAAGTGTGCCTCGTCAACGGCGAGCCGACCGAGCCAGCGCGGCTCGGGCCGCGTCACCTGGCCAGCTCGCGGAGCGCCCCCCGATAGCGCTTCGCCGCCTGCCGCATGGCGGTCAGGTCGGCCGCAAGGTCCTCAGTGAACGGCGTGAGGAGGATGCCCTGCTCCGTCTCGATGGCGAGCACCTGGTCACCGGGCGCCAGATCAAGCCGGTCGACCATCTCCTTGGGAAGCGTGGTGCCGACGGAGCCGCCGACCCGTCGGAGGGTGATCGCGCGTCGCATAACCCCGACGATAGCACAGCTGTGCTACCCGAACAGTGAGAGAATCGGCCGATGCGCATCCTCATCGTCGGCGCGAGCGGCTATGTCGGTGGCCGGCTCGTGAGCCGGCTGCGCGAGCACGACCACGAGCTGGTCCTGATGAGCCGCGACACCCGATCACTGGCCGAGCGCTTCCCGGCCGCGCGTCTCGTCACCGCCGACCTCCTCGATCCGCATAGCCTGCCCCCGGCTCTCGAGAAGGTCGACGTCGCCTACTACCTGGCCCACTCGATGGGTGCCGGCGAGAAGGGATTCGCCGAGCGGGACCAGCAGGCGGCACGCAACTTCGCGGGAGAGGCGGCCGGCGCCGGCGTCTCCCGGATCATCTATCTCGGTGGCCTGGGCGGTGAAGCGGCCGGTCTTTCCCGCCACTTGGCCAGCCGCCATGAGACGGGAGCAGAGCTGGCGGCACACGGCGTACCGGTCACGGAGTTCCGCGCCGCGATCGTGATCGGATCGGGCAGCGCGTCGTTCGAGATGGTGCGCACCCTGGTCGAGCGCCTGCCCATCATGATCACACCCCGCTGGGTGGACACGCGATGCCAGCCGATCGGCATCCGGGACGTGCTGGACTACCTGGCTGGCGCGCTCGACCATCCAGAGGCCACCGGGGTCGTGGAGATCGGCGGGCCGGACGTCCTGTCCTACGGCGACATGATGCGAATCTACGCCCGCCTGCGTGGCCTGCGCCGCGTGATGATCCCGGTTCCCGTGCTCACACCGCGGCTGAGCTCGTACTGGGTAGGCCTCGTCTCGCCCATCCCCGCAGGGATCGCCCGGCCGCTCATCGAGGGCCTTCGCAGCGAGGTAGTGGTCCGTGATCCCCGGCCGGCCGAAGCCTTCGGGCTCCAGCCACTGCCATATGTCGACGCGCTCGAGCAGGCGCTCGACCGAAGCCGCCCGGACGGCCTCGAGTCGACCTGGTTCGACGCGCTGGCAGTCCCCGGCAAGGAGCGCCTCTCACTGACGTCTCGTGAAGGGCTGATCGTGGAGCGTAGGGAACGGGCCATCGCGGCCTCGCCGGAGCGGGTCTTCGCCGAGGTGGAGCGCATGGGTGGTGGTGCCGGCTGGCCCTATGCGAGCGTCCCGTGGCGGGTTCGCGGCCTGGTCGATCGAGTCTTCGGCGGGGTCGGCATGCGCCTGGGCCGTCGTGATGCCGTCCGCCTGCGCGCGGGGGACGCGCTCGACTTCTGGCGGGTGGAGGAGATCCGCCGCCCCGATCTCCTGAGGCTGCGCAACGAGATGAAGGTGCCCGGTCGAGCCTGGCTCCAGTACGAGGTCGTCGGGACCGCCGCGGGGAGCCATCTCGTCCAGACAGCCTACTTCGAGCCCAAGGGGCTACCAGGCCTGGCCTACTGGTACGCGCTGTACCCGGTCCACGGCCTCATCTTTCGGGGCATCGTCCGTGTCCTCGCGGAGCGTGCCACATGGTCAACGGCGGGCCAGGAGCCCGGATAGTGCAGAAGTGGGGCGTACGGGGGACTTCTGTGTGGTGTCTCGCCGGACCACGGACAGGGACGATGACCCCACGCCGGTTCGCCAAGGGAGCGGACCCGTCTGAAAGCGGCTCATGGAGCCAAGAGGTCGTCATGGCAGACGATGCCACAGAGATCGAGCTGAGTTTCGTCCGATTCAACGCCACCAAGGCGTCTCTGAAGCGGGCCACGGAGCAGCGCAAGGCAGTCCTCACCCAGCACAGTCCCGCCTGGTACGAAGCGGTACAGGAAGAGGCCCGCTGCTTCAACGCGACGTATGAGGCGTTCCAAGCGCTTCAGGCAGAGCTGGCCGTCCCGGAGGGCCAGGCCGTGGAGCAGGCCGGTAGCCCCAGCTGGTACCTGCGAGCGCTTAGCCCCGGCGAGACGGCTGCGGCGGCGTAGCGGATCCTCTCGCCGTCAGGCGATCAGGTCGTAGGCCGGCAGCGTCAGGAACTCGATGAAGGGCTCCTCCAGGGCGACGCGCTCGAACAACCTGCGCGCCTCCTCGTAACGCCCCTGCGCGTAACCCTCCGCCCCCAGCTCCGACTCGATCAGCGCGGCTTCCTCAGCCAAGATCGAGCGCACCAGGGCCGGCGTCACGGTCCCGCCACCCGCCAGCGGCACGGACGCATGGGCCCATTGCCAGACCTGGGAGCGTGAGATCTCTGCCGTGGCGGCGTCCTCCATCATGTCGTTGATGGCCACTGCGCCGTTGCCACCCAGCCAAGCCGCGAGATACCGGATGGCCACGGACACGTTGCTGCGCAGGCCCTCTTCCGTGACGTCGCCCGGTGTCTCGGACACCGCCAGCAGGCCCGCGCCATCGACCAGGACGTCCTCGCGTGGTCGATCCAGCTGGTTCGAGCGGTCTCCCAGGACCCGGTCGAAGACCTCCTGACAGATCGGCACCAAGTCCGGATGGGCCACCCACGAGCCATCGAAGCCGTCGTTGGCCTCCCGCTCCTTGTCCGCGCGGACCTTGGCCAGGGCTCGCTCCGTCACCTCCGGATCGCGGCGGTTGGGGATGAAGGCGGCCATGCCACCCATGGCGAAGGCGCCGCGCTTGTGGCAGGTGCGCACCAGCAGCTCCGTGTAGGCGCGCATGAAGGGCGCCGTCATGGTCACACTGTTGCGGTCGGGCAGGACGAAGCCCGGTCCGGCCGAGCGGAAGACCTTTATGAGGCTGAAGAGGTAATCCCAGCGGCCCGCGTTGAGGCCGGACGCGTAGTCGCGCAGCTCGTAGAGGATCTCCTCCATCTCGAAGCCGGCGGTGATCGTCTCGATGAGCACCGTGGCGCGGATGGACCCGGGGGTGATGCTCAGGCGCTCCTCGGAGAAGCGGAAGATGTCGGTCCAGAGCCGAGCCTCCAGATGGCTCTCCATCTTGGGCAGGTAGAGGTAGGGGCCGCTGCCGCGCGCCAGGAGCTCCGCTGCGTTGTGGAAGAAGTACAGCCCGAAGTCGACCAGGGCAGCCACGACCGGCTTCCCGCCCACGAGCAGGTGACGCTCCTCCAGGTGCCAGCCGCGCGGGCGCATGACGATGACCGCGATCTGCCCGTCATCCCGCAGGCGGTACGCCTTGCCCTCCGGCGAGGTGAAGTCGATGGTGCCCCGCACCGCGTCGAACAGGTTGACCTGGCCGGAGATGACGTTATGCCAATGCGGCGTGTTGGCATCCTCCAGGTCGGCCAGCCAGACACGCGCGCCGGAGTTGAGCGCGTTGATGGCCATCTTGCGCTCGGTCGGGCCGGTGATCTCCACGCGCCGGTCGAGCAGGTCGGCGGGCGCCGCGGCCACGCGCCAGGCCGGATCATCGCGGATGGCGGCGGTCTCGGGCAGGAAGTCGATCCTTCGGTCTCGAGCGATCTGATCGTGCCGCTCCACGCGCCGCTGGAGGAGGTCGTCGCGGACGGGGCCGAAATGTCGCTGAAGCTCCGCCACGAAGGCGAGCGCTTCCTCCGTGAGGATCTCCTCCGATCGCTCGACGTCCACGGGGAAGGCACGAACGCCGGTCATCTCGGCCTCATGACCAGAGGATTTCGACGTCGTAGTCCGCCAGCTGCCCATCTGCGCTGACCAAGGTCATGCGCTCGACCTGTGCCTGCGCGATCAGCATCCGATCGAAGGGGTCCCGGTGATGTGCCGGCAGCTTGGCCGTCTGGAGCGCATGGCTGTGCTCGATCGGCAGCGGCAACACACCGGAGGCGACGATGGCCTCCTGAAGCAGAGCCTCGGGTGATCCATCGATGTCCAGCCTGCCTGCGGCCACCTTGACACTGCACTCCCAGGTGCTGGCGGAAGAGAGATAGAGCTGGTTCTCGGCCGCGACCAGGGCCGTGTGCGCCAGACGGCTGAGCCTTTCCGGATCGGTGAGGAGCCAGATCCAGACATGGGTGTCGAGCAGGAGCTTCAACCGCGTCCTTCGAAGGCATCCAGGATGTCATCCGGCAAGGGCTCCTCGAAGTCATCGCGCATCCGGAGTCGTCCAGCGAACTGTCCGGGCGTGAAGGCCGGCCGATCCGCCATGGGTACCAGTCGTGCGATGGGTCGATCCCGCCGGACGATCACGATCTCCTCGCCCGCCGCGACGCGCTGGAGGAGCCGCGAGAGATGTGTCTTGGCCTCGAGGATGCTGACCGTCTTCATGTAGCGAGACTTTAGACCAGACCCCTGGTCTGGTCAATAGAGTGCGGGCGCCCGTGAGCCGGACCTGCTCGAGACCGGCCGGCAGGCGGCCACGAAGCCGGGCGTCGACCTGGAATGGCGCGAGGGGGACGCGGAGGCTCTGCCATTCGGCGACGGGGAGTTCGACATCGTGATGTCCTGCGTGGGGGTCATGTTCGCCCCGCACCATCAGGAAAACGCCCACGAGCTGGTGCGAGTCTGCCGCCCCGGCGGGACCATCGGCTTGCTCAGCTGGACCCCGGAAGGTTTCATCGGCCAGATGTTCGCGACCATGAAGCCGTACGCGCCGCCGCCAGCTCCAGGGGCTCAGCCGCCGCCTTTGTGGGGCCGCGAGGAACACGTTCGCGAGTTGCTCGGCGACCGGGTGACCGATGTCGAGGCGCGCGTGCAGAGCCTCTCCGTGGATCGATTCGGCACGCCCGAGGAGTTCCGCGACTACTTCAAGCGGAACTATGGCCCCACCATGGCGGTGTACCGGGCCATCGCCGACGATCCTGAGCGGGTCGATGCGCTGGATCGTGATCTGGCCGAGCTCGCGCGGCGCCATGATCGAGGCTCAGGGACGACGGAGTGGGAGTACCTGCTGCTCACCGCCCGCAAGCGGACCTGACCGAGCACGCTAGCCTTGCTCGGTGTCGAGCCGCGGAACGATCGTGTACGTGCATGGTGCGAGCGACCGCGCCCCTGACGTGACCGGGCATGTGGCGCGCATCGAGGACCAGTTGGCGCTCCACGGGATGCCCTTCGACGTGCTGGCGAGCGACTGGGGCGATGCTGCCGGCGCGACCCTCGACCGCATAGGGCTGGCCATCCCAGGCGCCGGGCCGGCGGTGGAGGCTGAGTCGGGCATGGCGGTCGAGGAGCCACTCGCGTCGCTGCTGGCCGAGGGACCGCTGAGCGAGCTGGCTCGGATGGCCGGGCTCGGTGCCAGCGACGTCATCAGCTTGCCCGCATCGATCGAGGCGTCGCGGGATGCGGATCGGCTGCTGGCGATCGCGCAGGGTCCCGCGGATGGTGCCCAGGAGATGACGGCGGCCGCCTGCCGTGCCGCCGCGGCGAACGTCGAAGCGTCTGTCGAGTACGCCCGGGCTCGATGCGCCGACGTCCCAGAGGTCGACCTGGTGGCCGCCACGGCCCGCGCGGTGGCGGCCACGGCTGCGGTCGCGGCCCCGGCGTCGATGTCGAGCACGGATCTGGTCGCGCCGGCGCCGGACCTGATCGCGGGCGGCACAGCGGCGCAGATCTCCTTGGCCCGGTCGGTCGAGGTGAGCATCGCGCAAGCCGTCCTGGCCATGGCCGCCGCGACGCTGCTCGCGGGCTACGTCGGCGTCGATGTCGGGCCGGGCCTCAAACGCTGGGCTACCGACGTGCTGATGCCGCATCGCTCCCGGATCATGCAGGAGTCGTTCCTGGGGCCGGCCGACATCCTGCGCTACCTGTCGAACGGTGGGCCGATGCGCGGTTCCGTGGCCACCACCCTGCGCGAGGCCGCGGCGCGCGGCGGTCCCGTGGTGGCCATCGGCAACAGCCTGGGCGGCATCATCCTGGTCGAGACACTGGCGGCGCCCGATGCCCCTCGGCCCGATCTGCTTGTGACGGTCGGCTCGCAGTCGCCACTGCTGGCCACCATCGGGGCGCTCGACGGGCTGGGCGTGCCGGATGGCCCGTCGCCGTTCCAGCCCTGGCTGAACGTCTACGACCGGCGCGACTTCCTCGCCTTCGTGGCCCAGCCGGTTTGGCCGGGCGAGTCCGGCATCCGTGACCTTGAGGTCGACAGTGGAGAGGGTTTCCCGGACTCACACGGCGCCACATACTTGTCCCGACCCGAGCTGTACGGGGCGATCCGCGATCATCTGGCCCGCACGCCAGGTTCATCCTCCTGAGAAGCGTCAGGGGATCAGCTCAGGATGGGCGCGCGCTTCTCTGGCGTAGCCAGGTGGTGAGTGGAGTCGGAGCGACGCCGTAGGTGGACGCCGTCTCCCGCATGTCGACCGACGAGTCATACATCTCCAGGGCGGTCACCAGATCCGTCACGAAGTCCGGCAGCCCCGGTATCCGTTCGCCGATAGGGAGTGATTCCAGCCGGATGGGCTGACCCGACTCCTGCTCGAAGCTGCGCACGATGTCGCGCCATGAGATCGGCTCGGGGCCTCCGATGGGGAGGACTTGATCCTCCGCGGCGGGGTGATCCAAAGCAGCGACGGAGATGGCCGCCACGTCCTGCTGGGCCACGAAAGAGTGCGTACGAAGGCCCTCCCCGACCACTCGCACAGGATCTCCCCGACTGATGGGTAGCTCCACGACGAGCGGGATCATCATGTCCATGTGCACGTCCGCCTGGGTGATGGTGAAGGTGATGCCACTCGCCCGCAGGCGCTCCTCGGTGAGGCCCTTGGCGCGCAGGAGCGGTGCAGGGCTGTCCGGGTCACTGCCCAGCACCGAAGTGAAGACGAAGCGCTCCACGCGGGCCTTGACGGCCGCTTCGATGAGGTTCTCGTTGCCTTCATCGTCGACCGACTGAAGGGTGTCATCGCCGCCACGTCCGGCCGCGTTAGCGGTGGTCACGATCGCCTCGATGCCGTCACAGGCCGATCTCAACGAGGCCGGATCCTTGAGGTCGCCCATCACCGGCTCGGCACCAGCCTGGACGAGCCCCTGGTGATCCGATTCCGGGCGGACGAGAACGCGGACCCGACGACCATCTGACAGAAGACGCTGGGCGATGCGTCCTCCGAGCCGCCCTGTTGCACCAACCACGAGGATCATGCGGTTACCTCCCTATCCGCGGTCGGACCGGCGGGCCCGGTCACCACGTCCCGAGTGGCGACATCGATGTGGGTGCCGCCTTCATCGACCGGTTCGAGATAGAAGCGGCACCAGGACGCCAGACTGTCGCGGACGCCGTAGATAGCCACCCCCCGCATGCAGAACGTCGACCCATCGCGACGTGTGCCGCTCAGCTCCCACTCCGACCATGCTGTAGCGCTGTCGGCAGCGACTCGGACGACCCTGGCGCTGACGTCCGGGATACCCGCGAAGATCTGCTGCCAGTTCCTTCGCACCTGATCGCGGCCCCGGAAGCCGCGACTGGGATGGACCGGTGTCTCGTTGAGGTAGTCAGTGGTGAAACAGCCGACGAGCCCCTCCAGATCGTGCGCGTCGATCGCCATCCTCATCCGCTCGACCAGCTCGACGGGCGTTTCGCCCTGCCGGCTTGTGTTCACTACGGGCCTCCAGACTCGTGTGTCGTACAGCGTATTCTAACGAATACATGGTACTGTACCCGAATGAAGCCCGTTGTCAACGCCGTTCGGCGCTACGACTCGCGGGGCCGTCGAGAGCAAGCCCGCCGGACCCGGACGTGCGTCCTCCGAGCGGCCCAGCGCCTGTTCCTGACCGACGGATACGCCGGGACGACCATCGCAGCGATCGCGCTGACGGCGCGCGTCTCCACAGAGACGGTCTACAAGGCGTTCGGCAACAAGCCCGGCGTGGTTCGGGCGATCCACGCGCGGGCGCTGGCCGGTGAAGGACCGATCTCTACCGAGCGGCAGTCGGATGAGATGCGCACGCATGAGCCGGACCCGCGCAGGATCATCCAGAACTGGGCGAACTTCGCCACCCAGGTAACGCCTCGCGTCGCGCCGATCTTGCTCCTGGTCCGCTCGGCCGCGGCGAGCTCTCCGGAGCTAGCGGCTCTGTGGGAGGAGCTCGAGGATCAACGACTCGAGCGGATGACCGACAACGCCCGACACCTCCTGGACCGGGGGCATCTACGCGAAGGCTGCTCGCTGGAGGAGGCGCGAGATATCCTCTGGGCCTACACGTCCCCGGAGCTCTACGAGCGGTTGGTCCTCCGCCAGGGTTGGCCGGTCGATCGGTATGGGCGCTTCATCAGTGCGGGCATCATCGCGACCATTCTTCCTGCCTAGGACGCGACGGGCATCAGGTCGCCACATCGGCCAGCTGACTGTCGCAGTCGATCCCCGCCGACGTGACTCACGATTCTTGTAAGTTACCTCCTACGTGAGCAAACTCGGCGAGATGACCTTCCGGAACCGTGTGGACGAGCTAGCTCGCCTCGAACGGTGGTGGGACCTCCCCAGAGGCCGCATCGGCATGGTTTGGGGCCGCCGACGCGTCGGCAAGACCGCTCTTCTCCAGCGCTTCGCAGAGGGGCGCCGGACCATCTTCCACACCGCCACCGGGCGTCCACCCGGCGACGAGCTGAGGACGCTCTCGATGGTGTCCGCCCGTCAGGTCGAAGGGCGCACCGGCGGCTTCAGCTTTCCGGTCGAGTTTCCGCTCGAGCTGCCTGGCCTCCGCGACCTCAAGGACCGTCCGTTCTCGGACTGGATCGATGCCCTGGAGACTCTCGCCGACGCCGCGGTGAACGAGCCGCTGCTGCTCGTCCTGGACGAGTTCCCCGAGCTCATCCGGAGCGACCCGAGCCTAGCCACCACGATGCGGGCAACCTGGGACCGAGTACGTGATCGAACGCAGCTTCGCATCCTCCTGGCAGGCTCGGCCGTGAGGGTCATGGAGGCGATGCCGGAGGAGCGCGCTCCGCTCTACGGCCGGCTCGACCTCAGCCTGCTGCTCCATCCCTTCCGGCCGCATGAGGCGGCTCTGATGCTCCAAGACCTCGCACCACCGGAGCGGGCGGTCGTATGGGGCATCGTGGGCGGCGTGCCGCTCTATCTTGATTGGTGGGATCAAACCAAGAGCGTCAGAGACCGACCGCCGGCTCGCGGCGGCTCGTCGCGCGCTCGGCGTGCGAAGCACGCCGGAGACCATCGTCGCCTGGCGACGCATTCGGCCCCCGAAACCGTGGACCGGTGGTTGGCGCATCTGGGTCATCGAGGCTTGCCTACGCTCGGTGAGCGGCCTGGCGCGCGAGTTCTTCGACGGCGCTGCGGAGGGCCGCCGGATCGTCGGAGATAGGGAGTTCCAAGAGCCTCGCTGGGCCGGCGACTCCGTACGTGGCCCCGCCCTTGCTGAACGCGACGCCGGGGATCTCGTTGATCGGGGAATAGACTGCGGCGTCGCCGATGCCACTGATCTCCTCGGCTCCCTCGAGCTGGCGGTAGGCATCGAATGCGGCCGCGGCCTGGTCGCCGATGACCACCGAGATGGCATAGACCGGCCCTCCGTCCGCATCGGTGTAGCTGCATCCGCCGCCCGATCCCGGGTTCTCGAAGCTGGCTCTATCGGTCACCTCGACCTCGAGCGCGGCAGAGACCTCCTCGATCGTGTTGAGGCAAAACTCCTCGCCCGATCCGCCGGCCGCCACCATCGGATGCGACGCTGGCCGGCGCGCCACCCGTCGGCGCCCGACGCGCCACCGATCGGGGCGCCCGACGCGCCGCAGGCGGCGAGGAACAAGAGCGGCACGACCGCGATCAGGCCGAGTGTCGGCATCCC
>Ga0136617_10005035_pt1 | contig 11810 bp, 11 predicted proteins | sample AntDrymUQ3222106_2_FD_129672 | JGI IMG/M metagenome (GOLD analysis project Ga0136617, IMG submission 129672) | Polar desert sand microbial communities from Dry Valleys, Antarctica - metaG UQ322 (21.06) | ecosystem: Environmental > Terrestrial > Soil > Desert | place: Antarctica: Dry Valley...
CCGTCGGGTAAGGGCCGGCCTCGGCCGGACCGGGGAGGATGACGTTCACGCTGAGCTGGGTCCCGTCGCGGACGCGCAGGTAGCCGAAGCCCTCCCTGATCCGCTGGCCGGCGTAGAACGACTGCGGCGGCTCGGCGTCCAACGCCGTGACCGTGGCGGGCTCTGACTGCTCGGTCTCGCTGCGCACGACGAACTCTCCGGGCGAGAGGTCGCGGAACAGCAGCGATCCCCGCTCGTCGACCTCGCCCTCGGCGACCGGCACGCCCTCTGGTCCGGTCACCAGCTCGAGCCGCTCGCCCGCCTTGGCGCCCTGCACCGCCAGCTGGGTCTGTCCTGGGCGCACGTTCCAGTCCGCCGGTTCGCGTTCGACGGCGGCGGTGGTGGCGGTGGTGGTCGGCACGACCGTGGTCGGCGGTGTCGTCGTGTCGACGGTCGCCGACGTCGCACTCGACGTCGGTTGCGGCGCGATGGTCAGGGCGGATTCACCCTCGTCGTCGCCGGAGCACGAGGCGGCGACGAGCGCCCCGACGAACAGCATCGCCAAGGGTGCACGTGGTCGCATGGCGAGATCATGGTGCGCCCGTCAGCACCCGGCGAAGTCATGTGTATTCGAGACAACGCCGCGCGCTCCCCATCGACGTGGTCTTCGTGGTGGTCGCATCCCTGGCGTTCGGTGTCGGTGGCGCGTTCATGAAGGCGTCGAACGGCTTCACCAGGCTGTGGCCGAGCGTGACCGTCGCGGCACTGTTCGTCGTCGGCTCGGTGATGCTCGCCAGGGCGATCCGCGACGACGGCCTGTCGACGGCGTACATCGTCGGGCTCGGCGTGGAGGCCCTCGTGGCGATCGGACTCGGCCTCGCCCTGTTCGGAGAACAACTCACGGTCCCTCGAGCCGCCGGGCTGCTGTTGATCACCGCGGGTGTCGCCGTGGTGCGCTTCGCCTGACCGCACGGTCGCGCCGCGGTCGGCGGGCACCGGTACCGTGACTGAGGTGCCGGCGGATCTCGACGTGATGCTCGCCGACCTGGCGACGCTGGTCGCCGCGGAGTCGCCGTCGCACGAGCTCGACGCCGTGTCGGCGTCGGCTGATGCGGTCGCCACGTTGATCGAGCAGCGGCTCGGGACGGCACCCGAGCGGGTCGACTCCGACGCCGGGCCGCACGTCCACTGGCGAGGCGGGCACGAGGCTCGTGTGCTGGTGGTCGGACACCACGACACGGTGTTCCCGCTCGGCACGTTGGCGCAGCGTCCGTTCACCGTCTCCGACGGCAGAGCGATGGGTCCCGGTGTCTTCGACATGAAGGGCGGGATCGTGCAGGCCGTCCACGCCGTGGCCGCGCTCGCAGATCGCGACGGGATCGAGCTGCTGTTCACCGCCGACGAGGAGGTCGGGTCGGGCGCCTCGCGCTCGCTGATCGAGGAGCGCGCCCTGGCGTGCGGGGCGGTGCTGGTGCTCGAGCCGGGCGGCGACGGCGGCGCGCTGAAGATCGGGCGCAAGGGCTGCGGCACGTTCGAGGTGGTCGTCAGCGGCCGGGCGGCGCACGCCGGGTTGGAGCCCGAACGCGGCGTCAACGCGCTGGTCGAGGCGTCGCACCAGGTGCTGGCGATCGCCGAGCTGGGCGATGCCGAGCGCGGCACGACGGTCACGCCCACGGTCGCATCGGCGGGCACCGCCGACAACGTCGTGCCGGCGCAGGCGCGGGTGCGCGTGGACGTGCGCGTCGAATCGGCGGAGGAGGCGCAGCGCCTCGAGGCGGCGATGGCGGCGCTTACACCGATTGCCGCAGAAGCGACGGTCGCCGTCAGCGGTGGGGTCAACCGGCCGCCGATGCCGACGTCGGCGTCGGCATCGCTGTTCGCCTTGGCGTCCGAGGTCGCCGCGGAGCTGGGGCTCCCGGTCCCGGACGGTGTCGCCGTCGGCGGTGGCAGCGACGGCAACTTCACGGCCGCCCTCGGCATCCCGACGCTCGACGGCCTCGGCGCCGTCGGCGGTGGTGCCCACGCCGATCATGAGCACGTCCTCGTCGACACGATCCTCGACCGGACCCGCCTGCTCACCGCCCTCCTCGAGCGCCTCCAGTCCCGCTAGCTCTGCTCGCTCCCGGGGTCCAGTTCGGTGGGGCCGCCGGTGCCGAGCGTGCCGACGTCTCGGTAGAGGTCGAGCTTGGCGCGGGAGTCCTCGATGTCGAGGTTGCGCATCGTCAGCTGTCCGATGCGATCGAGCGGGCCGAACGGGGCGTCTTCGACCCGCTCCATCGACAACCGGTCAGGCGCGTAGGTGAGCGCCGGACCGGTCGTATCGACGATCGAGTAGTCGTCGCCGCGGCGCAGCCGCACCACGACCTCGCCCGACACCGCAGCGCCGACCCACCGCAGCAGCGCCTCGCGCAGCATCAGGCTCTGCGGGTCGAACCAGCGACCCTCGTACAGCAGGCGGCCCAGGCGCCGACCCATCGTGCGGTAGTTGTCGATCGTGCCCTCGTTGTGGATCGCGGTGACGAGGCGCTCGTAGGCGACGTGCAGCAGCGCCAGCCCCGGCGCCTCGTAGATCCCCCGGCTCTTCGCCTCGATGATCCGGTTCTCGATCTGGTCGCTCGTGCCGAGGCCGTGGCGGCCGCCGATCTCGTTGGCGTTGAGCACGAGGTCGATCGGGTCGGCGAAGCGGCGGCCGTCGATCGCCACCGGCCACCCCTCCTCGAAGCGGATCGCGACGTTCTCGGTCTCCACCTCGACGTCGGGGAGCCAGTGGGCGATGCCCATGATCGGGTCGACGATGTCGATGCCGGTCGACAGCGATTCGAGCGACTTCGCCTCGTGCGTCGCGCCCCAGATGTTGGCGTCCGTCGAGTACGCCCGCTCCGCCGGATCCCGGTACGGCAGGCCTCGGGCGACGAGGAACGCACTCATCTCGGCGCGCCCGCCGAGCTCGGCGACGAACGCCTCGTCGAGCCACGGCTTGTAGACGCGCAGGCTGGCGTTGACGAGCAGGCCGTAGCGGTAGAAGCGCTCGATGTCGTTGCCCTTGTACGTGCTGCCGTCCCCCCAGATGTCGACGCCGTCGTCGTGCATCGCCCGCACGAGCAGGGTGCCGGTGACCGCTCGCCCGAGCGGCGTCGTGTTGAAGTACGTCTTGCCGGCGGTGGCGATGTGGAACGCGCCGCACTGCAGCGCCATCAACCCCTCGCGCACCAGCTCGGCCCTGCAGTCGACGAGGCGCGACGCCTCGGCGCCGTAGCGCCGGGCCCGCTCGGGCACGGTGTCGAGCTCGGGCTCGTCGTACTGACCGAGGTCGGCCGTGTAGGCGTACGGGATCGCCCCGCGCTCTCGCATCCAGGCGACCGCCGCCGACGTGTCGAGACCGCCCGAGAACGCGATCCCGACGCGCTCGCCGACCGGCAGCGACGTCAGCACGTGGCCCATCGATGGGCGAAGTTAGGCGCGAACCGGGCGGAGCCGGCCGGCGAGGGCCGCCAGCGACACCGCCGCGCCACCGGCGGCGAGTGCCAGCTCGACGATGGCGAGGTCATTCACGCGGCCGATGTCGCCGACGCCGACGGCCGCGGTCGCAGCGGCCGCGACGAGCCCGAGCCACGGCAGGTGCCGAACACCCCCGAGCACGCCGGCGAGCACCACCGACGGCGCGGCGAAGGGCAGCACCGTCACGTACACCGGCCGCGGCTCGCCGAGCGGGCCCAGCCACCACGTCGACAACCCGATGTCACGGCTGGCCTTCCACGTCACGCTGAACCCGAGGAACACGCCGGCCCACGCCAGCGCGAGCACCACCCGCCACCCCATCGTCAGCTCGCCGGCGCGCCGGCCGTCGACCGGTGCCGGCGGCGGCTGCACCGGCGGCGGCGGGGGAGGGGGAGGGGGAGCGTCGTTCGGATGCGTCGGCAGCACTGCTCATCGATGGTAGGTGCCCGATTCGCCCGCTCGACCTCGGGGATCGTCACCCCACGGCTCCGGTGACCGCCGGCACCGACGTCACACCCCGCCGTTACGCTCCGCGCTCGATGAACCGCCCCGAGCGGCTGTCGGTGTTCTTCCCGATGTGGAACGAGGAGGACTACATCGAGCGCGCCATCGCCGGCGCCCGCGAGGTGTGCGAGCAGATGCGCTGCGACGGCGAGATCGCCGACTACGAGCTGATCGTGGTTGACGACGCCTCCACCGACCGCACGGCCGACCTCGCCGACGCGATGGCGGCCGCCGATCCTCGGGTCCGCGTCGTCCACCACGAACGCAACCGCAAGCTCGGCGGGGCGATCAAGACCGGGTTCGCCACGGCGACGGGCGACCTGATCCTGTACTCCGACGCCGACCTGCCCTTCGACATGCACGAGGTGCCCCGGGCGCTCCGACTGCTGCGGACCTACGACGCCGACATCGTCAGCGCCTACCGCCTCGATCGCACGGGCGAGGGCTACCTGCGAGCGATCTACACGTTCATCTACAACCTGCTGATCCGCAGCGCGTTCGACGTCCGCATGCGGGACATCAACTTCGCCTTCAAGCTCTGCCGCCGGCAGGTGTTCGAGCGCGTCGAGCTGCGCAGCGAGGGGTCGTTCATCGATGCCGAGCTGATCATCAGGGCCACCCGAATGGGGTACGACGTGCTCCAGTTCGGGGTCGACTACTTCCCCCGCACGCAGGGTGAATCGACGCTCAGCTCGCTTCCGGTCATTGCCACGATCATGCGCGAGATGCTCCGTCTGCGCGCCGAGCTGCAGGCGCTGCGCCCGATCGTCGAATCCCCCGCCGAGGTGTTCGAACCCCCCGCGCCCTGACCCCGACGACAGGTAGATTCGGGTACTGGCGAGGACCCCCGGATTGCACACCCATCACCCGTCCCAACGTGCATCGATGCGGATGGCTCCTGCCGTCGCGGCTGCGCTGCTGCTCGGCACCGTCGTGCTCGCCGGCGTGGCCGGTGGCCTCGGGGGTGACGACGACGGCGGCCAGGGCGCCGCACCGCGCTCGTCGGCGACGCCACCGCCGACGGGCGGATCGACGCTGCCGTCGACGACGGTCGAGGCGACCCCCGTCGACTCCGAGCCGCGACGGACGACCCTCGACCGCACGCTGTCGAACGGGATGGCGGGTGACGACGTGCGTGCCGTCCAGCAGCGTCTGCGCCGCCTCGGCTTCGCGCCGGGACCGATCGACGGGCTGTTCGGCGACCTGACCGAGGCGTCGGTGTGGGCGTACGAGAAGCTCGTCGAGGACGTCCCACGCGACGAAGCGACCGGGGCCGTGACCAACCGGATGTGGCAGCGCCTCCAACGAGCCGTGCCGATCGCCCCCCGCCGGCCCGATGCCCAGTCCGCCAACCACACCGAGATCTACCTGCCCGAGCAGGTGGCGGTCGTCTTCCGCGACGACGAGCCGGTGCTGATCACCCACATCTCGAGCGGCGACAACCAGGAGTGGTGCGCCGAGGTCACGATCAGCCCGGGGGAGTATGGCAACGAGAGCGGCAAGGAGCCGCTGAAGAAGGGCGAGTGCGGCGTGTCGACCACGCCCGGCGGCATCTTCGAGTACTACCGCCAGGTCGAGGGGGTTCGGGAGAGCGCGCTCGGCGGCATGCTCAACCCCGTCTACTTCAACTACGGGATCGCCGTGCACGGGGCGTTCAACGTGCCGCTGCAACCCGCATCGCACGGGTGCATCCGCATCCCCAACTCGATCTCCGAGCGGTTCCAGCAGCTCATCTCGATGGACGACAAGGTCTACGTCTGGGACGGCGAGCGCGAGCCGGAGGACTACGGCGCCCAGCCGCCGCCGTTCAACACCGTCGATCCCGACTACACGACCACGACCACGTCGACCACCACGACGACGACCACGACGGTGCCGGTCACCGCGGCGCCCACCGAGCCCCCGCCACCACCGACGGAGCCGCCCCCGGAGCCGACCGAGCCGCCACCGCCACCGCCGACCGACCCGCCGCCCCCGCCGCCCACCGAACCGCCACCTCCGCCGCCCGAGACCACCAGCGCGCCCGACACCGAGCCCGACACGGACTCGGAGTCGAGCAGCGCGTCGGAGCCGTCCAGCAGCAGCGCCGGCTGACGGCGCCGGGACGGGTCAGCCGGCGGCGGCGACCAGCTCGACTCTTCGGTCGAGCACCGCCTCGAGCAACTCCTTGCGCTCGTCGGCGGAGAACAGCTCGAGGCTGATGTCGTCGTCCGGCTGGGGGACGGCGCCGATGACCACCCGCTTGCCGCGCACCCCGACGTCGAGGCGGCGGACCCGGTGCTGATGGCTGCGATCGAGACCGATCGCCACCCGCAGGATCGCGGCCAGCGTGCGCACGAGGTCCTGGGTCGTCGCCGGCAGCGCGGCAAAGGCGGTGTGCGACGCCTTCGGCGCGCTTTTGCGGTGGTAGCGGGCGACCTGCGCGATGACCTCGATCTCGGCGTCGGTCAGGCCGGCCAGCTCGCTGTTGCGGATCACGTAGTAGGCGTGCAGGTGGTGCTTGCTGTGCGACACGACCAGGCCGACGTTGGCGAGCAGCGCGCCGGCCTCGAGGTAGTCGCGGGCGGTGTCGTCGAGGCCGTGGATCGGCGCCAGCCCGTCGAAAAGCTCGACGGCGAGTTGGGCGACGTGGGCGGAGTGCGCCGGGTCGTCGTCGCAGCGCTCGGCGAGCTGGCGGATGCTGCGCCGGGAGACGTCACGCAGGTGGTGCAGCCCGCCGGGCACCTCGCCGCCGTCCATCCGTCCGACAGTGTCGAGCAGCACTCCCTCGCGCAGCGCACCCTCCGAGTAGGTGAACGAGCCGACGTCGAACATCGTCGCCACGGCGTCGAGGATCAACGCACCGGCGACGATGATGTCGGCTCTGGCCGCTTCGAGCCCGGCGAGCTTGACCCGCGCCGTCGGCCGGCGGTGGGCGACCAACTGGTCGACCAGCGTCGACAGCTGGTCGGTGCCGAGCTCGAAGCAGTTGTACGTCCGCAGCGGCTCTGCGCCGGTCGCCTGATGGGCCATTCGGCAGAGGGTCTCAGCGGTGCCCGACGATGCGACGGCGACGTCGAAGCCGTGCATCGCCACCTCCCTGGCGAAGTGCGACAGCATCACGCGGATGTGGTCCCGTGCGGAGCGGACCGCCTTCGGCGATGCGACGACGCCACCGGGGAAGAACCGGTCGGTCAGGCGGACCGCCCCGATCTTCAAGCTGCGCGCCGCCAGCATCTCGCCGCCCTCGCCGATGACGAGCTCGGTGGACCCGCCGCCGATGTCGACGAGCAGCGACCTGCGGTCGTACACGGGGACCGCTTGCAGAACGCCGAGGTGGATGAGCCGCGCCTCCTCGACGCCGGAGATCACCTCGATCTCGATGCCCGCTTCGCTCGAGGCGCGGGCCAGCAGCTCACCGGCGTTGGTGGCCTCGCGGGTGGCGCTCGTCGCCACGGCGCGGATCGTCGCGTCGTAGCTGTCGGCGATGCGGTGCATCCGCCGCAGGCAGGCGACGGCCCGGTCGATCGCATCCGGTTCGAGCTGCTTCATGTCGCCGCCTCCATGACCGAGGCGGACGACCTCCTTCTCGCGCGTCAGCGTCTCGAAGCCGTCGGTCCCGGTGGGGCGGGCGACGACGAGATGGATGCTGTTGGTGCCGATGTCGACGGCGGCGAGCGTTCCGGGGCTGGCGCCGGCGCTCGCGCCCGCGCTCGCATCGGCTGGTCCGGAGTGCAGCGCGACGACGTCGCTCACTGCTGGAGCAGCTCGGTGCACGCCGGCAGGCCGTCGAGCACACCGTCGCGGAAGCTGGCGATCTTTTCGAACCCGCTCCCGACGATGTCGTCGCCGGCTCCGTCGTCGCCGACGACGAGCGCGGTCTGGATCGCCTCGTCGAGGTCGCCGGGTGACACCGACGCGCCGCGGCCGCCGGGGGTCGTGCCGGTCTCGTCGGGGATGATCGTGGCCACCCACGCGCCGACGAAGCAGTCGGTCGCCAGTGCGCGCGGCTCGCCCTGGAGCTCGCTCCCGAGCGCCAGCTGGGCGGCGTCGCTCCACGCCGTGCCGAGCATGTAGCCGACGGCGAAGTCGCCGAACTCGGCGTGCAGGTCGCGAGCCAGCGGCTCGGCCAGGAACACCTCCGCCGTCGACGGGCACAGCGCCGCGCCGATCGACAGGTCACCGACGAGGTCGCCGCACTGGGCCTCGTCGGCCGAGCTCACCGGCGTGAGCGTGAGCGGTCCGAGCTGGCCGCCTTCGGCGGCGACGGTCGTGGGCCAGTAGGCGTTGAGGTCGTCGACCACCAGCGGAACGATCTCGCCTTGGCCGTAGCCGAACGGGAGGTTGCCCTGGTTCGCCTGGTCCTCGAGCGTGCGGTACACGTTGGGGACGAGCGGCAGCGGGTTGTCGATCAGGTCGGCGCATCGTTGCGGGCCCTCGACGAACCCGAGCTGGAAGGCTCCGACCCGATCGAACGCCGAGCCGTGCCCGCCATCGCTGAACTGGTCGGTGCCGGCGGGGTCGCGCACGGTGATCATCGCCACGAGGCCGCTTCGCACGTCCTCGTCGGTCAGCGCGATCCCCTCCGCCTCCCCCCGCGCGGCCCGCCCGGTCCAGGCACCGGCGAAGCAGTCGGCCTGCTGCTCGGTGACGATCGTAGGCGACCCCGACTGCAACGCCCCGGTTCGGGCCTGCACGGTGTGGCCGAACTCGTGGGCCAGCACGACGCCGAGGATCGATGCGCCGAACTCGTCGGCGAGGCTGAACAAGATGCCCTCGTCCCCGTCGTCGTACACGATGAAGTCGCCGTTGGCGCAGTAGAACGCGGCGAACTCACGGACCTCCCGGTAGCTGGTCGCGCGGTCCTGTCCGCAGCCCGGGATCGGGTCGGTGCGGCCCGGGTAGGCGGGGAAGACGCCGCCCGACAGCGGCGGGAACTCCTCACCGTAGATGTCGGGGTAGATGGTGAGCCACCAGTTCTGGACGTCGATGAACGCCTGCTGGAGGAACTCGTCGTAGTCGCGCTGCGGCTTGGCGTCGCCGAGGTCGAAGATCGCGCTGGCCGGCGGGCCCTCGACCGTGGTGGTCGTGCTCTGCGGGTCACTGTCGGGCGGGTCGGTCTCGGTCGGGTCGGTCTCGGGCGGGTCCGTGTCCGGCGGCAGCGTCAGCGGTGGAAGCGTCTCGGTCACCGTGGTCTCGGGCGGCGCGGTGTCGGGCGTCGTCGACGTCGGCGTCCGGCTCGCCTCCTGGGTCGACACGTCGGACGGCGCGGCGCACGAGGCGACCATCAGCCCACCCACCAGCGTCGGCAGCAACCCTCGGGCGCGCACCACCGTCAGCCCGCGAGCCCCTCGAGCTCGGCGATCTCGTCGCGCTGGCTGTCGAGGATCGACGCAGCCATCAGCCGCACCTCTTCGACGTCGGCCTCGCGCGCTGCGTACGCCGCCATGTCGAGCCCGCCGCGGTGGTGCGTGATCATCAGCTCGGCGAACTGCCGATCGGCCTCCGCGCCGTCGGCGGCGACCAGCGCAGCGAGCTCGGTGTCGCTTGCCAGACCGGGCATCTCGTCGATCGGCACCTCCATGCCCATCCAGCCCATCGTCATGTCGGTGTCGGAGACCTCCGGCGCGTCGAGCTCGCGCAGCAGCTGGATCATCCGGCCGATGTCGATGCCCTGGCCGAGCACGATGCTGCGGGCGACCGTGCGCAGCCCCCCGTCGGTGTCGGGACGGTCGAGGTAGATGTAGGCGATCTGCACCGCCTGGTCGTGGTGCACGCGCATGTCCTGGAGGAAGCCGACGTCGACGGCACCGCCCGCCTGGTCGCTCGACTCGTCGTGCACCAGCCAGCCGATCATGCCGGCCAACAGTGCCGTGGCGACGAGCAGCGTGAGGATGTTGAGCGGGTGCTGCCACCAGGGCAGCACGATGACGTCGTCGCCGGCGTCGTCGTCGGTCGAGGCGACGTCCGCCGCCGGGTCGAGCTCGATCACCCGCTCGCCGATGTGGCTGGTCTCCACCGCGACAGTGTGCCAGGAGACCGGGGTCCGCCGACCGACACGCGCCTCAGTTGGTCGGCTCGCCGCCCTGCACGGTCAGCTCGTTCTCGCCCGTGATCTCGACCGTGAACCGCCACGTGCTGCCGTCGGCGCCCGCGGCGGTGCAGGCGTACGTCGTCCCGATCTCGTCGTCCGCCGGCTCCTCGCACTCGGCGTCGCTGAAGTCGGTGCCGAGCGTCTCCTCGATCCGCTCATCGTCGTTGATGAACTCCTCGCCCTTGTCCTTGAAGTCCTCCGGCGTCCCCTCGCCGGAACAGGCCGTCATCACGACGGCTGCGCCGCAGGCGGCGATGGTGAAGCAGCGGCGCATGGCGGCACGCTAGCTGGGGGGCTGCGCCCCCCGGGCCCCCATCGCCGCCCGGCTCCCTGGCGGTCGCTCGGTCGGCCTCTGCTTGGTCCGGAAACTCGGGACCAAGCAGCGCTAGCCCGAGCGCGCCTCGCTCAGGCTGGGCACGCCTGCTCCGCGTGGCGCCGAGCCGCGCAGCTGGTTGACGGTCACGGCGACGAGCGCGACCCAGATGCAGGCGAACCCGACGAGCCGGTCGGCGGGCATCGCCTCGTCGTAGATCCACCACCCGAGCGCGAGGTTGATCGTCGGCACGAGGTACTGCAGCGGGCCGAGCAGCGTGAACGGGACGCGCTGCGCGGCGACGGCGAACAGCAGCAGCGGAACGGCCGTCACCAATCCGGTGAAAGAGACGAGCACCCAGTCGCCGGCGTCGGCCGTCGCCGGGATGCTCTGGGTGTCGGCGGCGAGCACTGCGGCGACGATCGCCGCCGGGATGGTGAGCACGAACGTCTCGCCCGCCAGGCTCTCGATCGCGGTGAGTGGGATCTGCCGCTTGAGCAGTCCGTACACGCTCCACGTCGAGGCGATCGTCAGCGCCACCCACGGCGGGCGCCCGTACGACACGGTCAGCACGACGACGGCAGCGGCCGCCGACGCAATGGCGAGCTTCTGGAGGTGGCTCGGCCGCTCGCCCAGCACCGTCACGCCGAGCAGCATCGTGCCGAGCGGTGCCATGAAGTAGCCGAGCGCGGTCTCGATCACCCGACCGTTGACGACGGCCCACACGTACGCGGTCCAGTTGCAGGTCAGCAGCGCGGCGGCAATCACCAGGCGGGCGGTGACCGCTCGGTCGCGGAACGCCGCCCGCAGGACCGGCCACCGTCCACGGACAGTGATGACCGCCGCCATCACGACGCTGGCGCAGATGATGCGCCACCCGATCAGCTCGAACGGGTCGAAGTCGGTGAGCTGCTTCCAGTAGACGGTCAGCAGGCCCCACACCACGTACGCGACGACGGCCGTCTGCACGCCGGTGCGCAGCTCGTTGCGGTCGCCGTCCACAAGGATCGACCCTACGGCCATGGATGCGTGGAGCCGCCCGCCGGACCGGTGCCGGTCCGGCGAAGGTTTCTACACTCTCCGTCATGGAACGCGACGGTGACCGGCGGCGGCAGTGGCAGGAGGCGTTCGACGCCTCGCCACACCGTCGGTCGGACTTCGAGACGATGTCGGGCATCCCGCTCGAGCCGGTGTACGGGCCGGAGGACGGGGAGTTCCCGGGGCTGCCCCCCTACACGCGTGGGCCGTACGCGTCGATGTATCGCTCGAAGCTGTGGACGATGCGGATGTTCGCCGGGTTCGGGACGGCGGACGACACCAACTGGCGGTTCAAGGAGATCATCCGCGCCGGCGGTGACGGGCTGTCGACGGCCTTCGACATGCCGACGTTGCTCGGCATCGACTCCGATGATGACATGGCCCTCGGCGAGGTCGGGCGCTGCG
>Ga0136617_10005036_pt1 | contig 11809 bp, 12 predicted proteins | sample AntDrymUQ3222106_2_FD_129672 | JGI IMG/M metagenome (GOLD analysis project Ga0136617, IMG submission 129672) | Polar desert sand microbial communities from Dry Valleys, Antarctica - metaG UQ322 (21.06) | ecosystem: Environmental > Terrestrial > Soil > Desert | place: Antarctica: Dry Valley...
AGCACGTCGCCGCCGCGGATCGCCGCCGCGGTGAGCGAGCCGGCGTTGCCGTCGACGACCACGACGCCGCTCATCATGTTCTCGCACGCCGACCAGCCGACGCGGCCGCGGACGTGCACCTCGGGCCCGTCGATCAGGCCGAGCCCGAAGTAGCCGAGCGAGCCGTCGAACGCGATCTTGCAGCGCTGCAGGATCCCGACGCCGAGCGAGTGCCGCGCGCCCGGGTTGAGGACCGTGACGTCGCGGACGCCCTCCCGGTAGACGAGGCGGCGCAGCTCGGCGTTGATCTTGCGCGTGGTGAGCTCGCGCGCGTCGAACTCGGCGCGCTCGCCGTGGATGTCGGCGATCCCGGGCGGCGTGCCGTCGACCTCGACCAGGCCGCGCGCGTCGTAGGTCAGCGCGCCCACACCATCACCTCCCCCTCGAACGGGTCGTACGTGTCGATCTCGTGGTCGACGACCGCGCGGATGGCGATCTCCTCGGAGGCCAGCGCCACGAGGTCGTCGGCCTCGTAGAGCACGAGCGGCTTGGCGGCCAGCTCGTCCTTGGCCATGCCGAGCGCGTCCCCGGTCACGCAGATGTAGGTGAAGACGCCGTCGAGCTCTTCGAGGCTCTGGCGCATCGCGTCCTCGAGGTCGGCCCCCTCCGCCATCCGCTCGGCGAGGTAGACCGCGATGATCTCCGAGTCGCACTCGGACTGGAACCGGTGCCCGGAGCGCTCCAGGCGGCGCTTCCACTGGTGGTAGTTCGTCAGCTGGCCGTTGTGGACGACGGCGATGTCGGAGAACGGGTAGGCCCAGTACGGGTGCGCGCCGGAGATGTCGACGTCGGACTCCGTCGCCATCCGGACGTGCCCGATCGCGTGCGTGCCGCCGAGGCCGCCGAGGTTGTACTGGCCCGCGACCGACTCGGCGTCGCCGAGGTCCTTGATGATCTGCAGCGAGTGGCCGAGCGACAGCACCTCGGCGCCCCGGACGTCCTCGACCCGGTCGGCCAGCGCCTTGAGGTCGCCGTCGTAGGCGAAGTGCGCCTCGAACGCGTACTCCGTCGCGTCCGTAGTCGAGTGCACGGTCGCCCCGACCTGCGCGAGGCGCCGCTCGATCTCCTCCTTGTTGTTGCGCAGCCGGGCGGCGAAGTCGTAGTCGCGCACCGTGTTGGCGTCGGCGAGCTTGACGCGCATCACCCAGTCCTCGGAGACCGGCCCGTAGAGCGCGTAGCCCGTGGAGTCCGGTCCGCGATGCTTCATCGACTGCAGCATCGCGGTCATCTCGGACCCGATCTGGCGGTCGCCGTCGCGGCTGATGATCCCGGCGATCCCGCACATCTACGGGAGCACCTCCAGGTACTCGTCGCGCTCCCAGTCGGTCACGGCGGCGAGGTAACGCTCCCACTCGTCGCGCTTGTAGTGGTTGAACACCTTGTAGAGCCGGCCGGGCATCGCGCTCTGCACCAGCTCGTCGGCCGCCAGCGCCTCGAGCGCGGCGCCGAGCGAGTCGGGCACCTTCTCGATCTTCGCGCCGGCCTGCAGGAGGTCGTAGGTGTTGCCCTGCTGGGGGTCGCCCGGGTCGAGCTTGTTGCGAATGCCGTCGAGCCCGGCCACGAGCAGCGCGGCGGTCGTCAGGTACGGGTTCGACGAGGAGTCCACGCCGCGGTACTCGAACCGCCCGCCGGAGGCCACGCGCACGGTCGTGGTGCGGTTCTGCCAGCCCCAGTTCTTGTAGATCGGGGCCCAGAAGCCGGTGTCCCACATGCGGCAGTAGGAGTTGACCGTCGGGTTGCCGACGCACATCAGCGCGTGGAAGTGCTCGAGTAGGCCGCCGAGGAAGTGGCGGGCGGTCTCCGAGAGCTGCGCGGGGCCGCTCGGGTCGTGGAAGACGTTGGTGCCGTCCTCGTCGCAGAGCGTGAAGTGGTGGTGATGCCCGTTGGCGCTCACGCCCGTGAACGGCTTGGGCATGAACGTCGGCAGCAGCCCGTGCTTGCGGCCCACCGCGGCACACACCTGGCGGTAGGTGGTGATGTTGTCGGCCGTCCGCACCGGACGGTCGAAGCGGAAGTTCAGCTCGAGCTGGCCGGGAGCGTCCTCGTGGTCGCCGTAGCTCATGTCCAGGCCCAGCGCCTGTCCGTACTCGACCACGTCCATCAGCACCGGACGCAGCTCCTCGAACTGGTGGATGTGGTAGCAGTAGGGTTGCGTGACGCCCTCCGGGGCCTTGCCCGGCTCGGGCTTCTTGAGCCACATCATCTCGGGCTCGATGCCGATCAGGAACTGCAGCCCGAGCTCCTGCTCGAACTCGTGCGCGATCCGCTTGAGGTTCTGGCGCGGATCGGCGTCCATCAGCTCGCCGGTCTCGGTGTCGTAGCAGTCGCAGTACACGCGCGCGACGCGCGGATCCCAGGGCAGCACCTCGAACGTGTCGAGATCGGCCATCGCGGCCAGCTCGGACTCCTCGGGGCCGAAGCCGATGTAGTTCCCGTAGCGGTCGGTGAAGAGGTTCGCCGTCGCGCCGTAGACGAGCTGGTAGCCCTTCGCGGCGACCTGCTGGAAGAATGAGGCCACGACGCCCTTGCCCATCACGCGCCCGGTGACCGAGACCTGCTGGAAGAACACGTACTTGATCCCCTGCGCCTCGATGCGCTGGGCGATCGCCTCGATCTTCTCCCGCCGACCCGGCTGCCTGCGCGCCTCCTCCAGCGTCGCGGGCGCCGGCGCGATGCGGCTCGAGCGCAGCACGGTCTCCACCGTGCCGCCGAAGGTGTGCCCTACTCCGGGCTCGGTGGCCACACTGCCGTTGCCCTCCACGGACGCTCCTTTGCTCCTCTGTCGGGGGAATGCGCGGCGAGCCTAGCCGCTGTGAACGAATTTGTATAGAGTGTCACTTCCGGCAATACTATTGCGTGATAGGCAACAGGAGCTGACATGTCTCCCACCCTTCCCTCCTCGGTTCCCGTGCTGGTCGTCGGTGCGGGCGTCCACGGGCTCTCGACGGCGTGGCATCTTGCGCGCAAGGGCGAGCGCGTGCTGGTCGTGGACAAGGCCGGCGTCGCCGCGGGCGCGTCAGGGATCGCTTGCGGCGTCGTGCGCAACAACTACTTCCAGCCCGCGATGAGCGAGCTGATGGCCGCGTGCGTCGAGATCTGGGAGTCCGACCCCGCGGCATTCCACTACCACGGCTCGGGCTACATCGCGCTCGGGCCCTCCGCGCAGGAGCCCGACCTCGTCGAGGTCCACGAGCGCCACCAGCGGATCGGCTACGACTCCGAGCTGATCACCGGGGAGGACGCGGTCGCGGCGCACATGCGCGCGCTCTATCCCGACTGGCGCGCCGAGGGCCTGACCGTCTGCCTGCACGAGCACCGGGGCGGGTTCGCGTTCAACAAGGAGTCGATGCTCGGGCTGGCCGACAAGGCACGGGCGGCCGGCGCGGAGATCGTCGAGGGCGTCGAGGTCACCGGCTTCGAGCGCGACGGCTCGGGCGCGGTGACGCGCGTGCACACGAGCGCGGGCGACGTCGCGGTCGAGCAGGTCGTGATCGCCGTCGGGCCATGGGTGCCGCAGCTGTGGTCGATGCTCGACCTCCCCGACCGGCTCGACATCCACCAGCCCGACGGCGCCGTGGCGCGGGACCAGCCGATGTGGACGTACTGGTACCTGCAGGAGGGCGAGACGATGTTCGATCCCGCCGAGTTCGTCACCGCCGACGGCTCGCCCTCGCCGGTGCTGCACGTCGACTCCGACGCGCCGCTGCGCGACGCCGACGGCAAGCTGATCACCGACGAGGCGTGGGGCGTGTACTTCAAGCCCGACCGCGAGAGCGTGCAGGGCGGGGCCGAGCCGTTGACCGTCGGGCCGACTTTCGCGGTCGACCCCTATCCGACGGGCACGGTCAAGGACGGCTTCCCGGATATGTGGTGCGCCTCGCTGTCGCACTGCCTCGGGCGCTTCGAGGGCGCGCGGGCGAAGTACCGCCAGGTGCGCTCGGGCGGCGCGGGGGCGTTCACCGCCGACAACTTCCCGGTGTTCGACTACATGGCGCCCAACGTCTACGTGGCGGCCGACTCCAACCACGGCTACAAGATGATCGCCGTCGGCAAGGAGATCGCCGAGGTCGTGCGCGGCGGGCACTCCTCGCTGCTGTACCCGTTCCGCTACGACCGCTTCGCGACCGGCGACCTGCACCCGGTCTCGCACTCGCCCTACCCCTGGAGTTGACGGGCGCGGGTCCGGTCATCGCGGTCTCCGCAGGGTTCCCCGCCTACGGGGACTACATGGGCCTGGCCTATGGGCGCCCGCTGGAGGCGGCCGGCGCGGTGCCCGTGCACCTGCCGTTCCTCAACGACACGGCGGGCGTGCTCGCGGTCGCCGGCGGGGTGCTGCTCGGCTTCGGCTCCGACATCGAGCCGGCCCTCTGCCTCGCGCTTCGCGTGCTCGTCACCGGCTTCGCCTCGGGCGGCGCGCCGCACCCCGCGATGACGCCGCACTCGGCGCGCCGGGACGCGTTCGAGCTCGAACTGGCGCGGGCACGCGCTCCGGGTGGCGCCGGGCTCGCGCCTGGCCGGTCGGCCAGGGCGGCGCGTGGGTCAACTCCTACCACCACCAGGCGGTGGACGCGCCGGGCTCCGGCGTCGTCGCGGTGGCGTGGGCGGAGGACGGGATCGTCGAGGCGCTGGAGCTCGACGGCGCGGCGTGGGTGCTCGGCGTGCAGTGGGAGCTGCAGGAGAGCTGGAACGGACGACGCACGGTTCCTGGGCGTCTTCTCCGCGTTCGTCGAGGCGGCTAGGGACGCGCCAGCTCGTCCACCAGCGCCGCTAGCAGCCGCATGAAGCGTCCGGCGGAGCCGACGTGCAGCCGCTCGCCGGGCGCGTGCGGGCCCTCGATCTGAGGGCCGAACGAGAGCATGTCCAGCTCCGGCCGCTTGGCGCCGATGATGGCGGTCTCGAGGCCCCCGTGGGTGAGCGTGACGTGCGGCGCGGCGCCGAAGAGGCGCTCGTGCACCGTCTTGGCGGTGGCGAGGGCTTGCGAGTCGAGGTCCGGCCGCCAGCCGGGGTACGCGCCTCCGAGCTCGACCTCCGCGCCGGCCAGCCGGCCGGCCGCCGCGATGGCGCCCGTGACGTCCGGCATCGCGGCGTCGTTGGCGCTGCGACTGAGGCAGCACAGGGTGAGCCGGCCGTTCTCGCTCTCGGCCACGCCGAGCGAGGAGCTGGTCTCGACGATGCCGGGGAAGTCGGCGCTCATGGCGAGCGGGCCGGCGGGGAGGGTGGCGATGAGGTCGAGCATCCGCGCGCTGGCGTCGGCGGTCCAGGCGTCGTGTGGGGCCTGAACCGCGGCATCGAGGGAGACCCCCGGGTCGCCGGCCGGCCGGCGAACTGCGGCATCGATCGCGATGCGGACGCCGGGGTCGGTCGTCTTGTACGCCCTCATGACCTGTTCGGCGGCCGCCTCGATCAGCTCTCGGGCGTGGCCGTCGGCGATCACGAGCGCCGTGGCGTCGCGCGGGATCGCGTTGCGGCTGGCGCCGCCGTCGAGCGAGGCGATCCGCAGGTCGGGCGCGGCGCCGAGCACGCGGCCGAGGACCTTGATCGCGTTCGCGCGGCCGAGCGCGATGTCGCCACCCGAGTGCCCGCCGCGCGCGCCGCTCACGGTGACGCGGAGAGCGGCGGCACCGTCGACCGGCTCGCGCCTCGCTTCCAGGCGCAGGACCGAGTCGACGCCGCCCGCGCACCCGACGGTGAACGTCGCGTCCTCCTCGCTGTCGAGATTGAGCAAGACGGTCCCGGTCATCAGCTCTGGAGCCAGCTTCGCGGCGCCGGCCATGCCGACCTCCTCGGCGACGGTCATCAGCAGCTCGAGCCGCCCGTGCGGCGCCTCGGGGTCGTCGGCCAGCGCAAGCATCGCGGCGATCGCGACGCCGTTGTCGGCGCCCAGGGTGGTGCCCTCGGCACGGAGCCAGTCGCCGTCGCGCACGACGCCAATCCGGCCCGCCCGCGGGTCGTACGGGCTATCGGGATCGCGCTCGCAGACCATGTCGAGGTGGCCCTGGAGGACCACCGTCGGCGCCCCTTCGCGGCCTGGCGTCGCGGGGACGTTGACGACGAGGTTCCCCGCGGCGTCGCGCCGGGTCGCAAGCCGGCGCTCGGCCGCCCACGCGAGCACGTGCGCGGCGACCTGCTCCTCCTCGTAGGTGGCGCGCGGGATACGAGTCAGCGCCTCGAAGTGGCGCCAGAAGGCAGCGGGCTCGAGGCCGGCGAATGGGTCGGTCACGCGAGGCATCATGGCGAGGTCGGCGAACGCACGCTCGACGACTTATGCGACGTATGTTGTGCTTATGTCGCTTTCCGCACTTCTCGATCGCTATTTCTCCCCCGATCCTTCGGCGTGCTCGACGGCCTGTAGGGACAGGGCTTCGAGTTCGCTGAGGAGTTCGCGCAAGCGGTGGCTGTTGTCGAAGTAGGGGCGGTAGCGGTCGGCCTGTTCGGGGGTCAGGCGGCGGGTCTGGGTCTTGCCTGAGACCTTGCGGGTCCAGGTGATGTAGGGGCCGTGCAGGCGCGGCGGATCGCCGTGGCAGGCGCAGCGCGGCTTGCCGCAGCGGTTCATGACGGTGTTCAGGCTGCCGGGCAGCGCGTGGCCGATCTGCGTGATCTGCAAGAGCAGCTCACGTCGCCGACGCTCGGTGGGTGATGGCTTGCCAGGCATCGTCTCGATCTGTCCGACAGTATAAGTACTGTCGGACAGATGATCGATCCTGAGCAGGCTGGCCCGTTCGAGTTGCGGTCAAGCCAGCTCGGGGCGCTGCCGCTGATCGACCAGTTCCTCGCGCGGGTCGACCTGGCGGGCGTCCTGGAGCGTCACATGCCCGCCGGGGACGGGCGCACGACGCTGCCGGCCGCGACCGCCGTAGGCGTGCTGGTCCGCAACCTCTGCGTGGCGCGCGAGCCAATCTACGGACTGGCCGGCTGGGCAGCCGTGTTCGAGCCGCGCCTGCTGGGCCTGGCGCCCGGTGGACGGAGAGCTGCTCGGCCTGTACGTCGTGACCACCGGCGCGTCTGACGCAGCCCGCCTGCTGCGGGCTCGCGGACTGGCCGACGGCTCCAAGCTGACCGTCGCCGGGTGCCTGCTGTTCGCCGAGCGTCCGCAGACGTGGCTGCCGGAAGCCTTCGTTCGCGTGCTGCGCTACCGCGGCAGCGAGCGCGGAAGCGGAGCGCGTCAGCAGCTCCTCTCCGACGATCGCTTCGAAGGGCCGATTCCGCGTGTCCTGAACGCGCGCGCGACAGGGTCCCCGAGCTCGCTCCGTCGCGTCGAGCGCTCGGCCGGGACGGACGGTTCGGCGACGTCCCGCTGGTGCCCGCAGACGCGTGGCTCGAAGGTCTGGTCAACGCCGTCGTACACAGGTCCTACAGCCTGGGCGGAGACCACATTCGCGTCGAGCTCTTCGACGACCGCATCGAGATCACGAGCCCCGGGCGGTTTCCCGGCATCGTCGACCTCGCTGATCCGCTCGACGCGCCGCGCTTCGCGCGTAACCCACGCATCGCTCGCGTGTGCGCCGACCTGCACTTCGGTCAAGAGCTCGGCGAGGGGATCCGCCGGATCTACGAGGAAATGCGCCTCTCAGGATTGCAGGAGCCGGTCTACCGGCAGTCGGCCGCGAGCGTCCGGCTGCTGCTCAGCGGGGAGCCAGTGCAGCGGGCACTTGACGGACGACTGGCGCCAGACGCTCGCGCCGTCTCGGTCGCGCTTCGCGACGCACGACGTCTGAGCACTGGCGAGGTGGCCGCAATGCTGGGCCGCTCGCGTCCGTATGCGCTGGGCGTCCTCGAATCGCTGCGAACCGCCGGCGTGATCCGCTGGGTCGGCAAGAGCCACAAAGACCCGCGAGCGTATTGGGAGCTGGATCCCCGCTGAGCTACTGCAAACAGGCCGTGCCGCGCTCGTCGGCTCGCGCCAAGGCAGATGAGTGTCGCGCCCTGCTCAATCCGGGATCAGGCCTTCGCCGGTGAACTCGCGGGCGGCCTCGGTGAAGGACGTGTCGGGCGGCGGGATGATCACGTCTGACTCCTCCAGCTCGTCCCCGTCGAGCTTGTGCCCGTCCGTGCGGACGAGCTGGAGCATCTCCTCGAAGACCTGGTGGAACGTGTCCTCCTCGTCGGCCTCCACTGCCGCGACCGCCCGGTTGTCGAGCTCGTTGAGGCGCTCGGCATCATTGTCGGGCAGGCGGTACTGGTCCTCCGTCGCGATCCGCACGATCACTGCTGGCCACCCTGGGTCGGCTGGTCGGCGGGCTTGCCCTGCTCCAGGGCCGGGGAGGGCGCGCCGCCCTCGCCCAGCTCGGCCTTCATCTTGGCGAGGTCGTCGTCGACCTGGCTGCCCGAGGTCAGCTCATGCAGCTGGCGGTCGATGTCGTCCTGGCCTGCGGTGAGCGTCAGGTTGTCGTCGAAGGCGCCGGAGGCCTCGAGCTCGTCCATGGCGCCGGCGCGGGCCCGCATGTTCTCCGTCTTGTCCATGGCACGCTGCATCGCCATGCCGACGTCGGCCATCTCCTCGCCCACGCCGGTGGCGGCCTCGGAGATCTTCACCTGCGCCTCGGCGGCCGAGTACTGCGCCTTGATGACCTCCTTCTTGGTGCGGAACTGCTCGAGCTTGGAGCGCAGCTTCTGCTCCTTGTCGATCAGGCCCTGCTGCTGGGACTCGAGCTCTACGACCTGCTGGTCGAGCGTCTGCAGCTCGGTCTGCGCGAACTGCTTGCGCTCGAGCGCGGTGCGGGCCAGGTCCTCTTTCCCGGCGGACAGCGCCTGGCGGGCCTGGGTGTCGAGCTTGACGACTTGCTGCTCGAGCTTCTGCTGCTGGAGTTGCAGCCGCTTCTTCGCGGTGACGACGTCGGCGATGCCCTTCTTGACGTTCTGCAGCAACTCCATCTGCTTGGCATAGGAGTACTCGAGCGTCTCGGACGGATCCTCCGCCTTGTCGAGCATCTTGTTGATCTTCGCCTTGATGACGGTGGACATGCGTCCGCCCATGCCGGGCACGGCTACCTCCACGTTGGGATCCTGCCTCAAGCGTATCCGGCCGGGGACGAAGTGACCCCGACCATGTAGGCGGCGCTTAGAAAGCGAGCGGGTGGCGCTTGACGAAGTCGCGCGGCGAGCGGCCCATCGAGCGCCAGCGCGGGCCGCTCTCGAACGCCGACGCGGCGACGCCCTTGGCGCGGCTCATGCCCGCGACGCTCGTGTCGAGGCGCAGGCCGGCGATCTTGACGTAGGCGTGGCCGGGATTCGTGAAGACGGTGATCCACGCGCCCCTGCCCGGCTCGCCCCACTTCATGAACGAGCCGGAGTCCAGCGGCGTCTTGAGCACGCCGGCGGCGTGCAGTGCGAAGGAGATGGTGCCCGAGCAGTCCGCGCCGTCGTCGACGTCGAACTTGAGGTTGTGTCCGCCGCCGTAGCGATAGGGCAGCTCCTGCAGCGCGTTCGCGGCCCAGATCGCCTGCTTGACCTGCTCCGGCGCGTCGGCCGGCGCACCGGCGCTGCCGTCAGCCAGCAGCACAGCCTCGTCGCCGGGCACCTCGACGCCGTCCCAGAGGCCGGGTTCCAGCATCTCGGGCGGGGCCGGCTCCTCCTCGAATGCGGTCCCTCCGGTCGGGGAGGCGGCGAGCGCCCCGGTCGGGGCGACGACGCACAGCATTGCCATCAAGGATGGGGCAAGCGCCCGCGGGAACAACGACATAGACCTCTTTCGTCGGCCTGCGGGGTTAGCTGACGGGCTGGCGCTGAAAGAGCCTGCGCTCCGCGATGCTCAGATCGCGGTTCGCCCCAACTGATTGGTTCCCCCGTCCTCCGGAATCTCCGGAGGTTCGGCTTGGCCGGGCACTGTACAAGGTCCGACGGCGAACGCAACCTCACGATGCGTCCGCTTGCGACCATTTCGCCGCGGTGCCGGAAGTTCCTTCCGGGTCGCTAGCGTTGTGCTCGTGCGCCTTGCCTTTCCAGCGGCCTCGTGCGCGGTCGTCGTGCTGCTGCTCGGCGCCTGCGGGGGCGGCGGCAGTGGCGACGGTGGGCCCGAGCAGGCGCCCGTGATCGGCCAGGGCGGCGACGAGGAGGGCGCCGCCACCGAGCTCGGCTTCCCCGCCTTCGCCACCCGCAACACGACGCGCGTCGGCGGCGCGGACGCCGTGGCCGACGCGGCTGGCGTCGCGCAAGCCGTCTTCCCCTCGCGCGGGCGCGACACGCGCCCGCGCGTTGTGACGCTGGTCGACACGACCGACTGGCGCGTCGCCGTCTCGGCCGCCCAGCTCATGGCGACGCCGCTGCGCGCTCCGCTGCTCTACTCCGACGGCGGACGGCTGCCGGCGGCGAGCGAGCAGGCGCTAGGCCGGCTGATCCCGACCGGCGCCGAGGAGGCCGGCGGGGCGCAGGTGATCCGGATCGGCGAGGCTGCGGTCGCTCAAGGCTTCAAGACGACGGCCGTGGAGGGCGCGGACTACGCGGCGCTCGCGCAGGCGATCGACCGCCTCCAGATCGCGGCGGCCGGCGAGCCGTCGCCCGCGGTCGTGGTCGCCTCGGCCGAGCAGCCGGGCTTCTCGATGCCGGCCGCCGGCTGGGCGGCCAAGTCGGGCCATCCCGTCCTCTGGGCGACCCGCGACGCGATCCCGGCGGCCACGCGCGCGGCGATCACCGCCCACAAGCGGCCGAAGATCTACGTGCTCGGCCCGGAGTCGGCGATCTCCAAGCAGGTGCTCGACCAGCTCTCCGAGCTCGGCAGCACGCGCCGGATCAGCGGCGCCGACCCGGTCGCCAACGCGATCGCCTTCGCGCGCTTCTCCGACGGCTCGTTCGGGTGGAACGTGGTCGACCCCGGCCACGGGCTCGTGTTCGCGAACACGCAGCGGCCGCTGGACGCCGCCGCGGCCGCGCCGCTCTCGGCGTCGGGCAGCTACGGTCCGCTCCTGCTCCTCACCGCGGCGAACGCGCTGCCGGGGCCGCTGCAAGAGTACCTGCTCGACATCCAGCCCGGCTACGACGCCGACCCGGTCCGCGGCGTCTACAACCACGGCTGGATGATCGGGGACGAGAACGCCGTCTCGATCGACGTGCAGGCGCGCATCGACGCGCTGCTGGAGATCCAGGCCGTGGAGCGCAGCGCGGGCTCCTAGACTCCCGGCCATGGCCGAAGCCGAGCAGCCCGAGCGCAGCCGCCCCGGGCACCGCGTCACCGTCGACGACGTGCGCCAGCTGATGGGCGCGTCCACGCCGCATTTCGCGCTGCAGCTTCGCAACCGCATCCGCAAGCTGATCGCGCCGCTGCCGCCGGAGGACCCGGCGCGGCTGGAGGGCGAGCGCGAGATCGCCCGCCTGGAGCGGGTCGCGTTCGCCGGCGAGATCCGCGGCGAGCAGGGGCAGGACGGCGAGCGTCCACTGCGCTCGCTCGGCGAGGACGAGCCGACGCGATACGCCGAGGGCCCGACGCGCGGCTGAGCTGCGGCGGCCTCGGGTCGGTGAGTTGGTCGGGCGCCGGCGAACGGCGGCAGCGACGGTGGTCGGCTTGGCCGGGGGCGCCCATCCGGTCGAACCGTCGTGAACTCATCCGACTGACCCGCGCCGCTCACGACGTTGACCACACGCCACAGGCGCGGAGCGTCGCGAGCCCCGGCCCCGGCCCGCCCGCGTACGACGTTGAGGGCGAATAGCGCCCCGAACGTCGTGAACCCGGCCCCGGCCCGCGTCGCATACGACGTTGAGGGCCAATAGCGCCCCGAACGTCGTGAGCCCGGGCCTCGCGCCGCCGGCTACGACATTGGGCGCCGACGCGAGCGCTCAC
>Ga0136617_10005037_pt1 | contig 11809 bp, 7 predicted proteins | sample AntDrymUQ3222106_2_FD_129672 | JGI IMG/M metagenome (GOLD analysis project Ga0136617, IMG submission 129672) | Polar desert sand microbial communities from Dry Valleys, Antarctica - metaG UQ322 (21.06) | ecosystem: Environmental > Terrestrial > Soil > Desert | place: Antarctica: Dry Valley...
GGCTCTCCTCGGGCCGGCTCCCGCAGCCCTCATCGCGGTCCTCGCCATGCTCGGGCCGTCCATCCGCTCGAAGCTCTCGAAGGAGCTCATCTTCAACAACGTGGTGGCGATGACCACCTTCCCCGTGGTCGGCGCGATGCTGATCCAGGCGATCGGCGATCCGCACACGGGCAACGATACGAATCTCGCCACGTTCCTGGTGGTCTTCGGAGTGTCCATCGCGATGAACCTCCTCAACTTTGCGCTGATCGTCGGATACGACTGCGCCCGCGACGCCACCAGCTTCCGCGCAGAGTTCTCGAGGCTCTACGTGCCGGTCCTGCCGTGGGAGTTCGCCACTGCCTTCCTGGCCGCGGGGACCGCCTACCTCTATCCGCGCATCGGGCTCGTCGCGGTCATCATGCTGGCGCTGCTCCTGCTCTCCCAGCGCTTCCTGCTCAAGGCGGTCGTCAACGTCGAGCGTCAGCGTGACGAGCTGCGGGCTCAGATGGACGAGATGCTGGCGCTGCACGACGGCGTCATCCGAGTCATGGTCGAGACCCTGTCCATGCGCGATCAGATGACCGCCCGCCACTCGGCTGCGGTCGCCCGCTTTGCAAGAGCCACCGCGAAGGCCATGGGTCTGCCCGAGCGGGAGCAGCGGCTCGTCCATACGGCGGGCCTCCTGCACGACATCGGGAAGTTCGCCTTCCCCGACCACACCCTCAAGGGCACCACGCTCTCGGACGCCGACTGGGCGCTCATCCGGAGCCACCCCCAGCGTGGCGCGGACATCGTCCGCCGCGTGAGGGGTTACGAGGAGGTCGCCGACATCATCCTCAGCCATCACGAGCACGTCGACGGGAGCGGATATCCACGTGGTCAGACCCAGGACGAGATCCCGATGCTGGCCCGGATCATCGCGGTCGTGGACACCTTCGACGTCATGACCGCTCGCGATTCGTATCGGACGCCCGTGAGCGTCGAGGAAGCCGTCGTCGAGCTGCGGCGCGTGAGCGCGACGCAGCTCGACGAGGGAGTCGTGCGGGTCTTTCTCGGAATGCTCGAAGGCGGCGGCGTGGGGTTCGGCCACGCTGACGATGCAGACCTACAAGTTGAGCTCTCCGCGGGTCGGCGTGAGCGCTTCAAGGCGGATCGGGAAGGCGTTGTCGGTCCTCCGAGGATCGGGCCCTGATGTCCGTGGCGGGGACCTCCCGCCCGTTCGCTAGTGACGCCAACCCATGAAGGTTCCCTCCTCCTGCAATGTCAGAGTTCTGAGTAACACGTGTTTTCAGCTAATCGGCCGGTACCTGAAAAACTTGAGGGCCCTTAGCGGCCTTTTCACGCGTCGGCTAGGTTGCGCCCGCGATGGGCCAACGCGATCTCGCCGTCGACCTCGGGACGGCCAACACGCTCGTCTACGAGCGCGGCCGGGGAATCGTCGTCTCGGAGCCATCGGTGGTGGCGATGGACGCCGAGCGTGGCGAGGTCTACGCAGTGGGGGAGGAGGCGTACCGGATGATCGGCCGTACGCCCGCGACGATCTCGGCCACCCGCCCTCTGCGCCACGGGGTCATTGCGGACTTCGAGGTGACCGAGCAGATGCTCCGGTACTTTCTGCGCAAGGCCCACCAGAGCCGATGGACGCGCCAGCGCGTGGTGATGTGCGTGCCGTCCGGGGTCACCGGCGTGGAGTCGCGAGCGGTCGAGGAGGCGTGCCTGTCGGCCGGAGCACGGCAGGTGGCGCTGATCGAGGAGCCGATCGCGGCCGCCATCGGCGCAGGGCTGCCGATCGCCGAGCCACGCGGCCACATGGTGGTCGACATCGGAGGGGGTACCAGCGAGGTGGCTGTGCTCTCGATGGGGGAGATCGTGGTGGAGACCTCGCTGCGCCTCGGTGGCTACGATCTCGACGAGGCGATCATCGCCTTCGTCAGGCGCAAGCACGGCGTCGCGATCGGCCAACCCACCGCAGAGGAGCTCAAGCTCGCGATCGGCTCGGCCGGGCCGCTCGAACGGGAGTTGCAGGCGGTGCTGCGCGGGAGGGAGGTGGTCTCGGGCATGCCCCACGAAGTGGTGGTGACCAGCTCGGAGGCGCGCATCGCGCTGGCCGAACCGGTCCAGGCCCTCGTGGACGCCGTCCGTGAGACGCTCGACCGGACGCCGCCCGAGCTCGCGTCCGACATCCTCACCTCGGGCATCCTCCTGGCCGGGGGAGGGGCGATGCTCCACGGCCTGGCCGACCGCTTGCACGAGGAGACCCAGATGCCGACCTACGTCGCCGATTCGGCGCTCACATGCGTGGCCGAGGGAGCCGGCCAGGCGCTCGAGGAGTTCGAGGTGATCGCCCGCCGCCAGGCGCTGAAGTCGTCGAGCCGATCGGGCGGCGGGCGTTCGCGCCGTTCCCGCCGCCGGCCCTGAGCTCAGCGGGCCGCCGCGGAAGCCCGGACCGTCTCGAGGGCCTCGAGGAGCGCCGGGCGGAAGCGCTCGGGGCGGGTGGCGACGACCAGGTGGTCGCCCTCGACCTCTATCGCGCGCGCGCCGAGCTTGTGGGCCAGCCTGCGCTGCTTGGCGGGTGGGACGCTCCGATCGCGCGCCGTGACGACCACGGCGCAAGGGATGCGAGAGAGCTGCTCGATCCACGGCCCGGCATCGAATCGGCTCAGTGCGCGCCCGGCCTCGGCGATGTCGACGCTCGAGCCGCGGGTGAGCTCGGCCGAGATCCAGGTGCGATACGGCCCTTGCTCGATCTGGGTGCCCCTGAGCAGAAGCTCCCAGGCTCCGACGGGAAACAGCCCGAGCAGAAGGCGGGTCGCGGCCATGGTCTTCCAGTAGGCGGCCATTCTCGGTCCCTGCCAGTCCTCGGCGGTGGCGCACAGCACGAGCCCGCGGACGAGTTCAGGGCGCTCACGCGCGAGCAGCTCGGCGACGGGGCCGCCCATGGAGTAGCCCACCGCGGTCACGGGCGCGCACCCGAGGTGCTCGATCACACCGGCCGCGTCGTGCGCGCAGGCCTCCAGCGTGAAGGGCTCGGCGGTGCGCAGCCCGCGCCCGTGGCCGCGATGGTCGAGGGCCAGTACCCGCAGTCCGGCTTCGATCAGGTCGTCGTAGACGGGCCACCAGTTGGAATCGGACGCGAACATCCAACCGTGGAGCAGGAGCGCGCAGGGGCCGTCGCCGCCCGAGTCGCGCACGAAGAACTCACCGCGACCCGGAACGTGGACGAGGAAACCCGGCGGCAGCGGTCGCGGCGGTTCGGGGGCCTGTGCGTCAGGGGCGCGTCGGCGGGTGAGATTCGGCATGTCGAGCGGCTTCCCACTGTGCACCCGCCGTAGGCGTGCCTAGGCTGATCGGCGTGGACGTGTCCGTCTTGGAGTCGCTGCTCATCTTCCTGGCGGGCATGGCGGCAGGAACGATCAACGCCGTCGTCGGGTCGGGCACCCTGATCACCTTCCCGGTCCTGTTGGCGTTCGGCTATGCGCCGGTGGTGGCCAACGTGTCGAACACCGTCGGCCTGGTCCCGGGAACCATCTCGGGGGCGATCGGCTACCGCGCCGAGCTGACGGGGCAGCGCGAGCGCGTGCTCCGGCTGGCCGGCTTCTCGCTGTTGGGCGGCCTCGCCGGAGCGATCCTGCTCCTCACGCTGCCCGGGTCGGCCTTCGAGGCGATCGTCCCGGCACTGATCGGCCTAGCGCTGATCCTCGTGGTCTTCCAGCCCCGTCTCTCGCGGATGGTCGCGGCGCGCCGTGAGGTCGCACGGCCGCACGGTGGCGCGGGGCTGGCCGCCGGCGTCTTCGGGACGGGGGTCTACGGCGGCTACTTCGGCGCGGCTCAGGGCGTGATCCTCCTGTCCGTGCTCGGCATCTCCCTGGAAGACGACCTCCAGCGCCTCAACGCGATCAAGAACGTGCTCTCGGCGCTGGTCAACGGCGTGGCGGCCATCGTCTTCATCGTGTTCGCCGAGGTCGAGTGGCTGCCCGTGGCCCTCATCGCGGCGGGATCGATCCTCGGTGGGCAGCTCGGTGCCACCGTCGGCCGGCGACTGCCGCCGCTCGTTCTCCGCGGCCTGATCGTGGTCGTCGGGCTGGCTGCGATCGCTCAGCTTCTGTTCTAGAGGGGGAGAGGGGTTGACGTTCGAGCACCAGTTCGAGACGACACCCGCGATCGGGCCTAGGACTGCAGGTTCTCAGGCCCGAACGCGTGGGGGAGGAGCTCTGAGAGCGCGTGACGGCGCACCGACGCACCGTCCTGGACGAGCACCTCCTCGCACGCGAACTCGTGCAGCACCTGCCGGCAGGCGCCGCACGGAAAGCAGGGCGCGACATCGGGACTCGCCACCGCGACGCGCAGCACGGTGCGACCCGAGGGATCCGCGGCGGCCATGGTGAACACCGCGGTGCGCTCCGCGCAGACGCTCAGCCCGTAGGAGGCGTTCTCCACGTTGCAGCCGAGATGCACGGTGCCCGAGCTCGTGAGGATCGCTGCGCCGACCCGGAACCCGCTGTACGGGGCGTACGCGCGCTCGGCGGCCCCGACGGCGGCGGCCATCAGCTCGTCCGGCGTCACAAGCTCGCCAGCACGTGGGGAGTCGGGCCGATCGGTTCGGCGGAGAGCCCCAGAGCGGCCTCCACGAGCTCGGCGGCCTGCGTGACGTTGCGCTCGCCGTAGAGCCGTGCCACCGGTTGGCCGCGGGAGATCATGTCGCCGATGGACACGAGCACCTCGATCCCCGCTCCGAAGTCGACTGGATCGCCCTTGTTCTCACGGCCGGCGCCGAGCGCCAAGGAGGCTCGACCGATGCCGGTAGCGTCGAAGCGGGCAACGTGGCCGTCGTCGGGCGAGACAACCTCGCGAACGCTGCCGGAGACCGGCAGATCCTCCAGCGCGTCGGCGTCCCCGCCCTGGGCGCGGACGAAAGCGACGAACTTCTCGTAGGCCGCACCTGACTCGAGCGCCCGCTCGACCGCGGGGCCGGGCTCCGGGATCCCACGGAGCGAGAGCAGCCGCCGCGCGACGTCTCGCGCCAAGTCGGCCAGGTCCGGGTTGGTCGGCTCACCGCGCAGGAACTCAAGGCTCTCCCGTACTTCGAGTGCGTTGCCCACCGCCCGGCCGAGCGCGGCGTCCATGCCGGTGATCAGCGCCGAGCTGTGAACGCCCATGGATTTCGAGAGCGCCACCAGCAGCTCGGCCAGCTCCCGCGCCTGCTCGGGCGTCTTCATGAAGGCACCGGAACCGCACTTGACGTCGTAGAGCAGATGGCCAGCGCCGGTGGCCGCCTTCTTGGAGACGATGGAGGAGCCGATGAGGGGTAGCGAGTCGACGGTACCCGTGGTGTCACGCAGCGCGTAGATCGCCTTGTCGGCAGGTGCGAGCTCGCCCGCCTCGCCGATCGCCAGCCCCACCTGCGCGGCCTGGCGCTCGAACTGGGCTTCCGTGAGCTCCACGGAGAGGCCGGGGATGGATTCGAGCTTGTCGATGGTCCCGCCCGTGATCCCGAGGCCACGACCGGAGAGCTTGGCCACGGGCGCGCCGCACGCCGCGACGATCGGAAGCGCGGTGAGCGTCACCTTGTCGCCCACGCCGCCCGTCGAGTGCTTGTCGACGCAGTCGGGGAACGAGTAGCGGGGGCCCGAGTCCGCCATCGTGCGGGTCAGGGCAAGAGTCTCGTCGTAGCTCATGCCGCGCAGGAAGATCGCCATCAGCAGGGCGGACATCTGGTAGTCGGGGACGCTCCCGAGCGTGTAGCCGTTGACCACCGTGGAGATCAGCTCGGGATCGAGGGCTCCGCCCGCCTTCTTGATCTCGATGGCTTCGCCGACCGCGCTCATGGCGGCTGGCAGCATAAGGGGAATGGACCCGGCCCTCGAGTCACGCGTTCGGGCCTGGATGCAGGACGATCCTGATCCGCATGCACGCGCTGAGCTGACCCGCCTGCTCGACGCCTCGGACGAGCCGGAGCTCGTGGATCGCTTCCGCGCGCCCCTCTCCTTCGGGACTGCGGGCATACGCGGAAGACTGCGAGCGGGTCCCAACGGGATGAATCGCGCCGTGGTCCAGCGAGCGGCCGCCGGGCTGGCGGCCCATCTCGGCCCGGGGCGCACGGTGGTCGTCGGCTATGACGCGCGGCACGGGAGCCGGCGGTTCGCTCACGACACGGCGGCCGTCCTCACCGGCGCCGCGTTGAAGGCACTCGTTCTTCCGCGCGCGCTGCCCACCCCGATCCTGGCCTTCGCGGTCCGCCATCTGGACGCCGACGCGGGGGTGATGGTCACCGCAAGCCACAATCCGCGCGAGGACAACGGCTACAAGGTCTACCTCGGCGGGCCCGAGCACGCCGGCGCGCAGCTGGTCTCGCCGGCCGACGCGGAGATCGAGCGGTGCATGCAAGCCGTCGGCTCGCTGTCGGAGCTTCCGAAGGGTCGGTCGATCGAACTCGCGTCCGAGGATGTGGTCGACGCCTACGTCCAGGCGACGGCGGGGTTGGGGCTGACGAGAGAGCGCGCGGTACGCGTCGCGTACACCCCGCTGCACGGCGTCGGGCGTGAAACGCTGCTCCATGTATTCGCCCGGGCCGGCTTCGCCACGCCCGTCGTGGAGCCGAGCCAGGGTGCTCCCCACCCTGACTTCCCGACGGTTGCCTTCCCGAATCCCGAGGAGCCTGGAGCGATGGACCGCGCGATCGCCCTGGGACGCGAGAGCGGCGCGGACCTGGTGATCGCCAACGACCCGGACGCCGATCGCTGCGCGGTGGCGGTGGACGGCCGGATCCTGCGTGGGGACGAGCTCGGAGCGCTCCTCGCCGACCACGTGCTCGCCCACAGGCGCGGCCTGGTCGCCACGACGATCGTCTCCTCCTCGATGCTCTCCAAGCTTGCCGCTGCCCACGGGGTGCCGTACGCCGAGACCCTCACGGGCTTCAAGTGGATCATGCGCGCGGGAGAAGGACTCGTCTTCGGCTACGAGGAGGCGTTCGGCTTCGCGGTGGGCCCCGAAGTGGTGCGCGACAAGGACGGCATCTCCGCGGCGCTGCTGATCGCCGAGCTCGCGGCCGGGCTTCGCACCCGGGGCGCCACGCTGCTTGACCGACTCGACGAGCTCGCTCGCGAGCACGGCTTGCACGCGACCGATCAGTACGCCGTCCGCGTCGCGGACGTGGCGCTGATCGCCTCGGCCATGGCCCGCCTGCGCCGCGCGCCTCCGCTTGAGCTCGCGGGCCGCCCGGTGAAGCGGGTCCGTGACCTCCTCGAGGATCCCGGCGAGCTGCCCTCCGCGGACGTGCTCGTGTTCGAGCTCGACGCCGGACGAGCGGTTGTGCGGCCGAGTGGGACCGAGCCCAAGCTCAAGGCCTACCTCGAGACGGTGGTGCCAGTCGCCGACGATCCGTCGGACGCGAGGGCATCGGCGGCGCGGCGGCTGGCCGACCTGCGCGAGGCGGTGGCCTCGGCGCTCGCGCTCTGATCCTTGGGTAAGACGCGTCTTCTGCCGATATAAGTCGTTGTGAGAAGCGTCGACGCGCCAAATCAACCTGCCGACCGGGTGGCCTCTTACCGGATCGGCGTAATGGTGGTCGGCTGGCTGGTGATCGCCGTCGCGTGTCTGGTCCTGGTCGGAGGATGGGCGCTCGACGTGGCGCTGCTTCGTTCCGTGGTCCCCGGCGCGGTCGGGATGAAGGCGCTCACGGCGCTCGGCCTGCTGTCCACCGCCGCAGCGCTGCTCGTGCTCCAGGACGTCGCTGCGTCGTCACGACGGCGAGCTGTCGGCCTGAGCCTCGCCCTGTTTCCGGGCGGCCTGGGACTGCTCGTCCTCGGCGAGCACGTGCTCGGACTCAACATCGGAATCGACGAGCTGCTCTTCGTCGACCGTGACGGCCGCGCGAACGGCGTCCCCGCTCCTGGCCGGTTCGCGCCCACCACCGGTGTGTGCTTCCTCCTCATGACGTCCGCGTTGCTCCTGCTGGACTCGAGTCCCCGACGTGGCTGGCGTCCGGCCGAAGTGGCGGCGTTGCCGGTGGCGGTCGTCGCAGGGATGGCGATCCTCGGCTATGCGTACTCGCTTCCCACCTTCTATGGGCCGGCCTCAGCCGCGAAGATGGCCATCAACACCGCGGGCTGCTTCGTGGCGCTCGCGGTGGCCATCGTCCTGGCTCGGCCGCGTGGGCGCCTGATCCGCCTCGCGACCACCACCGATCCGGGCGGGGTGATGATGCGGCGCCTCGGGCCCTTCGTCCTGATCGTCCCGCTCCTACTCGGATGGCTGCACCTGCGGACCGTCGAATGGGGCCTCTTCACGCCTCAAGCGGCGGCGTGGTGGCTCAGCGCCGCGACCATGCTCGGCCTGGTGTCGGTCATCGCGTGGTGCGCGACCGTCTTGAGCCGCGCTGACGGCGAACGCCGTCAGCTCGAGCGCGAGACGAAGGAGGCCCGTGACCAGGCGGTCGAGATGTCGCGCGTGAAGTCGGACTTCGTGGCTCACATGAGTCACGAGATCCGCACCCCGCTCAGCGGCGTGGTCGGGATGACCGAGCTTCTGCTGGGCACGTCGCTGGACGAGGAGCAGCGCGAGTACGGGCAGGCCATCTGCCGTTCTTCGGACGCGCTGATGGCAGTGATCGGCGACATCCTCGACTTCTCGAAGATCGAGGCCGGCAAGCTCGAGATCGACGAGGCGGAGTTCGCGCTCGGAGAGCTCGTCGAGTCGACGTGCTCCCTGATGGCCGGCCAGGCACATGCGAAGGGCGTGGCGGTCACGACCGCGCTCGACGGCTGGCTTCCTGCCGTGGTCACCGGCGACGTCGTGCGCGTGCGTCAGGTCCTGCTCAACCTGTTGAGCAATGCGGTGAAGTTCACGGACGCCGGCGAGGTGGCCGTCAAGGTCGGCTCGCAGACCAGCAGCGACGGCAGGGTCCTGGTCCGCTTCGAGGTCTCAGACACCGGCATCGGCGTCGCGCCCTCATCGCTGGTGACGCTCTTCGAGTCCTTCAAACAGGCCGACAGCTCGACCACCCGCAGGTACGGCGGCACCGGCCTCGGCCTCGCGATCTCCAAGCAGCTCGTCGAGCTCATGGGGGGTGAGATCGGGGCCGAGAGCGTCGTCGGGCAGGGCAGCCGGTTCTGGTTCGTGGTGCCCTTCCGATCTGCAGTCGCGCACGAGCCGGCGCCCGTTGACGCCGGCGGGCCAACGGTCGAGCTCGCCCACGACGACGTTCCGTTCGCCACCACGTTCAAGCTGCTGGTCGCCGAGGACAACGAGATCAACCAGATCGTCGCGAGCCGCTTGCTGCAGAAGCTCGGCTACGAGGTGACGATCGCCCGCCATGGCCGCGAAGCCGTCGAGCTGCACGCCTCGGGGCGCTACGCGGCGATCCTCATGGACTGTCAGATGCCCGAGCTCGACGGGTACGCTGCGACTCGGGAGATCCGCGCGCGGGAGGCAGGCGGGCGCCGGCCGCCGATCATCGCGATGACGGCTCACACCATGCAAGGCGACCGCGACAAGTGCCTCGCCGCCGGCATGGACGACTACCTCGGCAAGCCCCTGCGTGCCGAGTCCCTCCGATCCACCGTTGCGAGTGCGCTGGCCGCATCGGATCAGAGCGGACCGCCCGAGCCCGGGAAGGGCTCGCCTTCACACGTCGATGCGCCGACCGTGGTCCGGTCGGCGGCTCCGGAGTTCAGGTCCACCGCGACCACGCCGATGCACATGTCAAAGCCACGATGACCACTCTCCCCCCGATCATCCGCTCCGTCCCGCAACAGATGAGGCGCGGGCTCTCCTCCGTCGCCCCCGGACGGTGGCTCGGACTCGCCACGGTGGTGGCGCTGGCGTTGTTCACGGCGCTGCTATGGGTGACGGAACGCCAGGCCGAGGACGCGGTACAGGAGAAGGCGCGTAACGTCGCCGTCGTCTCGGCCCGCGAGTCGGCTCGGGCGGTCGGACAGGAGCTCACGAGCCTCCGGGAGCTCGTCGACGCCTACGCCAAGCGCCCGCTCCTGATCGATGCGCTGGCGCGCGACGACCTCGGATCGCTACGGGAGGGGGGCCACCTGCGGCAGCTCGAGATGGCGCGGCCCGAGATCGATGTCGCGTTCGCCGTACGGCCCGACGGCCGGTTGGTCGACATCGTTCCGCGGACTCCCAGCATCGTCGGCAAGAACTTCTCGTTTCGAGATTGGTACCGCGGCGTCAAGCGCACGGGAGGCAGCTACGTCTCGGAGGCCTACACCACCGCGGCCACGACCGGATCCACCGTCGTGGCCGCCGCCACGACCGTCCGGCGTGGGGGCCGACCCGTCGGCTACCTCGTTGCGGCCTACGACGTGCGCGCCTTCCAGCGCTTCGCGAGCCGCGATACCAGGGGCGAGGGAGTGCGGCTCAGCGTCACCGACCAGCGTGGCGTGGTGATCGCGGGCGCAGGTGCAGGGTCCGGTCGCCTCGTATCCAGGCGGGGCGATCCGCTGGTGCAGGCCGCCCTGCGAGGCCGGGGCGGCGTGGTGCAGCGGCGACTCGGCGATCGCGAGGTCGTCAGCGCGTTTGCACCGGTGACCGGCGCGGGTTGGAGCGTGGTGGCCGACATCGACGATGCGCAGGCGCTCGCCGGGGTCGGCAACCTTCGCAGGACCCAGCTCGTGCTGGGCATCCCGCTGCTGATCGCCCTGCTCGGCGGCGTCGCGTCCCTGGTGCTCAACCGGAGCCGACGAACCCGTGCGGAGGCCGGTCTGCGCCGCTCCGAGGCGCGTGCCCGCTCCATCGTCGAGACGGCGCCCGAGGCGTTTCTCGCTCTCGGCCCGAACAATGAGGTCTGCGACTTCAACCCAGCGGCAGAGCGGCTGTTCGGCTGGCCTTCGCACGAAGTGCTCGGCCGGCCGCTCGCCGACACGGTTGCGCTCACCCTCGTCGAGGACGGAGCTCGTACCGCCCTCACGCGGGCGAACCTCGGCGCGGTGGCACCTCACGCGGAGGTCGTCGGGCATGGCCGTCAAGGCCGGTCGGTTCCCGTCGAGCTGGCGGTCGCATCGGTCGCGGATACGCAGAGCAACCTCAACCTCTTCATTCGAGACGTCTCGGCGCGCAACCGCGCCGAACGACGGGCGCGCGCGCAGGCGGGGGTGGCCGTGGCGCTGGCCGAGTGCCAAGAGCTCGACGATGCGATGGAAGCCATGCTCGCTGGGCTCGGGGAGCCGTTGGGGTGGTCGGTCGGAACGTTCTGGACCCTGGATCGCGACGCACAGCGACTGCTCTGCAAGGGCGTCTGGCACCGCGAAGGCTTCGAGGCAGAGGCGTTCGAGATCACGACCCGTGACCGCGCACTCGGGCGAGCAGTGGGCTTTCCCGGAAGGATCTGGGAGCTCGAAGAGGTCGTCTGGGTGCCTGACCTCGCCGAGTTCGAGTACTTCACGCGAACGGACGCGGCGCTGGCGGCCGGGCTTCGCTCCGCGGTGGGCATCCCCATCCGCGACCGAAACGGCGTCTATGGCGTGATGGAGCTCTTCGAGCGGCGCGTCGCGCCGCTCGATCACGAGGTGCTGCAGGTCCTGGAGACCGCTTCCGAGCAGATCGGTCAGTTCTTCGCGCGCAAGCACGCCGAGGCCCGGGTGCAGATGAGCGAGGTACGGCTGCGGACGATCCTCGAGAACACGCCGGCGGTCGTCTCGCTCAAGGACGCCGGGGGTCGTCACGTCCTGGTCAACCCGGCGTTCGAGGCGATGCTGGGCGTGCCCTCGGCCGATGTCGTGGGGCGCACGGCCGAGGAGGTCTTCTCGCCCACGCTGGCGGCGGCCATGCGGAGAAGCGACGACCTCGTCGTGAGCTCGGGCGAATCGCTGGAGGTGGA
>Ga0136617_10005038_pt1 | contig 11808 bp, 8 predicted proteins | sample AntDrymUQ3222106_2_FD_129672 | JGI IMG/M metagenome (GOLD analysis project Ga0136617, IMG submission 129672) | Polar desert sand microbial communities from Dry Valleys, Antarctica - metaG UQ322 (21.06) | ecosystem: Environmental > Terrestrial > Soil > Desert | place: Antarctica: Dry Valley...
AGGCACATCAGCGGCCCAAACTCGAGGTCTACGGCGAAACGCTCTTCCTCGTGCTCAAGACCGCGCGGCTCTTAGCTGCGGACGAGGTCGTGTTCGGCGAGATCCTGCTCTTCATCGGCGAGGGGTTCATCGTCTCGGTCCGCCACGGCGAGACGGCGCTCCATGACGTCCGACTCCAGATGGAGTCGCGTCCGGACCTGCTCAGATGCGGTCCCGGCGCCGCCCTCTACGCGATCGTCGACCGGGTCGTGGACGACTACCTGCCTGTGATCGCGGGCCTCGACACCGCGATCAACGAGGTCGAGAGGGAGGTGTTCTCACCCGACCGAGGCAACCCGGCCGAGCGGATCTACAAGCTCAAGCGAGAGGTGCTCGAGGTGCACGGCTCGATCTCCCCGCTCCTCGACCCGCTCGAGCGGCTGACGAGCGGAAGCGACGCTCTCGTCCATCCGGATCTGAGCACGTACTTCCGCGACGTGCACGACCACCTCGTCCGCCTAGTCGGCATGGTGCAGGAGTTTCGGGAGCTGATGACGAGCATCCTGACGGCGAACCTGACACAGGCGAGCATCCGCCAGAACGAGGACGTGCGGAAGATCTCCGCCTGGGCCGCGATCATCGCCGTCCCGACGATGATCGCCGGCATCTACGGCATGAACTTCGAGCACATGCCTGAACTCGAGTGGATGTTCGGCTACCCGCTCGTGCTCGCAGTGATCGCCGCCGCCTGCCTTGTGCTCTACCGCTCCTTTCGCCGCGCCGGCTGGCTCTAGCGCCCGATCAGCCGTGGATGGCTGCGATCAGCGGAATGATCAGGATCGCGACGATGTTGGCGATCTTGATCATCGGGTTGATCGCGGGGCCGGCGGTGTCCTTGTAGGGATCGCCGACCGTGTCGCCGGTGACGGCGGCGGCGTGCGCCGGTGAGCCCTTGCCGCCGAATGCACCGTCCTCGATCAGCTTCTTGGCGTTGTCCCAGGCACCGCCGCCCGACGTCATCGCGATCGCGAGAAAGAGGCCGGTCACGATCGTGCCGATCAGCAGGCCGCCGAGCATCTCGGGGCTGATGACCCCGACCACGATCGGGACGGCAACCGGGATCAGCGCGGGCGCGAGCATGCGCTTGATCGCAGAGCCGGTGACGATGCCGACAGCGGTGCTGTAGTCAGGGCGGCCGGTGCCTTCGAGGATGCCGGGGATTTCGCGGAACTGACGTCGAACCTCGGTCACGACCAGGCCGCCGACGTGGCCGACGGCCTGCATGGCCAGGGACGCGAACAGGAACGGCATCAGGCCGCCGATGAAGAGGCCGGCGATCACCCAGGCGTCGTTCAGCACGAAACGGGTGTTCAGCCCTTCCTCGACGAGGCCGGTCGTGTAGCTGTCGAACAGGACAAGGGCCGCGAGCGCAGCCGAGCCGATCGCGTACCCCTTCGTCACCGCCTTGGTCGTGTTCCCGACAGCGTCGAGCGGATCCGTGATCGCCCGCACCGAATCATCGAGATCGGCCATCTCGGCGATGCCTCCGGCATTGTCCGTGACCGGGCCGAAGGCGTCGAGCGCGACGATCAGTCCGGTCATCGAAAGCTGCGCCATCACGGCGACTCCGATCCCGTACAGCCCTCCGACCTTGAACGCGACGAGGATGCCCGCGGCAATCACGATCACCGGGGCGGCCGTCGCCTGCATGCCCACGGCGAGGCCCTCGATGATGTTCGTCGCATGCCCTGTCTGCGAGGAGTTGGAGATCGACTTGACCGGCCCCCAGCGAGTGCCCGTGTAGTACTCGGTGATCGCGACGAGCAGGAAGGTGACGACCAAGCCCACGATCGCCGAGACGTAAAGATCGGCAAAGCTGAACGGGCCGTCGTCGAAGGCGAGCGTCACCGGGATGAAGCCGATCGCCGACAGCACGGTCGCGACGATCACCGACTTGTAGAGCGCGTTGATGATCGACCCGCTCCGGCCGATGCGGGCGAAGAAGACTCCGACCACCGAGGCGATGATCGAGATACCGCCGATCGCGAGCGGATAGAGAGGCAAATCGGCGGCGGGAAACGCCGTGCCGAGCAGCATCACCGCGACCGCCGTGACCGCGTAGGTCTCGAACAGGTCGGCGGCCATCCCGGCGCAGTCGCCGACGTTGTCACCGACGTTGTCGGCGATCACCGCGGGATTACGCGGGTCGTCTTCCGGGATGCCGGCCTCGATCTTGCCGACGAGGTCGGCGCCGATGTCCGCGGCCTTCGTATAGATGCCGCCGCCGAGACGTGCGAAGACGGAGATCAGCGAGCCCCCGAACGCGAGGCCGACGAGGTCGTCGATCGCCGACTCGGGTGAGTTGTCGAACACGCTCGTGAGCACGCCGTAGTAGCCGGCGACGCCGAGCAGCCCGAGCCCGACGACGAGCAGCCCGGTGACGGAGCCGGCGCGAAAGGCGATGTTGAGCGCAGGCTTCAGACCGGACTTGGCAGCTTCCGCGGTCCGCGTGTTCGAGCGCACGGCCACGTTCATGCCAATAAAGCCTGCGGCTGCCGAAAAGACCGCGCCGACGAGAAAGCCGATCGCCGTGCCCCAGCCCAACTCGGGGTAGAACCCGATCGCCAGAAGGGGGACGACCGCGACCGCGGCGATCGTCAGGTACTGGCGCTTGAGGTAGGCGCCGGCGCCCTCCTGGATCGCGCGTCCAATCTCCTGCATCCGCTCATTGCCGGGAGGCTGGCGGAGCAACCAGACGGTCAGGCCGATGCCGAAGCCGATCGCGATGCCCGCACAGACAAGCGCGAAAGCGACCGCGTGCTCGTTGAAAAACTCCATCTCCCGCCCCTGTCACAAAGTCACGCCGGGACACCCCCGGCGCGGCCAAGTCTTCTATCAAATGCGAGCGGGTCGTGCGCCGTGTTCTTGAGGGCACGGATTTGAAGCGTCCCTTCGCTCGACCGGTCGTTTCAGACGGACGAGCGGCGAAAACAGGCGGGGTCACGGGTAAAACTCGCGACCCCTCGACGCGGCAGCGCAAGCGCAGCCGCAGCCCGCCCGTCCTGAATGCCGGCACCGCAAGCGGCACCTCACTCGAGCGTCGACTCCCCCTCGGCGTCGGGCTCGCGCTCCTCGGCGACCGCGGCGGCATAGGCAAGCTGCAGATTCGCGACCACCTGACTGAAGTCGCGGACGGTCTCGGCCGGCACCGCATTGTCAAGCACGGGGATCAACGCTCGCAGCGACTCGATCGCGAGCTTCGCCTGGTCGAGATCACGGTGCGCCCGCTCGAGCTTTGTGTAGCCGAGTTGCGCGACGGTCGAGAGCGTCGAGAGCAGGACGTCCGAGACGCGAAGGCGTTTGATCTGCTCGATGAGCTCCTCGGGGGTCAGCTCCTCGTCAACCATGGACGGGTTCCTTCGGCCTCACCTGCTCGGCGTAAATCTCTTCGATCGTCGCGCCCGCCTCGAAGCGCGCAATCTGCCGCTCGGCCGAGTTGGCTGCCGGAACGGCGAGATACGGTGCGGCACCCACCTCCTCCGCGACGGGCAGCACCCAATCGATCAAGCGCTCGAGCGCGGCCCGCGTCGTCCGCACCTGGCCACTTGCCAGATCGATGAAGCTTCCGGACAGCCCGTAGCGAATCGCCCGCCAGACGTTCTCCTCGATCAGTCGGCCCGGGGGCCGCAGGATCTCCTCACCCTCGTCGATCGCGCGCGCGAGCCGGGCCGTCAGGGCAAAGGCGAGCGCGGCGAGCGACCGGGCTTCGCCGAGATCGGGCTGTGCATCGCAGATCCGGATCTCCACCGTCGGAAACGCCAGGTGCGGCCGGACGCTCCACCAAAGCTGCGTGTGCTCGGTGATCGATTCCGTTCGATAGAGGAAGCGCACGTAGCGCTCGTACTCCTCCCAGCTCCCGAAGACGTCAGGGACGCCGCAGCGGGGGAAGAAGCGCGTGAAGATCTGCGTCCGCGCGGAGTGTAGGCCCGAGTTCACCCCTTCCACGAACGGCGAGCTCGCTGACAGCGCAAGCAGCTCGGGCAGGTAGGTCCGCAACGCGTCGCACACCCGAATCGCCCGGTCTGCGCCGCGGATCCCGATGTGCACATGGAGGCCGAAGCTGTTGTTGCGCCAGACGACGTAGCGCAGGATCTCGTCGTTGCGGCGGTAATGCGGCGTGTCGATGATCCGCTGGTCCTGCCACGGGCTCCAGGGGTGCGTGCCGGTCGCGGCGAGCGCGATCCCGAGCCCGTCCACCAGGTGGTCGAGCTGCTCCCGTCGCTCACCCATCAGCCGCGCCGCCTCTTCGAAGCCTTCACAGCGGCCTGTGCGGACTTCGGCTTCGGAGGCGATCAGCTCGCCGACGAGATGATCCTCGAGCAGCGTCCCGGCGGCGGCGGCGGCCTGTACGTCCTCGAAGCGATTGGTGAGGGCGAGCGTCTCCGGATCGAGCAGCGCGAACTCCTCCTCGACCGCAAGCGTGAAATCGCGTCCGGATTCGAAGGCGGCACGGGCGAACGCGATCTGCTCGTCGGGGCTGAGTTTCTGCTCGTCGCCCATGGGTCGGAAAGATTATTGGAACGGTTCGAGCAGTCTCCGGGCCACGCCGGCCCAGGACCAGTGCTCGACGGCCACGCGACGGGCGTCCGCGGCGAGCCGAGCCCGCTCAGGACGCGAGAGCCCGAGCAGCGCCCGGAGCTTCGCCGTCAGATCGGCGACGTCCCCGGTCGAGAAGCTCGTGAGCCCGCGGTACTCCCGGGGGTACTCCTGCTCCAATCCAGCCGCGATCTCGGCAAGGCCGGAATGCCGCGCGACGAGCGGCGGCGCTCCGGCGGCGGCGGCCTCGGCCGCGACCATACCGAAGGCCTCGGGAAAGATCGACGGAACGACCGTGACGTCGGCCAGCGGGAGCAGGTGCACCAGGTGTCGGTGCTCGAGCGGCCCGGTGAACAGCGTGCGCGGCGGGGCTGCCCGCTCCAGCTCGTCGCGGTAATCGCCGAAGCCGACGATCACCGCGCGTGCATCGATCTCGGCGAGCGCCTCGAGCAGGAGGTGGACGCCCTTGTTACGGAGCAGCTTGCCGAAGTAGACGACCGTCGGCTGGTCCTGCGCGAAGAACTCGCGCAGACGCGCCTCATTCCCCTCGTCCGGGAGACGCTCGTTCCGGTTCGACGGGTTCGGCGGATCTTGCCGTGACTCCTCGAGCAGCCCGGCGAGCGCCTCCGGCCGAGGCGTCGGTCGAAACTCGTCCACGTCGACGCCCGGTGGAACCTCGTGGACGTTCTCGACCCGGCCGACGACGCCCTCGAGCACACGGCGGATGTGCGCCGAGCCGACGAAGACGGCTTCGGCGGCGACGAGGCTTTCCCGGGCCAGGGCGCAGAGTGCCTCGTTGCCGCGCAGCGAGTACTCGAGCTCCGAGCCGTGGGCCTTGACGGCGAGCCGTGCGCCCGCCGCCGCCCCGACTGCCGCCCCGGGGAGAATGTGGTTGGCGAACACGAGGTCGGCGGGAAGGTGCGCGCGGAGCGCTGCGGCGTTGGCAGCGACGTACAGATCGAGATCCGCGGCGCTGAAGTCCTGAAGCAGGCGCGCCTCGACGCCCTCGTAGCGATCGAGCACGAACACGGGCAGGAGCGCGCCGATCTCAGGCCGGACGAACTGCGCCCCGCCGAGGTCGTATTGCTCCGGGTGCGGCTCCTGGCAGAAAACGATCACCTCGTGGCCAGCCCGGGCCCATGCGCGCGCAAGCGCACGTGTGTACACGTTCGAGCCCGTGCCCCCGAGCAGGTAGCCGTGCCAGAGCAGGATCCGCACACGCCCAGCGTAGGGGAACCCATGGCTCCCCCAACGAGACCCCCTCCTTCTCGGTTCGCGAGCTCGTGCACTTGGTTCGGCTCTCGCCCGGCCAAGCCGGGCTTCGCCGCTGGTGCACGGTCTCTGGATCCGGCATTTGAACGTCCACAGCTAGCTCCCGCCGGGCCACGGCCGGGCGGGAGCTGATCCGGCTTGCCGCTAGTTCGGCCGCAGGGAGCGCGAGCTCTACGGGGGTCTCAGGTTAGGTGGAAGTACAGCGCGTGAAGCAGCTCAACGGCGGGGTTCGAGGTGTGGACGGCAACGTCGGCCGGCACGTCGAGGAGTGCCTCGGAGTAGTTGAAGATGATCTTCACGCCGGCGCCGACGAGGTCGTCGGCCGCCCCCTGCGCGCTCGTCGGCGGGACGGCCAGCACGCCGACGATGATGTTCTTGTCACGGACGACCTCGGCGAGGGCCCCGTAGTCGGTCACCTCGATGCCGTCCACTCGCCGGCCCACCTTGTCCGGATCGTTGTCGAAGACCGCTGCGATGTTGATCCCGTGCTCGGCGAAGATCGAGGACCCCGCGATCGCCTGCCCAAGCCGGCCCGCGCCGACGAGGGCGATGTTGTGCTGGCCCTGGGTGCGCAGGATCCTCCGGATCTCGCCGAGCAGCGCGTCGATGTTGTAGCCGACTCCACGCTTGCCGAACTTGCCAAAGGCCGAGAGATCGCGCCGGATCTGCGTCGCATTGACGTTGGTGTAGTCGGAGATCTCCTGAGACGAAATCCGATCCTTGCCCATCTTGCGCGCCTGCGTCAGCACCTGTAGGTACCGAGAAAGCCGCGCCGCCACGCCTACCGTCAGTCGATCGGTCACACCCGTTCCTCGCGTCGAGCTTGTAACAGTTGACAACTAGTGTGCCAGCCCCGATGAAATGGTGCAGCATGCAGTTACAAGCTCGGGTCGGGAAGTGAAGTTTGTGCGCCGAGCGACCGCCTGAGCGCATCTTCGGGTACGTGGAAGGAAAACACACGCTTCCCGTCGATCTCGACGACCGGCAGCAGCTCCCGATAGCGCCGTTCGAGCTCGGGATCGCCGCTGATGTCGACTTCGTGAAGCTCGAATTCGAGCTCGTCACGCACGGCCGCGATCGTCCCGCGCGCTCGGTCGCAGAGGTGGCATCCCTGCGCGCTGTAGAGGACGACCCGGGCTACGGGTAGAGACCGCGCGTCGTCGTCGCGTCACCGACGCGCTGGACGGCGAGCCCGTAGGCAGCCATCCGCATCGTCGTCTCGCGCCGCACATGCGTGTCCCAGGTCTCATTAAACGCGCGCGTGACGATGTCGTTCAGCTTCGCGTTCACCTCGGTCTCCTTCCAGAAGTACTCCTGGAGGCCCTGGACCCACTCGAAGTACGAGACGACGACGCCGCCGGCGTTCGCGAGGATGTCGGGAAGCATCAGCACACCGGCGTCGGCGAGGATCTCGTCCGCGGCCGGGGTCGTCGGGCCGTTCGCCCCCTCACAGATGATCTTCGCCTTCACCTTGTCCGCGTTGTCCGCATGGATCACCTGCTCGAGCGCGCACGGCGCGAGCACGTCGCACTCGAGCAGAACCAGATCCTCGTTCGAGATCGCATCCGGACCGCGCATCCCGTTCAGGGTTCCTGTCTCGCCCTTGTGCGCCGCGGCCGTCGAGATGTCGATTCCGTCAGGGTCGTACAGGCCGCCGGAGGAGTCGGAGATCGCGATCACCGTCGCTCCGTCTTCGGCCAGGAACCTCGCCAGGTAGCTGCCCACGTTGCCGAAGCCTTGCACGGCAACTCTCGCTTCGCCGATCGCAATGTCTTTCTTGCGTAGCGCCTCGCGCACGCAGAAGAGCGCCCCGCGCGCGGTCGCCTCCTCGCGCCCGAGCGAGCCGCCGAGCTGGATGGGCTTGCCGGTCACGACGCCGAGCACCGAGTGCCCCTTGTTCATCGAGTACGTGTCGAAGATCCACGCCATCACGCGAGCGTCGGTGCCGACGTCAGGAGCCGGAATGTCCCGCTCGGGCCCGATCTCGTTGATGATCTCGCTCGTGTAGCGACGGGTCATTCGCTCGAGCTCGTCGGACGAGAGCCGCTTCGGGTCGCACACCACGCCGCCCTTCGCGCCACCGAACGGAATCCCCATCAACGCGCACTTCCACGTCATCCACATCGCGAGCGCTTTGACCTCGTCGAGGGTGACCTGGGGGTGGTAGCGGATTCCGCCCTTGGACGGCCCGCGGGCGACGTTGTGGGTGACGCGGAAGCCTTCGAAGACCTGCACCGAGCCGTCGTCCATGCGGGTTGGGACCGAAACGGCGACTGCCTTCTTGCACTGGGAGAGGACGTCCACGAGGGTTGGATGGATGCCGAAGGTCTCCGCCACCTGCCGGAGTTGCTGCTTCGCGATCTCGTAGGGGTTCTCGCGCAGATGAGACGTCGGGGCTTCCACAGTCGTCACGTCGGCCGCTCCTTCTGGGAAAGAGCCCATTCCAGCAGGGCTCTGATGCCGGGAAACCGTGCCGCAGTCTATTTGATCGTGAAGTTCAACGACCTCTTGGTAGCGAATCCGTCACCCGTCGGAATCGCGATCAGGCGAAGCCGGTAGACACCGGCCTTCAGCCGCTGACCTCCGGGGTCGCGACCGGTGATACCGAACGCATAGCGGCCAGGCAGGAGATTGCGGAGGCGTGCGATCACGCCGATGCGCTTGCCGCCCGCGGTCCAGAGCTCGATGTCGAGGCGCTCCACAGGTTGCACCTCGCTTCGGCCACCGGTCGAGCGCACGCGACCGGCGCGCAGCGACAGCACCGACGGCTGCGTGTCTGACGGGGTGAACGAGCCCGCTGACAAGCGGATGCCGGCGAGCAGGTTCGCCTTGACCGCGCCGAAGGCGACCGCGAACGGAACGCGGACAGGAACGCCCGAGACGGGCGCAAGCACGAGCACCCCCTCAGCGGGCGGACCGCCGCGGGCGGGCTCGGGGACCCGAGCCTCGAGCCGCACGCGCGCCGTTCCGCCCGGCCGGATGATCAGGCGCCTCGGTCGGGCCGTGACCTGGGTGTCGGCGGCCGGAAAGCCGCGGCGCGCGACTCGAACTGCGACACGCATCGTCCGCGTCGAGAGATTGCGGACGAGGACGCGACGCTGGCTCTTCCATCCCGGCTTGAACGCCCGTCCGAACGCCAGCGTCGACGGCTGCGTCGCGAGCTCGGCCGCAGCGGCGGCGCCGACGTCGACGATGCCCGCTCCCTGCGCAAACACGAGCGTCGAGCGAAGTGGCCGCGCCGCGCCGACCAGGATGCTCTTGAGTATCTCGGCGTCGAGGTCCGGGCGCGCCTGTGCCAGAAGGGTGGCCGCGCCTGCGACCGCAGCAGCGGCCGCGCTCGAGCCGTGGACTGTCCCGAACCGGGGCGAGCCGTCGACGTTGGCGCCCGGCTCGCTCGTCAGCAAGGCGATGCCGGGCGCAGCGAGCTCGGGCTTGACGCGGCCGTCGAAGGCGAGCCCCCACGACGAGAACGCGGCGACACTCTGTGCGGTCGGGCTGACCGAAGAGCGAGCAGCCCCGATCGAGACGCCGACGCTCGCCCCGCGCTCGAGCGCGGCCAGCAGGGTGCGCGCGGGCACCTCACCAATGCCCACCACCGGGACTGGGATCCTCTCGTCGAGGCCGAGCGCCCCCGCCGGCACCGATGCCCCGTACAAGACGACGGCGCCGGCGCCGGCGCTGGCTGCAGCGCGGACGGAGGCGCCTGCGTCGGCGCCCGCCGGCACGAGCGCAGCCCGATCCGCCACCCGACTGAAGCCGTTCTCGTCGAAGAAGTCCTCGATCGCGAGCGAAGCCGCCCGGTCGCCGACACTGTCTCCGCGGACGAGATTCGGCGCCGAGGCCTCGAGCGTCAGCGCCCGATCCGGTGCAACCGATCCGGCGAGTGGGATGAGCTCGTCGAGAACCACGTCCAGCCCCACCCGGGCGACAACGCGGACCTGCATGCTGCGGCCACGCAGATCGGCGGCGCCGACGGTGAGGGCAGCCGGTGCTCCGCCCGGACCGGAGATGCTGCCGAACCCGGGACCCGCCGGCCCGTCGTTTCCTGCCGGCGCGACGACGAGCGTGTCCAGCCGAGTCGCGCCGGCCGCCGCTCTCGCGAGCGGGCCGCTGGCGAAGGAGGCGTAAGGCTCGGCAACTCCGACGAGCGCCACCCGCGCGGCGTCGTGAGCGTCACCGTCGTCGTTCGGATCGACCGCACGCTCGAGGCCGGCGATGATCTGATCCGTGCGCGAGTAGAGAGCCCAGGCGCCGGTGAGGTCGCGCTGCCAGCCGGCGACCCGGATCGGCATCACGGAGGCGCCGGGCGCGATCCCCGACAGGCCGGAGGGACCGTCCGCGCCGACGAGGATGCCGGCCAGCTCGGTGCCGTGCCGCTCGAGCTCGGAGGCCTCGTCAGGCTTTCGCGCCGCGAGACCATGATCTCCGCCGCCGACGATGTCCACGCCTTCCTGTACGCGGCCGCGCAGATAGGGCTGCGCCCGGTCGACGCCCGTGTCGAGCAGAGCGATCGTGACACCACGCCCGTCGTAGCCGGGGAGACCGATATCGGGCCTGAAACCGGCGCGCTCGCCGAGGCCGAGCCGGCTCGGAGTCGAGGCCGGATAGGCGGCCCGGACTGGATACACACCTTCGATCTCGGGCGCTCGCTCGAGCAACGCGAGCGCGCGCGGGTCGAGTGGCGCCGCGAAGCCGTTCAGCACGCGCGTGAAGCTGAGCCCGACGTCGATGCGCGCGCCCTGGACGCGCATGCGCGAGACGAACAGCCTCTGGGCGGCGAGCGCCGCGGCAGTCCAGCGACGCTCCTGGCGATCGCTCGCGAGCCCTCCGGCGCCTGCGACGCGGTCGGAGAGCGACGGCGACTTCAGGACGACCAGGCTGAGCTGGCCGGTCGTGATGCGCGCCCGCTGCTCACCGACGAGGCCGCGCCAAGCGGCGGCGGAGCCCGGCGTCGTCACCGGCTCAGGCCCGCCCTCACGGGTGACCACGACAGCGGCGACGGCTGTCCCGACGGCAACCAGACCGAGCGTCGAGAGCCCCCGCACCACGCGCCGGCGTCCCTTATGCATACGCATCGAGCGCAAGATAGTCGGGATACGGGACGGGCTCGACGAACCGGCCGGCCGACGCGATCATCGCGGCGTTGTCGGTGCAGAGCTCGAGCGGAGCGAGCGCAGCACCGGGCAGAGCCGCCCGGAGCTCGGAATTGGCCGCCACGCCGCCGACGACGGCGATCCGTCGAGCGCCGACCTTCGCCGCCGCCTGCCGCGCGCGTTCGACCAACGCCCGCACGATCGCCCGCTGGTAGCCGGCGGCGAGGTCGGCGCGGCGACGGTCGAGCTCGGCTTCGTCGAGCTCGCGGACGGCGTAGAGAAGGGCCGTCTTGACGCCCGAGAACGAGAAGTCGAGACCGGGCACCCGCGCGACGGGGAATCGATGCGCGTCGGCGTCGCCGCCTCGCGCGATCCGGTCGATCGCAGCCCCGCCGGGATAGCCCAGTCCGAGCAGCCGAGCACCCTTGTCGAATGCCTCCCCCGCTGCATCGTCGAGCGTCGTGCCGAGGACGGTGAACGAGTGGTGGCTGCGGACGTCCAGCAGCTGCGTATGGCCACCGCTCGCGAGCAGGCAGAGGAACGGCGGGTCGAGCGGGTCGGGAGCTAGGAAGAGCGACGCGACGTGCCCGTGCAGATGATCGACCGGCACGAGCGGCAGGCGCCGCGCCCAGGCGAGCGCTTTCGCGGCGGAGAGGCCGACGAGCAGTGCCCCGATCAGGCCCGGACCCTGTGTGACTGCGATGCGCTCGACCTCCTCGAGCCGGCTGCCCGCGCGTTCGAGCGCCTCTTTGACGACCGGGACGATCAGCTCGAGGTGCCGCCGGGAAGCGACTTCCGGGACGACGCCGCCGTAGCGGGCGTGCAGCTCGGCCTGGGACGAAACGACGTTCGCGAGCACCTCGCCCTC
>Ga0136617_10005039_pt1 | contig 11807 bp, 10 predicted proteins | sample AntDrymUQ3222106_2_FD_129672 | JGI IMG/M metagenome (GOLD analysis project Ga0136617, IMG submission 129672) | Polar desert sand microbial communities from Dry Valleys, Antarctica - metaG UQ322 (21.06) | ecosystem: Environmental > Terrestrial > Soil > Desert | place: Antarctica: Dry Valley...
CCAGCTCGGCACGGGCGGCGGAGGCGGGCAGCACGCGGGTGCCCTGGCTGGCGGGAGCGGCCTCCTCGCGGCGCGCGCCGCGCGGGGGGCTGGGCGGCGCGGCGGAGCGCGACGGGGCGGGCTGCGCGCCGGCCTCGACCTTGCCGCGCAGCTCATAGGTGCCCGTGCGGATGGCCTCGCCCTCGATGAACTCGATGCGGACAGGACCCTGGAGGCGCCAGTCGCGGTCGGCCGCGGTGCGCTGGATGACCTGCGACAGCTCGCGCTTCAGGGAGTCCGCGAACCCGCTGAACCGCTCGGTGTCCTCCGGACTGAGCGCGAAGCGGTACACGTTGGGGATGATGACCCCGTCGACCCCCACCTGCTGGTAGTTCGCCGCGTAGCGCTGCAGCGCCTTGGCGAGCTCGACGGGCTGGAGCCCGGACCGGAAGGCGCGCGCGAAAAAGCCCTCGACAGCGCCTTCGAGGCGCTTTTCGAAGTCGCGCAGGATGCTCATGCTGGGGCGGGGCCTCCGTGCAGAGGGCGGGCAATCGCTCAGTCTAGGGGCGAGGGGCCGAGGCGTCGCATGCGGCGGTCCTGTCCTGGCGGTCACAGGCGGTGGTTGGCCTGCGATACCACTGCTAGAGTGCCTCTTCGCGGCACCGGACGGAGTTCGGCGCGCCCACTCGGGCGAGTGGCGGAATTGGCAGACGCGCAGGCTTCAGGTGCCTGTGTCCGAAAGGATGTGGGGGTTCAAGTCCCCCCTCGCCCACCCACCCCCGGTGCCTGGTCACCGTCGCGGCGCATCCCCGCCCTCGTGGTGACCGCGAGACGGGGGGTGCCGACCCACCCAGCTTCGCCCCCACGTCGGCGCAGCTCCTGGCCTGGGCCCCGGTGGTCGGCTTCGCCCAGCAGTTGTTCACCCGCCTCGTCCACCAGCAGGCGCACACCGTGATGGAGGGGGTGCGGGGCGGCGACAAGGGCAACGAGCCCGAGCGCAGCACGTGACGGCCCGGTCGCCGGTGGTGGTCAGCGGGCGAGCCGGTCCAGGAGCAGGTGCAGGAGGGCGGCGGGGTCGCCGACGCCCTTGTCGGGTTCGGTGTAGCCGCCAAGGGTGAGGTCGACGGCGCCGTGGCCGGTGGACCACAGCAGGGCCGCCAGCGGGAGCGGCTCGGTGCCGGGCAGCGCGCCGGCCTGCTGGGCGTGTGCGACCGCGCCGACGAGGACCTCGAGCGCCGCCTTGCCGGCCTGCTGCATGTCGGCGTGCTCGCGCTTGTGCTGGGCGCCGCCGAACATCAGCCGGTAGTGCTCGGGCTCGGCCAGCGCGAACCGCACGTAGGCCTGCGTCATCGCCTCGAGCCGGGCCAGCGCGTCGCGGGCACCGTCCGCGGCGGCGGCCAGCGCGTCGCGCAGCCGGTACAGGTCCGCGGCGGCGACCGCGGACAGCAGGGCCTCCTTGTCCGCGAAGTGGCGGTAGGGCGCCGTGCGCGAGACGCCCGCCCGCGCGCCCACGGCGCGCAGCGTGACCGCGTCGATGCCCTCGCGTTCCAGCAACTGCCCGGCGGCGCGCAGCAGCGTCGCGCGCGTCCCCTCCGGCTGTTCTCCCGCCATCTGACCCCCTCACGAAGTTGACAACGTCAACTACCCCGTCTACGTTGACAACGTCAACATCGTAGACGATTCGAGGGGGAGCACGATGGCACGTGCGTTCGTCACCGGCAGCACCGGGCTGCTCGGCAACAACCTGGTCCGCGAGCTGCGGGCGCGCGGGCACGAGGTCCGGGCGCTGGTGCGCTCGCCGGACAAGGCGGCCACGCAGCTGCCCGCCGACGTCGAGCTGGTGCGCGGCGACCTGGGCGACGTGGCGGCCTTCGCCGACGCGATCGACGGTTGCGACCTGGTCTTCCACACCGCCGCCTACTTCCGCGAGTACTTCCAGCCCGGCCATCACGACGCACTGCTGCGGCGCCTGAACGTGGACGCGACCGTCGAGCTGCTCGAGGCGGCCGACCGGCGCGGGGTGCGCGCGTTCGTGCACACGAGCAGCTCCGGCGTGGTCGGGCGCGGGCCGCACGGCGCGCTGGGTGACGAGTCCACCGCCCCTGCCCCCATCGCGACGGCCAACCGCTACTTCGCCAGCAAGGTCGAGGCGGAGCGTGCGGTCGATGCCTTCCTCGTGGACCACCAGCTGCCCGTCGTGGTGGTGCGGCCGGGGTGGATGTTCGGGCCGGGCGACGCCGCGCCCACCAGCGCCGGTCAGGTGGTTCTGGACGTGGCGCGCGGACGCCTGCCGGGGACGCCCCGGACCTCGTCGACGACGGTGGACGCCCGCGACGTCGCCGTCGCGATGATCACGGCCGCCGACAAGGGCGCGCCCGGCGAGCGCTACAACCTCGCCGGCCCGGTGCTCACGATGTCCGAGGTGGCGCACGCGATCGCGGCCGCGGCCGGTGTGCGCCCGCCCCGCGAGCTGCCCGATGTCCTGGTCAACGTCGTGGCGGTGGCGGCCGAGTCGCTGGCCCGCATCACCGGCCGGCCCGCCCTGGTCACCCGCGAGGCCGTCGCCGCACTGCGCGAGGGGGCCACCGCCTCCTCGTCCAAAGCCGAGCGGGAGCTGGGGTTCGCGGCCCGGCCCTTCACCCAGACGGCGCACGACACGGTGGCCTGGTATCGCGGGACCGGGATGCTGACTCCTGCGAAGTAGATTGACACTGCTAACTTACCATTGTTAGACTCTTGTCGTCTGAACGTGGTCGACGCAGGAGGGACGTGCCATGAGCACAGCGGAGCAGCTCGACGGGTCGACGCGCCTGGCGGTGCGGATCGGCGACGTGGAGCGCGAGCGGGTGCGCGCAGTGCTGTCGCGCCACGTCGAGGATGGCCGGATCACGCTGGAGGAGTTCTCCGACCGTCTCGGCGAGGTGTATGCGGCGCGCACCGCGGCGCAGCTTCAGCGCGCGCTGCGCGAGCTGCCGCCCCTGCCCGCGGGTGCCATCGCGGCACCGCCTGCGCAGCGCGCGGCGGGTCGCCGCCGGGTGGGGGCGGCAGCGGCCGCCTTCATCGCTTTCGGCGCGCTGATGCTGGCCGTCTGGGCGCTCACCGGCGCCGGCTTCTTCTGGCCCCTGTGGCCCATCGTCGGCGTGGGCTTCGGCATGGCCCGCAGCGCCCGCGCGCAGGACCAGCAGCCCGAAGCCGGATCGCACGGCCGTCCCGGCCCGTGGACCTTCGGCGCCTGCGGCGGATCCAGGAGCGTGGCGCAACGGCGGTGAGGGCGCCGGCCCGCGCGTCGTGCCGACGGTAGGGACGGTGCGCGCGCGGTGGTGGATTCCTGGAGCTTTCCAAGGACGGGCGGCTGTGCCGGGTGGCCGTCCGCGGGTCAGCTGGGGGCCGCGGACAGCTCCCGGTCCGTGGCTGCCCGGCGCTGCGGGCGCCCGAAGAACCAGCCCTGTCCGAGGTCCACGCCGAGCTCCCCTGCTGCGTCGGCCTGGTCCGCGGTCTCGATGCCCTCGCCGACCACCACGGCGCCGAGGTCGTGGGCCATGGCCACGATCCCGCGCACCACCGCGATCGCGTTGGCGCCCGGGAGCCCCTGCACGAGCTCGATGTCGATCTTCACCACATCGGGCTGCAGCGCCGCCAGCAGGTTCAGCGACGAGTAGCCGGCACCCACGTCGTCCAGGGCCACGCGGTAGCCGCTGCGGCGGTAGTGGTCGAGGATGGCGAGCAGGTGGGCGACCTCGGGCACGCGCTGGCTCTCCACGACCTCGAAGACGAGCCGGTCGCGGGGCACCCCCGCCTCCTCGACCGCCAGTTCCGTGGTCCTCAGGCACACCTCCGGACGGTAGATCGAGGTGGGGATGAAGTTCACGAACAGCGAAGTGTCACCGAGCCAGCTGGCCGCGCCCCGGATGGCGGTCTCGCGCCCGATGCGGTCCAGCACGTGCAGCCGGTTCGCGGCCTCCGCCACCGGGAACAGGATGGCCGGCTTCACCTCCTCGCCGTCCAGCGAGGCGCGCAGCAGCGCCTCGTGCGCCACGATCGCGCCGTTGGCCAGATCGACGATGGGCTGGTAGCGGGAGTAGAAGGCAGGCTCGTCGTCCAGCAGTGCCAGCACGTCGGCATGCTCGATCTGCGCACGGAGCGTGGTCAGGGTCTGCGCCCCCATCGCATCCGCCACGGTCGCGGTGCCCTGCGGTGAGAAGAACCCGCGGACCTCCTGCGCCTCCACGACCGTGAGGGCGAGACCGGCGGCGGCGAGGAATGCGCCGACGCCGGAACGCTCCACGACCACCATCCCGTCGTCGCTGCGCGTGCCACAGCCCAGCCCGGCCGCGGTGCGCCGCAGCAGACCCAGCGTGTGGGCGTTCCCCGATGCGAGATGAAGCGAGCCCGCGGCCGGCTGCGAAGCTCCCGACCGGCAGGCGCAGGCCCCGCTGCAGCTGTCCACCATCATCTCCCCCGGTCGACTCGCCGTACTGGCAGGGTGTCGTCGCGCGGGGGGCACGACTTGAAGGACCCGCCAGGGTCGGCGTCCCCCCATCCCGTCCCCACCCGCGACGGGAGCCGTGCCGGGAGAACGCTCGTGGTCCACCTGCAGACCACGCAGGACAATGGCCTGGACCTCAGCGGTTCGCCGACCTCACCGTGGACCTCGCCCCGCGAGTCGTCGCGGCGAAGGTGTTCCACGCCCCGGCGGTGGTGCTGCGCTACGAGGTCGTCGCGCCGTGACCCCGTCGCCGTTGCCGGTGGCGTTGCCGGTGCAGGCGTCCAGCGTGCGCGCCACCCCAGTGCCGTCCATCGGGATGGGGCCCGCACCGAGGTAGCCGTCGGGGCGCACCACGAACACGTGGCCGGACGGGTAGCGGCGGCTGATGACACCCTCTGGATCCTGGAGCAGGGTGACGCCGCGTGCGGCGAGGTCGACCGCTGGCGTCAGCAGCAGGACGCGGACGGGCGCGCGGGGCGGCTGACGGCTCAGATCGGCCAGCAGCCGGGCCGTCTGCGCGGGGCTCTGGGGCAGTGCCAGCAGCAGCGTCTCCGGTCCCACCAGCTCGCGCAGCCGCCGCGGGCCGTCGTCACCGACCACCCGGCAGGGCGCATCCGGTGCGAGCCGGCCTGCGCGTGGCCCATCCGCGCGGGCGCCCTCGGGCGCCACCACCAGCGACGATCCCTCGTAGTCGAAGGGGGTGGCCAGCCGCCCGCTGTCCACCCGGCGCCGGATGGCCGGCACCCGGCTGGTGAGCAGCGTCGCGTCGCGCAGCGCGCGCCGGGCGCGGGTCGGCGGGACCATGAAGCGCATGGTCGCGTCGGTGACGCGCAGGTTCTCCACCGCCGCCGCGTGGCGCTCCTCGTGATAGGTGTCGAGCAGCGCGTCGGGCGCCAGTCCGCGGACCACCAGCCCCAGCTTCCAGGCGAGGTTCTCCGCGTCGTGCAGCCCGCTGTTCATCCCGCGCGCGCCGAACGGGGAGAACAGGTGGGCCGCGTCGCCGGCCAGGAGGACCGAACCGGCCCGGAAGCGCGGCACCACGCGCTGGGAGAAGCGGTAGCTGGACAGCCAGATGAGCTCGTAGGGCGTGTCACCGGCGATCGCGCGGATGCGCGCGTCCAGCCGGCCCGTGCGGCGCTCCTCCTCGGCGTCGACCGCGGCGGGGACCTGCCAGTCGAACCGCCACACCCGGTCCGGCTGGGGGTGGATGAGCACGGTGCGGCCCGGGTTGAACGGCGGGTCGAAGAAGAAGCGCCGCTCGTCGGGGAACGGCAGGTCGGCCCGCACGTCGGCGATGAGGAAGCGGTCGGCGTGGGAGTGGCCGGGGAAGTCCACCCCGGCGAGGGCGCGGACGCGGCTGCGCGCACCGTCGCAGCCGACCACCCACCCGGTGGCCAGCGTCTGAGGGCCGGTCGGCGTGGTCAGCGTGAGGCTGACGCCCTCGCCGTCCTGCCGCAGGCCGGTGACGGCGCACCCCCAGCGCGGGGTGATCCGCGGCTGCGCGGCGACCGCGGCCAGCAGCAGCTCCTCGGTGCGGTACTGCGGCAGGTTCACGAACGGCGGGAAGGCGGAGCCATCGGCGTCCAGGTGGGTCTGGAACAGTTCGCGCGAGCGGAAGTAGGTGCGCCCCAGGGTCCACGACACCCCCTCGGCGGCGATCTGGCGGCCCACACCCAGCCGGTCCAGCAGGTCGAGCACGTCGCGTTGCACGCAGATCGCCCGGGACCCCACACCCGAGGGCCCCTCGGCGGCATCCACCAGCAGGCTGTCCACGCCCGCCCGCGCCAGCCCGAGCGCGGTCGCCAGACCCACCGGCCCCGCTCCCACCACCACGACCCTCGGCTCGGCCATCGCAGTCCTCAGGTCTGCAGCGCGGTCCACAGGTCGCGGTCGCGGGCAGCGGTCCACACCCGCGGCGCCAGGCCCTGCAGCTCGTCGTAGGCGCGGGCCACGTTGAAGGGCATGCAGTGCTCGAAGATGGCGGTGGCGCCGAAGCGCGGGCTGAGGTCGGCATGGGCGGCGTCGAAGGCGGCCTTCAGGTCGCCGCCGCGCGCCACGCTGCGGGCGACGGACAGGCACAACCCGTCGAGATAGGCGCGGGTCTCGGCGATCGCGGCGGGCACCTCAGCCCCCGAGACGGTGGGGCCGCGACCGGGGACGAGTGTCTGCGCGCGGAACGCGGCGACGCGGTCGAGGGTGGAGGAGCGCCAATCGGCCAGGTGGGCGTCGCCGCAGTAGGGCGTGGCGTTGGCCTCCACCAGGTCACCGGCGAACAGCACCCCCTGCTCGGGCAGCCACGCGACGGCGTCGCCCTCCGTGTGGCCACGCCCGATCCAGCCGAGGACCACGTCGCGGTCGCCCAGTGACACCCGCACCTCGTCGGCGAAGCTGAGCGTGGGGCGGGTCAGCCCGGGGACCGAGGCGATGTCGCGGAACAGGCGCGGGAAGCGGCGCGCCTCGCTGGCGAAGTCGTCCTCGCCGCGCTCGGCGATCCAGCGGGCGGTCCCGGCGTGGGCGAGGATCGCCTGCGCGCCGAACGCCGCCGCGCCGAGCACCCGTACCGCGTGATAGTGCGTCAGGAGCAGGTAGCGCACGGGCAGGTCGGTGATCTGGCGCAGCGCCGTCAGCCACTCCTGTGCGTGCGTCGGGGTGGCCCGCGCGTCGATGCACAGCACGCCCTCGGAGCCCACGACCGCGCCGACGTTGGGGTCGCCCTGGGCGGTGAACGCGTAGACGCCGTCGGCCAGCTCCTCCAGCACCGCAGGCTGGTCCGCGTGGTCGGCACTGGACGCGAACGGCCTGGCCTCCGCAACCTCCCGCCCGGCGGCGGTCACCTGCTGATTCCCATGGCAGCCCCCGGCCTCGCTCGACTTCCTCACGGTACCGCTGACGGCGCGCCGTCACAGGGCCCGACGCCCCGCGGGCCACGCCGCCGATACCGTGCCGCACTATGGTCCGGCGCCCTCCCGGCGGCCAGCTCGGGCACACGGTGCCGCCGTCGCCGGCGCCACCGTGCCGCTGCTGGGCGAGGTCCGCTGCCACCGCGAGATCCTCGGCCCGCTGGCCGCTGCGCTGGGTGAGCTGGAGGCGGCCGGCCTGGGCGGGCTGGTCGATGCGGCGGACTATGCCGGTTGCTTCAGCCCGCGCCTCATCGGCCCCGGCTCAGGGCCGTCGCGCCATACCTGGGGTCTGGCGGTCGACCGTCTTGTCGAGGTCATGGAGCGCCACGGCTTCGGGTTCGGCGGCCGCTGGCCGGTCCCCGACGCCATGCACTTCGAGTACCGCGGCCTCTGAGCCGCGCCCAGCCGCGCCCCGCCGCCCGGTGCGGCGGCGGGGCGGTGGCGGGTGCTACTGCTGGCCCATCTCGGCCTGGGCCTGGACGAGCTCGAGGAGCTCGGGGGTGAGGCCGGGGGAGAACTCCTCCGGGCGCTCGGGAGCGTCGGGGATGGCGAAGCCAGCGGGGGGCTTGTCCAGGGTCTCCAGCGTCTTGCCGTCGTTCGCCGGGGAGGAGCCGGAGAAGATCGTGGCCATCTGCGAGCCGTCGATGCGCCAGTGGTGCATCTGGGTGTCCACCCCGGCGTCGAGGAACTTCTTGACCTCGGGGTAGCGCTCCGCGTTGGTCTTGGGGATCGGCAGCAGCTTGCCCCAGTCCACGCCGAGGGTCTCCAGCGCCTTGGCGAACGCCAGCTCGTGCACCTGGTCGCGCACGATGAGATAGGCGATGGTCGAGCGCGCGCGCTTGTTGTCGGTCATTTCATACATGCGGCACTTCTGCAGGCGCCCGGTCGACTCCAGCATCAGGTTGTAGATCAGGTCAAGCGGTAGGTTGCCGCTGTTGTAGACGTAGGAACCCGACCAGGGGTTGCCCACGCTGTCCACCGGCAGCGCACCCTGCGCGCCGACCAGGAAGTGGTGGATGTTGCCGTTTGACAGCGCCATGTTCAGCGGGGTCTTGCCACCCTCGGCGGCGGTGTCGAGCGGGGCGCGCGGGTCACCGGAGTAGCCGGGCGCGCCGTCCAGGAGCTGGCTGATGGTGGTGGCGATCAGCTCGACGTGGGAGATCTCCTCCGTGGCGATGCCCTGGATGAGGTCCTTGTACTGCAGCAGCTTGCCGCGGTAATTGAAGCTCTGGAACAGGTACTGCATCATCGTGCGCATCTCGCCGAACTGGCCGCCGAGACCTTCCTGGAGGGCGTTCGCGGCCGCGGGATCCGGCTCGTCGTCCGCGATCTCGTTGATCAACTGCTGGGCGTGGAAGAACATGCGGGCTCCCGGTCGTGGGGGTTGTGGTGCCGCCACCATCCCCCGGAGGCAGGCCCATGACACCGTCGCGCTAGAGGTTGCCGCGGGCGTCCTGCTCGCGTTCGATGGCCTCGAACAGCGCCTTGAAGTTGCCCTCGCCGAAGCCGCGGGAGCCGTGGCGCTCGATGACCTCGAAGAACACCGTCGGGCGGTCCTGGACGGGCTCGGTGAAGATCTGCAGGAGGTAGCCCTCGTCGTCGGCGTCGATCAGGACGTTGGCCGCCGCCAGCGCGTCGAGGTCCTCGTCGATCCCCGACCAGTCCAGCTTCGTGCGCTGCTGGGCGTAGTAGGTCTGCGGCACGCGCATGAAGCGCACGCCGTTCGCGCGCAGGGCGGCCACCGTGGCCACGATGTCGTCGGTCGCCAGCGCGAGGTGCTGCACGCCCGGCGAGCCGTAGTAGTCGAGGTACTCGGCGATCTGGGACTTCTTCTTACCCTGCGCCGGCTCGTTGATCGGGAACTTGATCCGGCCCTCGCCGTCCCACAGCACCTTCGACATCAGCGCGGAGTACTCGGTGGAGATGGCGTCGGCGTCGTAGTGGACGAGCTGGGTGAAGCCCATGACCCGCTCGTAGAAGCCGACCCAGGAGTCCATCGCGCCGAGCTCCACGTTCGCCACCACGTGGTCGACCAGACGCAGCCCGGTGGGGGTGCCCGGCAGGGCGGTGAGCGCCGAGGTGGTGCCGCGCGAGTCGGCGTGCTCGCCGACGGCGACGTAGCCCGGAAGGAACACCCCCGAGTAGTTCGACGCATCCACGAAGGAGTGCAGGGTCTCGCCGTAGATCTTGATCGCGCTGACCACGGCCTTGCCGCGCTCGTCGGTGCGGACCTGCGGCGCGAGGTGCGGCTCCGCGCCGCGCTCGACGGCCACGGCGTAGGCCTGCTCCGCGTCCGGCACGGCGAGGGCGAGGTCGCGGACGCCGTCGCCGTGGCGCGCGGTGTGGGCCACGATCTCGGAGTCCGGACCGAGCCCCGCCGTCACCACGAAGCGGATCTCACCCTGTGCGAGCACCCACGACGCGCGGTCCCGCACGCCCGTCTCCGGCCCCGCGTAGGCGATCGGGGTGAAGCCGAAGGCGGTGCGGTAGTAGTTCGCGGCCTGCTTGGCGTTGCCCACCCAGAACTCGACGTGGTGGTAGCCGAGCAGCGGCATCAGGTCGTTCATGTGCGTCCCCTTCGGGTCAGGGTCACGGCGTCGGGGTCACCTCGCTGTAGCCCCGGCCGAGGTAGGCGGCCTGGACGCGAGGGTCGGGCAGCAGCGCTTGTGGCGTGCCCTCCAGGAGTACCCGCCCGCGGTCCAGGACGAGCGCGCGGTCGGCGATCTTGAACGCCGCGCGGGCGTTCTGCTCCACCAGGACGATCGCGAGGTCGCCCGAGTCGCGCAGCCGGCCGAGCACCGCGAAGATCTCGCCGACCAGCTTCGGCGCGAGCCCCAGGCTCGGCTCGTCGAGCAGGAGCAGGCGGGGCCGGGCCATGAGCCCGCGGCCGATGGCCAGCATCTGCTGCTCGCCGCCCGACAGCGTCCCGCCGTGCTGGCCGAGGCGGTCGGCGAGGCGCGGGAACAGGTCGAGCACGAAGGCGCGGTCCTGCGCGATGGCGGCCCGCCCACGCCGCCGCCGCGAGTAGGCGCCGAGCGCCAGGTTGTCGTCGACGGACATGCCGGGGAAGACCAGCCGGTTCTCCGGGACGTGGGCGACTCCCGCGCCGGCCAGGCGCTCGGCGGCGGTGCCGGTGACGTCGGCGCCGTCCAGGCGGACGCTGCCGGCGCGTGCGGGCAGGAGCCCGGAGATCACGCGCAGCAGGGTGGTCTTGCCCGCGCCGTTCGCCCCGACCACGGCGACCAGCTCGCCCGGTGCCACCGTGAGGTCGATCCCCGACAGCACCGCGATGCGCTCGTAGCCCGCCGAGAGCCCCGCGACGACCAGCCGCGGCGGCGCGGGCGGCAGCGGGATGCAGCCCCCGGTCACCGTCCACCCCCCGCCGTGCGCGTCCGGCGCCCCCTGAGCGCCGCGGGCGCGCGCACCCGGGTGGGGTCGCCGGTCACGCGCCGCCGCCAAGGGACGGCTGATCGGTGTCCGCGCCGAGGTAGGCCTCGATCACGGTGGGGTCGTCGCCGATCTCGGCGGGCGTGCCCAGGGCGATGCGCTGGCCGTCGTCGAGGACCGCGATGCGGTCCGCCAGGGCCATGACGGCTTCCATGTCGTGTTCGACCAGCAGGATGGCCATGCCGCCGGCGCGCAGGCGGCGCAGCAGGCGGGCGAGGGCGGCGCGCTCCCCGGCGGACAGCCCGGCCATCGGCTCGTCGAGCAGGAGCAGGTCGGGCTCCGTGGCCAGCGCACGGGCGATCTCGACGAGCCGCTGGCGGCCGAATGGGAGGTCGGCGGCGAGCCGGTCGGCGACGTCGTCCAGCCCGAGCAGGCCCACGAGCCGGCGGGCCTCGGCGTCGATCGCGCGCTCCTCGGCGCGGGCGGGCAGCGACAGGGCGCCGGCGACGATGCCGCGCGAGCTGCGCAGGTGCCGCCCGACCGCCACGTTGCCCAGCACGGTGAGCGACGAGAAGATCTCCAGGTTCTGGAACGTGCGCGCCGCGCGGGCGGCGGCGACGGCGTGCGGGGGGCGGCCCGCCACCTGCGCGCCGGCGATCTCCACGCTCCCGCCGGTGGGCGGGAGCACCCCGGACACCACGTTGAACAGCGTGGTCTTGCCCGCGCCGTTGGGCCCGATGAGCGCCACGATCTCCCCGGTGCACACCTCCAGGTCCACCCCGTCCACCGCGTGCACGCCGCCGAAGTGCTTCGTCAGGCCGCGCACCCGCAGGATCGTGGTCCCCGGCGCCGGGCGACCCTCGCGGGGCAGCAGCGGCGAGACGGCGGCGGCGGGGTCCCCGCCGGGCCCTGTGGCGGTGGCGCCCGCCGTGGCGTGGCCGTCGCCGCCGGCTCGCCCGCCAGGACTGCGCCGCGCCAGCAGCCGGGCCGCGGACACCAGGCCGCCGGGCAGGAAGATGACGGCCAGGGTGAGCACCACCCCGAACCCGATGAGC
>Ga0136617_10005040_pt1 | contig 11806 bp, 9 predicted proteins | sample AntDrymUQ3222106_2_FD_129672 | JGI IMG/M metagenome (GOLD analysis project Ga0136617, IMG submission 129672) | Polar desert sand microbial communities from Dry Valleys, Antarctica - metaG UQ322 (21.06) | ecosystem: Environmental > Terrestrial > Soil > Desert | place: Antarctica: Dry Valley...
CCCTCAAGGGACAACATACCTCAAGGGGAGGGCGCCGCAGCGCCCTCCCCCGAGGTTCAAACGATTACAGAGCTTCAGCTCCTACTTGAGGCACCAGCTCGAGTAGTCGTTGAAGTACACCGGATGGAAGTCCGAGCAGTTCTCGAAGTCCATGCGCTCCGAGAAGAACGTGCTGAGCTTCCGGTGGCCGTAGGGCACGATGTAGCCGCTCTCGACGAGCTTGTTGTTGAGCTCCTCCCACTGGCCGGCAACCTCATCGGTGATCTCCGGCTCCAGGTTCAGCTCGGCGATGCCCTTGGTGATCTCCGGGTCGTCAACGTTCCCGGGGTTCTGGCTGTTCGTGGGCTGGATCGACTTGCCGTCCACCAGGAAGAAGAAGTTCTTCGGGTGGGGGAAGTCCTGGAACCAGTTCAGGAAGCCCGTCTGGGCCTTGGTCTTGGCACTTCCAATGGTCTGGAAGTAGACGCCGCCGTCGAGAATCTTCGGCGTGGCCTTGAGGCCCATCTTGTTGAGCATGTCGGCGTACGCCTCGGTGACCTTGTCGGTCGGATCATCGTTGTTGCCGTAGACGGTGACCTCCTCGCCCTCGACCCCGGCTTCCTTGATCAGCGCGCGTGCCTTCTCAAGATCCGGCGGGTCGTTGGGATTGCCCCATGGGCAGTCCTCGATGTCGAGCGCCTCATCGAAGCCCGGCAGCCCGGGGGGCAGGAAGGAGCAGCCCGGCGCCACCTCTCCCGCGAATATGCGGGCCAGGGCGGGCTTGTCCACGCCCCAGTTGACCGCCTCGCGCACCTTCGGGTCGTCGAACGGGGCGATCCTCGTGTTCATGAAGAAGTAGTACGTCGAGGCCGCAATGGGTTCCTTGTAGCGGTCCGAGTACTTCGCCTTGACCTCCGGCTTGATGTCCGCCGGCGGCGGGTCCTGCATGTAGTCAAGCTCGCCCGAGATCACGTCCTGCGCCTGGCGCTGAGACGACTTGATGATCTTGGTCGTGATCTTGTCGATCTTGGCGGGCGGAATGTCTGGCCCGAGATCGGGGAAGTTCTCGTTCTTCTCGAGGACGAACTGACGGTTGGGCACCGACTCGGTGACCTTGTAGGCCCCGATACCCGGAGGCGGATCCTTGGTCAGCTCCTTGCACGGCGTGTCGCTCGGGACGAGCGCGGCAAACCACATGCCGAGCACGTGCGAGAACGAGCCGTCGGGCTCGGACAGGTTGATCGTGATCTTGCCCGTCTTGTCGTCGGTCTCGATGCCCGAGATGTCGCCTGTGCACTTGCCGGCGTCGATGTACTCCTGGGCGCCCTTGATGCCCAGGAAGAAGGCCGAGCCGCCGGACTCCAGGTTCAGCACGCGCTTGATGGCGTGCTCGAAATCAGAGGCCTTGGCCGGCGAGCCGTCGGAGTACTTCAGGCCGTCACGGAGCGCGAGCTCGTAGGTCAAGCCATCCTCGGAGATCGTGGGCAGCTCCTTGGCCAGACCGGGGATCAGCTCCGCTCCCGCCGCGCCTTCCTTGTGCGGATAAGTGATAAGCGGCGTATAGACGAGCCACAGCGGCTCGATCCCGTTCACCGTGTAGGTGAGCGCCGGATCCAGATGGTCCGGCTGCGAAGTCTGCGAGATGGTGATCGACCCACCGCTCTTGGCCTCTCCACTGCTGCCCGTGTCGCCGCTCGTGTCGGTCTCGTCGTCGCCGCCACAGGCAGCGATCACGAGCATCGACAGCGCGGCGACGAGCAGCACCAAAGCACGTCTACCGAACTTCCCCATTAAGTTTCCCTCCAGCAGTTTTGGTTCGCGAGCAGGGGTGCCCGCCAGGGCCAAGATATCCCTTCCGGCGAGGAGGCCGGCCGGGACCCGGGGAGAGACAATCTGCCCTTAACGGAGCAATTCCTCGCGCATGGTCCCCAGGGATTTGCGAATCAGGCGCGACACATGCATCTGGCTGAGACCGACCCTGTGGGCAATTTGAGTCTGCGGCAGGCCCTCTTCGAAACGCATGCGAAGGATCTCGCGCTCGCGCGGGGCGAGCCGTTCCAGGGCCGGTTCGAGAGCGGCCCGGTCCTCCGAGCGCTCGAAGCCGGAGTCCTCCCCACCGATCGTCTCCAGCGGGTCGAGCTCCTCGTCGCCGCTGGGCCCGGCCGACAGCGAGACGGTGGAGTACGCCGAGCCGACCTCCATCGCCTCGAGCACCTCCTCGGGAGTCGTCTTCAGCTCGTCGGCGATCTCGGCGATGCTGGGCGAGCGCCCCAGCCGGCCGGTCAGGCGCTCGATCGCTCCCGACATCGCTGCGTTGAGCTCCTGTAGCGCTCTGGGCACGCGGATGGCCCAGCCCTTGTCGCGAAAGTGGCGCTTGATCTCGCCGACCACGTTGGGCGTGGCATAGGTGGCGAGCGACACCTCGCGCTCGAGCTCGAAGCGGTCGATCGCCTTGATGAGACCGATGGCGCCGACCTGCTCGATGTCCTCCAGCGCCTCGCCGCGCCCGGCGTAGCGGCGGGCCAGCGAGCGCACGAGCGGCAGGTGGCGCTCGATCAGCTCCTCGCGCGCGGTGGTGTCGCCCGCCTTGTGGTAGCGGCGCAACAGCTCGCGGTCCTCCTCGCGGGCCTGCTCGGAGTTGGCCGCCCGACGCGAGTCCACCGCCCTCACGGCGTGGCCTTGAGCTTCTCGAGCAGCACCGAAACGTGGCCGTCGCCGGCCTCGCGCACGTCGAAGGAGTCCACCACGGTCTGCAGGACGCGGCGCAGAGTCAGCTCTCCGGCGGGGCCGTCACCGTTCTCGAGCGCCTCGGAGACCTTGTGTGCGCTCAGCGGGGCCACGCTCGTTCGGATGTTGCGCGTTCCGACCTCGAAGGACAGGCGCACGGTGTCGACGGTGCAGGTCTCGGCCAGCAGGCGCTCGACGGCGAGCTGAAGGTCGTCGATCTCCTCGAAGGCGAAATCGACACGCTCGGCGATGCCGCCGATGATCAGGCGCACGACGGCTTGGAAGTCGCCCGACAGCGGCGCCTCGAGATCGATGCGCTCTGCGCGATCGCTCATGCCGGTTCCCCGATGGTCCCTTCCCCCACGACGCAATCATCATGCATGAGAGCGCCGAGCTGTCCAGGCGCCACCGCGAGGGCCGCCTCCTGAAGCTCGAGCTCGAGGGTCCCGGGAGCCGTTTGGCGGACCCGGCAGGGCAGCGCCCTGGCGTGGTAGCGCAGCCGAACCGCCTGCACGCTGTCCGCGGGGCGGTGGAGGGTGGTGCGCTCGAGACGCACCCTCGTGGTGGCGAGCGCTTCGCGCGGGCCCACCGTGACGGTTCCGGTATCGGCGTCCTTGCTGAGGACGTACAGCGGGTCGGTGCTCGAGACGTTCAGGCCACGGCGTTGGCCGACAGTGAACTCGTGCTGGCCCTCATGGCGGCCGAGCACCCTGCCCTCGCGGTCCACGATCACGCCGGGCCGGCGCAGGCGCGGGCCGCCGTGGCGGCGCAGAAAGGCGCGTCCGCCCAGGCCGGCCACGAAGCAGAGGTCCTGGCTCTCGCGCTTGTCGGCCACGGGGAGGCCCGAGTCGCGCGCGAGCTGGCGGACGGCGTCCTTGGTCAACCCCCCGAGCGGGAAGGAAAGGCGGTCGAGCAGGCCAGGATCGAGTCGGGCCAGCATGTAGCTCTGGTCCTTCAAGGGGTCGGCCCCCGCGCGGATCAGCGGACCGTGCTCGTCTCGGGCGATGCGCGCGTAGTGCCCGGTGGCCAGGCGGGCGGCGCCCAGCGTCCGCGCCAGGTCGAGCATGGCGTCGAAGCGGACCTCGCCGTTGCACTTGACGCAGGGGTTGGGCGTGCGACCCTCGGCGTAACCGTCGAGGAACGAGGAGACGACCGCGGAGCGAAAGCGCTCGCGCACGTCCAGAGTGACGTGGGGAACGCCCATGCGGTGCGCGAGCGCCCGGGCGCCGGTGACCGCCTGCGGAGAACAGCACGAGCGCTCGCCGTCGGTGGCCGGGTCCGACCACAACTCGAGCGTCACCGCCAGCACATCGTCGCCGGCGTCGAGGGCGAGCTGGGCGGCAGCGGCCGAGTCGACGCCCCCGCTCATGGCTACGAGGGTCCGTCTGGCGCTGGGCGCCAGGCGCACGGTGCCCGCCCTTGCTGCGGAGCCCAGAGCGCGGTGCAGGGCGTCGGCGGCGAGTGTGGCGGCGTGGCGCTTGGGGGGAATCAGACCGCCGAGCGCGTCGCTGATGTGGTCCGGGGTGATGCGGGCCGCATCGAGGAAGAGACTTCCCTCGACGAGCTCGACGACCGCGCTGCCGGCGGCACGGGCGGCGCCGCAACCCTCGGCGTCGAAGCCCGCTTCGGCGATGCGGTCGCCGTCGGCCCGCACTGAGACGCGGAGGAGATCGCCGCACGCAGCGCCTCCGACGGCTCCGGAGTGCGGCCAGTCATGAAGAGCGCCGAGCCCGCGCGGGGCATTGAGATGGTCCTCGAAGCTCAAGGAGCCGCAACAGTAGTGGCATACGCCACAGGCGAAAGTTGGCCCCAGCCTGCCGCTGATTCCGAGCCGGGAGTTGGGCCTGCTGTCCAGCAAGCTTGGGTGTCCTCCGAAGCGGGCCACGGCCCTACCCCGAGCCGGACTCCCATCCCGGTTGTATTCGGCTCAACATGTACGGCCGGCACACGCACAGGCTCGGGCCGGGGACGAGGCTAGCAACCCGGGGCCACTTTCTGGGCGCGGCCTTGACATCACCCGGCGGCCCTGGCTAGCCTCGCTTCGGCAAACGTTTTCCGAAGGAGTGTTATGAGCGTGGAGGCCGAGCGCCCGGCAGGCTCGCGCGAAGGTGAGGTGCGCACAGTCGGCATCGTGATGAACGGGGTGACCGGCCGGATGGGCACCAACCAGCATCTGATTCGTTCGATCCTGGCCATCCGCCACGCGGGCGGCGTCCGAACGGCCGGCGGGCTGACGATTTGGCCCGAACCCGTGCTGGTGGGGCGCAGCGAGGCCAAGCTGCGCGCGTTGACCGAGAGCCACGGCCTCGAGCGCTGGAGCACCGACCTCGACGAGGCCCTGGCCGCTCCGGACTGCGAGATGTACTTCGACGCCTCGGCCACGGCCGCGCGGGCCGAAGGCATGGAGCGCGCCATCGCGGCGGGAAAGCACGTCTACTGCGAGAAGCCCTCGGCTTCCGACCTCGAGTCGGCGCTGCGGCTCGCGCGCCTGGCCCGCGAGGCCGGCGTGAAACACGGCGTGGTGGCCGACAAGCTCTTTCTCCCCGGCCTGCGGAAGCTGCGCCGGCTGGTGGACAGCGGCTTCTTCGGGCGCATCCTCTCGGTACGGGGCGAATTCGGCTATTGGGTCTACGAGGGTCCCGAGCCGCCGGCCCAGCGCCCGTCGTGGAACTACCGCTCCGAGGACGGCGGCGGGATCCTGGCCGACATGCTGCCGCACTGGCGCTATGTGCTCGACGATCTCTTCGGGGCGGTCAAGACGGTCTACACCCTTGGCGTGACGCACATCCCCGAGCGAGTCGACGAGGCGGGCCGGGCTTACGAGAGCACCGCGGAGGACGCCGCCTACGCCACGTTCGAGCTCGAGGGCGGCATCGTGGCCCAGCTCAACTCCTCCTGGTGCGTGCGCGTGAACCGCGATGAGCTCGTCGAGTTCCAGGTCGACGGCACGGACGGAAGCGCGGTCGCCGGCCTGCGCGAGTGCCGGGTGCAGCCGCGCGACGCCACGCCGCGCTCGATCTGGAACCCGGACATCGAGGACCCCAACGATTACCCGGCGGGGTGGCTGGAGCTACCCGACCAGACTGAATACGACAACGGCTTCAAGGTGCAGTGGGAGATGTTTCTGCGCCACGTGGCCTGCGACGAGCCCTTCGCCTGGGACCTGTTCGAGGGCGCGAAGGGCATCCAGCTCGCCGAGCTGGCCGAGCGCTCTTGGAAGAAGCGCCGCATGCTCGAGGTGCCGGAGCTGGAGCTGTGAGCGTCACCGCCGCGAGCGAGCTGCTGCTGCCGGCGGCCGGCGGCTCGCTCGAGCGCTTCGTGCCCGGAGAGCCGACGGCCTTCGAGCGGCCCGCCCGCCGGCCGTCGTCGTCGTCGCGCGTGTTCTACGCCGCCGCGCACGTGGTGGCCGATCCGCTGGCCGACGGCGAGTCGGCCGGCGCCGCCCTCGACTGGGAGGCCACGCTGGCCTACCGGCGTCACCTCTGGTCCTGGGGGCTCGGCGTGGCCGAGGCTATGGACACCGCACAGCGCGGCATGGGCCTGGGCTGGGGCGAGGCGAGGGAGCTGATCGGCCGCTCGGCCGCCGAGGCGCGGGCCTGCGGCGGCCTTCTGGCTGCGGGCGCCGGCACCGACCAGCTTCCCGCCGGGCAACCGGCTTCGCTGCAGCGCATCCGCGAGGCCTACCTGGAGCAGTGCGCGTTCGTCGAGGGCGAGGGCTGCCGCGTGATCCTGATGGCCAGCCGCGCCCTGGCCGCCGCGGCACGCGGCCCCGACGACTATCGGACGGTGCTCGAGCCGGTGCTCGAGGCGGCGCGCGAACCGGTGATCCTGCACTGGCTGGGCGACATGTTCGACCCCGCGCTCGCGGGCTACTGGGGCAAGGAGGACCTGGACGGCGCGACCGAGGAGGTTCTGCGCCTGATCGCCGGCCACGCGGAGCGGATCGACGGCATCAAGGTGTCGCTTCTGGATGACGCGCGCGAGGTAGCCCTGCGCGAGGCGCTGCCCGAAGGGGTGCGACTGTACACCGGCGATGACTTCAACTTCCCGTCGCTGATCGCCGGAGGAAGCCACGCTCTCGTGGGCATCTTCGACGCGATCGCGCCCGCGGCCGCGTGCGCCCTGACGGTGCTCGACGGAGGCGATGTGGAGGGCTTCGAGCGCGCGCTGGATCCCACCCTCCCGCTGGCGCGCAAACTGTTTGCGGCGCCCACCTACCACTACAAGACGGGCATCGTCTTCCTGGCCTGGCTCAACGGCCACCAGGGCCACTTCCGCATGGTCGGCGGGCTGGAGGGCGCTCGCACGCTGCTCCACCTGGCCGACGTCTTCCGGCTGGCCGACGACGCGGGTCTGCTCGCGGATCCCCCGCTGGCCGCCGAGCGCATGCGCCGCCTGCTCGCGGTGGGCGGCGTGGATCAGTGAGCCTGGATCCGGCCCGCCTGAGCTTCAACGAGATCACCGCCGACCACCTCAGCCTCCAAGCGGCCGTGGAAGCCTGTGCCGCCTCTGGGATCGGCTGGTTCGGGCCCTGGCGCCACAAGCTCGGGCCGGGCGCAGCCGAGCGCATAAACGCTGCCGGCCTGCGCGTATCGAGCCTCTGTCGCGGCGGATTCTTCCCGGCCACCGGCGCGGCGACGCGGGCCGAGCGGATCAAGGACAACCGCCTCGCCGTGGAACAGGCCACCGAGCTCGGCACGGACGTGCTCGTCCTGGTGTGCGGCCCGGCGCCGGACGGCGACCTGGAGGCGGCGCGGCGCCAGGTGCTCGAAGGCATCGAGACGCTGCTCCCCCACGCCGCCGAGCACGGCGTGCAGCTGGGCATCGAGCCCCTCCACCCGATGATGATCGCCGAGCGTTCGGTGGTGGTCACGCTCGCTCAGGCGCTCGACCTGGCCGAGCGCTTCGACCCCGCCGGTGTTGGTGTGGTGATCGACGCCTATCACGTCTGGTGGGACCCGGGGCTGGAAGCTCAGACCGAGCGGGCGGTGGGGCGCATCCTCGGCTACCACGTCTCCGACTGGCTGTCCCCCACCCCCGACGTGCTCGCCGGCCGTGGCATGATGGGCGACGGGGTCATCGACCTGCCCCGCATCCGGGCCTTGGTCGAGGCCGCCGGGTACGACGGTCCCATCGAAGTCGAGGTGATCAACCCCGCGCTGGCCGAGCTGCCCACCGCCGAGCTGATGTCGACCGTGCGCGAGCGCTTCGAGCGTTGCTGTTAGCCGCGCCGCGCGGTCGTGGAGCGGGGCACCACCCGGTGCGGCAACACCGTCTCCGAAGGCGAGCTTTCGCCGCTCACGATCCGCCGAGCCGCGGCGGCGCCGAACTGGTAAACGGGGACGCTGACCGTCGTCAGGTCGCTGAAACGAGCGAGGCGCGTGTCGGTCATCCCGGCCACTGAGATGCGCCCGGGCACCTCGACGCGGGCTTGGCGCAGGGCGGCGAGCGCTCCGATCGCGGTCTCGTCGTTGGCCCCGATGATCGCCTCCGGCGGGTCGGCCTCGGCGATGATCTGCAGCGCCGCGGCGTAGCCCTGCTCGTAGGAGAAGTCGCCTTCGTGGACGAGGCCGGCCTCGACCCCCGCATCGGACGCCGCCCGGCGAAAGCCCTCGAGGCGGTCGCGGCTCGCGTAGAGGCCGGGCGGCCCGCTGATGTAAGCCACACGGCGGTGGCCCAACGACAGCACGTAGTCGGTGATGTCGTACGCCGCGCCCCGGTTGTCGGCCACGATTCGCGGGCACTCGAAGTCGCGCACGGCCAGCGCCAGCACGCTGATGTCGCGCTCGCGCGCGCGCTTGACCGCCGCGGCCAGGTCGGCTCCTCGGGGGTCGTCGAGGAACCCGCTCCCGGCGAAGATCACACCCTCGGCCTGGTAGTCGGAGAGCACCGCCAGCTGGTCGATCTCGAGATCGGTGCGCCGGTCGGCGTTGCAGATGATCGTCATGTAGCCGGCGCGCGCCGCGACGTCCTCGACTCCGCGGGTGATCTCGGCGAAGTAGGCGTCGACGATGTCGCCCACCATCACCCCGATGATGCGGCTGCGGCGGGTCACCAGCGCGCGTGCCAGGGCGCTGGGCGAATAGCCGAGCTCCCGGGCCGCCTCGAGCACCCGCTCGCGCGTGGCATCGGACACCGGGTGAGCCGAGCCGTTGAGCACCCGCGATGCCGTGGCGATGGACACGCCGGCCTGGCGGCCCACGTCGGCGAGCGAGCCCGATAGGCGTCGGATAGTCACGTGTGGCAAACGTTTTCAGCCGAGATGCTTGACATAAGCCGACCGCCGTCAATAGCGTCACGGAAAACGATAACCGCACTGATGGGAGGGCGTCCATGGCGACCGAAGTAGCGCAGAGGCCCTGGGCCGGCAGGATCTTCGTCGACGGCGAGTTCACCGACGCCGAGGGCGGCCGGCGCGCGTCGGTAACGGACAAGGCAACGGGAGAGCAGCTGGCCGAGGCCGGAGTGGCCTCGGAGGCCGATGTCGACCGGGCCGTGCGGTCGGCGAAGGGGGCGCAGCCGGGCTGGGCGGCCCTCGCCTACGACGAGCGCGCCGGGCTGCTGCGCCGGGTAGCGCGTCTGCTCGAAGACCGCAGCGCCGAGATCGCCGCGCTGATCGTGCGCGAGACCGGTGGCATCCCGGGCAAGGCCGAGTACGAGGTCGGCGGGGCGCAGAACGAGCTCTACGAAGCGGCCGGCCTCGCCTCGCGGGCCACCGCCGAGGTGCTTCCCTCTCACAACCCGGGCAAGCTCAGCCTCATCCAGCGCCTGCCGGTGGGCGTGGTGGCCGCGATCACGCCCTGGAACTTTCCGGTGGTGCTTGGCTTTCGCGTGGTGGCGCCGGCGCTGGCGCTCGGCAACACCGTGGTGCTCAAGCCCGCGCCTGAAACCCCGGTCACCGGCGCACTGATCATCGCCGAGCTGTTCGCCGAGGCCGGCGCGCCCCCGGGCGTGCTGCAGGCGCTTCCCGGCGACGACGACACGGGCAAGCAGCTCGTGGCCCATCCCAGTGTGAACATGATCCATTTCACGGGGTCGTCGGAGGTCGGCCGCCAGATCGCCATCTCGGCCGCGGGCGACTTCAAGCGCGTCTCGCTCGAGCTGGGCGGCAACAACGCCTTTGTCGTGCTCGACGACGCCGACCTGGACGGGGCCAGCATGGTCGGCGCCTGGTCGTCCTTCCACTACTCGGGCCAGACCTGCATCACCGCCGGGCGTCACATCGTGGCCCGCGGGCTGTTCGACGACTACGTCGAGAAGCTCGCGGCGCGTGCCCGCGGGATCGAGGTGGGCGACCCGAGCGGTGGCGAGGTGGGCCTGGGGCCGATGATCTCCCAGGGCCAGCTCGAGCGGGCCCACGGAATCGTGGAGGAGTCGGTGCGGATGGGTGCGAAGGTGGTCGAGGGCGGCACTCACGAAGGCCTCTTCTACCGCCCCACCGTGATGGTCGACGTGACGCGCGACATGCCGGTCTGGCGCGACGAGATCTTCGGCCCCGTTGCCCCCGTCCTGGCCGTCGACAGCGAAGACGAGGCGCTCGAGCTGGTCAACGACACCAGCTACGGCCTGGTCAACGCGGTCTACACCGGCGCTCCCGCGCGCGGGCTGGCCTTCGCCGAGCGCGTTCACTCCGGCATGGTGCACGTGAACGACTCAACGTGCCTCGACGAGGCCCACGTGCCCTTCGGCGGCGTGGGGGCGTCGGGCATGGGCGGGCGCTCCGGAGGCGAGGCCAACCTCGAGGAGTTCACCGAGCGGCGCTGGATCGGAGTGCAGCGCTCGCCCGTCGAGTATCCGTACTAGTGGCCGATCCGGACGTACTCATCGTCGGCGCCGGACCCACCGGCGCCGTGGCCGCCAAGCGCCTCGCAGAAGCGGGCCTGAGCGTGGTCTGCCTCGAGCAGGGCGGCTGGCCCGACTACGAGCAGGCGCGCTCAGAGCACCCCGACTTCGAGCTCACCTCGGGCCAGTACTGGGCCTGGGATCCCAACGCCCGCGCTGGCCCGGGCGACTACCCCGTCGACGACTCAGAGTCGGACATCACCGCGCTCATGTGGAACGGCGTGGGCGGTGGCAGCGTGGTGTTCGCGGCGCACTGGCAGCGCAACCTGCCCTCGGACTTCCGCGTGCGCTCGCTCGACGGGGTGGGCGACGACTGGCCGCTCAGCTACGAGGAGCTCGAGCCGTTCTACGTTCGGGTGGAAAGGGACTGGGGCGTCTCGGGGCTGGCCAACGACACCGCCTTCCCGCCCGGCGAGGGCCCGCCCATGCCGCCCGTTCCGCTATCGCCGATGGGCCGCCGGCTGGCCAAGGCCCACAACGATCTGGGCTGGCACTGGTGGCCCGGCCCCAACGCGATCGCCACCGAGCACTACGGCGCGCTCAACCCGTGCGTACTGCGCGCCACCTGTTTGTGGGGCTGCGCCGACGGGGCCAAGGCCACCGTCGACCGCACCTACTGGCCCATCAATCAGCGCAACGGCGTCGAGCTGATCATACGCGCCCGTGTGCGCCGCCTGCTGCAGCGCCCCGACGGACTGATCGAAGGGGCCGAGTACCTTGACGCCGACGGCAACGAGCACGTTCAGCGCGCCGGCATCACGATCCTCGGGGCCAACGGGATCGGCACACCGCGCCTGCTCTTCCTCTCCGGCGACAACGGCGGCCTGGCCAACTCATCGGGGCAGGTGGGCAAGCGTCTGATGATGCACCCCTTCGGAACGGTCACCGGGCTCTTCGAGGAGAACCTGCACAGCTGGCAGGGCGCCTGGGGCCAGCACATCCACTCGCTCGAGTTCTACGAGACGGGCCCCGACCGCGACCACGCGCGCGGAGCCAAGTGGGGCCTGCAGCCCACCGGCGGCCCGCTCTCGATGACGCGCTCCTACCCGTGGGGCGAGGAGAACGCGGTCTGGGGTGAGGGCTTTCACCGCGAGCTCAAGCGCCGCCTGGGCCACTCGGCGATGTGGGGCATCATCGCCGAAGACCTGCCCGAGGAATCGAACCGAGTGACGCTCGACGCGAGCAACCCCGACGAGTTCGGCATTCCGGGCGCGAAGATCGAGTACAAGAACTCCGAGAACACCCATCGGATGATGGA
>Ga0136617_10005041_pt1 | contig 11806 bp, 9 predicted proteins | sample AntDrymUQ3222106_2_FD_129672 | JGI IMG/M metagenome (GOLD analysis project Ga0136617, IMG submission 129672) | Polar desert sand microbial communities from Dry Valleys, Antarctica - metaG UQ322 (21.06) | ecosystem: Environmental > Terrestrial > Soil > Desert | place: Antarctica: Dry Valley...
CGCCTACAACGCGAACGCGGGGCTTCCCTTCGTGCCCACCTACGACCTCAAGGTCAAGGTGCCGAACGCGAGCAAGCTCGTGGTGGGCAACGACGTCCGCGCCGGCGGCTTTCGCATCGGCGCGGTGGATCGGATCAGCAGCGGGAGGCGCATCGTCGAGGGCGAGGAGCGCTCGGTGGCCGTGCTCAGCCTCAAGCTCAACAAGCTGGTGCAGCCGCTGCCCGAGGACACGCTTGTGGCTATCCGCTCACGCTCGGCGCTGGGGCTCAAGTACGTCGAGCTGGCCCCCGGGACCTCCAGGCGGGGCTTTCGGGCCGGCGACACCATTCCGCTGCGCAACGCGCGCCTGAGGGCCGGAGAGATCGAGGACTTCACGGCGATCTTCGACGACGACACCCGGGTCGGCGCCCGGGCCGCGCTCCAGGGCTTCGGCAACGCGCTGGCCGGCCGCGGCACGTCGATCAACCGGGCGATCGAGGAGCTCAACCCGCTGTTGCGCGACCTGCTGCCCGTGATGCGCAACCTCTCCGATCCGCGCACCGAGCTCAGCGGCTTTTTCCCGCGGCTGGGCCAGGCCCTGCGCGAGATCGCCCCGGTGGCCGGGGTGCAGGGCGACTTCTTCGCCAACCAGGCCACCACCTTCGCGGCAATCGGCCGCAGTCCGCAGGCCCTGCGCGAGACGATCGAGGAGGGCCCGGCCACGCTGTCGACCTCCATCAGGTCGCTACGCGTGCAGACCCCGTTCCTGGCCCGTTTCGCCGACGTCTCGCGGCGCCTGGGCCCGGCGGCCCGCGAGCTGCGCGTGTCGCTCCCGCCGATCAACGATGCCCTGCGGGTGGGGACGCCGGTGCTGCTGCGCTTCCCCGAGCTGGGCGAGGACCTGGAGCGACTGTCCGGCGCACTCGAGGACCTGGGCGAGAACCCGAGCACGCTGCTCGCCCTGCGCGACCTGCGCCAGGCGCTGCGCGTGACGCGCCCCCTGGTCGAGTTCGCCGCCCCGTACCAAACGGTCTGCAACTACTTCAACTACTTCTGGCCCGCCACCGGCGCCCACCTGTCGCAGGTCACCCGCGGTCCCGACGGCACCGCGCTGGGAACAGTGCAGCGCATCCTTTCGCTGCCGCCCAGCGCCCAGGAGAACAGCCTGACCACCTCGGCCTCCTCACGGCCGGTCGACGTGCCCCCGGGCACCGACCCCCAGGGCGCCGACGCCGGGCAGGCGCTGCACTCCCAGCAGGGCGGTCCGGCGATCGACGGCCAGGGCCGCGCGGACTGCCAGCCGGGCCAGACGGGCTACCTCGACCGGCTCGCCACCGACGACCGCTACGGGCCCAACCGCTTGGGCGGCGCCCACATCGTCGTCGACCCCAACACCCCGGGCAACGCCGGCGGCACCTGGATCTCGCGCAAGCTGGGCATCGACAGCCTTGGTGATGTCCCATGACCGCCTTGAAGGCCGGAATCCTCGCGCTGGTGTTGATCGCGACCTTCACCTACTTCGGCTTCACCAAGGCCAACCCGTTCTCCGATCCCTACGTGCTCAAGGCGGCGGTGGTCGACGCGCGCAACCTGCAGGCGCGCTCGGTGGTGCGGATGGCCGGCGTGGACGTGGGCAAGGTGACCAAGGTCGAGCCCGTGCCCGGCTCGGCGCCCGCGGCGCTCGTGACCATGGAGCTGCGCGAGGACGCGCTGCCGCTGCGAAAGGACGCGCGGCTCAAGGTCCGCCCGCGCATCTTCCTGGAGGGCAACTACTTCGTGGATCTGCGCCCCGGCTCGCCCTCGGCGGGAGAGCTCGAGGACGGCGACACGCTCCCGCGCTCGCAGACAGCGGCCTCGGTCTCCACGTCGGAGGTACTCGCGGTGCTGCAGTCCGACGTGCGCCAGGACCTGCGCACCCTGCTGTTCGAGCTGGGAACGAAGGGGCTCATCCAGGGCGGGGGCGCGGAGGGCTTCAACCGCGCTGTTCCCTTCTTCGAGCCCGCCTACCGGCGCTCGGCCCTGGCCAACGATGCCCTGCTGGGCGAGAACCCCACACGCGACCAGCGCCGGCTGCTGCGCGGCCAGCAGCGCACCCTCGGCGCCCTGGCCTCCAACCCGGCCACATTGGGCGAGCTCGTGACCGACCTCAACGTCACCGCCGGGGCGCTCGCCCGCCAGGACGCCGCGCTCGAGGCCTCGGTCCCCGCCCTGCGTGACACGCTGCGCACGGCGCTGCCCGCCCTCGACTCGCTCAACACCGCGCTGCCTGCGCTGCGCGCCTTCGCGCGAGAGGCGGTGCCCGGGGTGCGCAGCACCACGCCGACTCTCGACGTGGCGATCCCCTGGATCGCCCAGCAGCGGGCGCTGATGCGCGAGAGCGAGCTCAGGGGCCTGGCGCGCTCGCTGCGCGGCGCCACGCCGAGCCTGGTCAGGCTCAACCGCTCCCAGGTCGGGTTCCTCGCCCAGGCTCGGGCGCTTGCCTCCTGCACCAACACGGTGCTCACGCCCTGGAGCAGGAGCCCGATCCCGAGCGCCGAGCCGGGCAACAGCGGCCAGGAGGTCCGCCGCCAGACCTTCCGCGGGTTCGTCGGCCTGGCCGGCGAGAGCCGCAACAACGACGCCAACACGCCCTACTTCCACATTCAGACGGTCAAGCCGACCAACCTCGGTGCGGCCGGCGGCGGACGGCTCGAGCCGCTGGCGCCGCCTAACCCCAACGTCCCGCCGGTGCACCGCCCCGATGTGCCCTGCGAGACCCAGGAGGCGCCCAACCTCGACGCTGCGGACGGGCCCGGCGTGGCTCCCTCGGGCGCCCCCGCCGCCGCGGCCAGCGTGACCGGCGGCCTGGCCACCGCTCAGCGCGGGGCGTTCGCCGGGACGGCGTTCGAGGAAGGGGCTCAGGAGGTCGAGCGCCTGCTCGACAGCCCGCTGATGGAGCGGCGCATCGAGCGGGCACTGGGCCCGGGGGACACGCCGTGAAGCACGCGCTGAAGACGCATATCACCGAGCTGCTCGCCGTGCTGGGCCTGCTGGTGCTCGCCGCCGGCATCGGCGGCTACATCCTCTCCCAGCAGCGTTTTCGCTTTCCGCTCATCGAGGACCAGCCCAAGGTTGTCGAGGTCGAGCTGGAGAACGCGCAGGCGGTGCAGCCCGGGCAGGGACAGACGGTGCGCGTGGCCGGCGTGCAGATCGGCGCGATCAGCGGCGTCCAGGTCGAGGACGGCGTGGCCGTCGTGCAGATCGAGATCGAGGAGCAGTTCGAGAACGTAATCCGCGAGGACGCCACTGCGCTGCTGCGCCCGCGCACCGGCCTTAAGGACATGCTGCTCGAAGTCGACCCCGGGCAGGGCGACCCCCTGCCCGCCGGCGGGCGCATCCAGGTCGAGAACACCAACCCGGACGTGAACCCCGACGAGGTGCTGTCCACCCTCGACTCCGACACGCGGCCCTACCTCCGCCTGCTCGTGTCGGGCGCAGGCCGCGGCCTGCGGGGGCGCGGCACCGACCTGGCCGAGACGCTCAAGCGCCTCGAGCCACTGCACCGCGACCTGGCGCGCGTGGCCCGCGCCGGAGCGCGGCGGCGCGTGGCGCTGAAGCGGCTGATCAACCGCTACGGGTCGCTCATGCAGGAAGTGGGACGCCATCCCGCCGAGCTGCGGCGCCTCGTCAGCGCCTCTCAGAGCGTCTTCGATGCGCTCGCGAGCGAGGACACGAACATCTCCGAAACGGTCGCCCGGCTGCCGGGGACGCTGCGCCAGGCGGAGAGCACGCTGGCTCGGGTCGACACGCTGGCCGACGTGATGGGCCCCTCGCTCACCGCGCTGCGCGAGCCGTTTCGCAAGCTCGACCAGACCAACGCCGCCGTGCGCCCCTTCCTGCGCGAGACCACGCCGATCGTCCGCGACCAGATTCGTCCCTTCGCCCGCGCCGGCCGGCCCTACGTGGCCAACCTCGAGCCCGCCGCGCGGGACCTGGCGAAGGCCTCGCCCGACCTGACGGAGACCTTCCGCGAGCTCAACCGCTTCTTCAACATGGCGGCCTACAACCCCGGCGGCGCCGAGGCGCCGCGGGTGGTGGACGGCAACGACGTCCGCGAGGAGAGCTTCCTCTACTGGCTGGCCTGGACGGCCAACAACGGCGTGTCCCTGTTCGGCACCGCCGACGCACAGGGTGTCTACCGTCGCCTGACCATCTGCGGCCTTCCGGTGGGCATCCTCGGCGCCATCCAGCTCGGCCCGCTCGTGACCCAGATCGCCCGCGACCAGCCGGCGCTGCTCAGCCAGGTGGTGGCCGGTCTCGGCGGACAGGGCCTGCTGCCGCCCGGCACTCCGACCACCGCCGATCTCGTCGAGGGCATCACCGCCGCCACCGGCGGACTGGGGGACTGCCGCTTCTAATGGTGAAGAAAGCCCCCGGCATCGGACAGGTCTTGGCCATGGTCCTCTTCACCCTCTCGGTGTTCGGGCTGCTGCTGTTCCTGTGGATCGCCTTTGGCGGCACCACGCCGCTCAAGCCGCAGGGCTACCGCTTCAAGGCCGCCTTTCCGGAGGCCGCGCTGCTGGTCAACGAGGCCGAGGTGCGCATGGCCGGCATCAGCGTGGGCAAGGTCAAGTCAAAGCAGCTGGCGGCAGGCGGCCGCCGCGTGCTGGCCGAGATCGAGCTCGACAACAAGTTCGCGCCCATCCCGCGCGACACCCGCGCAATCCTGCGGCAGCGCAGCCTGCTGGGCGAGACCTACGTGGCCCTGACCCCGGGAAGCAAGGAGTCCGGCGAGCTCGCCGACGGAGGCACACTCCCGGGTACGCAGGTGGCGGAGACCGTGGAATTCGAGGAGCTGTTCAGCTCCTTCGACCCCGATACGCGCCGCGCCTTCCAGGACTGGCTCCAAGAGGCCGGCATCGCCGTGGGCGGAGACTACGCCCAGGACTTCAACGACTCGCTGGGCAACCTCGCCGGCTTCGCCGAGGCCGGCGCCGACCTGCTCGAGCCGCTCGATCGCCAGGAGCTGGCGCTGCGGCAGGTGATCCGCGACACCGGCCGCGTGTTCGGCGCCGCCTCCGAGCAGGAGGGAGCGCTGCGCGGGCTGATCGTGAACGGCAACCGCACGTTTGGCGCGCTGGCCTCGCGCGACGAGGCGCTCGCCCAGACCTTCGAGGTCTTTCCCACCTTCCAGCGCGAGACGCAGGCCACGATGGCGCGCCTCGAGCGCTTCGCCCGCGACACCGATCCGCTGGTGCGCGCCCTGCGCGAACCGGCCGGCGACCTCGGTCCCACGCTGCGCGATCTGGGCGACCTGGCGCCGGATCTCGAACAGCTGTTTCGCGACATCGATCCGCTGATCGATTCGAGCGAGGACGGCGTGCCCGCCGCCGAGCGCTTCCTGGAGGGCGCCGAGCCGGTGCTGGAGGCAGCGCACGTCTTCCTGCCCGAGGTCAACCCGATCTTGGCCTACCTGCAGTTCAACCGCACGCTCGTGGCCTCTTTCCTCGTGGCCGGGGCGGGGTCGATCGGCGAGAACCTCGCCGGCGGCTACACGCGTCCCCGCACGGCGAGCACGCCGGAGCACCTGCTTCCGCAGTCGTCGTTCTTCGAGCTTCGCTCGTTCATCCGCGATGGCACCCGGCCCGTTTGGGACCGCGGGAACGCCTACCTGGCGCCCAACGCCCGCTGGCGTGCCACCGGACTGGGCTCGATCGAGAGCTTCGACTGCGAGCCCTCCGGAGGCGAGGTGCGTAACCCGGTCGATTCCCCCGCCATCGCCAAGGCCCCGCCCTGCTTCGTCGCTCCGCCATCGCTCTTCGGAGACCAGAAGTACACCCGCCTGCGGCGAGGCCAGGCGCCGCTCGTGCTCGGCCCCATAGGCGGCAACCGGGCCGGTGACTCGCCCGCTAGTCCCTGAACGCCTCGTTTGTTTTCGCGCCGCGCAGGCGGGCATCCGGCACCTATGAGCGAGCGCTTGAGGGACGCGGATACGCGGGACGATGGACGGGCCGATCGCGGCGAAGGCGCACGCGACGTGCGCGCGCGCCAGCGTGAGGAGTTCGGGGGCATCAACTGGGGCTCCGCCTTCTTCGGCTGGCTCGTGGCGGTGGGCATGGCCGCGATCCTGCTCGGCCTGCTGAGCGCCGCCGGCGCGGCGTTCGGGCTTTCGGAGGTGACCGATGCCGAGGCCGAGGCCAACGCGGAGACCATCGGCATCGTCGGTGGGATCCTGCTCATCCTCGTGCTCGGCATCGCCTACTACTGCGGCGGCTACGTGAGCGGGCGCATGTCGCGCTTCGACGGTGGGCGCCAGGGCGTCGCGGTCTGGGTGCTCGGTCTGATCGTGACCATCGTGCTGGCCGTGGCCGGCGCGGTCTTCGGAGCCGAGTACAACGTGCTCGAGCGGCTCAACTTTCCCCGGATTCCGATCGAGGAGGGTTCCCTGACGGCGGGGGCGGCCATCGCTCTGGCCCTTGTCGTGATCGCCACCCTGTTGCTCGCGATGCTGGGCGGCAAGGCCGGCGAGCGCTATCACAAGAAGGTCGACCGGGTGGGTTACGACAGGGCCTGAGCCACGCGCTCGACCAGCTCCCGTTGCAGGCGCACGTTCTCGCGCCGGTCGGTTCGCACCACGGTGATCTCGGGACTCAGCGCGCCGAAGTCAACGCCGGCGGGCGTGGCGATGTGCTCTTCGTAGAGCGCCGGGTCGGCGTGGGCGGCCAGCGGTAGGAAGTCGAAGATCCCGCCTCCACCGTTGTCGAGGCAGACGATGTTCAGCTCGACTCCGGCCCGCCGGGCCGCCATGAGGCCGCCGATGTCGTGGAGCAGTGCCAGCTCGCCAATGAGCAGCCATGTAGGCCTGCCGGTGACGAGCGCCGCGCCGAGGGCCGAGGACACCACGCCGTCGATCCCGTTGGCCCCCCGGTTGGCCAGAAAGCGCAGCTCTTTGGAGGATTGGGGAAACAGGGCCTCGACGTGGCGGATCGGCATCGACGAGCTGATCCAGACGATCGCCCCGTCCGGCAGGCGGGGTTCCAGGCCGGCGAAGACCTTGGGCTCGAAGGACTCGGGTGAGTCGGCCAAGGCCGCGGGTACGAGGGCGTCGGCCGCACGCCACGCGTCGAGCCAGGCGGGCGCGGCGGCTTCACCCTCCAACGCGTCGAGCGCGGTTCGCGCCGGCGAGCGCACCAGCAGCTCTGCGGTGCGGGTGGGCTCGTGCCAGACAGCGTTAGGGTCGATGACCACCTGCCTCGCGCCGGCGGCCCATGCTCGCAGAGGCTTGGAGGTGGGCATGTCACCCACGCGCACCACAACCTCCGGACGCTCGCGCTCGGCAAATCCGGGCACCCGAAGCAGAACATCGTAGTGCGCGACCACCTGCGAACGGTCGTGCGCGCCGCAGCGCAGCCCGGACGTAGGCTCGGCGAGCACGGGCCAGCCGAGCCGAGCCGCGAAGCGCGCCACCGGCTCGGCCACACGCTCCGCTGTGGGGCCACACACCACCACGCCCCGGCCCGCCGGTAGGGACACGGGGTCCAGAGCGGCGCGGGCCTCGGACAGCTGGGTCCAGGGCCGGCCGTCCTCGCGGCCCTCCCAGTCGGCGGGATCAAGCTCTTCCGGCGAGGGGGCGAGCGGTTCGCGCAACGGAAAGTTCAAGTGCACGGGGCCGGGGCGCCCGCCGGCGGCGGTGTAAAAGGCACGACAGGCCAGCGCGCGGTAGTGGATCGCCGTCTCGCGCCCCGGATCGTGCGTGCCCACCTCGACGAACCACTTGGCCGCACTGCCGTAGAGCCCCAGCTGATCGATCGCCTGCCCGGCGCCCACTTCGCGCAGCTCGGGCGGGCGGTCGGCGCTGAGCACGATTAGGGGCACGCGGGCCTCCCACGCCTCCACCACCGCGGGATGCAGGTTGGCCGCGGCGCTACCCGATGTGCAGGTCACGGCCACGGGGCGCCCGCTGGCCTTGGCCATGCCCAGGGCCACGAAGCCCGCGCAGCGTTCGTCGATGATCGAGACCGCCTCGAGCCCCGGCTGGGCCGCGAGCGTGAGCGCCAGCGGGGCGTTGCGCGACCCGGGCGACGTGACCGCATGGGTCATGCCACAGCGCACGAGCTCCTCCACAAATGCCGCGAGCGGTGCGAAGGTGCGGTTGATGGGCTCCACCACAGTCGCACGCTACCCAACCGAGGGGGCCCTGCATCTCGTAGCCCCTGCGAACACACCCGATTTCTGGAGGTTTCACAGTGTCTCGCAGGTTCATCGCATCTCTCACCGTGCTCGCTGCTCTGCTCGTGGTTGCTCCCGCCGCCTCGGCCGGGGAGAGCAAGCAAAAGGAGTCCTGGGGTGGGAACTACGGAGTTACCACCCTGGACGTCGATCCCGGAACGCTGGAAGCGCTGGGGTCACTCGGCGTCACGCCCGGCGCGGTCGATCCGGCCACGCTCGAGGGCGCCCGCTACTCGTTCCCGATTGTCAATCGCCTCGGCAACGCGCTGCGCACCGGAGTCGTGCGCCACGAGGGCGGCATCTCGCTCACCGCGGGTGACGTGACCGTCGAACTGACCGACTTCGAGGTCAACCTCGTCGAGCGCACGCTCTACGGCAAGGTCAACGGGGCCGGGCCCGTGGCGCTGCTCGATCTCGACTACGGACGCCTGCGCATCGGCTTCAACGGCAGGCGGCTCAAGGTCGGCCCGGTGGGCACGACCCTGACCCAGGGCGCGGCCGACGCGCTCAACGCGGCGTTCGGCACCGACGCCCTCACCGACGACACGGTGATCGGCGACGCGAAGATCCGCTACCGCGCGTTTCCCTGGTAGTGCAGCCGGGGGCTCACGCCCCCGGAACCCCCGGTGATTCCTGGCCGGGGGGATAGGCAGCCGGGGGCGTCTGCGCGGCATAGTTCGCCGTGTGGCGCCCCCACTGCTTTTCCTTCCCGGCTTCATGCAACCAGCACACGCCTGGGCGCCCGTCGTCCAGGCGATGGGCGACCGCGCCGAAACCCGCCTGCTCGACCACGCCGAGCACAGCTATGAGGGGCGGTTGGCCGAGATCGCCGCGGCGGGGGAGGGGGCGGTGGTGGTCGGCTACTCGCTCGGCGGCCGGCTCGGGCTGCGTGCCGTGCTTCGCGAACCGTCGCGCTACGCCGGCGTCGTGACCGTCGGGGCCACGGCCGGCATCGACGATCCCGGCGCGCGCAGCGCCCGGGCCGAGGCCGACGACCGGCTCGCTTCGTGGATGGAGACGGCACCGATAGAGAACATCGTGGCCGTGTGGGAGCGCCAGCCGCTGTTCGCCGACCAGTCGGAGGCCCTGGTCGAGGCCCAGCGGCCGGGCCGCCTGAGCCAGGACCCACGCGAGCTGGCCGCGCTGCTGCGCAGCGCGGGCCAGGGCGTGCTCGAGCCGGTCTGGCATCAGCTGCTGGGCTTCGAACTGCCCGTTCTGGCCCTCGCGGGCGCTCGCGACGAGGCCTACGGCGCCGCGGCGCGGCGGATCGCCGATACCGCGCCGCGCGGGCGCGCCGCAATCGTCGAGGACGCCGGTCACGCCGCTCAGCTTCAGCGCCCGGCTGAGGTGGCGCGCCTATTGGCGGACTTCGCCGACAACACCGACAAGAACATCGGCCAGTGACTCGCCGCTGATCTCCACTCCGAGCCCAGGTCCCGTGGGCACCTTCAGCGTGCCGTTGCGTGGAGCGGGCAGGATACGCGCGATCGGGCCCTCGAAGAGGTCGAGCGTGGCCAGGCCGCAGGCCAGGGTCAGCCCCTCCGACGCCGCCAGCTGCAGCGCCGCGGCGATGCCCCAGGGTCCGTCGAGGGTGCTGGAGAGAAAGGCTCCGAGCCCGTTGGATCGGGCCAGGCGCAGCATCTCGCGCGCCGGACCGAAGCCGCCGGCTCCGGCGAGCTTGACGTTGACCACGTCGCACGCCTCGACCTCGACCGCCCGCCGGATGGCGCGCGCGCTGCCCGCCGATTCGTCGACGGCGATAGGCGTCGACACCCGTCCGCGCACCTGGCGCAGTTCCTCCAGGGTGCGGCACGGCTGCTCGACGAACTCGAGGTCGTGGTCCTCGAGGGCGCGGATGGAGGCCACGGCCTGTTCGACCGACCAGACGCGGTTGGCGTCCACGCGCAGCGCCGGCCAGGGACCGATGGCCTCGCGCACGGCGGCCACGCGCTCGCTGTCCTCCGGGAGCCCCACCTTCACCTTGAAGCAGGCGTACCCCGCGCGCGCTCCCTCGCGGGCACGCGCGGCCACCTCGTCGGGCGGCCCGCCCGGCAGCGTCATGTTCACCGCCAGGGCGTCCTTGACCGGCTCGGCCAGCGGCCGGCCCTCCTGGCGGGCTTCGAGGTCGAGGCGGGCGATCTCCTCGGCGGCGCGGGCCTGCGGGGGCCGGCGTCCGCCCCCGCCGCTCAGAGCCGCGATCGCGCGCTCCAGGGGGATGCCGTCGTACGGCTCGAAGGGAGCGGCCTCGCCCCAGCCCACCGTGCCGTCGCCGGCCTCCAGGCGCAGCACCACCAGCTCGCGGGCGCTCACCACCGCCTCCGCGCTCACGAAGGGGCTCTTGAAGGGAATCGACAGGCGCAGCAGGGTGCGCTTCACGACAGGAGCACCCCGGCGCAGAGCAACAGCGAGAACACCGCCAGCAGCCGTCCCGTGCCGGCGAGCGCGCCGTTGAGAGCGGGCCCGTCGGTGCGCGAGGAGACCGTCGCGATCAGGGGCACGGCCAGCGGAAGGGCGGCCAGCGTCACCAGCAGCCACGCCGTCAGGCCGCCCAGAGCGAAGGTCACTAGCGGGGCGAGAAAGGTGAGCACGATCATCGAAGTGAACAGCAGGCGAGCGCGGTCGCGCCCCAGCTTGACCGCGAGCGTCCGCTTGCCGGCGCGGCGGTCGGTGTCGATGTCGCGCACGTTGTTGACCACGAGGATCGCCGACGACAGCAGCCCCACCGGCACCGCGAGCGCGAACGCCTCCCAGCGCAGGGCCTCGGTCTGGACGTAGTAGGAGCCCACCACGGCAACTATCCCGAAGAACACGAAGACGAACAGCTCGCCCAGCCCCTCGTATCCGTAGGGGCGGGGTCCCCCCGTGTAGAGAACGCCGGCCACGATCGAGGCCACCCCGACCACAAGCAGCTCCCAGCCGGCCACGGTCGCGAGGTAGAGGCCGGCCGCGACGGCGATCCCGAAGGCGACGTAGGTGCCCACCAGCACGTGGCGCGGCGGCATCAGGCCCCCGGCGGTAACGCGCACGGGCCCGAGGCGGTCCTCGGTGTCGGCTCCCCGGCGGGCGTCGGAATAGTCGTTGGAGAGGTTGGTCCCGATCTGGATGAAGATCGATCCGGCCAGCGCGGCAGCGAAGGTGAGCGCGTGGAACTCGTCCTCGCTCGCCGCCAAAGCGGTGCCCACCAGCACGGGGGCGATCGCCGCGGGCAGCGTGCGCGGCCGCGAGGCGAGGATCCAGACGCGCGAGTGGCTCAAGGCCGCTTCGGGAACTGCCCGAAGTCGGGGCGGCGCTTCTCCTTGTAGGCCTCGCGGCCCTCGCGCGCCTCCTCGCTTGCGTAGAAGAGCAGGTTGGTATCGTGCGCGAGCTGCTGGAGGCCGGCCATGCCGTCCTCGGCGGCGTTGAAGCTCGCCTTGAGCAGCCGCAGAGAGAAGGGCGACAGCTCGAGCATCTCGCGACACCAGCGCACGGTCTCCTCCTCGAGCTCCTCCAGCGCCACCACGGTGTTCACCAGCCCCATGTCGAGCGCCTCGGCGGCCGTGTACTGACGGCACAGGAACCAGATCTCCTTGGCCTTCTTCTGGCCCACCTGGGCCGCGAGCAGGGCGGCGCCGTAGCCGCC
>Ga0136617_10005042_pt1 | contig 11805 bp, 7 predicted proteins | sample AntDrymUQ3222106_2_FD_129672 | JGI IMG/M metagenome (GOLD analysis project Ga0136617, IMG submission 129672) | Polar desert sand microbial communities from Dry Valleys, Antarctica - metaG UQ322 (21.06) | ecosystem: Environmental > Terrestrial > Soil > Desert | place: Antarctica: Dry Valley...
CGCAATTTTATCCGCCGGCGTGTGCCCGACCCTTCGGACGTCGAGGACATCGTGCAGGAGGTCTTCTACGAATTGGTAGAAGCCAATCGCCTGCTGATGCCGATTGATCACGTGACCGGCTGGCTTTTTCGCGTCGCGCGCCGTTGAGCATTTAATACGCTGAAAGCGTTGGCTAATTCCAGCCCAGGGTTTGCTTTGAAACCCTGGGTTTAAGATCGCCTCGAGAGATTTGTCGCAACTCTGAAGGAGTTGCGACTGTTTTTGATCCGCGAACGGCGTCGCAACTCTTTCAGAGTTGCGTCTTCCGTAAAATTACATGCGTGTTCCCAGGGTTGCCAAAGCGCAACCCTGGGCTGGAATTAGCGAACGCTTTCAGCGTTAAGAAACGCAGTCCTTCTAGAAACGACCGGCTCTTTTGTTTTTCATCTCCTCTGGGGACGCGCCGACTTTGCCAAGCGCACTCTTCCGTGAGCCACCGGCCCTGACATATCCGATGATACGCGGGTGTCATCAAGAGGACCGCGGCCAACCTTACCAATGAAAGACTCGTGAAGTGCACGACTTTCAATGACTGCGGTAGTAGCCGAAATGCGCACATGAACAAAGATGAGAATTGAAATCCCAGTAAGGCCTGTGCGCCGGGCAACGCATTCTCACTTCTATCAGCACGTGCTCAATCTGCGGAGGATCCGCGATGGGGTTTGATTCACAATGGATGGCGAGTTACAGAGATGTTGGCAGACGGGTAAACGGCTGGTCTCTCTAGCGACAGAATCCAGCTACAACATCAATCAGCCAATCGGAATCGAAGAGTTCCGACGAAATTGAGTTTGATGATTTTTTCGTTTGACCGCGAAGCGCTACGTCCGAAGGTCTTTCTCGTGATCAGCCCGCCTGCGCTTTGGCCAGTTCGTAAGCACCGTTCCACGTGGCTTCGACCTCGGTCTCCGATTTTGCCACGGTCTTGAACGTGCCACCGCCCGTGATGCCGCGGTACTGACCATCGCCGCCTGTGAATTTAAAAGTGCCTTCGACGGTCATCGTGCCACCAGCCGCGGAGACTTTGCCCTCGAATGTTCCAAAGTCTCTGCCCCCGTCAGCATGGACGTTGTTGAAGTAACCGGTTTGCGAGCCCTCGCCGTTGAGCAAGTCGTTAACGCCCCAGTATGTAATCTTCGAGTCGTTCCACAACGGATCAGGCGAGTTCTGCGTACCGTTAACCTCGGCGATGCCTAGTAGGTGATTGGATTGGTCATTAAGGGACAGTCCAAACTGCTGAGTGATTTTTCCCGAAAAAGATCCTGAGATGGAAGGCATGATGTCTCTCCTCTACTTTCTTAGATTGGTTGTCGCGTGAGTTGGGCGCATTTTGAACGTCCTCTACCGCCACTGTCAATGGACACCAATCACTCGCAGATGTAGAGAAGCATTAACGATCTTTGCATTCCGTCGGTGTTCAGATGTGCGAATCCGAAGTCAGTTTTACTCTTTCAGAGTTGCGTCTTCGAGAAATCAACATGCTTTCCGAGGGTTACCAGAGCGCAGCCCTGGGCTGGAATTGGCGAACGCTGTCAGCGTTGAGGCGTTTCCCCCCCGTTTCGCCGATCAAATCTCTACAATATTTGCGGCCGCCGTTCGTCTACAGGTAATGGATGGATGAGCCGTCGAGCATCAACTCGATGAACGAGCAAGACCGTCAAATCTCCAAGATCATCGCGGAAGAACGATCCCGGCTGCGCAATTTCATCCACCGGCGTGTGCCCGACCCTTCGGACGTCGAGGACATCGTGCAGGAGGTCTTCTACGAACTTGTAGAAGCCAATCGCCTGCTGATGCCGATTGATCACGTATACCTCCAGATAGAAATTGGATTCTTCCATCAGGAAGTGGCCGGGCAGGACTTGCGATTGAGAGTGATCGAGGTTATTGAGAGGATTGCTTTTATCTGCGCGCAGCGCTTAGTTCAACAAGCGCTTGCGCGGACTTTCCTCGCTCGCCGCTCCGACCATTCGAACGAATAGAAATCGAGCTAAGCAACTGTGGGAATGAATGACCTAACGGCAGTTCTGAGTCGTTGGGGGTAATTTTCCAGGTCTGACTGCCGCGTCTCATGCCATTGCTCATCGTCTTGCTCATGCTCGCGTTCAAGAGTGACTGCGCGGCGGGTTTCAGCGGGAGCGGGGCCGCCAAGAATTCCACGCACCTTAACAAAGTTCTCCGGATCGAGCGCTTTTGTCACCTCGTCAGGTGTGAGATTGACCGAGCGATTGATGATTTCGCGAGAAACCGTCTGCAAAAGATCATAAGACAGATCCACCTGTCTTTCGTGAGCAAGCTGGACACATTTGGCAACTATTTGGTGAGCAGTGCGAAACGACAATTTGTCACGGCGGACCAAGATGTCAGCCAACTCAGTTACGGTGATAAATCCTTCGCTGGCGCGTCGTCTTAAGGTTCCAGTATTGAATGTAGCAGTTGAGAGAGCGGCGGCAAAAAGAGAAAGCGAGCGTGTAGCGTCGCGGAGTGTGTTGGCGATGAGCGGTTGCAAATCGTCTTCAACGTCATTGATGTCTCCGAAGGGAGTATTGTGCGCGCTGATGAAAACGCCAGTCGCCTGTCCCAACGCTTTACTGGCAAGTATGCGGACGTGTTCCAGGGCAACCGGGTTACGCTTCTGGGGCATGATACTGGATGTTTGAACGTAGCCATCAGAAAGCCTGATGCCGTCAAACTCCTGCATCGCCAGCAACAAAAAGTCTTGAACAAATCTGCCAACGTTAATCAGCATGACGGACGTGGAAGCTAACAGCTCCGTGAAGTAATCAATCGCACCGATGCTCGCGTAGGAATTCGTAGTCGGCGCGTCAAAGCCGAGCAATTCTGCAGTCCGCGCGCGATTAATGGGGAAGCCGGTCGTAGTGATCGCGCAAGCTCCGAGAGGCGAATGATTGATGCCCTCGAAAGCTCGTCGGAGGCGAAAAATATCGCGACCAAGCACTTCCGCCATCGCCAGCAGGTAGTGGGCTAGAGTGGTCGGCTGTGCCGGTTGCGTGTGGGTATAGGCGGGGATGACGGTTTCGTGATGACGCTCGACAATGTTGAGCACTTCACGGCGCAGGTTCATCGCGGCGCCGATGAGGACAAGTGCATCCTGTCGCAGGCGCATCCGGTAGATCGTAACATCAATGTCGTTGCGACTGCGAGCCGTGTGCAGGCGTCCGGCCACGTCGTCACCACAGGCGGCGGTAATCAACCTTTCGATATAGGAAAACAGGTCTTCGCAGGTCCCGTCATAACGACTGGCCCGCAGGCTGTCGCGGTCGAGGCCATCGAGAGCATTAAATAGTGAATGCGCTTCGTCCGGGGTGATGATGCCTTGCTCGGCCAGCATCAACGCGTGGGCATAATCCACTTCCAGCATGTAGTCGAGGAAGAGCCGTTTGGCATCTTCAAAAACATCCGTCAAAACGTTGGCCGAGTACGTGCGCGCCGGAAAGCTCTCCTGCGCAGCGCGCGTCTTAATCTCATCCTCACTAACTTGAACGGTTGTTTTAGACATAGCGAAACGATTTCCAATATCGACTTTCAATTTTGAACGTGATGTCTCGCGGCCGTCAATGCCCGGAAAAGAACGCCTTCGAGGGCATCTCTCGATCTTGTTACCTGACAGTTACCCGCATTGAAAGACCGAGCGAACTAGCGATGATTGCTGAAAGGCAGATGGAAGCCGGCAAAGACTTGAATTCCTGGATCATGGACACCTCGATAACTATTTTTGCAAAGACGAAAGCACCGAACTCCCGCCTCTCAAAGCTGTATTCTGGCGCCGGCTCAATTGCCGTGTTGCCAAACGGTCATTCTCGGCGAGCCCGTGCGCGCGCGAAGTAGATGTTGAGGCCGAGCAGAATTAAAACAATCGCATAGCGAATCTCTTTAAGAAAACCCTTTCGCGCAAACAATACCGATGTTGAGCGTGGTCGCGCCGGCCAGGCCAACGCCACGAATCAGCTGTGGTGACGACCCAGCGTCTGCCTGATCGTCGTTAGATTTGGACGCCTCTGCGATTGTCATGAGTGGAAGTTGCGCCCTGAATTAATACCCAGTCACAAAGGACTGTCCGAGCAGTGGGAGCAGAGAAAAGAAGAAGAGAGAAGCCCGACGCTTTGACCGTTAAGCTCAGCTTCTCTCTCAGGAAAGTTGCAATTTTAGAAGTTGAACTTGAAGCCGAGTTGGAACAGGCGGCTGTCCAGCGCCGACGGATTTCTCGTTGTAAAATCAGGCAGCGGCGCTAGCAAGTTGCCGGCAGCGTCCGTAGCGACGGCGCCGTTGACTTGAAAGATGCTGTTGATGTTGAAGAGGTTGATGAACTCACCAAACACTTCAACGTTGAATCGCTCGGTAATGCGCACAAAGCGCGAATAGCGCATGTCCACGTTAAATTGACGCGGGGTGCGCTGCGTGTTGCGTCCAATGAAGAGCGGGCGGTCTGAACTTCCCGCACCGACGCCATCGTTGTTCAAGTCGCTGGTTGAGACGATGTTGAAGGTTTCTCCGCTATTTGCTACGACGATAAATCCCAGTTGATTATCGTTGACCAGGCGACGCAAGAAGGAGTTCTCAACCTGGAAGGTCGGACGACCGACAAAACTCATCACGAAAGTATGACGTTGGTCGGCCTGCGAGTTGCCTCGATCTCTTGCGCGGTTTGTCGGGTCGGACAAAACCAGGTTGCTGAACTGCGTGGCGACGAGATTTTGTTCGGGCGCATCATCAATGGCGTGTGAGTAGGTGTAGTTGGCGCTGAACTGGTAGCCTCTCCAAAAGCGTTTGTTCAGCGAGATGGTGCCGGCTGTGTAGTTGGAATTACCGACGGACTCGGCCAGCAACACGTTGTTGAATTGCGGGTAAAGCCTGGTTGCCGCACTGATGGTTGAGCTGAAGATGGGTCTGCCGTCAGCCAGGGAACCAACTGGATTGATTGGATTGATGTTGCGATAGACAGGAATATGCGTCCCCTTCGAGTAAATGAGTCCCGCCGTCACGGAGAGGTTGCTGGTTAGCGCCCGCTCGATTTGTACGTTGGTGTGGAAGGCGTAGAGATTGGCGAAGTCAGGCGCGACAGCCTCCACGCTCTGACGCGGCAGCGCGGCTCCGGGGGGCAGAGAGCCGAGCGTGTTCGGGAAACTCGGCGCTCCCGCTGTCGTCGGGTTGAAACTGAAGTTGAAGAACACGGGGCTGCCGTTGCTCTGGATGGCGCGACGGTAGAGGTCGGTTTGCGGCGGGTCATAGTAGATCCCCATGCTCCCCCGCACGACCGTGGGGTGATCTCCATCGCGCAAGGCATAGACGACACCGAGGCGCGGCGCGAAGTTGTTCTTGTCAACACGGAAGTTTCGAGACAACGGCAGAGGTGCATCCGCCGCAGCTTGCGGCACATCATAAAGATCGTAGCGCACGCCATAGTTGATTTTCAGCCGCGGTGTCACCCGCCAATCATCCTGAGCGAAGAAGTTATAAAAGACTGACCGGAAGTTGACCTGCGGATCCCCAAAACTTTCCAAGTAGCTGGTGTAACCGAGGCGGTTCGTTCCATTCTGCGCCGCGACGTAAGCGGCGATTGAAGGAAACGTGTAGCGGGCGAAGATGCCTGCCTTCTGCGTGTCGTCGATGACGTTGAAGCCGCCGCCGAACTTCATGGTGTGGCTGCCGCGCGTGATCGTCACGTTATCGAGAAATTGACTCGACGATTCGAGCGGAGCGATGGTGTTCGGATTCTCGGGCGCTCCGAACAAAGCAGCTTGAGCACCCGTAATCACGATGGAAGGGGTTGTGCCTGAATTAGCGTTCGGCAAGTTTTGCGAGTAGCGTCGCGCGTATTGATAACGCGCTTCATTCAAAAAGGTCGGGGTAAAAGCGGAAATCAATTGCAGCCCGACTGAGTCCGATTGGTCTACGAAGTCAATGCTTCGTTCAAGTGTTTGCGTTCCGCCCGCGATGTTGTCGGGCGAGTTGTTACGAAAGCTGTTCACCCTGCCTACCAGGCTATGCTGGTCGGTCAGACGCACATCCGTGCGGAAGATAAAGAACTTGACCTTCTGCGCAGTCGGAATGGAATTGGGGAAAGCGGTGACGGGAACACCAGCAGCAACGAGGGCTTGCTGATTGGCCTGGCTGATAGTGATGACGCGTTGCGGTTCGCCCCCTAAATCACGCGAGAGTTTTTCAAAGCCTGCGTAAAAGTGCCAACGATTGGAGATTATTGGCCCGCCCACCGCCGCTGTGAAGTCATCAACTTTCGTTTTCGGCTTCGGCTTCGTAGGATCGGAGAAGAAGGGACGCGAAGAGAACGACGTGCGGCGAAAACGATAGCTGACGTGGCCATGATAATCGTTCGTGCCGGAGGGCGTGACCGCGTTCATAATCAGGCCCGGCGTGTTGCCAAACTCCGGTGCAAAGCCGTTGGTGACAAGCTGAACTTCGCTGACAAAAAGTTCCGAGATCGGCATCAAGCGAATGCCCGACCGATCCGATTGTGTGTTGTTGTTACCGTCGAGTTGGTAGTTGGTTCGGCGCGCGTAGCCGTTGGCGTTAATGCGGGGGACTCCAAATTCAACGTTCGGGCGACCTGTGACGTTAGACTGAAGCAACGCAAAGTTGTATGGGTTGCGAGAGACGAGCGGCAGGTTGTGGACCTCGACTGTATTCATCACGCGCCCCAAGTCAATTTTTCCCGGATCGACTATCGGAGCGTCGCCGCTGATGGTCACCACTTCCGAAACTTGACCTGCCTCGAGAGCCAAAACGACGGTGGCGGTTTGTCCTGTGGTTAAAGTGATGCCCTCGCGCACAAGCTTTTTGAAGTTGGGGGCTTCAGCCGTCACGCGGTAAGTGCCGAGCGGCAGCAGCGGCGCGCGATATACTCCCGAGTAATCGGTTGAAACTGTGCGGGTAGTACCGGTTTCGATATTGACAATAGTGACGGACGCGTTGGGAATAGCCGCACCATTGGGGTCGGTGACGGTTCCTTCGATCTGCCCATTCAAAGCCTGGGACTGTGCGAAGTCAGTAGCGTTGGCCGAAAGCAGCAAGGCCATAGCGAAAACGAAAAGCGCCGCGCCGCGGACGACGGGGGTAGATTTAGACAAGATATCGTTGGGGTAAAGCATAAGTCAAAATCTCCTTCGAGTAAGCAAGGTTCGGGTTCCTGGGAGTCTTATAGAGCATATCAAAGTAGACTCGTGATAGATAACGCAGATGCATTATAGAACAGGCAATCATCACCCGGTTTGTACTTAGCTGCCGACCTGGGTGTTGAAGGTATTGTCAACTTAGTCTCATGAAATGATTCGCACGAAAAAGGCGGCAAGTTGTCTCGTTTGTTTTGTACTATGAAACCCTTTTTCAAACCGTCTCTTGCGCGCCAACTACCCTTTCCCAAGCAGCAAATCTACGCTTCATCAAGGCTTTGTAAACGCCGGCGGCACAGAGGTGCCGCCCTAGGTGGGAAGTGTGACGTTATGATCCCGAAGGCTGAGAGAAAACGTGCGCCTGGCCCGCTGACTTGAACCGCCTCATCACCCGCTCCCGCAACCGGGTTCGCTGATGCGAATTCAGAAAGAGTTAATTGCACGTCCCCGCGTGGATACTGATGCCTGTCGCTCTCAAGCAGGTCAGCCAGTGTGACCTTGCTCCTATATTTGGAGGCGTCAGCTTTCGGTTTCATTTTAACACTCCCTTTTCAATTTCGTCAGCAGCAGCGGTTTCCTTGATGAAGTCCAGCAGGCGATCCAAGACTGGTAGCGTCCAGAACCTTCTCGTAGAACCACTCGAGGAGGTAAGTATGAAGTCGCAGATCCCGGCTATCAGATCTTGTGGAGTCTCTTCGTTCTGGATTATCTCCGAGATGCTTTACACTGCGTCTCTCCGCTAAAGAGAAGTTGGCGCGGGCGGTTTACTCCACTATCTTTTGAAGGTGGGCCTCATATTCAAGTGAAGGTGATCGCTTCCGTGGGACGATCCTTTGTCTCACTAATTCTGGAGGGATATCAGCATAACGCTATCAGTAGTTCGGATGTGCCTGACTATCTAGGTGTGAAACTAAACTATCTGGATAGAATCACCGGAGAGCTAGCAACGAGACCGCCCACCCAGATCCTCAGATGACCTTGATTCCGCTCATCGCGGCGGGAAGGCCGCAATCGAAGCGGTGGTCGCCGGCTGGTTACTTCTACCAGATTGCGGAAAGGATGGAGTGAGTGGATACAGTTAACTTCAGTTGTGAGTTGTCCGGGTCAGCTACGCCGCTCAAACATTTTTGGGAGCACACGGTCGGGAGCGGGCACGCGCTACTCGCTCTTCGCGCCGACTGGCAAAGCCAGTTGCGGCGTTGCCGCGGCGAGTTGGGCTTCCGGCACGTGCGCTTTCACGGCTTGCTCTCGGACGACATGGGCACGCTCATCTGTCATCAGGAGAAGTTTCTTTACTCGTTCTTCAACGCCGATTCCGTTTTCGACTTTCTGCTCTCCATCGGAATGAAGCCCTTCGTCGAGTTGACCTTCATGCCGAAGACGCTCGCATCGGGCGGCACGACCGTCTTCAACTATCAAGCGAACGTCACGCCGCCAAAAGATTACGACCAGTGGGCCGCGCTCATTCGCAAACTCGTCTCGCACTGGGTCGAACGCTACGGCGTCGCGGAGGTTCGCGAGTGGTTTTTTGAGGTGTGGAACGAGCCGAATCTGAAACAGTTCTGGACGGGCACGCAAGAGGACTACTTCAAGCTGTACCGCCACACCGTCGAAGCGATCAAAAGTGTGGACGCGCAGTTTCGCGTTGGTGGCCCGGCGACCGCCGCCAACGAGTGGGTCGAGGAGTTTCTTGATTTCTGCGAGCAGCGCAAGCTGCCCGCCGATTTTGTCACGACGCATCACTACCCGACCGACGCCTTTGGCGCTGAAGGCGACGACACGGAGACGCAACTCGCCAAAGGTCGCCGCAGCGCCCTGCGCGAGCAGGCGCAAGACACTTTCCGGCGCGCGCGCGGAAAACCCGTTTATTACACGGAGTGGAACGCTTCGTCGAACCCGCGTGACTCGCTGCACGATGAACCTTACGCCGCCGCGTTTGTGACGAAAACAGTGATGGAGATGAACGGATTGATCGAGGGCTACAGCTTCTGGACATTCACGGACATCTTCGAGGAGAACTATTTTCCATCCGTGCCATTTCATGGCGGCTTCGGACTGCTCAATCTGCACGGCATCCCGAAGCCGACATATCGCGCCTACGAACTGCTGCATCGTCTTGGCGCGGAGCAGTTGCTGGTTGACGGTTTGCACGAGACGGTTGACGTTTGGGTTGTGAGAAAAAATCATTCTCTCGCCGTGCTGCTCACCAACCACGCGCTGCCGCGCCACCCTGTCAATTCCGAGCGCGTCTCAATCACTCTGAGGAATGCGCCGCGCGGCTGCTCGGCGTATGTCGAGCGGGTTGATGAGACGCACGCCAATGCGAAGAGAATCTGGCAGGAGATGGGAGAGCCTGAGTACCTGAGCGCGGCAGAGGTTGAGCGTCTGCAAGAAGCCTCTCGCATGTGGAAGAAGCCTCACCCGCTGGAATATGCGGACGACAATCTTCATCTCGAAATCGTTCTCACACCGCACGCGGTCGCAGCCATCACGCTGGAGTTCGCGCCCGATCATTTAGGTGGAGGTGATCGCGCATGAGACAGGCAGCACTGAGCGACAAGGCGTTAGATAAACTCCAGCGCGGTACGTTCGGATATTTCCTTAGAGAGACGAATCCCGAAAACGGCTTGGTACCGGACAACACGCGAGATGGCGCGCCCTGCTCAATCACCGCCGTCGGTCTCGCGCTCGCGGCCTATACGGTCGGCGTCGAGCGCGGCTATCTGACACGCGACGAAGCCGTCACGCGCACCCTCACGACGCTGGGCTTCTTCTGGAACGGCACACAGGGAGAGGAATCGGACGCGCTCGGCTACAAAGGTTTTTACTACCACTTCCTAAACATGCAGACCGGACGGCGCATGTGGAAGTCGGAGCTATCAACGATTGACACAACCTTTCTTTTGGCCGGCGCGCTCGCCGCCGCGCAGTATTTCAATCGTGAGACGAAAGAGGAGCGCGAGATACGCACGCTCGCCTCCGCGCTTTACCGCCGCGCCGACTGGCAATGGGCATTGAATGGCGGCGCGAAAGTCTCGATGGGCTGGAAGCCGGAGAGCGGCTTTCTCCGCTACCGCTGGGAAGGCTACAGCGAAGCGTTGTTACTCTACGCGCTCGGCTTGGGGTCGCCGACTCACCCTCTGCCCGCGAAAAGCTATCAGGCTTGGACTGAAACGTATCGCTGGAAAAAGCTCTACGGCATAGAGTTTCTCTATGCCGGGCCGCTCTTCATCCACCAACTCTCGCACGTCTGGATAGACTTTCGTGGCATCCAAGACGACTTCATGCGCGAGCGCGGGATTGACTACTTCGAGAACAGCCGCCGCGCGACCTACGCGCAGCAACAGTACGCGATCCGCAACCCGAAAAAGTTCAGAAGCTACGGTGAAAACTGTTGGGGAGTTACGGCGAGCGATGGTCCCGGCCCGGCGACGCGGAAACTAAACGGCGTCGAGCGACGCTTCTTCGACTACCGCGCACGCAGCATTCCTTACGGGCCGGACGATGGCACAATCGCGCCGTGGGCGGCAGTCGCTTCGCTTCCGTTCGCGCCGGAGCTCGTATTGCCCGCGCTCGAACATTTCAACGAAGCCTACCCTGAGATGACGAGCAAGTACGGATTCAAGTGCAGCTTCAATCCGACCTTCACGGACGGCAAGCAAAGCGCACGCGGCTGGATTTCCAAAGGCTACTACGGGCTGGATCAAGGTCCAATCGTGTTGATGATCGAAAACTATCGCACCGGCTTTTTCTGGCAGCTAATGCGGCAGTGCCCTCATCTCGTCACAGGTCTCCGGCGCGCGGGATTCGCGGGCGGCTGGTTGGGGTCAGCCGAGTGAATTCTGGAGCCGATTGCGCAGGAGTCAGGAGAGTGGTTGATGGCAGAACAGGAATTCCCTACGCACTAGGCGCTGGACTTGCGTTTGAGTGCGGCTGGATTGAGCAACTCGTATCGCCGCCGCAATCTAGTCTTGGTTCGCTCATCGATGAAACTGGATTCCAGCAGGCGGCGACGAAGGAGTGCGGGCGGTGTCATAGGTTTTCTTCACGCACGACCATGGCGTTCTTTGCTCTGCAGTTTCATGCTATGCAAGATCAGACCTGTTGGCTCGCCGGTGCCCTTTTCGTTTTCAAGGCCCGCCGCGCCAGCGCTCCTTTACCACAACTTCCCAGACGTGTGTGGTTTTTAGCCACACACCTTTTAGTTTAGTTACTCTAAACTCGCCTGCTGCACTATTGGGTTGTCCCGCAGGTGATGTCGGAGTACGCCGAGGAAATAATAACATCCGCTACTGCAGGTGTACCCGGAATAACGGGGGGGATGAAAACGTGCAGACCGTTGACCGTAATGCTCGCGGAACTCCCGGAACCGGTTCGGATCTGTTCGTTAATGATGACGAATCCACCACCCGGCAGGTTAATCGTTTGATTAACACCCGAGATCGGGATAAAGACACCGTTGATGCGGAGGTTGGCTATCATCACACCACCCTCGCCAATCGGTCCACCCGCGGTACACGTGCATTGGGAACTCGCCGGCACAAGGTCGGAGGTAATGATGTTGCCACCCACCGTCAAAAACAGATTTTCCACTTGGGCTTGCGACCGGCTCTGGTCC
>Ga0136617_10005043_pt1 | contig 11805 bp, 16 predicted proteins | sample AntDrymUQ3222106_2_FD_129672 | JGI IMG/M metagenome (GOLD analysis project Ga0136617, IMG submission 129672) | Polar desert sand microbial communities from Dry Valleys, Antarctica - metaG UQ322 (21.06) | ecosystem: Environmental > Terrestrial > Soil > Desert | place: Antarctica: Dry Valley...
CAGGATTACTCGGCCGACCGCATCGTGCCCCTGTACGAGGAGCTGTACCAGGAAGTGCTGCGGTGATCGAAGCGCTTACCCTGGAGTTCCTCGGCGAGGCGGTGATTCTGGGCCTGGTCGAGGGGGTGACGGAATTTCTGCCGGTCTCCTCCACCGGCCATCTCATCGTCGTCGGCCAATGGCTGGGACAGGTGGGAGAGCGGGCCAACACCTTCCACATCTTCATTCAACTGGGCGCCATCCTCGCCATCGTCTGGCTCTATCGGGTGCGGCTGGCACAGGTCGTTCTGGCGGGAGGTAGAGAGGGGGAGCGCCGCCATTTCTTCCAGAACCTGATCATCGGCTTTCTGCCCGCCGCGTCGCTGGGCTTCGTCACCCATGAGTGGATCAAGCGGGAGCTCTTCAATCCTACGGTGGTGGCGATAGCGCTCATCGTGGGGGGCATCGTCATACTGCTCATCGAGCGCTGGCCGCCCCGGGTGCGGGTGGATGACCTGCGCCTTCTGCCGCCGCGCACCGCGCTCGGCATCGGCATGGCCCAGGTTCTCGCCCTCGTGCCCGGCACTTCCCGCTCGGGCGCCACGATCCTCGGCGGCTACGCGCTGGGCCTCTCCCGCACCGCGGCCACGGAGTTCTCTTTCTTTCTGGCCATCCCGGTGATGATTGCGGCGACTCTGTTCGACCTGCTCGACAGTTGGAGCCTGCTCACGCCGGGGGACATCCCCTTCTTTGCCGTGGGGTTCCTGGTCTCTTTTCTCTCCGCGCTGGTGGTGGTGAAGGCGCTGCTGACCTACGTCTCCCGGCACAGCTTCGCCGCCTTTGCGTGGTATCGCATCGCCTTTGGAATGTTCCTGCTGTTGATCACATGACCCCGGCGCTCCACCGGCTCGAGCGCACCCCCTCCACGATGGACGTGCTCCACCAGCTCGCCGCCGAGGGCGCGGAGCCGGGCACGGCGGTCGTGGCGGCAGAGCAGAGCGGGGGGCGGGGCTCGCGGGGCCGGCACTGGGAATCGCCTCTCGGAGGGCTCTGGCTCAGCGTGCTCTATCGCCCCCAGTCGGCGGCGCGAGTGGAGCTGATGAGCCTGCGCGTCGGGCTCATGGCGGCGGCGGCCCTGGACGATATCGGTGAGCCGGCCGTGCGCCTCAAGTGGCCCAACGATCTCCTGCTCGACGACCGCAAGCTGGGCGGGATTCTGTGCGAGGCCCGCTGGCAGGGCGACGCGTTGGCCTGGATGGTGGTCGGCATCGGTCTCAACGTCGTCAACCCGGTGCCCGATGGCGCGGTGCGCCTGGGGGAGCGACATCCCGGCCTCACTCCGGAAAGACTGCTCCCCGGGCTACTCACCAGGCTGCGGGCGCTCGACGCCGGCAACGTCCCGCTCACCGCTGAGGAGTTGAGCCACTTTGCCGCCCGCGATTGGTTGTGCGGGCGCCGGATCAAGGCCCCGGTGGCGGGAGTGGCCGAAGGAATCGGGGAGGACGGCGCGCTCCTCGTGCGCGGCAGCGGCGGCGCCACCACGGCGCTCCGGGCCGGGTCGGTTGAATTGGCCGACACCGCCGCGAGACCGTAACTTCGACCATGCTCCTCACCCTCGACATCGGCAACACCGAGATCACCGTCGGCCTCTTCGAGGGCGAGATAATCCGGGCCCACTGGCGCCTGACCACCAACCCCGACCGCACCCCGGACGAGTGGGGCAGCGTGATGGGCGCCTTTCTGATTCAGGCGGGACACTCGCCCAACGAAGTCAGGGCCGTCTGTCTGGCCTCGGTAGCACCCACAGTCACCCAGAGCGTCGTGGAAGGCGTGGCGCTGGCCACCGGGCGCACCGGAGTCGAGGTGGATGCGCGCTCGCCGCTCCCCGTCACCCTCGACGTTGACGAGCCGCTGAGCGTCGGCGCCGACCGCATCGTCAACGTGCTGGCCGCGGTCGAGCTCTATCGCGCCGACACCATCGTGGTGGACTTCGGCACCGCCACCAGCTTCGACTGCATCACGGCGGACGCACGCTTTCTCGGCGGCGTCATCATGCCCGGGCTCCGCACCGCCGCCGACCAGCTCACCCGGCGGGCGGCCAAGCTGCCGGCAACGGAATTGAGGGCACCGAGCCGAGTGATCGGCCGGCGGACCGAGGAGTGTATCCGGGCCGGCGTGCTCTTCGGAACCGCGGACGCCGTGGACGGCATGGTGCGGCGGATCCGGGCGGAGTGGCCCGACCACGGCACTCCACAGGTGGTCGCGACCGGCGGACTGGCCGCAGTGGTTGCCCCTCTCACTTCCAGCATCGAGCGCACCGATCCCCATCTGACCTTGCATGGACTGCGCATCGCGGCGCGCCATCTCGGTCTGGAGTGGTGAGTCCCGCACGCGCGGCCGGTTATCGCCTGCTGGGCCGGCGGCTCGACTATCTGTTGCACCTGCGTCCCGCGGAGTGGCCGGTCATGGCGGCGCACACCGCGGTCGGATACCTGCTGGCGGTAGGAATGTCCGGGGCGTCACGGGGGGACCGGTGGGAGCCCGCGCTGCTGGGCATCGGTCTCTGGGTCATCTGCCTCAACGGTGGGACCCTCGCCCTCAACAGCGCCTTCGATCGCGACGAGGGAGACGTAGCCTATCTCAGGCGGCCGCCACCGCCGCCGCGCCGCCTGGCCGCTTTCAGCCTGGTGCTCATGGCGACAGGACAGCTGCTCGCCTTCGCGCTGCCGACCGGATATCGGTTGGCCTACGCCGCCTGCTTTGCTCTCTCGGTTCTCTACTCGGTTCCCCCTTTTCGATTGAAGTCGGTGGCCGGCGCCGACTGGCTCATCAACATGTGGGGCTTCGGCACTCTCACGCCCTACGCCGCCTGGGCCGCCACCGGCATTCCGCTCGATCCGGTGGGGGCGCTGGTGCTGCTCGCCTTCTGTCCGCTCTTCGCCGCACTCTATCCACTTACTCAGATCTACCAGTTGGAGGAGGACAGCAGGCGGGGTGACAGAACGCTGGCCTGTGTGCTGGGTATCCGGCGGAGTCTCGACGCGGCGATCGCCGCGGCGGTCTTGGCCTTTCTGGTGTTCGCGGCCGCGGGTGTGAGAGCCGGGTGGCCGGCGAGCGGCGACGGGGTCTGGCGGTGGCTGGCGCTGCTCCTTGCCCTCGCGTCGTGGGCGGCGGTGCTTATTCCCTGGAGGGCGCGGCACGCCGGGATGACGGACGCCGGGCATCAGCGCGGGATGTATCTGGGGCTTGCGGCCTGGGCGGTGACGGATCTGGCTGTGGTGCGATGTTTTGGTTATCACTAGAGCCGCCGGGGCCATAAGATTCCAGCCAGAGGACTTTTGGTGGAGTAACGAATGGCAGACCACAGAACGGATTGCAGCGCCATGGCGCTCGCTGATCAAACGGCCGCCTTCACGGGAAAGCCCGTCCTTGCCCTTGCCGACTCCAAGGCTCTGCGGCAAGAGCTGGCTCGGGCATTCGGCTCGACCCCACAGCCTAGCAAGAAACAGCTACAGGCAGCCTTCGTCGAAGGTGCGCGCGTTGTTCTTGAACTGCAGAAAGACAACAAAATCCAGAGACGGGATGCCGACCTCTTGCTGAAAGCTCTCTGCACACTTTTTACCACCGCGCTGGTGCGTGATATCGCCGAAGGCATGTTTCACGGACGTACAACAGACCTCTCCGTCCAACGCTGGTTCGGAGAATCTCTACGGTGATTGACAACGAGGGCGGGACAACTCCCATCCAGACCGAGGTCCCGCAGCCGTCAGAGATACCCCAAGAAGAAAAGCCTGTTGGGATAGCAGCACCTCCGGAGGTTCAGCAGGTTCTGAACGCACTCCCCCCAGAGCAGCGCCACATTCTTGAGCGCAGTTTTGCAATGCTTGTTCAAGGCCCGTTGATGAACCCAATCGCGGCCAAGATCGACAAGGTCCATCTGAACAAGATTTTCGATGGCGTCGAGAATGACAATCTCCGAAGCCCCCCTTGGCTCCCCCCACAACCGCTCGGTATACTTCCCCGCCTCACCCTTCCGGAGACGGCATGCACTCCACGGCGGAACTGCGCGGCGCCCACGATCTGACCAGCGTTCCCTCCATCGTGCGCGGCGCGGTGCTGCTGGGCCTGCTGGAGTCGGTCGTGGTGCTGCTGTTCTCGCTGGGCTCCCGCTTTCTCTCGGGCCCGGTGGAGACCATCGTCCTCGCCCTCATTCTCCTCGCGGGGCTGGCCGGCGTCATCCTGCTGCCCGGACTCTGGACCCGGCCCCGCACCATCGAGGGCATCGCCGGCGCGGCGGGCATCGGGCTGGGCGCGGCGGTGGTGTTCCTGCTGATTGACGTGGTGCTGCTGCAGAACATCGGGACCTACACCAATCGCTGGCACCAGATCGGCGGGAGCAACTGGTGGTATCACCCGATCTGGTGGATGGTGGGCACCTTTCTGCCCTGGATGGGCGCCTGGATTCTGGCCAACCAGACGGCTCGGAACGGACGCACCTCGCCAGCCGCCGGGTTCGGCACGGCGGCGCTGTTCGCGCTGGTGCTGGGGGTGATCGCGGCGCTGATCGGATTTCCCGGCGCCCGCTGGAATCTGGCCACCTTCGGGGTGGCGTTCCTTCCCGCTCTCGCCCTCGCCAACGTGTTCTCCGCCACCGGCAGCCGGCGCGGCTAACTCCGATGCGCTGGCTCGCGATTCTCTTCCGAATTTTCGGATGGCTGCTCACTCCGTTCCTGGCCTGGGCAGCTTCGTTTTTCGGAGCGGTGGGCGGCGCCCTCCTGGCCATGCGGGTGGAGGACCCGATCGAGGGTCTGGCGATCACGGCGATCTGTGGAGCGGTCACCGGCTTCGCCGCACTGCTGGCATGGCTCCACCTGCTGCGTGCGTCCCCCGAAATCCGGCAGGTGCTCGCGGTGACGGTGGACGGCACTCCCGATACCACCGAGCTCGCTGCCCCCGGAGCCGGCACCGGGGACACCACGGCAACCCGGTGAAAGCCCTCCACGGAGCATTGGCCGCTCTGCTGCTGGGGTGCAATCGAACCGACGCGCTGCCCCGAGCCGAGCGCGAGCCCGATGACGCTCCGGCCAGGCCCGATTCGCTGGTGGCCACCGCACCGGGTGGAGCCGAGGTGTGGCTCACTCTGGCCCGAGTCGTGCAAGCCGGAGACGGCAGTGAATGCGTTGACCGGGCGATGGAGATTCGGGAAGGTGCCACCCGCATACCGGTGCCGCTGCTTTACACCGGCTCACCGGTCGAGCTGCTCGGCGACACCGCCCTACGCGCCCGACTCTCCGTGGACTGCAAACCGGGGGATACCTACGTGGTGAATCTCCAGACCGGACGACCGGTGAGGGAACGATGATCCGCGAGGTCGCGCTCGGACTGGCGCTGGGCACCGGCGTCGGGGACATCGCGGCGGCACAGGGGCTGGAGGGCCGGATCGGCCGGTTCTACGACGCCGGCGGCTGGACGCTCTATCGGGTGGGCTTGAACCGTCCGCTCGGAGGAATTTTCGGCATCGGCTTCCATGGCGACTACTTTCGGCGTGAAGGGGGCGCCGGGGGATTCGCCGGAGCGGGAGTTGATCTGACGGCGTTCCGAACCGGCGCCGAGGGCCCTTACCTTGTGGCAGGCATCGGGGGCGGACTCGGGTCCCCCACCACGGGCCGGTTCTCCGAGCCCTGGGGCTCGTGGTCCGCTGGGGCGGGGTACGATCTTTCGCCAGCGTCGTTCATCTCGGTCGGGGTCGAGGGGCGCTGGCGGGAGCTCTCGATCGGCTCCCACGACGGCTTCGAGCTCGCGGCCGGTCTGGCGCTCCGCTTCGGCGGGCGGCCTGGCGGCCCCCCTCCCGCGCCCCGCGGTCCGCTCCCCCTGGCCGACTCACCTTCGAGCGTTCCATCCACGGCGGTAGACTCCCCTCGCGCGCCGGGGGCTCTGGCGGACTCGGTGATCGCTACCGCCGCCGAGGCTATGGGGCGGCCCTATCGCTATGGGGGAACCGGGGAGAACGGCGGCGGGTTCGACTGCTCCGGCCTGATTCAGTACGCCTACGGCCGCCACGGCATCGAGCTGCCGCGGCGCAGCGTGGAGCAGGCGCGCGAGGGCAAGGCGGTCCGCAAAAAGCTCGACGCCTTGGCGCCCGGCGATCTGCTCACCTTTTCCAACCGGGGAACGACCGTCACCCACGTCGGCATGTACATCGGCGAGGGACGCTTCATCCACAGCGCCACCCGCGGGGTCCAGGTCAGCGCGCTTAGCGCGGACGATCCCTATGGACGGTGGTGGTACAAACGATGGGTAGGGGTGCGGCGCATCGTACCGGCGGCGCGGTGATCTCCGTTGGGGCGACGCCCGCGTCGCCAACCTGATGGCTAATGGCCGGTGTGCCCCGCCGCATGCCCGCCGGGGTCCCGCCCCCTATCCCCCCGCACCTGCAACGATGCCATGTCCCGCTGATATTCCGGGCTCCTCGGATCAATCGTCGGCCAGCGATCCATGTCGTCGGGTGCGAACAGGCCGGCCATGTGGGCCATGGCGCCCTTCACCAGCGTCTTGCCGGTGGGATTGTCGTACTCGCCCACCACGCGGTACTTCCGGTTGGCCTTGAGCTCCAGCCCGTCCCCGGTCACCCCGAAGAGGCGGCGGCTCATTCCGGCGAGCTTGCCGGCTGAATCGTGCTTGGCCTCGGTGGTGGTGAGTACCTTTCCGCTTTCCGCCTCCTCCAGCCGCACCCGCACGCCGTAGTCGTGCATGTGCCCGCCGATGCCGAGCAGGCGCCCCCCGACGGGGAGGGAGAACTCGTACGCCTTTTCCGACTTGCCCGGCGGAATGTCGAAGGTGTTGGTTCCGCCCACGGTCAGGTTGACGTCCATGTAAATCGGCAGTGAATTCACCGGCGGCGGATTCTGATTTCTTGGGGTCCACAGCATGGTGAGCTTGAGGTGCACCCCCTCCAGATCCTTTCCGGTGTCGTTGTGCCACGCCACGTACATGCCCAGCCTCATCCCCGGCTTCATCGGCACGCCGATGGACTTGGGCACGATGATGTCCTCGGTCTCGGTGCCTGCTCCCATCAAGCGCTCGGCCGCGGAGTAGAGCAGCTGCCGCCGGCTGAAGTTCACCATGATCATGTGGTGGATGACGTCGCGCGGAACCGGCCGGCCGGCGGCATCGGTCAGGTCCATGCGAAACCCGCGAAACCATCCCTCCACCGGCCACTCGAACTGCTGGATCGGGGTGTCGTGCGACGTCCCCAGATCCATCATCCCGTGGTCTTCCATGGGCGGCATGTTGGCGAGATGGAACGGGCCGGCCGTGATGGTGAGCTCCTTGCGGCTCGAATCCACAGTCACGGTAACTTTCGGGGCGGGTCCAGCCTGGCCGGGACCGGAGAGGATGGAAGCGGCGAGGATCGAGCTCCACAACATGGTGTACTACTCCGGGCGGAAGAGATATCGGCAGTTCGCGCCATTGCGCCGTCGGGCGCCCCGCCGCAACTTTGCGCTCGGCGGGTCTGGCTGTACGGTTGGCCTGCGGAAAATCCTGCGTCGAGGAGACAATGTCAAGCATCGGGAACGGGGTCCTGCTGTCGCTCGCTGCGCTGCTCTTGAGCACCGCACCGGCCGCCGCTCAGGATCGTATTTTTCCCCGGCTTCCGAGCTTCGAGCTGCCTGCCGCCTCACCCCGGGTGCACGGCATCGTCGGCCGAGTCATTTCGGCGCGGCAGGGCGAGAGTCGCTTCGGCCGTGAGGCAGAGGCCGAGGTGGCGCTGGGAGAGAACGTACCGGTCATCGCGCTGCGGCGCGGGGTGCGGCCGATTACCCTCGGAATCGGCACCGCCGTGTATGCCCGCTTCAGCCTCGACGATCCCCGCAGCGCGATGATCAGCAACGACTGGGTGGTGGGACTCAACACCACCGCGGTGCTGGACGCCTGGGCGCTCACCGTGGAGCTGTACCACGAGAGCAGCCACCTGGGCGATGAATACGGCGACCGCTTCGACGTCACCCGGCTGGACTGGACCCGCGAGGTCGCCGCCGGCTGGGCCAGCTACACCAGCGGGCTCTTCCGCTTCACCGGGGGCGTGAGCTACGTCCTGCTCGACGCGCTGGGCTTGGCTCGCCCGGGCAGCTCGTTTGCCGGTGACTTCCGGGGCCGCCCCCTCGGCCGGGTGCTCGGGGGCCAGCTCAAGCCCATCGCCGGCGTGTACGTGGAGGCCAATGCCGCCACCCGCTGGCGGATGAGCACCTCCGCCAAGCTCGGCTTCGCCCTCGGTTCCTCCGAGGGCCGCGAAGTCGGCTTCGCCCTCATCGCCCACGACGGCCTCTCCACCCAACGCCAGTTCTTCCGGCAGGAAAGCCGGTATGTGGGGATGGAGTTGAAGTTGGATTTGTAAGTCGAAGGTCTCGGGTCGAAGGGAAAGGACCTTCGACCTAAGACTTCGACCTTTGACCCCACACCTAGCCTCAACACCCTGAGCCATTTATCTTCTCCGGCTAACCTATATTCACGAGCGTCCCATGTACGCGATTTTTCGGGCCTTAGGGAAGCAGTTTCGGGCGGAGAAGGGGAAGACCTTGAGGCTTCCTCTCATGGCGGCCGAGGCGGGCTCGAAGGTCACCTTTGACGAGGTATTGCTGTCGTCCGATGGCGAAACCATTCGGGCCGGCACCCCGCTGGTGAGTGGCGCGTCGGTGGTGGCCGAAGTGGTGGGAGACGGCAAGGAACCCAAGATCTACGTCTTCAAATTCAAGCGGCGGAAAAACTATCGCCGCAAGACCGGGCACCGGCAGCGTTACACCGAGGTCCGCATTACCGATCTCAATCTGGGCTGAGGCAGAGATGGCACACAAAAAGGGCGTAGGCTCCAGCCGGAACGGACGGACCAGCAACCCCCAGTACCTGGGCGTCAAGCGCTACGGCGGCGAACAGGTGGTGGCCGGGAACATCCTGGTCCGCCAGCGCGGCACCAAGTTCCATCCGGGCCGGAATGTCCGCCGGGCCAATGACGATACCCTGTTCGCTCTGGTGGACGGGGTGGTCAAGTTCGAGTTCAAGGACAAAAACCGGCAGAAGGTGTCGGTCTACCCGATGGCCGAGGCGGCATCGTAGACAAGGTGAAACATTGGGGCCCGGCCCAGCGTCGTGTCGGCCCTTGCTGACTCGGGAGGTTGCGATGAACAAGTCCACGCTGTTCGATCGGTTGAATCAGGAGCTCGAGGCGTTCGGAAAGAAGGCGCAGGCGGCACTGGACGAGGGCAAGCTGCAGATCGAGCTGCTGCGGCTGCGGAGACGGCAGGACAACACCGCCCGCGACCTGGGCTTTCTGGTCTATCGGCGGGAGCGCGGCGAAGAGGCCGAGCCCCGCCGGGTAGAAGCACTGATGCTGCGACTGGATGACCTCAAGCAGGAGCTCGCCCGGCTGGAGCAGCAGATCGCCGAAGCCCGCCGGCAGCGGGGTCCGGTTGAAACCGCCGGCGTGGCAACGGCCGAGCCGCACAAGGGACCTTCGGAGTTCTGACCGGGGTCAGGCCCGAGACACCTGTTCGCTCCGCGTGGCGATGGCCACGCGGATCCGGTCGGGGTAGTTGCCGCAGAGCCCATCCACACCCAGCCGGGCCATCCGGTCCAGATCGCCGACCTCGTTGACCGTCCAGGCGATCAGCGCGAACCCCGCCTCGTGCACCCGGTTGACCAGCTCCTCATCTACCTGGTGCCACTCCTGCCACAGGGTGGTGGCTCCCACCGCCCGCATCGCGGCCACCGGATCATCCAGGTACGCCGACAGCAGCACCCCCAGGCGAATCGAGGGGCAGCTCCCACCCAGCCGGCGGATGATCCGGTGGTCGAAGCTGTGCACCGAGTAGCGCAGCGGCACCGGGCCTCGGTCCAGCACCGCCATCAGCTCCAGGTCGTGGGCCTTGGGCAATGACTTCACTTCCACATAGACATCGCGGTCGCCAACCAGCTCCAGCACGTCCGAAAGCAGCGGCAGCGTCTCGCCGTTGCGAATGCGGATCTGTCGCGCCTCGGCCAGCGAGAGCAGCGCCAGCGGACCGAACCCGGGAATCTCGGAGTCGTGGTGCACCACGATGCCCCCGTCGCGGGTGGCGTGCACGTCGAGCTCGACCCCGTCGGCGTCGAGCATGACTGCCCGGCGAAAGGCGGCTCGCGAGTTCTCGTACTCGTATCCGGAAGCGCCGCGGTGGGCGATCACGCTCGGGCGTCGCATGGCGCCTAAGATACCCCACCGTGGGGAAGCCGGGTAGATTTCACCTCTCACTTTTCCAAGGCATCCGCCATGCGCCGCCGGGCATTCCTGACGCTCGCCCTCCTGACCGCTCCGCCCATCGTGGCGGCGGCACAGACGTCGGCGGCACCGGCACCGGTGGTCTACCGGATATCCATCTCCGGTACGGTGGAGAACGGCCTGGCTCCATACGTCGCCCGCAGCCTGCGGGAAGCGGAAGCGGCGGGAGCGTCCGCGGCCTATCTCGACATAGATACGCCCGGCGGCCGGGTGGACGCGGCGGAGCGGATCTCGGACGCCATCCGTCGGACCACCATCCCGGTGTACGCCTTCGTCAATCCTCGCGCCTTCAGCGCGGGGGCGCTGATCGCCATCTCGGCCAACGCGGTCTATATGCGGCCGGGGGCGGTGATGGGCGCCGCGACACCGGTGGACGGCCAGGGCACCCGGGCCCCGGAGAAGATCGTGTCGGCCATGCGGGCGGAGTTCCGGGCGGTGGCGGAGGAGCGGGGACTCGACCCCCGCATTGCCGAGGCCATGGTGGACGAGTCCATCGAGATCGCGGGCCTGGTAAAGTCGGGGCAGCTTCTCACCCTGAGCACCGGTGAGGCGGTACGGGTGGGTTATGCCAAGAGCGCAGTCCAGAGCGAGGCCGCGCTGCTTCGCGCGATCGGCCTTCCCGATGCCCGAGTGGTGAGCGCCGAGCCTAACTGGGCCGAGCAGGTGGTTCGGTTTCTCACCAACCCCCTGGTCTCTCCGCTGCTGCTCTCGCTCGGCGTGCTGGGTCTGGTCTTCGAGATCAAGACCGGGGCATTCGGCGTCGGCGGGGCGCTGAGCCTGGCGTCGCTGGGTCTCTTCTTCGGCTCCAGCTTTCTGCTCGGCCTGGCGGGGTGGGAGGAGCTGCTCCTGCTGGGCCTCGGTATGGTGGCATTGGCGGTGGAGGTGCTGATCCTCCCCGGGTTCGGCGTGGCCGGCGTGCTCGGGCTGGTAGCGGTGGGCTCGGCGATGGTGCTGGCCATGATGGGGGCGGCACCCACCACCGGCGACTTCATGCAGGCCCTTGCCGTGCTGGGAGCCAGTCTGGTCATCACCGCGGCGGTGGCCTATGCCTGGCTGCGTCACGTTCCCAACAGCGGGCGCTTCAGCGGGCTCTTCCTTCGGGGCGGCGCCGCGCAGTCTGAGGGGTATGTCTCGGCCACGGCACGCGGCGATCTGGTAGGGCTGGACGGCGTCGCCCTCACCGACCTTCGGCCCTCCGGCACCGCCCGCATCGGCACCGAACGGGTAGACGTCGTCACCGAAGGCGAGTACGTCCGGCAGGGCAGTCAGGTGCGGGTGATCCGGAGCGAGGGATATCGTCATGTGGTGCAGGGGGTCGGCGCCCTGTCACCCTGAGCAGCTCCATTCTTTCACGGTCAGGAAAAACGCTCGTGGACCAAACGACAGTCAGCCTCGGAATCGCGTTGGCGCTGGTTTTCATCGCCGTCATCCTCGCCGTCATCTTCTTCCGGTTCGTTCCCGTCGGGCTCTGGCTGACGGCGCTCTTCTCCGGGGTGCGGGTGTCCTTTCTCACCCTC